>JGI12316J15310_10000030_pt14 | contig 60914 bp, 55 predicted proteins | sample MarCyaLeptolynsp_FD_15310 | JGI IMG/M metagenome (IMG submission 15310) | reverse complement strand
CCGATGACTACTCGTCCTTGCCAGATGCGGGGTCAGGCCCCAGGCGATTGTTCGAGCTCGGTCGTTGGGCTAACAACGTGACAACCTGTGCTACCGAACGGTGTCTAGCACCTGGGTGGGAACGGTTTGTCACGTTCTCTTTTAGAATAAGGCAGCCCGCGCTACTGAACGGTGTCTAGCACCGAGGATGGGACGGGCTTGCCTTAATTTCAAGATACAAGGATGGGCAAAGGGCTATGCCCTTTGCCCATCCTACGCTTAAGTTAATCGGAAACTTTATTGCTGGGAAGCAAGCTTTGCGTTCTCAGCCTGAAGTTTTGCCCAGGCGGCAGCTTGCCCAGGTGGCGGCGGCAATTTCGCAATTTGCGCTAGACGTTCGCGGTTTTGCCTTTCCCAGTACTGGCGGGTTTCCTCGTCTTCCTTAACCACCCGTTGATACTCTGCCTCCACTTCAGTCCAGTTAGCCTCAATATAAGCCAGAGCCGCCTACAAGCGTTCAGCAGCAACCTGCGGGAAATGCTGCCGAATCAGGGAGTGGGGGTGTCCAGCCTGGATATAGTCCATCAGCTGGTACAGCGTGATGCGAGTTCCGGCAATAACCAATCCTCGCTCTGTACGGGTCACTGCTGTTTTCTGGGGGGAAACTGAAGTCATGGCAACTGCCTTTTCATCGGTGTCTCTATTGTACTGGAATCCCGAGACGCGATCGTGACCGCAAACAGCGGTAGAATAGAGACTAAGATCCTCAAGTTGCGCGAGAAGAACTATGACTCCGCCCGTCGCCACCCCAAAAACTGCTGTTCAACCGGGTTCTGCTCCCCCTCAACCCCGGACGTTCACATTTGAGGAATACTGTGCCTATGAAGATGGCAGCGACAATCGCTACGAACTGGTTCAGGGTTATTTACGGCTTATGACTTCACCCGCTGGCTGGCATGTTCTGATTTGCGAGTTTCTGGTTTATGTTTTCAATCAACGGTTTCAAAAGACGGACAACAGCCCTCTGTGGGCCATGAGGGAAATCGGGGTGCGAACGGGGGAGAATAGTTCCCGGATTGTGGATATTTGTGTCAACGAGCAGCACCATTGGCAAGCGGTGTTGCGATCGCAAGAAAAAGGAATTTTCTTGATGGATCGAACACCAGTCCTGGTGGTAGAAGTCACCAGTACGAATGAGAAAGAAGATTACAAAGAAAAACATCAAGAATATGCTGCTGTGGGGATTCAGGAATACTGGATCGTGAATCGGAGGCGGGAACATCTTCGCGTCTGTACCCTGACTGCTCCTGGAGGGGGCTATGTGGATCGCGAATTTGTCAAAGGAGATCGAATCGTATCTAAGATCTTGCCGCAACTGGAATTGACCGTTGACGAAGTACTGAATCCTCCAGCAGTCAAAGAATTGACCCAGCAAGAACAAGCCCGACAAGCCGCAGAGCGGGAATTGATCCAACAAGAACAAGCCCAACAAGCTGCAGAAACAGAACAAGCCCGACAACAAGCCGCAGCATCGGAGCAGCGCGCCACAGCATCAGAGCAGCGGGCTGCAGCATCAGAGCAGCGGGCTGCAGCATCAGAGCAGCGGGCTGCAGCATCGGAGCAACGCGCCACAGCATCAGAGCAGCGGGCTGCAGCATCGGAGCAGCGGGCTGCAGATCTGGAAGCCATGTTAGCCCGTTATCAGGCACAATTTGGTAATCTGGGCAACAATCCTCCAGAAGGTACTGAGTAAATCGTAGGATGCGTATAGACCTTCGGTCAATAGCCTGACGGCATGGTTATGCTAGGGATTCGCTAAATCGCCAACGTAACGCATCAAATGCATATCCACGATGCGTTACGGCTATCGCCTAACACACCCTACTGGTATGACACGCCTAAAATTGTGTAAACTCGTAGTTGGTACTTTAGTGCTGCCGAGGTCTATCGAGTAAGGATTATAGTCTTTTCGACAACCTAACTCTATTGCATCACATTAGCTATGTCAGTCCACTACAAAAGTCCTGCTTCATTCAGGTTCTATTCCATCAATGCTATTTTCCGATCGGGGATGAAGAGCGGTCGTTGGGGGGTGAATCTGGATGTTACGTGCGATCGCACGCTAAGACTTTGAGGGTAACAGTTGGTTTAATCGTCTCGCCTCACTGCGATCGAGCTGCTTTGAGAACGCTAGCCAATCTCGACGAATATCTTTTGATTCTTTGGAATTTTTCCCTTTATACTCGCCGCTAAAAAATACCTTCATCTCCAGGAAGGCAATCGTCGCCTTTTCGTGCCACCACAACGCTATTTCTCCCTGCAAATCCCGCTTTAGATCAGTCTCTGCAGCTTTGGGTAAATGGACAACCTCAGAAAATGCGCCGCGATCGAGCAGTGCCAGGGCATTCTCGGCAACATCAAATTTAATGCTCAGGCTGCCCATTTTTTTCAAATAAACCCCCGTATCTTCACAGAATTTCTGGGAGGAGATTCCTCCTGATGTTGCCAGAGCGACAAAAAGAGGAATGATGATAATGCCGATGAACATTAACGGCCACTGAATGGGAATAAATAGAAACGTAAGATTGATTGGGGCCAAAGAAAAGCCATCCCAGAAGGGAATGAAGAGCACAATTCCAACGATAAAGTTAATTAAACCTGCCAGAATACCAGGGAAAAGCGCGTTCCGATTCTTTAACAATTTGCTCGTCCAAACCAACAGAGTGGGGGTTGAGAAAACCAATAAGAATGCCAGACCAGCATCAAAAATAATCGAGAATAAACCGAAAGCACGTGAGGCGCGGTAGGATTCCGCTGCCGCGCCCGACGCCAAACTCATGAGTTGATTGAAAAGAAGACACAAACTGACCGTGACAATTAAGAGTAATGCCAGGATCAATGGCGTTGCCATGAGCAGTGCCAGGATTGCACCAGGATTGGTTTTCCCAGATCCTTTATAGGCACTCTCGACTTCAGGAAATGTCTGTTTGGCTGCTGCCAGCGCCTCCTCAAGCGCTTGGGGTGTTTCATAGTAAAACCGCTCGACAAAGGGACGTTGTTGTTGAACAGATAAGTTGACATTGCCGCTACTGAGTTCTCCAACTGAAAAGCTTTGGGAGTCCACACCAGATTCCTGCTCTTCCGCCGACAACCCTTCTGATTCTTGCACTGCTGTAATCTCCTAAGATGGGAAAACTACATCTTCTATTGATGTCTTGATAAGACTAGCATTCCTCATCAGGGCCTGCCAAGATATCTTTGCTTGTTTACCTCTACTGTTATAATGATGCTTACATAAGGTTGGTGGGTAATGCCCACCCCAGGAATTCCCAAGATTTCAGCGCTCGATTCTTGCTTAAGTAAGCACTATTCACCCTACTGTTTGTTCCAAATGCGAAGGTTCAGATTGAGGTCGTCGATGATTTCCTGGGCCAGGTTGAGGTCGTCGAGATAAGCTTGCAGATCCGCGATCGCGATCGCACCCACCCCAACCCACAGCGGCGGCGGCTCAAAATGATTTTTGCGCGTCGGGATGGCCAGGTAAAGGTTAGAACTGACAAAAGACAGGGAGATCGGCTGATTGAAGCGATGCCGAAACCGGACCAGACGCTGCATCAAACTGGTAGACAGCAGGTAACGGGCTTCGATTTGATCGGAAGCATAGACGGCAAAAATTCTTTCAAACTCAGGGTCTTCCAGCTTTACCAGCTGCCCTGGTTGGATACCGAGCTTAGCGCTCCACTCCTGCAATTGTTGTCCAAATTTTCCCCATTGTCTTTCCATCTGGTCTGGGATGACCAGAGTTGTACCGCTGAACTGCTTGTTAAAGTCAGCAACAAAGAAAATGCCCCGGAATAGAGTATGCCAGCGGGTGCGAGTCTTGCCACCAGAGCGGGATGTCGTTTTGTATTGAGCATGAACTTCAGAGAAGCGAAAGGCAGTGGCACCAATTTTGCCCTTCACTAGATCTTCGCGGCGGTAACGATCGATGCGATGGCGATAGAGCTGGCTGTGCCGGAATTCTTGCTTTTCAACCCCTCGTTTGGGGAGATAGACAATCTCCGGATCGTAGTAGGCAACCAACCGTCCGATCAAGTCTTGCTTGAACCGCAACCGATACTGTTGCCAGAGCAACCCGATCGCGATGCTGGCAGCAATGCCGCTCGTAATGCCGCCAATAGCAAGGCCGAGTTGCCCGAAAAGGATATTTGCGATCGCAGCAACTCCCAGAACCCCTACCCCACAGGCCAGCAACCAGCACCAGACTCGGATACGTTGACGTTCCAACTCCGCCAGCACTGGCTGCAGCTCCGTGTCATAAAGCTGGTGCAGAGACCGGGAATCTGGCTCAATCATCAGGCATCCCAGAAAACGCAACATCATCAATCGCTTTTAAGAAGTCGTCGCTTTCCGATCGAATCTCCTGCTCAATGTAATCTTCAAACAAAGCATCAGGGTTAGACCGTACCGCCTGACCGTAAGCTGCTTCCGCCATCAACGACAATGAAAGAAAACGCTTGACATAATCCACACCCTCAGGATCGGTAAAAGGATAGTACCCAGAAGACAATCGCTCCATCAAAAGGTGCTTCGTGCGAGCAATCTTCTCGCTCGTTCCCGGCCCTTTAGTCAAGGAGACAGATTGTTTCACATAAGAATGAAGCGCCCGCCCAAGATGGAAACTGCGTTCAGTCTTGGCAAACAACTTCAACAAAAAATCGAGGTCATTGGCACAAAATAGCGTCGGATCGAATCTCGGATCGGCAACCTGGCGATCGTAGACCAGCATGGAATCGCCTGAAAAATTGACGAATTTATAATTTCGGCAAGTCAAGACGCGGTCAGCGCCCAAACCCACGGTTCGTAAGGGTTTGTATTCTTTATTCAATAACTGGAAGGCGCAGGAGACAATGGAATAGCGCTGCAACTGTGCAACAGCCAACTCTAATTTCTGCGGATGCATCAAATCGTCAGCATCGAGCGTCGCAACGTACTCAAAGCGAGCCGCATCCAGACCTACGTTGCGGGCAACTGCAGCCCCTGACCCCGTGCCGCCTGTAGCCAGAAATCGGATTCCTGGATGCCGCAGACCAGAACGCCCTAGAACGACTTCATAGTCTGTTGCATCATCTGCTACAAGGAGCAGCTCCCAGTGTTGATAATGTTGTTGAAGCACGCTTGAAACAGACTGCGCGATCGTATCTTCCGCCCGAAAAGCAGGCATAACGATTGAAACCCCGTGCATCAGAAAAGCCACCCTTTTAATCGAGTTTAATTGAGCAAAAGCATCACTTTTTGGTAGTCCTCCAGAGGTCAGGATTTTTGAGCGCATGAGTGTAACCCGTGCACTCAAAAATCCTTATTTGTTTAACACTACCCACTTTTTAACCTCTATTCTGCCTGCGTTTGAAACGTGTAAAGGCAATGAAATTGCGAGCTATCTTTGAACAAAGGTGCAGAGGCAGCTGTGAAGCCTGCATCGCTGGCCATCATCGCTAGAGTTTCGTAAGTTTCAGGATAGTCGCAAGTCAGGATATGATCCATTGCGCTTGATAGAGTCTCGGAGGAAATCTGGAGCCAGTCTTCGCGACAGTGCTGACAATAGGCTTGCAGATATTCGTCGCGGGTTTCGCCAGGGCGTCGAAATACGTCGTACAGTACGAGATATCCAGGTTGCGTCAATTTGGCCTGACATCGCTTAAAAAACTCGCACTTTTCCTCATAGTATAAATGATGTAGCGCAAATCCTGCGAGAATGGCCTCGAAGCGTTCTGAAGGATTATGGGCGAGGTAATGGGTGAAATCGTCTTCCACTAGTTTGAATTCAAAGGGTGCTGCTGCGAGATTATGGGCCGCCTGGTTCAGCGCCACAGGGGACAAATCTACGCCAGTGTAAGCCTGTAATTTCGTTCCTACAAATGTAGCCAGAATAGCACTAGCATCGCCACAGCCGAAATCCAAGAGCGTGAAGGGTTTATCCATCTGTGCCACCACAAATACCCTCAATGCGGCATGGATGCTGCGGTGAGCCATGTAATCGTGTTCTACGATCTGCTGATATAAGTTCCACTGGTCAAAGAACTGCTTTGTCTGTTCAGAATTGTGTCGTTGACCCCGTACGCTCTCGTTCACCAAGGCTACTATCCTCCTTCACCTGAACTGTAATCTTTGCAGAGGGCTAGTCTACAATCATGGCTGAAATTCTGACCTCTGCTTTTTGATCGTTGTCAGAGATCTTCCAGGCAATATCTACTTTAGCCCCCTCCTTCAGACTGCCGACTCTAAAGTCTTCGATCTTGACGTGCTCTGACCATCTGTCGCTCGCGTAACTCCGGGTTCTGTTCCGAACAGTCCCCTTTTCTGTACCTCTAGAGTAAAGCGATGAGACTCGTTCTATATGCTCAAACCCTGGATTAACAATGCCTTCTTTCAGATTGAAAATTGCCCCAAAGGAACGAAAGTCCTCGCCCATTTGCTCAATCTTCGCGCCGATAACCTGGTTAATCCCGCGTAATTCAACGATTTGCCGTTCTTCTTCTTCACTTAATTCAAAGGGATAGACCCGGATCAGTAACCAGTTCAGACTTTCCCGATAACTGACATAGACAGACTTGATTTCATATTTTTTCCCGGAATGAATCCAGTATCCTTGTGCCTGCAGTCGTGTTCCTCTGATGACTTCAGGGTTAGAGGGGGTTTGTTGACAGCGAGAATCATAGGTTGCGAGGGAACCCAGCTGACTGCAGTCAAATCCGTAGGCAACTGGCGCGATCGCAACCGTCAAAGCACCAACAGAGATCGTGATGGAGAGAAATTTGTCCAGTTTCTTCTTCATAAACGCTGTTTTTGAGTCAGGGATGAAAGATAGGAGTTGTGGGCTTGAACCTGTACGGTATTCAACTATTTTATCGTGCAGCAAAGGTTTCCGCCTCACCTGTTAGACAAAATTGGCCAAAATGATTAAGCGCAAGGATTCAACTCTTGCGCTTAATCATCCTTACCAGTCGATTGCCAACTTCCTGTAATTACGACAGGAGCCAATACTGTTCGGTTTAGAAACGAGAATTAATTTCTCGGGTAGGGACACGGCAATGCCGTGTCCCTACAGGTCTATTTTTCGTAAAGTGATTGAATCCGCTATCCTTAACTGAACAGTATTTCGACAGGAGCACTATCTATTTTAAGCTCGCTGTCCTACACATGTCGTTCCCATCGGATTTCAGCTAGCCGGGCGCGCCGTTGTTCAGCCAGGTGACGATCGCACTTTGCATCGCCAGAGATAGATCGCGCACCACTGGCATGTAGCGGGGATCCTCAATGGGATAACTGAAAACCTGGATCAGTCTCGGTACCCAGCCACCTTCTCGGAGCGCTGCAGGGTCAGTGAGAGGGACAAAGCTCATGAATGGATACAGTCGGGCATACTGCTCCATAATGGGTTGGATATTCTCCCAGGTTGGAGCAAGATTAAATTCGTCGTGGACGAGAATGCTCAGGAAGGTCTCGCGGTCGGGGTGGGCAAGCGGGGGATTCGGGTGGAAGCTCAGCGCATAGACCTGCCCATCGACGTAGCCGCGAGCCTTGGCAGGGTTGCCGCCCTCAAGGGTAACAGTGGCATAGCCATCCGCGTCCGTTAGCACGGATGCAGGGGTGAAGCTGAGGGGCGTTCCTCCTGCTCCAGGGATGCCGACTGGTGGTGGAGGACTGGTAGGTAAGCGGTTTGTTGCATCCGCGATCGCAACCTCAATTCCCGCCTGCGCAACACCAAAACGTCCAGCCCAGATTTTGACCGTTGCTTGAGTATTGGCCTCCATCCGGAAGACGTAGGGAGTCGCATCCACATATAGCCCCGATGCATCTTCCTGAAAAATCGGCATTTGCAGGCCCTGACCCACAGTAATTGGCGCATTTAGAAGACTATCGTAATCTGCATCGGATAAATTAGAGAGATCGAAGTCCTGGATCAGCGCCCGACTTTGACGAGCATTGTTTGAATAATCAAACACTCCCAATGAGACAGTGGGACCCTTAAACGACGAAAACGAGACTGCCAGCGTACCGAGATCCGGTGGCGTACTATCGCTGTTCCAGGGAATCGCATTGAGCAGGTCAATCGTCAGTCTCCGTTCCTGGACAATCGCAGGTCCGAAGTTCAGCCCCTGAATCTGGCTACTGACAGGACGTAGCAATCGTCCTTGAACAAAGTTGATCGGCTGGTCCATCTCTCCAGGACCAATTGTCCCGACAATTCGGCCCAGACAGCGCGAAGAAGGGGGACGCGAATCCGGCGGTTCCTGGAAGGGCAAGTCAAGCACAAACTTAATCGAAAGTAGCTCCGGACTGCGTTCTCGCAACGCCTGCAGCACTGGCGACGTAATATTACTGCCCCACATCGGACGAATGAGAACCGATTGGTAAGCAGCACTAAAACCTATATAGTCCTGGAACCACATCGGTTCGAAGTCTGCAGTCACTGAATTGTCGCCATCTCCGATCTTTAACTGCAGACCGTACAACATAGACACCATTTGCTGCTGCGGATCGAGATCGACAATCTTTGCTGGGACGCCCCCATCTCCCCAGTTGTCTGTCGAGATGACGCCCTGGTTCACTAGCGTGTCCGTCGAACCATCGCCAGTGCCATCATCAACGACACTCTGCACCGTACAACCCGAGAGCTGAAAATAGGCACTGCCGTCAGGGTTCCACAGTCTCCTGAGCACAGGGCGGTCAAGATTATAGTTCGCCGTTATATTGTTGATCGTCGAGGGGCCAGTGGTGAACTGACCCGCAAAGTGGATCCGTGGCTGGTCGAGGTAACTCATAGCAGTGCAATCCTTATATTTTTAATAATGAAGATGAACAGGAACTGAAGATGAAAATGAAGATGGACAGGAACTGACAAAATCCACTCATCCCAAATTCGCCTGGGAAACGCGACCGATAAATCGGCAGAACGCTTGCCCAATTAGGCTTTACCCAAGCCAAAGTAGCCAATCTAGAATCCAAAATCGTATCCGCCCTCCATTGCCGCAGCCGCAGCTATCCAGAGGAGGGTTTCCAGGGAAGTCAACAGATCTGCGGGGTGGAAATATCCCTTTAAATCTGATTCAGAGAAAGAACAGAGACGATTTTACTGCCGTGCTTTTTATAACTCGCTTCGATAACAGTATCAAATTGATTTAACCGAACAAACTGAATGTTACATAACTCAAAACTGCAAAACTAACCAGGAGCTTATTATCAATGTTCCTGCTCTTAAAGTTATCCCAATGTGGACTGAAGCTGCTGCTCGTTGTTTGGCTCAATGGCTGAGCAGTCTGGTAAAATAGGATATGACTATACGCAATTTTTATAATCAAGCAACGGAAGATATTAACTACGGTACAGCATCTAAGATCGCGCTCAAACTCTTGCCCGCAGAGTTACACCGTAAAGCTCAAGTTAAGCTAGCCAGACTGAATGCTGCGACATCGCTACAGGATTTGCGTGAACTTCGCGGTAATCGGCTGGAAGCATTAAAAGGCGATCGAGCCAGTCAGTACAGCATTCGCATTAATCATCAGTATTGAATCTGTTGCAGGTGGGAAGATAAGCAAGTTTGGGGTGTTGAAATCGTTGATTACCATCGTTGAGGTCTTAGGAGAATGACAACAAAAAAGTACCATCTAACTCCCATTCATCCAGGTGAAGTGTTAAAGGATGAACTCGAAGAGCTGGGCATTACACCTGCTGTCCTTGCCGAGCATATCGGTGTACCGCCGCAAGCGATCGATGCCATTTGTGCCACCGACCAGGGAATTAGTGCTGCAATTGCGATGAAACTATCGCGAGCGCTCGGAGCCAGCCCGCAGTTTTGGCTGAATCTGCAAAACAATTGGGAATTGAGTCAACTGGATGAAGCGGATTATCAAGACATCAGCCTTGTGGCTGCTTGAGCAAGCCATATCACTTAACCTCTTCTACCCTCTTCTATAATGATGATTCTGCCTCTTCTACAATGATGGTTCTGACATCTCTGACTGTTTTAAATCTTGCTTAAATGCATCAAGTTCTTTTCTCATTTCCTTATTCAGAGCCATATTCGCAGCATATTTCTCAACGATTAATCTGAACTTTTGTCGTATCTCAGCTTGACTCAGTCCCGCTTCCTCTGCTTTGTCCAAAATCCTAAAGAGTAAGGCAACATCTTCCGGGAGTTTTGGTTCTACCGGAGAACCTTTCACATTCCCTGGCGAGATCGGTATGGCGCACCAAGACGCTCGCCAATATTCAAAATTCAGACGGTTTTGCAGGAGCAAAGCTTGACAAATTTCAGGCTGTAAATGGGTTAAAGGGGTGCGATCGCGAGCAAACGAGTGACCTTGCAACACAGGAATCAGGGAAACTGCTTCACAACTCCCCTCTTAGAAAGCTTTAGAAAGCTTACGAGCAAAGGCATATAAGCGATTCAGGTACACAGAATCTTGCAGTATTTTCCTTCTGCCTCCTGCCCTCTGCCTTCTGCCTGCTCAAAGACATCTAGTTATAGCAATCGTCCTGGAAAGAAAAAATCTCATTGAATCCTGATTTTTCTCTGCCAACTGTCTGGAACCGGGTGGAGAAGTGTTGAGGATAAAAGGTGGCTGGATACAATCGCACAACCCCATTCATTGTAGGGGCTGTAGAGTTTTCTGCGAGAAAACGCTATCGCCAAGACAGCAAGGAGCGGGACAGTTTCCCGTGCCGAAGTTCGCGAACCGTTCGCATTTCCCTTCTGCCTTCTGCCCCCTGCCTTCTGCCTTAGCAACTCAATGGGTGTCGTTTGTCCCAGTGGCTTCATTTTCTTAGCATTTATCGTACTGGAGACTATTTAACAATGAACTGGAAACTTTTAGCCGTCACAGCGCTGGCTGTTCCGTTCTGGTTTTCTGGCAGTGCCAGAGCCGAGAATCCTCAGCATTTAAAGCAGTTTCTCCAAACCGGACAATGCCAGGGCTGCGATTTAAGCGGCTCCAGTTTGTATGGCTCTTACTGGTCTTTTAGCAATCAGACGGGGTGGACGTTTCGGGACAATCAGGCGACCAATCCCCTGGATGTGCCAGCGATGAGTTTGCCTGCCGATCGCACGAACTTGAGCAATGCGAATCTGAGCAATGCCGATCTGCGGTTAATTCGGTTTCATCGTGCGAATCTGAGGGGAGCTAATTTGAGCGGCGCGAGGTTGAAAGAGGCGGACTTGTTCAAGGTTGACCTGAGCGGAGCCAATTTGAGCGGTGCGGATTTGAGCAATGTCAATCTGAATAGTGCGAATTTGAGTGGTGCGGATTTAACGGGAGCCAATCTGAGCGGTGCCAACCTGGTTTATGCGATTCTGACCAATGCGAAAGGGTTGGGCGATCTGGTCGGACGTGGAGCACTGGTTTGCGGTACGTTGGGGGCTGATGGTAGAGTGACCAACGCCTCGCCGTCTTGCTCCCCTAACACCCGTTACAGACGGCTTGAGTAGACAAAAACCAGGATATCCTCATTTTGTTCGAATGATCACAAACCTTATGCTGCTGCGCGATGTGCAATGTATCGCAATCCGATTCAGGGTTTGTGTAGTGCAATTTGGAAGGTTAGCATCTTTAGAAAGGGATGCTAACTTCCGTTTCTTTGTGCCAGCACTAAAAAATAGGTTAATTTGAAAGCCTTGCTAAGCAAGGCTTTCAAATTAACCTTCCAAGTCGTGCGATGGAACAATCCAGGTTATTGTTGCTCAGGTCTTTAAGTTTGGTATAGCAACCGCTGCAATCTGTTAGGCTGGGATTGGGGTAGATGCGTTTTGGGGGGACGCTATGAAAACTTCAACAATTTTTAGACAAGATCTGGATAGCATTACGGAAGCAGATGTTTCAGCTCTGGCTAAACGTCTGGAAGAGGATAATTATGCCAATCCCTTTGAAGGGTTGGATGATTGGCATTTCCTGCGGGCGATCGCGCTGCAACATCCTGAGCTGGCTGAGCCGTATCTCTATCTGCTGGATATTGAGACCTATGATGAGGCATGAATGCCATGACGAGGCATGAATGCCATGACGAGGCATGAATGCCTTGCAAGGTAGGCGGATTCTGCTTGGAGTTGGGGGTGGGATTGCGGCCTATAAGGTCTGCGAAGTGGCTTCGACGCTGGCTAAGGCGGGTGTGGAAGTACGGGCAATCTTGACTGAGGCAGCGCAGCAATTTATTGCGCCGCTGACGTTTGCAACCCTTTGTCGCCATCCTGCCTATACAGATGCAGCATTCTGGCAACCGCTTCAGGGTCGACCGCTGCACATTGACCTGGGCGAGTGGGCAGAGGTATTGGTGCTGGCTCCGTTAACTGCGAATACCCTGGCAAAGCTGGCTTATGGGATGGCGGATAATTTACTGACCAACACAGTGCTGGCTTCGACATGCCCGGTACTGCTGGCTCCGGCGATGAATACGGATATGTGGCAGCAAGAGACGGTACAGCGGAACTGGCGGTCGTTGCAGACGATTGCTCGCTATCATTCCGTGGGGCCAGGGGCGGGGGTTCTGGCTTGCGATCGCACTGGCCCAGGTCGCATGGCCGAACCGGCTGAAATCCTGGTCCAAATTGAGTCCTTGTTGCGAACGGGGGGGCAGCTCGATTTAGCGGAGAAGCGCCTGCTCATTAGTGCGGGCAGCACCCGCGAATTCCTCGATCCCGTTCGCTTTCTCGGCAATCCTTCCACCGGTAAAATGGGCGTCGCTCTGGCCCAAGCTGCTCTGCATCGCGGTGCACATGTCACGTTTGTTCATGGCCCAATGGAGCCGCAGTTGCTGGCTGCGATTCCCCAAGCACAATTTCGTGCAGTCGTCAGCGCTAAGGAGATGGAACAAGCCATGCTGGCGGAGTTTCCCCAAGCAGATTGGACGCTAATGGCAGCAGCAGTCGCCGATGTGAAGCCCCCTACCTGCAGTCTGGAGAAGATACCCAAGCACAATTTGCCAGAGTGTTTGCCCCTGGAATCAGTACCTGACATTCTGGCAGCGCTGGGCCAACGGAAGCAGTCCCATCAGATCCTGGTTGGATTTGCTGCCCAAACCGGAGAGATTGTTGCCCCTGCCTGGAAAAAACTGCAGGACAAGCAACTGGATGCGATCGCAGCTAATCCCATCGATCGTCCCAAAAGCGGTTTTGGCAGTGACACCAACCAGGCTGTTCTATTAGATCGGAACGGACGACAACGTGCGATCGCCCCTTGCAGCAAATTGCAGCTAGCCCACCACTTATTGGATTTTGTCCAGATGGGGATTGGGGGATCAGCAAGGGGAGCAGAGGGAGCGAGGGAAGTGGAGGAAGCAGAGGGGGCAGATGAAGTCATTATCAGGAACCGATGATTACTCACCTCCATCTTTACCCTTAACCAATCCTCAGCACTCAACAAACAACAATGAGCCATGAACAACTTCCCTGTTCCCTATTCCCCATTCCCTCAACCCAGTTAAACCCAACCCCCATAACCTTCCAAGGGGTGAGGTTTTGCCATAAACTGTGGAATGGTAATTGATTGGATTTGTGATGAACATTGGTGAAACAGTCAAGGTAATTCGTCTCCGGGAGCGCGTGTCTCAGCAAGTAATTAAGCGATTAGGTCAGATCGGCCAGATCGATGAGTTACGAGTTGTTGATGGTAGCGATATCGGTGCGCTCGTTAAATTTGAGGATGGGTTTGTGGCCTGGTTTTTTGAGGATGAGGTTAAACCAGGGGGTTAAATGGCCCTCTTGGGACTCAGTAGCTGCAATCGACCCCGCCCATTTTGGGATCTGGAGTTTTCTCCTAAGCAAAACGACAAAGTTCAAAACGGACGGGGTTGAGTTTAAGTACCTGTACAAAATAAATTGCCTATAGCACGATTTAGAAATGCTTGAATTGCAAGGATTTCAGCCAATTGCAATGCATAATCTATTGTGCCTGCCTACTTATATCCCAGTTGGGTTCCCCGTCGCAGCGATAGTTTAGAGCCTGTTTTTTTTGAACCAGGACACTAATTTTGCCCACTGTTACTCGTCGATCCAGTTCATTTCATACAGTTCCGAGTTCGGAACAACTTTGTGTATTTTTAATAAATCTTGGGAGTTCTATAGGTGTAATGATTTTTGAGCGTGCGGTTTCCATTCACACACTCAAAAATCATTACTTGTTTACCACTACCTAAATCTCTTTTGGTGCAAAAGGTTCAAGACTTTTGACTGTTGACTTTTGCATAACTATATTTAGCCCCCTTTAAGACTTGGGTAATCGTTGGGATCTTGAAATTTTCCCAGTAGAAAATCTACGGTTTCCACAATGGACGGAGGGTATTGTTCTGAGGCAAGGTAAGGATCGGGGAAAAGAGACTTTAATCGTTTTACTGAGCAAAACGATCGAAATCATTTTCAAGCTCTACTACTGAATGGCACTGACATTAAGCTTGGTGGGCAATGCTCGCCCCAGGAATTTTCAGGGTTTTCAGCGCTCAACTTTCACTTAAGTCAGTGCCATTCAGCCCTACTGCTGCAAGACCTACTGATGGGGGAAGGATCGAGATGGCCCTGATTTTGACTTTTTTAGGCAAGGGTGGAACAGGTCGAACAACGATTGCGATCGCCACAGCCCGCTCCTTTGCCAGCCAGGGCAAGCGTGTGTTGCTGGCAATACAAGATTCTGGGCCAGCGCCTGGCCTATTGTTAGGCACTCCCGTCAACGAAGAACCGCAGATGATTGTGCCAAACCTTCAGGCTGTACAATTCCAAACAACGCTGTTGCTGGAACGCAAGTGGCAAGCCCTGAAACAGTTAGAGATTCAGTACTCCCGATCGCCTTTCTTTAGAGAAGTATTTGGGCAAGAGCTGTCAGTGCTCCCCGGCATGGATGGCATCCTGGCACTGAATGCGATCCGAGAATACGATGTTGGCGGCCAATATGATGTCATTGTTTACGATGGCCCCGCAGGTTGCGAGCTGCTGCGATTATTAGGACTACCTGAGGTTTTGAGCTGGTATGTGCGCCGCTTTCAGCAACTGTGGCTGCAGTCCGATTTGGGCAAGGTCGTGACTCCGCTGCTACAACCCATTATCAATTCGACCCTAACTGTAGCTTGGGGCAACGATCCCCTATCGGAGCCAGCCGATCGGGCAAACGCACAACTCGATAAAGGGAAATCAGTCATGAGCGATCCCAATCGCGTTGCTGCTTATCTGGTCGCAACTGCAGATCCATCCACCATCGCCACTGCCAAATATCTCTGGGGTGGTGCTCAGCAGGTAGGCATCACCGTTGCAGGCCTGTTGCTCAACCAAACGACAGCCTCAGATGCGATCGCAACCGAATTTGCCCCCCTCCCTCTCTATTCCCTTCCCACTCGCACCAGCGAAGACTGGCAACCCCTGATCGAAGCCTTACCCCATGCCAACCAGTCAACCCAGATGCCCAAACCCATTACCATTGACGTCCTTAACCGTCAAATTCGACTCTTCCTACCCGGTTTCAACAAAAAACAGGTTAAATTAACCCAATATGGCCCCGAAATTACCATCGATGCCGGAGACCAGCGACGCAATATCCTCCTTCCTCCGCAACTGAGCGGCAGCAGCGTTACAGGAGCCAAATTCCAAAATAACTACCTGACAATTTCCCTTTAGCGTCTGTTCCCCAGGTTAACCTTATTTATTGCACAAACCGCTATTATCTCTAACCATTATGTCTGATCGGTCTGATATCTCTGAATCGACGGCCTCTCCAGCCAACCCAACTACCAGCGAACGTAGCGCCAAAACCCGACAGATGTTGGGAATGAAAGGTGCAGCTCCCGGCGAGACCTCCCTCTGGAAGATTCGCCTGCAGTTGATGAAACCCATCACCTGGATTCCGCTGATTTGGGGTGTTGTCTGCGGCGCAGCCTCATCCGGTCACTTCACCTGGACCCTCAATAATATTCTGGCTGCGGCTGCCTGCATGTTACTTTCAGGCCCTTTGATGGCAGGCTACACCCAAACCATGAATGACTTTTACGATCGCGAAATCGACGCCATCAACGAGCCCTATCGTCCCATTCCCTCCGGGGCTATCCCGTTATCCCAGGTCATTGCTCAAATTTTGCTTCTCTTGCTAGCAGGATTCGGAGTTGCTTACACTCTGGACAGACTAGTCGGACACAAATTTCCGGTTTTGACAGCTATTACACTCATTGGCGCTTTTCTCGCCTACATCTATTCCGCTCCACCTCTGAAACTAAAAAAGAACGGCTGGCTGGGTAACTATGCTCTGGGTTCGAGCTATATTGCCCTACCCTGGTGGGCGGGTCACGCCCTATTTGGCACCCTCAACCCCACCATCATTCTGCTGACCTTGATTTATAGTTTCGCAGGTTTAGGCATTGCCATCGTCAACGACTTCAAAAGCGTTGAGGGCGATCGGACTCTGGGCCTCCAATCCCTACCCGTAATGTTTGGCATTGGAACTGCTGCCTGGATCTGCGTTGCTATGATTGATGTTTTCCAGGCTGGTATTGCTGGTTACTTGGTGAGCGTCCAAGAGAATCTCTACGCTGCCATCTTGTTGCTGCTAGTCATTCCTCAAATCACCTTCCAGGATATGTACTTTTTGAGAGATCCACTGAAGAATGATGTCAAATATCAGGCCAGTGCTCAGCCATTCCTGGTGCTGGGCATGTTGGTCACTGGCTTAGCCCTTGGACATGCTGGAGTTTGAGCCATTAGACACCCTAGCAATCGATCGATTCTCAGCTCACAGATGACAGGACGTTGAAAGGCAAGTAAGGAGGTAGGCTGGGAGCAGAAAACAAGCAAGGTCTTTCAGGCACACGATTGCAATCGTGCGCCTGAAAGACCCTAAAATCTGGAAAATTATTGTTAGGGTGTAGGGGTTAGGGGATGAAAAAGAATTCTGGCCTCAGCGACAAAAATGGTGCGCCGTTGCGCTCAAAGACGCCCCTAACGCACCGTTGCGACTAGACTTTTTTAGTATAGTGGTTTGCTGCAGGCTGGGCAAGACCTGCGGAAAAATGGTGTAGGCTGGATGCAGAGGGAAAATCTAGCTTCGTTAGAGCTGCTGTTCTTCCAAGTATCTGTATACAGATACCTACATGGGATGGACATGCCTATTCTTGTCGCGTGGGTTGATGTTTAATAGAAAAAACGGATGTAAAAATCAACCTTTCGCTAAATCAGTTTGACAGCGCGCAGTCCAAAGAATAAAACCAGCGCTGTGACAACACAGGCTCCCAAGATTGAGATATAAGCCAATACAGCCATTTGCATTTCTCCATTAAAACTGACTACAACTATTGAATCATTTTGTGGCGTAGAATGCAGAGCCCCAAAGAGCACGTTCAGGTGGATTGAAAAAGATGAAGTCTGTAATTCGGGTGAATTTACCGCAGCAGTCCTATGAGATTGCGATCGCACCAGGCAGTTTGGATGAGTTGGGGAACTGGATGGCAGACAATCCCTCTCAGCCCTTAAACCTGGGCAGGCAAGTGCTGCTGGTTTCTAACCCAGCAATCTGGCAGCACTACGGTCAACGTGCGATCGCATCCCTGGAAAAAGCAGGCTTCAGCGTGGCCAGCTGCACGCTCCCCGCAGGCGAACGCTACAAAACCCTGGCCTCCGTGCAAAAAATTTACGATGCTGCCCTCAAGCACCGTCTAGAGCGCTCCTCCACCCTGGTGGCCCTGGGTGGAGGTGTTATTGGTGACATGGCTGGGTTCGCTGCAGCCACCTGGCTGCGCGGCATCAATGTTGTCCAGGTCCCCACCAGCTTGCTCGCTATGGTTGATGCTGCCATCGGCGGCAAAACTGGAGTCAATCATCCCCAGGGCAAAAATCTCATTGGTGCCTTTCATCAACCGCGTCTGGTCGTCATCGATCCAGACGTACTCGCCACCCTCCCCGATCGGGAATTTCGTGCTGCCATGGCCGAAGTCATCAAATATGGAATTATCTGGGACGCCGATTTGTTTGCCCAACTGGAGGACACCGCCCAACTCGACCAACGACGACAGCTCAGCGAAGATCTGTTATTCGAAATCCTCAACCGCTCCTGTCAAGCCAAAGCTGATGTCGTCAGCAAAGATGAAAAAGAAGCGGGTTTGAGAGCCATTCTCAACTACGGGCACACCATCGGTCACGCCATCGAAAGTTTAACCGGCTACCGTACCCTCAACCATGGCGAAGCGGTCGCCATTGGTATGGTGGTAGCAGGTCAGCTTGCAGTTGAACTGGAATGGTGGGATCGCTCCTGTGCTGACCGACAACTGGCTCTGATTGAGAAAGCAACTCTGCCGACCCGTCGACCCGGCGGGGCTGGGATTGAGGCCATTCTCGCCACACTCCAGACCGACAAGAAAGTCAAAGCAGGCAAAGTGCGGTTCGTGCTGCCTACCGGCATCGGGTCAGCCCAAGTGACCGATCGGGTCTCACCTGAACTGGTCCGAAAGGTACTGGAAAACCTGTAGCTCTTCGAAATACCTTATGTCTCTGCTCTTAGACGATTTCGATCGGTGGTATGAAATCTACGAAGCCGCTTCTATCAAGCAGCAATACGAGCTGCTGATGGCCGCGATCGCGCAACCGATTCCCCTGGAGTTTGCGGAAGACGTGGATCTGGGGATATTGCTAGTCGATATGCAAGGGCACCTGGCAAGCAACAACCAGATCGACGCCTATCTCGCGTTTGTGGACGCCCTGGTGCAACATCAGCCAGAGTTATACCAGAAGAAGGAATACCCGTATTTCGATGACGTGCTGGTGGACTACTATCTCTATCGCAACGAACCCGAACAGGTTCGTGCTGCCCTGGCCCGATTCCGGGCCAATCCAGTCCCTGGGATCGATCCACTGCTGGAACTGCTCAAGGGGCTGGAATATGCAGGCGAGTCTGACCTGGTACTGGAGTTGTGCCGTGCCGTCTATAAACCCGTGCAGACCTCTTCTGAACTATTTAGCGGCATAGAGGGGGCGTTCGGGCATGGGATCTCGATTGGTTTGCTGGATCGAGCTTACCAAACGTTACAAGCGGGTGAACCTGTGGATTGGGAGGGACTGCTTGCCGAGACCGTTCAATACGGCATGGAAGACGATCGAGATTGGCTCGCAGAAATTCAGCACGGTTTGACCGTTGATTTAGAAATCGATGGTCAATTTTTCGACGATTTCCAACGGCACCCGGACAAAACCTTGCACCTTCTGATGCTGCACTTCTGTCGGTCTATGACAAGCCAAAAGCAGACCGGGTTTCTCACCAGTCATGCGATCTGGGCTGCAACGGTTGGCTTTCTGCACAGTTTGGAGCGCTCTCGCAAGCAGCAGTCCCATCCAGATAAATACTTCGCGTTCAAACAGCGCGCTCTGGAACGGTATGTCAATCAACAAATGGACAGTTTTCTCCTTGCCCGAACTGCGAGTAAATTTGGTTTCCTCTGGGGCATGCCTTATGTTTATGACTTTTTGGTTTCCAAGGGCGTTATTGCTGAGGAGATCCGCGACACTGCGATCGCGATCGCAGCTCATTTAAAAGCGCAACTGATCGAAAGATACGACCGTCATCTGTGGCGGTACAACTTTGTGCACCGCTGGTTGCCTCCCGATAGCATTTCTGAAGCCGACTTCGAGGCTGAGGCTGCACAATTTGTCGCCAGTATAGAGCAGGTCACTCCCTTGAGCGAAGAACCTGGTCAGAGCTTCTTCGCTTCGGCAAAAAAACTGGTAGGCGATCCAGAGCTTGATAACGTTGGGAAAGGTACCCCAGATAGTGCTGACACAGCGACCGTAGTCGGCGTACAATCTCCTGCTGCTGCGTCCCAGGTTAACTTCAAGTTCAAACCCAAGAAATCGCCGTTGCAGCTGGCCAAAGAACTCTACGCCCAGGATAATCAGAAAAAAACAGGCAAGAAAAAACAGTCAGGCAAGAAAAAGCGCAAACATAAACGATCTTGATCTGTTCAACTCGATTCGTTCAAAAAGTATTCAATCTTCTATTGCTCGTCGTCAAATTATGATTCAGTCCTCACAACCGATTCAAGACCTCGCTGAAAAACAACTTTCAGCTCAAACCTCAAAGCCATCCTGGCAGATTAAGCTGCTCTACGACGGAGCCTGTCCGCTCTGTCTGCGCGAGGTCAATTTCCTAAAAAAACGGGATGCAGGGCAGGGACGGGTGGCCTTTGTGGACATTGCTAACGACAGTTACGCCCCTGAAGACCACGGCGGAGTCGACTTTGAAACCGCTATGGGACGCATCCACGCGGTGCTACCCGATGGTACCCTGGTTAAGAATGTGGAAGTCTTTCGTCGAGTCTATGAAATTCTGGGTATGGGCTGGGTCTACGCAGCAACGCGCTGGCCGTTCGTCGGGCCAATCGTTGACGCTTTCTATGACATCTGGGCCGATCGTCGCCTTGCTCTCACAGGCCGCCCTGACTTGCAAACTATTGTCGCCGAGCGCCAGCAGCGTCTTGAAGGATATCAAGGGCGCTGCCGTTTGAACGATGGGGAATAGGGAATGGGGAATAGGCAACAGGCAACAGAACATTTAAGCCAAAAAAATCTAAACTTGAAAATCTTTGACCGATATTGCAGTCATTCAACCAGGAGCGGATAGCAAGAATTCCAGCCAATCAGAATGCACGATTCATTGACTTACTCGCTTAAATCATTAACTTTATCGGGTCTTGGCAAACCGAACTGCTAAAATGAAGCAGGTTTCGTACAGCAAAAGCGATGAATACTACTCTAGTTAAACCTTCGATCTTGTTACCTCTCCGCTGTGAATATTGCCACTATCCAGAGTCCTTGAGCACTGCCCCATTCTCGATCGACCATCTTCAACCCCGATCTTTGGGCGGCACCGATCGTCTTGATAATCTTGCTTTAGCCTGTCGTCGCTATAATGAAAGACGTTACAACTCCACAACCGGGATCGATCCAGAAACCGAGAAAACAACTTCGTTGTTCAATCCTCGTCTGCAATATTGGTCTGACCATTTTATCTGGACAGTAGATGGCCTACGTATTATAGGCACAACTCCAACTGGTCGAGCAACCTGCCAGCGACTCGATCTAAACGACGATGGCCGCACTGAACCATTCATCGTAAAACCCCAACGATTGTGGGTACAAGCAGGTCTTCATCCTCCCAAAACCGATCCACAGCAATCTATCTAAGGGTATCTCTAAATGGTGCGAATCCCTTTGGAATCAAGTTGAATCAAACCAATCTTCCAAGAAGCTGTTTTAGCAAAATCCAATCTGGCTGGTTGCTCATTTAAACTCTGCTAAAAGATTGTGCTACGAGAAGAGTTCGGGACAAAATAAAGAGATAAGAGATCGAACCCAGATTTAGTCACCCTTTCCCTTCTGCCCTCTGTCCTCTGCCTTCTGTAATAACTGCTGGTAGGCTTGAATGGTCTGCTGCGCGATCGCAGTCCAGCTATAATGTTCCAAAGCGTACTGCTGTGCTTGTTTGCCCCGTCGTTGCTGTTCAGCTCGACCCGACAGTGCGGTTCGTAGCTTTTGCGCCAGAGATTCAACCGTGCAGTCGCAGACCCAGCCCGCTTCCGCCTGCTGCACGTCTTCCCAGATATAAACCTGGTTGGAAATAACGACCGGCGTTCCGGCTACCATTGCTTCCGCGACGGCAATGCCAAAATTTTCGTAGTAGGAGGGTAAGACAAACAAATCTGCGTCCTGGAGCAAAACTGTCTTCAACGCGCCAGAGACAAAACCTGCAATCGTGGTACGCGCTGCCAGTGAGGAGGTCTTGACCTGCTGCTGAATTTGCTGCTCGTAGGCTGGATCCTGGGGATTGCCACCTGCCAGGACAAAGTGAAAGTCCAGTTCTTCAGCTTGTAATTGGATCAGGACGGGAAGCAACAAATCCAGTCCCTTCTTCGGATCGATGCGAGACATATACAAAATCAGCGGACAATGAGCTGAAATCCCCCATTTTGTTCGCGCTTGACCGGGTGCGTCGGCCTGTCCTTCTTTGGGGGGAATCGCAGTTGCAGATTCAGCTATGGTTGGCAATGTCACTCCCAGAGGAATCACCAGATCGTTCGTTTTCAGACCAAAGCGTTCGGAAACTCGCGCTTCCTGGGTGCTAGTGAAGTGAATTGCCGCTGCTGCTGCCAGATTGCCCCGCTCCAGTAAGGCAGTATAAATCTGTTTGAGGCGTTTCTTTTTCCGCAGATCGGCAGGATCGAGCGTGCCGAGGGGACGCAGGAGATAGGGCAGATGCTGCGATCGCGCCACCATCGCCGCTCCAGTACTAATCGGCGAGAACAAAGCATGAATGTGCGCCAGATCGAACTGTCGGGCATGGGCAGCCAGCCAGCGCAGCAGGGCCAACGAGAACTTGTAGCGACGGAAGGGCGAGCAGCGAAAATAGCGTATCTGGTAGCCATCCTGCTCAACTGGACGATCCAGCGGCACATCTAGCGGTGGCTGACCAACATCGCCATTGGAATCCGTGGTCAATAGCGTCACATCAACCCCCTCAGCTGCCAGAGCAGCGCTCAGCCCCAACGCCATCTGGCTGGGGCCGCCATAGACCAGAGAAATTGAGGGGACAATCTGCAGGATACGCACCATTCATCCCTCGGTTGATCGATGCCGACAATTTACTGTATTGGGCTGCGATCGCGCAATTGCGATCGCTAACAAAATTGACAGCACCAAAACAGAAGAGGCAGCCTTCAAGGATTTCTCCCGGCTGCCTAAACAATCAAGGGATGCATCTTACTTCCTAAACTTCTTATACCAAAGTGATGTGGAATTCTTGTGAAGAATCAGCAACCAGCAAAAAATATATCTGGGAAAATTGCCACCAGTCACCCAAGCGTCCGTTTTGGTGAGGTAACAGTAATCTCGTGGGGTGGGGTTAATTTTAAGCCAAACGATGAGACAGCCTTCAAGATTATCTCAATGACCAAATATTGTTAAATAGCGCTATATCTTCTTGCTGACCCAACAAATTTTCATCAAGAAAAATCTTAATTCTGCTCCATCCAGGCCGTTACTCATCCTGTTTGAACTTTTTCACGCAGACAGCTTTTACTTCATGTTCAGGAACGTTGAGGCTAAAGGGATAAGGTTAATAGAGAAAATTGGGATCGCGACAATTCATGAACACTGTTAATGCGACTCGGAACGGTGCTTTGTTTTTATAGTACAAATACTCCATACATCAACTCCAAAAGCAGGTAAACTAGAGACAATGCCCAATATCTAAACCGCTTGTAGCGCTGGAACGGTTGGTTTCTATGGCACAATCCCCCATTCGACAAATCGATCCTGCTCCTCCCCCGATCGCCTTGCCTACCATGTACGATTTACCAAGCGAAGATCCGGAGGAGCCTGGTTTGCCTGATGAATTCCACCTGTGGCAGGCGGATCTGCTCAGTTATACCTTCGTGCCAGAAAACTACGCTGCCGATCGCATCTTTGTCGCCAGCGATCTGTACCTCTACTACGATCCGCAACATACGCGGTGGCACAAACGCCCCGATTGGTTTGCTGTCGTTGGCGTGCCTCGCTTCTATGCCGATCGCGATCTGCGGCTCAGTTATGTCATCTGGCAGGAGAAGGTGCCGCCGATTGTGGTGGTGGAATTGCTCTCCCCCAGCACTCGCAGCGAAGATCTGGGCAAACGCAAGCGGCGAGGCGAACAGCCAACAAAGTGGGAAGTTTACGAACAGATTCTGGCCATTCCGTATTACGTTCTGTTCGATCGTTATCGCGATCAGCTGCGGGCTTTTCAGTTAGTCAACGGTCGCTATCAACCACTGGATCTGACTGAACGGAAAGTTTGGATACCGGAGTTAAAGATGGGTCTGGCGCTCTGGCAAGGGGAATTTCGCGGTCAAGAGCGGCAATGGTTGCGCTGGTATGATGCTGAGGGAAATTGGATTCCCACGGAAGCGGAGCGAGAGCGGCAGCAAAAAGAATTGGCTCTAAAGCTCGTAGAACAAGAACAGCAACGAGCAGAGCAAGAACAGCAACGAGCAGAGCAAGAACGGCAGCGAGCAGAGCAAGAACGGCAGCGAGCAGAGCAAGAACGGCAGCAAAAAGAATTGGCTCTACAACGGACAGAGAAGCTGGCCGCCCGCTTGCAAGCTCTGGGTATCGATCCCAACTCGTTAGAGTAAGCCAATGATGCAGGAAAATCGGTCGACTCGGGAAACCGCCCGACTGTTGAGTCTATTTTTGCCTCCCTTGCTCGCGGTACAACCATTTTGAGTTCAGTGGTAGCGGAACTTAAGCGTCCGTTAATGCTTCTACATTGAAGGCCATCTATCTCCCTCCAGATTTGGACGCAATGGTTTTGTATCTGGGGAAATGTCAGATCGCGAAATAAATCTGTCTGAAAATTGGTGTGTAATTGCGGATTCACCACGCTTTCCACGCTGATTTCTGGATGAGTCTAGTCGATGGAGGGGTGTAGAGTGGTGTGCAATGATTTGTTGAGTCAATCGCATTTGGAGGATTGAGCCGTCGTGCAATATTTGAAATTTCCTGCGATCGCAATAACCACTTCTCTCTGTGTCCTGGCTGGATTCCCTGCCCTGGCCGCATCCGGGGAAAATGTTCAATGTGAGATGAAAACCAGTTTGGGCACAATAACGCTGACCCTCAATCCAGAGAAAGCCCCTAAGACCGTTGCGAACTTCCTGCGCTATGCCAATGAAGATTTTTACGATGGCACAATTTTCCATCGCGTCATTGACAACTTCATGATCCAGGGCGGTGGTTTTACCCAAAACTATGCCAGAAAAGAGACATATGCTCCGATTACCAATGAGTCAGATAACGGCTTGAGCAACCGCCGGGGCACTATTGCTATGGCCCGCACCAGCGATCCCCATTCCGCTACCGCTCAATTCTTTATCAATGTTAAAAAAAATGATTTCTTAGACTATGGCCAAAACTGGGGCTATGCTGTCTTTGGCAAGGTGGTTGAGGGCATGAATGTTGTGGACGCGATCCGCAAAGTCAAAACCGGCACGGGCGGACCATTTTCCCAGGATGTGCCCCAAACTCAGGTCACTATCGAGGATGTCACTTGCGAATCCTGAACTTGCAGACAAATACTGCTCGGGGAGTGCGATCGCGTTAGGGTGAAGAGCAGCAGGCTGTCACACTGCTCCCAAAAACATTGCAGCACTCAAGTGGCGACTACAAAATTTGTATCATTACTGTGGCCCGTAAGTTAATTGGTCGTATTCGAGATAATTTGGAAGGTTATTTTGCAATCCTTGCGAAGCAAGGATTGCAAAATAACCTATTTATTCGTGCTATAGCAGTAGACATATCGCTTAGGACAAAATTGAGAGTGCACTTCGCACGCTCCCAATTTTGTCTGTTTTAATGAACTTGGCTGTTGCTACAGCACGAAGAAATGAATGTTAGTGCGATAACTTCTGAGTGTTTTTGCCCAAACAAATGCTTTTCAAATAGTATCTTTTCCGACTTATTGCTAATCGCCAGTTATCTAGCCAGCTTTTTGTTAATGAGGTTCGCACAGGCGCATCCAGAGGTTGTGGGAGTCCAGAAATAAGGGGATCTTGCTTGTAGGGTGGGTCGTGCTCCTGAGCGTTCGCGAGTGGGAATTGCGGTTTTTCCTGAGCACTGCTCACCCGCGAGAGTCCCGGTTGGCGCTCCTTTCCGAGCACTCCCCTCAGGTTAACAAAACAGAAACGGGACAGAAATGCCCGCCCTACCCATCAGCTCCCCCAACACGTGGATGCGCCCGGTTCGCACACAATTCATATGAGAATTTGCATGAGAATTTGTATGAGAATTTGTATGAGTTTTATATGAGGTTTTATATTGGGTTTGTATGAGTTTGTTCGCAAATGAAAGCTATAGAATATAGAATAAAAGTCAAGCGTAATTGAAGATTGCATCTGAAGCGTTCCCTGTTGAAGAATATATCTCAGCTGCTCCCTATTGAAAGATTGCATCTCAACCGTTCCCTTACCTCACTCAGACCCATGATTTCCTTGCTCCAACGCAGCAGACAAACTCTAGAGCAAGCAAAGGCTGAACTGGAACAGGCAGCAATACAGCTGGAACAGGAGCGACAACATCGTCGCAAACTGGTAAAACAGCTCAGCTGTTTTGACTCAGAACTGCTGCAGGCATTGGGCCTTGACCTGGATCTGTTGAGTTAGCGTTGCGATCGCAGTCTTCAATCGCCAGGAATTGTCTCTTGCCCGGTTCTCTACCAGCCCGGTTCTCTATCATGAAAGCCTCCGATGTCATCAAATGCTATGCAGCCGGAGAACGCAACTTCTGCGGTGCCAACCTACGCGGTCAATCGTTCAAAGGTCAAGACTTATCCGGCGCAGACTTTAGCGGCACCGATATCCGCAGTGCCAACTTTGCTGGGGCGACACTGTGCGGGACAAACTTCAGCTCTGCTAAGGCAGGGTTACGGAAACGATGGGCGATTGGCCTGGTATTCTTGTCCTGGGTATTGGCAGGGATCTCTGGTGGCTTCTCAGGTTATGTAGGGGTGCTGGCTGCGTTAATATTCAGCAGCGATATCGCTAATGTTGTGGTTGGCTGGGTCTCTCTGATTGCCCTGGTAGTTGTGCTTACAGTCATCGCCATCAAGGGGATCGTTCCATTCGAAGGTGCAATCTCAATTGCATTCACAGTTGCCGTCGCTGTTGCCGTCGCTGTCGCTGTTGCAGGTGCAGTTGAAGGTGCCTTCGCCTTCGCCTTCGCTGTCGCTGTCACTGGTGCAGGTGCTTTCGCTGTCGCAATCGCAGGCTCGGTCGCTGTTGCCGTTGCCGTCGCCGTTGCGATCGCAGTCGCTGGCAAAATCGCGGGTACCGTCGCTGTTGCCGTCGCCGTTGCTGGGGCCGTTGCCAGTGCTGGCAAAATCGCGGGTGCAGTCACATTAGCCGTTGCCGTCGCAGTCACAGACGCTCTAGTTTACACTTATGTCGGCTGGCGCGCCTTAAAAGGAGACCCTCGCGAGGTCTGGCTGCGCTCAATCGCTATTGCCTTTGCAGCCATCGGCGGCACTAACTTACGCAATGCTGACCTGAGCAATGCGACCTTTATCCGGGCGACACTCAAAAGCACCGACCTCAGACGGGCAGTGCTGAACCGCACCAACTGGTACCAGAGTAAGCAACTCGAGCGGGCCAGGGTTAAAGGCACCATCCTACTCCATCCCAGGGTGAGAGAGTTAGCAGTAACCCATCGCGGTGCAGGGCAGTCCTATAAAGGGATCGATCTCAGAGGAGCGCATCTGGTTGGGGCCGATCTCAGCGACGCTGACCTGACTGAGGCTGATATCAGCAACGCCACCTTAGAAGGAGCCGGGTTAGAACGAGCCAATCTGACTAAAACTCAAGCAGTCGGAGCCAATTTTCATCAAACGCAGTTGACTGGGGCTTGCCTGGAAGCCTGGAATATTGACAGCACAACCCAGTTAGATGGGGCAATCTGCGAGTATATCTATCTCCTCCACAACCAGAAGGAACGCCGTCCGAATAGCGGTCATTTTGCGCTGGGAGAGTTCGCCAAACTCTTTGAAACAGTGCTGGACACAATTGACTTAATTTTTCGTAATGGCCTGAATTGGAATGCCTTTGTCACCTCATTTCAGCAAGTCCAGGTGGAGAATGAGGGAGTTGAGCTGTCTATCCAGAGTATTGAGAATAAGGGCGATGGAGTGGTTGTCGTTCGGGTGAAAGCACCGCCTGATATCAATAAAGACAGGATTCACAGTGACTTATATCGCAACTATGACGTTGCTCTACAAGCCTTAGAAAGGAAGTATCAATCCAGGCTAGACGCCAAGGAACAAGAAATTGCCATCTATCGCCAGCAGCATGCAGACATGAAGGAAATTGTGGGTTTGCTGGCTAGCAAACCTATCAACGTCATCACCAACACCATCAACCGGCTCCCCAATCCTTCTCAGGCGGTTCCACCTGGCATCAAAGAGTTGTTGACCCAACTGCAGAACGCTGTCACCACTGACGCCGATCTGAGTGACGAAGACAAAGCTGAAGCGCTGGAGCAGGTGCAAGCCCTGGCGGAAGCGGGCAAAAATCCGACCGATGGGGCAATGAAAAAGTTAGCGAAGCGCTCTATGCGAACCTTGAGGGGAATTGCCGATGAGCTGTCGACTGCGGCAACCCTGGTTGAGAGTGTGGGCACACTGTTACCTGTTCTGTCTAAACTATTCGGATTATAGAGCAAAAAACGTCACCCCCTCATCCCATTTTGGATTTTAGATTGGCGATTTTGGATTGGGGAAAACTTTGCAGGACAAGTGCTCCGCCAATTCGATCGATCGCGTTTCCAAGTCAAATCGGTATAACCTCTACACCCCAACCCCTGCCTAATTTTTCGGCGTCTTGTCATCCCCTGATGAAGCAACAGCAAAACTTTATCTCAGCTGTTCCGGGTCAATCCCAAGTGCTCTCAGCTGTTCCGGGCCAAGGGTTCTCAGTCTTTCTGACAGTTGCTCCAGCTGGCTTTCTGCCTGGTCTGCCCGCTGCTGCTGCTGGTCTGCCCGCAACTCTGCCTGTACCCTCAAGCGTTGCTCCTGTTCTCGCTGTTCCATTAACTCCGGGTAGGTGGCAAAGCGATCGCCATTGGGGGAATAGAGCTGCAGCTCTTTACCGATCAGTTCAAAGCGGATACCCAGACAGGGACTCGTCCATCCAGCCATCGACTCAATCGGTCGCAACTGATTGTCCTGGCGCAACCACCCTTTCAGCGTTCCCTTGTCCGGGTCATGGACATAGTATTCCTCAACGCCGTGCTTCTGGTAAAACCTGAGCTTCTCCCCTTCAACCTCTTCCCGGGTATTGTTGATCGAGACAAACTCAAACGTCACCTGCGGCCCCAGGTTGCCTTCTTCCCATTGCCTGTAGGAACGTCGGTCGCCCTTATTCTGACCGAAGACGACCATGACATCAGGCGCTTTACTTTTCTCTTTATCTGGGTTTTTCTGGAGCGGGATCCAGAGTAAGTTACCGGCAACGAAGACTTTTTCGTTCCGGAACAGGGCGTCGAGTCCGCCCTGGGTAGTCATTATCAGGCGAAATTGCTTGGTATTGTCAGACAAGGGTAAGCCGTCAGTTTCGGGGTAGAGGACATCCTGGGGGGAGTGGAGAATTGCAGTCATGATTCAACCTCAGGTCATGCAATGATTGTAGCAAAGTAGGAAACACGTTTCTTGTTCGGATTGCAGGGTAGCTGGGTGCTGCGGTGGGATCCTGGCTGCAGGATGAATGAAGTCATGAATCTGTATTGCGAATAAGAAACCCTCTGGAGGGAGACCAGAGGGGTAGGGATGTGCATCTAAAGTTGATAAGTTAAGGTGCTAAAGTCAATGACAGTGAAGCGAGGTCATAGCCGTTCCAGATCTCGAATCAGCCAGTCGAGGTCGGTACTGTTTGCGCCTGCAGCGTGAAAAAAGGCTTGTAGCTCTTTCTCGGCTTTGGCTTGCCAGGTTTGCCGATGCTGACGATGGGTGGAAATGCGATCGCGCGATTGCGGGGGGGTGGGGTAGACAGTCATCCTGATATTCTCCTCGTTCTCCTCAACGGTTCATCAACAGTTCATCCAGCCAGGGCAGACAGGTCATCGCTCAACTGCACTCTGCCCCGCCAGACAGCGTATAGTAGACGGTCAATGGCGGTTCTTTCCTCTTCATCCAGACGTTCAGACATCACTGCTGCCATCAATCCATAGCGGTCGGCGCAGGTGAGTTTGCCAGAGCGAGTGGCCTGGGAAAACAACTCAGAAATCGCGCTGGGAAGAAGAACAAACGCTTGCATTGCCATTGCCTGAACTCGATATTTCTACTATCGTCGTTTTGCCAGCATTGCTCCGTGACTGAACTCTTCCATCAAGGGAGATTTTAGTCAGGCAACAGCGCGATCTGAATGGCCAATGGTGCGCGATCGCGCACAGCAGTGCAAGCGATCGATATCTGGGTGAATGAGTGATACAAGTCACCGCCATAGCATGAAGGTCTTGAATGAAGACATCATCACTTGAGGCGAAAGGGAATAGGGAATAGGGAATAGGGGACAGGGAATAGCGAAATTTTGAAATAGGGAACAGGAAACAGCGAATAGGAAAAGGGAACAGCGAAATTTTGAAATAGGAACAGGGAGCAAAGAATGAGGGAACAGCGAAATTTTGAAATGATGTTGAAATCAAACTGAGTTTGGCAAGGGAAGGTTTTTAATTGAGCTAGACTTGGACGCAGCTTCATGAATGAGTCAGGACGGGAAATATGACAGAATCAGTGAAGGGGTTGGATATGCTGATTTCCCAGCCTCTGTTAGTGGAACCCATCTATTCTCCTGTTCAAAAATTTCCTATCGAGCAGGATTTCTGTCAGCTCCAGATCGACCAGTTAATCGCTCAACTACCGTTAATCGCAGTCTGGATGATCTACCAGGATACGAATGGTGAGGGGCGGAAATCGGCAGTTTGTTCATTGAATACCCATCCCGGCTTTGTCCTCGACCGCTTTACTTATCTGCAATCAGAAATCTGGCTCTCGGATCCCTGGGTCGCCCTCACCCTGAACAAACTGCCCCTTGAAGCTGGAATTCATGGCTATGTTTGTCCGCTCGGTCCGAGGATGGTTGCGCCTGAGTATGTGTTGGTCTGGGCTAGCGAACCCCTGTCTGTCCTTCAGCAACAGGGGGTTGAGCATCAAGCCCGATTGTTGCGCCATCATTTAGATATGCGGCAAGAGTGCGACCGCCAGCGAGAAGAGATTCAACTCCTGGAGCAGGCAATGCGGCGGGCAGAACATCAACTGCGCAATCCGATCGCCCTGATTGAATTACTGGCTGAGACCCTGGCACTCAAACTACCTGAGAGTTCCTGGCAAGAGCAAGCCGCTGCCATCTGCGAAGCGACCCAGGATTTGAGTGCCAATTTAAAACATTTGATGTCCTACGGACAACAAGCAAAATTGCAGATAACCCAGCACGATCTGCGGGACATTCTGACCGAGAGCATTAAAGGACTGCAGCCCTGGCTAGAACAAAAGCAATTGCGGGTGCAATATCCCGAACTGCCGTTAACCTTAGCGGTGGATCGCTGGCAGATGAAACAGGTGCTGAGCAATCTGTTGAGCAATGCCATCCATTTCAGTCCAGTGGGGGCAACCATTGAGTGTTCCTGGCAAGTCTTTCGCCATGAGGCGCTCATTGAAGTGCGCGATCGCGGTTCCGGTTTATCCGAGGAAGACCTACAGCAACTCTTCATTCCCTTCTATTCCCGTCGTCCAGGCGGCAGTGGTTTAGGGCTAGCCATTGCCAAAAAAATCATCCTCGACCACCGAGGTCGTCTTTGGGCCCAGAATCTCCCCAGCGGCGGCACCCAATTTTCCATCATCCTACCCCGCAGTGGGAAAGACTTTTCACCCTTCAAATAGGGGCAGTGGTAAACAAGTAATGATTTTTGAGCGCGTAGGTGGCACCTACGCGCTCAAAAATCATTACCTCTATAGGACTACCCAAATAGGAATGCTAACTTTACGTCAAGGTATTCAGGTTGTGAAAGGTGGAACTCACGTTTTGGAGGTTAGAGTTTGGTGTCGGTAAATTAAGTAATCATTCAAACAACTGCACAATTCTAATAAATTATGATATACCTCTGATGCTGTCGAATGTTGGGCTTCAGTCTTCCTTAATGGCCCAAACAGACAAAGTTCTTGGCTCGCAAATCTTTCAGCGCCAAAAAAATAAAATCTAAATGCTAAAATCCACAATGGGACACTATGATCGTTCAAAAAAAGATATCAATTTTAATAGTGGATGACGAGCAGGGGTTTCGAAAAGGATTGCGAACCTTGCTTGATTTCTGCAGTGCTAGTGGGCCTTTGACGTTTGAGTGTGTGGGGGAAGCTGCATCCGCAGAGCAAATGATGAATTTGGCCCTGGAACAACAGCCTGCACTTATTTTATTGGATCTGGAACTACCTCCCAGCGATGGGATTACGGCATTGATACAATTGCGAGAACGATCTTATATAGGTAAAGTGCTGATATTATCAGCCCATCAAGAAGACGAATGGGTGTTTCGAGCTATGCAGTCAGGGGCACAGGGTTATGTCTTTAAAGACCGACTGGCCAAACAACTCTACGATGCGATTACCACTGTCATGAACGATGAGGTGTATCTCTCACCAGAGGTAGCGACAGGGTTCTTTCGTTTATTCCATTTCTATACGGGTCGTTCCCTACAAGCATGTCAGGCGGTTCATTTGACTGACCGAGAACAGCAAGTTTTGCACTGGCTGGTTCAGGGTGCCTCCAACGAGGAAATTGCTAGTCGTCTCTATATTACGGTGGCGACGGTGAAAGCCCATCTGACGGCAATTTTTACCAAGCTCAAGGTAACCAGTCGTACCCAAGCCATTGTGAAATCCCTAAAAATGGGACTGGTGTGTGCTTGAGAGGACGAAATGCAAAAGAAGAGGCAGCGGCAATGGAGAAAACGTTGGATATGGTTTTGGGTGCTCCCGATCGTGATGGCTGGTTTTCTATTGTGCTTTTATCCCAAAGCAAAACCAATTTTGGAGTCGAATTATGCGAGATTCAATCAGATTCCCGTCGATCGAGCGGACGAGTATCCCATTGAACAAGCAATTTCGACGACGCTTTATCGCCCTGTTGGGCGTTGGGTCGGACGTTTGATTCTTCCTAAACAGGAAGAGATGCAAAGGGTGGGAGTTCGTACATCAGGAACCACATCTGAAGATTGGGCCTTCTTTGAAGTCCAGGTGGCCCCTGCTGATGTCCAAGCTCTAGTAGGACGGGTAGTGCGTCTGGAATGGAGTCAGGAGGCGGTTGTTCAGAGCTATGTTTGGGCAGGCACTCGCACAGTTCGCTTTACGGCAGCGACAGCAGCCAGTCAGCGCCAGGGTAACTTGCATCCAGAACGATTAGATCGCCGCGTTCAAGTGGGGCCATTGCAGTCTCTGGCAGGGGCGAGACCCAACGATGATGTCGTCGTCAGATTGGAGCAGGTCGAAGTTGTTTGGCCCCAACCTGAACTGGGTGTTTCTGCTCCTCCTTATCATCTCGCTGAAGCAGAATCGGGACAAGAACCGGAGCGAGCGCCGTCGAGTCGTGACGACACCCCTGTGCTGAGAATTAGTCAGGAGCCGATCCAGGTTACGGGGCGTTTTTATGGTCTCGTTTCTATTCTGGGGCCAACAACCGAAAAAGACAGCACTGCAATATCTACGTTCTGCTCTAACAGACGCTCCTGCACAGGCGAGTTGTTTCGGGTACGTCATTATAACTCTGAGTCGCAACAGTTTGATGGGGCGGTGGATGTGGTTCGCATTCCTCAGGTGCCGCACGATCGCAATGGGGTCTACCGGTCCACCATTCACCAGTTGGAGGCTTCACCCGCTGGAGATGAAGGCTGGTACATCTATGGAGCCAAGGATCGGGCAGGAACTTTTGTGGTGCAGGCAATTGCCCCGCGATCCCTGTTTCGCCTGCAACCGGATACGACAATCGTGGGCCTTGAGGCAGGAAAACGCTATCTCAAACGTCAGCACTGGCACGATCCTGAAGCGCAAAAAGGGAAAGTCAGTAAAGTCCTGGTAGACCCAGAAGCGAAACAGCCAGAAGCAGCACGTTTGGCCTGGAAAGAAGGAGATCGGGCACTTGTGGTTCACCTGTTTGGCGGTATCGGGGGAGCAAGAGCCGAATCGGCTCCTTTAGGGATGGTAACGGGACATTTTGCCTACGGACTGGCGCAGGTTGTCCGGGATCCGTTTACCCGCGAACTGCAGTTCGCGATTCAGTACTGGCAGGTCTATGCTCATAATCCAGATGGGATCGTCTCCGGAACAATGGACTGGGCCGCCTATATGGGCAATCTACAGCGAGGGTGGTTGGGCAGTCGCCCTGTTTCTGATGTGCTGGTGAAACTTGAGGCAGTAAGCCGGGACTACAATTTTGCCGGTCAAGTGCTATCGCCGTTGCAGGCATTGGGTCTGCAATTGGATATTATGATGGCTCGCTATCGCGTTGGGGATGGCACTGGCAGTGCTATCGTCACCCCTGCCACATCCTGCGTTCAGGATTCCAATCAGGCGTTATATAGCACGATTAAACAAATTGAACAGCAGGTTGGGTTGTCGCCCATGATTCAACAATGGTTGCGATCGCACCCCACCGATCGGCAAAACTCGCGCTTCCAACAGCTAGTGAATTTGGGCACGGCGATCGAGCAACAGCTGGTGCCCCTGGGAGCAGTGCGTCCGGACTGGCAGCAAAATGCAGTTACCCTGGCTGGGATTCAGACCGATAGGGACCCGATCCGTACCCATAGTTTGCTAGCGGCTCTGTTAAGCTGGCGCACTATCCTGCCGCGTCGCGCCCATGATGAAATTGTCCGTCTTTTCCTGGATCGGGGTGCCCAGCTCTGGGTTTTGCGCACCAATCAGGTGGGAGGATGGGATCCAGAGATTCAGCCGTCGGCACCAACAATACTGCTGGGCCGATTTCCTGCGATCGCGCTCCCGGTCTCCCGGCTCATTGCCGCTGCCATGACGCTACCAGGATTGAGAGACTGGCTAGTTGCTGCGGGTACTTTGTTGATTTATGGACTGATTGCCCTGCCCCTTGGCTTCCGGCAGGGCTTTCTCACCTGGGGACAACCCCTCATCACTCCGCTCAGGTTGCAAGACAGGATCGGCATTGCCTTGAGAGCCGCGATCGCACCTGCCTTAGTAGAAGAACTGATATTTCGAGTCCTGTTACTTCCCCATCCAACCGCAGGGATTGCAATTCAAACCTGGCTGCTATGGGGAATGTTCAGCCTACTGTTGTTTCTCCTCTACCATCCACTCAATGCTCTAACATTTGCCCGGTTCGGGTTTCCCACATTTTTGCAACCCACATTCCTGACTCTGGCAGGGTTGCTGGGACTTGCCTGCACAGTCGTTTACCAGCAAAGCGGTTCCCTATGGACTATTACGGCTATGCACTGGATTATCGTGACAATCTGGGTGCTCTGGCTAGGCGGACATCAGAAATTGGGCATAAGGCAGAGGATAGAGAAAGCAGAGGAAAACTAAGGATGGAGAGCGGGAGATGGAGATTGGAGGCAAGCGGATAGAGAATTGAGGGGCTATCTTTGGACTCTACCCTGTCGATCGCCACCGTATTTATTTGTATTATTTATTTCTTTGTTGTGAACTATTGTTTTTATAGCCCTACGAACATGGATTAGGACATAGCAAGAGGCTAAAAGCTAGATAGGATAAACCTTTTGCCTTCTGCCCTCTACCTCTTACCTTATGCTATATCGGAGTTCTAGCTAACTTGGGGTAAGTAGCTATAAGTGTGAAGTTATTTCTTAAACCTACAGAGAGGGTTTAAATTCAGAGTCAGATTGCTATAATATTGAAATTTCATGAGCTTTTAAGTTATTTTTTCTCTCTGCTAAATCTATCGGCATTTGCAAGTGAGGGATAATTTCTGCTTGAAAAGTCTGGGTTCAGGAGATATCAAAAACTTTCAGGAAGGCTGCAATCGTGCAGAAGGCAGTCAGAGTAATTTATTTTGCTTGATTTTTTCGGTGCAATTGAGGGTTTGGGCAAAACAGATAGTCTCCTTTCCCCTTCATATTCTTCTACCCCTGGCTTGTATTCTTCAGCAAGATAAGCGATACGCTTATTTGATGTAATCCTGGAATCGCAAACTGGTATCTGTGATGCGGCAGATAACTCATGAAGATCGAACAGAAGATGCTGACACTCAACAGGCGGTGTTAGCAAATCTGAGGCACAATCTGCGAACGCCGATGAATGCCATTCTCGGTTACAGCGAGATGTTGCTGGAAGAACAGGAACATCAAGATAATCGCACAGTCCTGGCTACGCTTCAGAAGATCCATCTGTTTGGCAAACAAATTCTTGCTGCGATCGAGACCGTTTTGAATATGGCTCACCTGGAAGCAAGTCAGTCTCGCTTGAATGTGGGCGATGTTGGTGAATCTTTTCGAGTCAGTCTGAGATCCCCTCTCAATGCCGTCATTGGCAATTGCGAGTTGTTATTGGAGATGGTAGTAGAAGACTGTATCCCCGATGTGGAGAAAATTCGTACCGCTGCCCAATACCTGCTGACGACAATTGACGACATTATCGAAGCACACAAATCCCATACAGATCCACCTGGCATAATGGCGTTTGACTCTGAACCTGAAACGCTTGTTGATGCGAGCCAGGATGCCGCGATCGCACTAAGAGTCTCTAAAAAAGAGATGCCGCGCGATCGCATCACTCCGCCAGGAACGATTCTGGTCGTCGATGACAATGATGTAAACCGAGATTTGCTAGCACGCAAATTAGAAAAACAAGGCCATCAAGTTTCCACCGCTGCCAATGGTCAGCAGGCATTACAGCAAGTTGCAGTCGAACTATACGATCTCATCCTTCTGGACATTATCATGCCAGAAATGAATGGCTATGAAGTCCTGGAGCAGTTGAAAGCAGATGAAGCGAACTGCCACATTCCCGTACTCGTCATTTCGGCGCTGGATGAAATCGATAGTGCCGTTAGTTGTCTAGAACGAGGTGCAGAAGACTATCTGCCCAAGCCCTTTAACTCAGTATTGCTGAAAGCAAGAGTGGATGCCTGCCTGGAGAAAAAACGATTACGCGATCTCGAAATTGCCCTGAACCAACGTCTTCAAACTGAAAATGCCCGCTTGAACCATCTCAACGAACAACTGCAAATTCAAATTGCGGAACGCCAACAATCAGAAGCAAAGGAACGAGAAAAATCTCAACAGCTCGCAAAAGCGCTTCAACAACTGCAACAGACCCAAATGCAATTAGTTCAAAGCGAGAAAATGTCCAGCTTGGGACAACTTGTAGCGGGTGTTGCCCACGAAATCAACAATCCAGTGAGCTGCATCCATGGCAACCTTCCCTACGCCAGCTTGTATATTCAAAACCTGCTACAGATAGTGGATTTATATCAACGCAAATTTCCCCAGGCTGATGGCGAGATCCGAGAGCTGATCGAGGATGTTGACCTGGATTTCCTTAAAAGAGACCTGCCAAAGCTCTTATTTGCGATGGATACAGGAGCTGAGCGCATTCGAGAGATTGTGCGATCGCTCAGGCTGTTCTCCCGTTCCGATCGCGGGCAGAAACAAACCGCCGATTTGCACGAAAGCCTTGACAGTACGCTGATGATTCTGGGCAACCGTTTGAAAGCGAGCCCAGAATCTCCTGCCATCCAGGTGATTAAACAATACGGTGATTTACCGAGAGTAAAATGTTATGTCGGACAAATCAATCAAGTCTTCATGAATATCTTTGCCAATGCCATTGATGCTTTAGAGGATAACGGCAACAAGAAAGAACAGAGGATAGAAAACAACGAACAGAAGACAGACAAGTCTTTTGTTCCATCTTCATTACCTGATGCCCACCCTCCAATCGTTAAACCCCAAATTCGCATCTGTACTGAAGCTTTGGACAATAACTGGATATCCATCTGTATCGAAGACAATGGCCCTGGAATGACAGAAACAGTGAAACAGCAATTATTCAACCCCTTCTTTACCACCAAACCTGTCGGTAAAGGGACAGGGATGGGCCTCTCAATCAGTTATCAAATTGTTACAGAGAAACATGGCGGTAAGCTCAGCTGCACCTCTGCTCCCGGTCAGGGAACAGCATTTACCATTGAGATTCCAATTCGCTAGCGGTCAGCAGGAATGCATCAAGAATTGTAGAATTTTGGCGGATATTTGCCTTCTCTGACAATGAGTTATGCTAGAAATTAAAGTCTCCTTGTCTTGAGTTCTCTCGCTCAGTTGGGGGGTGGTTGGGTGCATTCAGGTGCCAGCTGAAAGGCTGCGTTGCTCGCAGAAAGTTCGCAAAGAGCAAGTGTCAGATTGTTCGCAGTTATTTTGAGGACGAAACACATCGCAAAATCCGTGCAGTTTATGGCGCTCAGACTGCAGTATTTGCAATATTCCTCATTAACTCGTTGTCTCCGAATTAGTACAGGTCTATCAGTGAATGAACGATAGAGGGAAAGTGGCTTTGGAAGGTCGATCTGCTTAGCTGGCTCGATAGCCGCAAATATTCTGTCTAATGAAGTGACTCCTTAGCATTACCTTTTAATGGTGTCAAGATTGCAGAATCGAGCCTCACCCGAGCAAATGAAGTCAGGGGGACAACAAATCTCCTGTGACGTTTGTCAAGCTTTAAAAAGCACAGACATGATTTGAGTTTTGTTACATAACCTTACAAGGCAAGCTTAGAGAGGGTTGGCAGGAGCGATTTGTCTTTTTGTTAACCTTTCAGCGTGAATGCCCTAAATTGGGAAGCTGAAGCGTGAGGTTCACCCCTCCTGTGGCAGCAAGTCTGCTATCCCTTTCTTGGCTTATTCCTGATTAAATGGGCCTGAATGGTGTAGGAAATAGATGTACAGTTGCCTTCCTTGCAAAATCGAATTCTGGATAGAGAAAGCTCAATGACAAACCAGGGACTCACAGGAAGCCGCGAGCGACAAGCACTACTGTCTAATCTGAGACACGATTTGCGATCGCCTGTCAATGCGATCGTGGGTTATAGCGAGATGTTACTTGAAGAACAAGAGGATCAAAACGAGCAAGCATTCTGCTCCGACCTCCAGAATATTCAGTTACTCGGCAGACAAATTCTCTCTTCAATCAATGCTACGCTTTCTCCAACCGAACTCACAACCACTCAACCCGAGCTGGATATTGTCAGTCTGGGACGGATCGTGCGCACGCAACTGGAAACACCTCTAGATTCAGTCATTCGTTGTTGCAATCTTTTATTGAAGGTCATTCCAGCCGATCTGGTTACCGATGTAGAAAAGATTCGTACTGCTGCGGAGCAGCTTTTGACCCTGCTGAGCGAAAGCGCTTTGTCCCAGATACAGCAGCAGGAAAACTCCGTTAATCGAACAATTTCGCTGACCCTGGGGCACGATCGAACAGTTTTGTCCACGCTGGAACAGCGAACGGAGGAGCAAACCCCTCTTCTGGCAACAGGCCAATTGCAAGCAACAGCCGCTCAAGCTCAAACAACAGATATGCCTCAAAGCTCAATCCTGGTAGTCGACGATAACCCTGAAATACGAGATTTACTCTCCCGGCGACTTGAGAAGCAAGGATATACGACCGCTTCTACCGCCAGCGGCTATGAGGCCCTGCAAATGCTTGAAACGGGCAGCTACGACCTTGTCCTGTTGGATATTGTCATGCCGGAATTGAACGGCTATGAGATTTTGGATCGTCTGAAAACAAACGACGCCTGCCGTCACATTCCTGCGATCATGATTTCAGGTCTGGATGAGATTGACAGCGTCATCCGTTGCATCGAGAGAGGGGCAGAAGATTATCTCACCAAGCCCTTTAACCCGGTGCTGCTCAAGGCAAGAATTGAAGCCTGCCTGGAGAAAAAAAGGCTGCGAGAGCAGGAAATTATGGTGCTCAACGAGCGCCTCAAAGCTGAAAATGCCCGTTTAAATCAGCTGAATGCCCAATTGCAAGTTGAGATGGCTGAACGTCAGCAGTCGGAAGCCAAAGAGCGGGAAAAATCGCAGCAGCTGACCCAAACGCTACAACAATTGCAACACACTCAAGCCCAGCTGGTTCAAAGCGAGAAAATGTCCAGTTTGGGGCAAATGGTGGCTGGCGTAGCCCATGAAATTAACAACCCAATTAATTTTATTCACGGCAATCTGTCCTATGCCAGCGAATATATTCACAATCTGCTGCAAATGTTGGCGCTCTATCAGGAACAGTTTCCGGTCATGACGCCCGCGATCGCAGAAGAGTCTGAGGCCCTCGATTTAGAATTCCTCCAGGAAGATTTGCCCAAAATGGTGTCCTCAATGCAGGTAGGAACGGAACGTATCCGCGAAATTGTGCGATCGCTGCGCGTCTTCTCCCGCTCCGATCAATCTCAAAAGAAAATCACCGATCTGCACGAATGCATCAACAGTACCCTGATGATTCTGGCCAATCGGCTGAAAGCCCACGCCGGACGACCCACCATCCAGGTCGTCAAAGAGTACGGCAATCTACCGACTGTGGAGTGCTACGCCGGTCAAATCAGTCAGGTATTTATGAACATCATTGCCAACGCCATTGATGCCCTGGAAGAAGCCATGGGAGAATGGGAGCACGAGGAAGACAAAAAAGTTCATAATTCAAAGCTCGTCACTGCCGACAACCAGCTTCTGGCACCCAAGATTCGCATTCGTACCGAGCCCATTGAAAACAACTGGGTTGCCGTTCGGATTGCAGACAACGGCCCAGGAATGGACGAAACTGTGCAAAAGCAGCTGTTCGATCCCTTCTTTACCATGAAACCGGCAGGCAAAGGCACCGGCATTGGTATGTCTATCAGCTACGAAATCGTCAACGAAAAGCACGGCGGTCGGCTGTACTGTACCTCAACCCCCGGCGAGGGTGCGGAATTCTCCATCGAGATTCCTGTAAGCTGAGCAGGAAAAACAGTGCTCCATGATGAAGATAATCAGAAGAATTTTGAGACCCAAACACACTGCTGTTGCTGTTGTTGGCTCGATCGTTCAGGGACTGGAAGATGGCAGTGTTACGCTGTATGCTGGTAAAGAGCGTAATGCAATGCAGAAAGAACCGTCATGCAAGCCACAAGGACAATCGGCAAGATAAAAGGACTGCTGCAAGAATTGAAGCAGGCTTTAGAGAATTTGTATGGCGATCGATTTGTTTCTCTGATTCTCTATGGATCCCACGCTCGTCAGGAAGCAACCGACGACTCGGATATTGACATTATGGTAGTACTGCAAGGCACTGTGTCGCCTGCCAATGAGATCTTTCGAATGGGGGCGATCAAAACTGCTCTCAACCTTAAATACGACGAACTGATTTCAGTCTTATCGATTTCCGCAACAGACTTCCGCGATCGTATAATTCCATTTCTGAAAAACGTTCGCCAGGACGGGATCGTTTTATGAACCAGATCGACTCATGACTGAATCTTATTCAGGAGGAACTGGAGAGATCCAATCGATCGTACAACGTTAGTGTCTTTAGTTTTTCGTTATCTCAATTTTGAATCACCGAAAACTCCGTCCCAGCCCAGAAATTCCATCCTTTTTCAGGAGGTAGCGAAAGCTTCGCGACATGAGCTATAAATCATTTTAATAAACGAATAAAACCTGCTTGTTCAAAATGCCGATCGGTTGTTAAGGCTTGCTGGAGACGTAAGTTTTGCATCAAAATAAATGATGTGCAGTCAACTAAAGACCAGGTTTTATCGGGTCTACCTTTACAAAGTGACCAAGCTGCCGCATCAGTGGCTTCATCAACATGCACAATCTGGACATACGGTGCAGTTTTAATCGCATCAACAGTTGCAAAGATACGCGGACGAGGAATCTGGAGGGGGCTATCCAGTAACGCAACCAATTCGCTGATGACGTCATTTGTCGTGACGATGATTCTTGGTTGCTGAACAGCTAGACGAAAGTATCGATCTGCTTGTAAGTGATGAGATTGGGTGTTAACAAATAAACTTGCCCAGCCAGATGTATCTACAAACAGATTATTCGACACCCTTCAATTCCCGATAGAGTCCTTGTCCGATATAGGAGTCATGATTTTCTGCTAAATCAGGAATATCCACGCTAATTGAACCAATCAGTTGCAAAAGCGAATCGGCTTCAGCAGGTTGGGTAGTTTCGCATCTAGATGGATCGATTAACTGTTCTGAGAGAACTTTCAGCATTGTTTCCTCTGGTGGCAGTTGTCGTTGCTCTGCCTCTACCATCAATGCTTGCACTAACTTATCTGGAAGAGTAACAACAAAAGTTTTAGCCATAGTATTTCTCTCGATCGCTCAATTATCTAACGCTTCGCATTATCTAGAATATTTTTTAGGAAGCTTTTACTTTTTGTCTCTATGCCCAATTATAGACGATCTGACGTTGCATGAAGTACCTCATCTAATGCCTCAGATTGCCCTAATCCATCATCGAATGCTCGCATTCAATAAAATAAGAACCAGGCAACATCAAGATTGTTGCGTTTGGCGGAATGGGATCGTCCTATGAACTGGATCAAGTCTTTGCGGAATTTTTCGATCGAGATTCCCATTTGATGGGAATATGGTGACGATGCAGAATTAGAGATAAACTTAACTTGGAACCCAGAACAACAAAAGATTATAGATGAAGCGATTCGTGAAAATCGCTTCGCTGAATGGTTGCTTTATGTTTTTGCTATTCTTTTTGTAGTGGCAGGTTTGAGCTTGATCGTTCTGGGAGCTGTGAGGGAAAACCCGATCGTGAGTCTTGTTGGCAGTATTGCGTCAATCTTATTCTGGCCTGCGATGGCTTCTGCCCGACGCACCCGCAAGGAAAATATTGCTATCAGGTTGTTGGAGGCTCCCTTAAGTCGGGCTGATACTGCGAAAGAAGCTGCAGATAACTTGCGTCAAGTGTTAGGAGAAACATTTTCCCATGATTACGAAGATCGTCAGAAGAGTCCTTAGGCCCAAGCACACTGCTGCTTCTGTTGCCTGTGCGATCGTTCAGGGACTAGAGGATGAAAATATTACTCTGAGTCCCACTCAAAAGGAATTGATACCCAGGTGTAGCCTTTCAGGGTTACCTTGAAAGTTGTGTTTTTTACTGGTAAATAAAAAGTCGTTTGGCGGCGCGGGTAATGGCGACGTAGCAGAGTTGATTGCGTTCGATGGTGTTGCGGTTGACCATCAAGTTGGGAATGTCGACGAAGACGTCCTGAAAGGTTGAACCTTGGCTTTTGTGGGTGGTGAGGCTGTAGGCATAGTTGACGTCGTGGAAGGATTGTTTGAGTTGCCAGAATTCCACCCAGCGTTTCTCTTTGGCATAGCCTTGTAGTTTGAGCTGATATTCTGGAATGCTGTCTTCGTGCAGCACGCGCAGACGGATGTAGCGGCCGTCGTCGGTGAGGACTTTCAGGTGCCAGATGTGCCAGGGCCCGGTGTCGCCTTCGCTCACCTGAAGGACTTCGCATTCGGCGGAGGTTTGCAGGAGGACAGATTCGCCTTCCATGCAGGCGTTGCTGGCAACGAGTCGTTCTTGGGGCACGAATCGCCCGACGTCATCGCCGAAGATGGCGGCGCGAATGGTGCGGTTGAGCTGGTTGACGCGGCGATTGGTGTAGGCGAGGGCGCGGACTCGATCGGGATCTTCTTTGTAGGCGTCGCTGGTGAAGGCGCGCAGGAGCAACCGTTCCCATGGGTCGCGACGGGTAACGAAGATACCTTCAGTGCGATCGCAATTGGTATCGCTTTGAAACCGAGGGAAACGCCGCCGCTCCAGGTTCCGCCGAATCTCTTCGGCCAGAACGCCAATGGCTCCACCGTAACGAACCACTTCGGTCAGGTCGGTGCGCTGATAAATCTCTCGAAAGCAGGGGGATTCCCGTTCGTTGACCGGCGGCAGCTGGGCCGGATCGCCCACGAATAAAATTTGGCTTTGCAGATAGATACCGGAAACGGCATCCACCAGAATGTGCCACATTTCTTCATTAATCATGGAGCATTCGTCCACAATGACCAGCTGGTAGTTTTCGATCTCGCTGTCTTTGTCGGGATCGCGTTGAAAGAGCTGTTTGCCCGTTTTATCGTCAATCATGGGTCTCATGCCCAGGAGTTTGCAGCAGGTCATGGCGTCCACGCCCAGTTCCCACCGATCGGCCATGGTGCTGAGAACTTTGGTGGCCTTGTTGCTGAAAGCAGTGAGGACAATTTTTCGCGGATCTTCTTGTTCTTGCAGCCTGACAATGAGGGCTTGCAACAAGGTTGTTTTGCCCGTACCGGCATAGCCTGCCAGCAGATAAAGGCGCTCGCTGCTAGCGACAAATTGTTCCAGGGTCTGGAGTGCGTGCCATTGTTGCTGACTGAGTTGCAAACCGGGCAAGACTACGGGAATCTTTCCGGGTTGCTGGGTCTCGGGGGATGGGGATGGAGGAGAGGGCTGGGTCACGATCGATCGCTAGCGATCGCGGATAGCGCGATCGCAACTAACAGCTGTAAAACAAGAGACATTGGCCAGTTCAAACATGAATTGAAATCCGTTCCCAATAGACCTGTCCGAGAACTGGAGTAGAAGCCCCTCTGAGGGGGGCTTCCACTCCAATTTCCGGATGAGTCTAAATTCATGCCATCATTGAATCATGCCTTAAAATACAATCGTATTACCTGGCTGCCTTAAATGAATATTTTAGCCAGAAATATCGTCCCAGCAATATCCCACCCACAAGCACAGTTATGGTTATCAGGGCACTGACCAGTTGCAATGCAATGGGCAAACGGGGCAAATCCTCTCCATCTGCGGACACGCACTTACCAAACTCCAGAATCACCGTCTCTTCATAGCCATTGGGGTGAATCCAGCCAAGATTGTGCATAATTTCATGGGCGATCACACCCGCCCATAGTTCTGGCCCGTTGGGCAGAACATAACCCAAATAATCTAAACGTCTGCCAATATAGTCCGCATTGAGATTAATCCGTAGTTCCTGTTCTTCATAATACAAATCGAGCAAGGCCAGACCGTGGGCAGGCGAAAAGTCTGCACTAAAGCCATCAATATACAACGCGCCGCCTTTGGGCAGCTCAACTCCTTCAATCCCAATCGATGCGCTATCGTCTACATAGACAAGGCTTTCCCAGAATGCACTTCTGAGTTTCTCTTCATCGGCTTCAGCAGAATCTGCGAGATAGTCTCGCGTCGCATTTTTATAGGTACATTGGAAGGTCTGATATTGCATCACCCGCTGGGCCATAATTTGAGCAGCGCGAATGATAATTTGCTTTTGCTTCGGATCGAAGGCGCTGCTGATATACAGGTTGAAATGGACGCAACTGTTACTGGCTCCTCCTGCGCGAAAGACTGGGCCTGTAATTTCGACGGGCAGGTAGTAGGAGGTCATATCGCCCTGAATCGTTTGTGTTTTTTCTGCTGGAGGAGGATTATTGGTTGCCTGGACGCTATCAGGACAGTAGTTGGTGGGATCGAGGACTTGAATTGCCGCTTGTTGTTTTCTTTCAAACCAGAGAATACCCGCACAAACCACGACCACACTCATGGATAAGGCCAGAACGCGGTGGAATATTTGATTGCTTCCTGGGGCAGATTGCAGGTCTTGCTCTTGGCGGGTCGATAAGGAACGGGCGGATGTGGCGCTGATTTCTAACAGGATGTCTGGTTTACCCGGACCATTTCCCTGAAGGCTCTGGAGCACCTTCAGTTTTCCAATCTGCTGATCGGCCAGAGAATCGGGATCTGCTAAGTCTAACGATTCCAGAATTGCGATCGCATCTGCCTGCTGCAGGCTCGCCGTCTCAGGCGGATAAATCAGGATCGCGAGCTGTCGTTTTGTGCAGTTGACCCGAACCTTGAAGGTATCGCCCAACACGTCCTGGAATGTGTTCAGAATTTCTGCGTTTCGAGTGTCTTGAAAGGATGTGGCATTTTGTGTTGCGACTTGAGCAGTTTGAGCAGAGGGCGGTGGCATTGTCTGGCGATCGGACACCCCCTTTTTGTCTCTCAGAGTCGGCTGGACTGGGTGTTGCGTTCCACCATTGGTTGTTTTCCCTGGCGAATCAGACACTGAAGCAAGGGCAATTCCCTCCATCCAATCCGGGAAAGTCGCTCCCAGGCGCTGCGCACCAAGCTGGACGGTATCAATTCCCTGCAGGCCCAACCCCATCAGCCCTGAGCGCATAAACTGAACAGCTGCTGCCTGGTCAATTGGGCCGTTCGCCTCCAAAATTATTTCCAGATCGGTTCCCTGCCGCTCAACAGTGGCGGCAATTCCTTTCGGTTGCAGCGTCTGATTAATCAGGGTTGCGATCGCATCAACATCCCCTTTTTTTGCCTGTTCCAGCAGCTCGGTCTGTGTCACGTGCAAATCCGCGCTCAAAATTTCCTTAGCTTCATTGTGCCCGCAAAACTTCAAGAAAGGTGCATTGTTGAGGGTTCATCGTTCATCGTTCATCGTTAAGGTTTCATCGTTTATATAGCGGTTTGCAATGAAATTCAGTACCCGGTTTCGGTAGGGGCTTGGCAATGCCAAGCCCACCTCAGTTTTTTGTACTTAACCAGACTACAAATTGCTATAGTTCATAGTTCAGGGGTCGGAGTTCGTTGTCCGGGATTGATAGTTCGTGATGGATAATTCAGAGTTCAGCAACCAGGACACGAGGTTCAAAAGGATTCACCAACAACGAATAGGGGTAAACAAGTAAGGATTTTGTATTTTTGCGTCTTTAAGGTTTGACCCAGCTAAAATTGTACAAAGTTCCATTGTTAGCAACAGCACTGACCAGGAATGCGGTCGTAGCAGCGTGAAGTTATTAACTGAGTCAATAATCTGCCGACTAACTGTTAATGGCTAACCACTCTCTGCTAACCATAGAAAATATTGAAGATCGGTGCTGATGCTATCCACTCTGAAGCCAGAGTAAAATGCCAATACGACCTTCAACATAACCTTAGAAATTCCGCCAGCATCTACCTGGGGCAGAGCGGCGAAAGTAGATTGGGTGTTTTATATAAAACTACAAGAATAGATGGGGACATGACAAAAGACTCAAAAACAACTGTAGTCACCCTTTCCCTTCTGCCTCCTGCCATCTGCCTCCTGCCGTCTGCTATGTCAGACAGCAAGGACATCATTACATGTGTTGATGTGTTGGTGAAGTTGCTCTATAAGGAGTATCGCGCCAGCAACCTCCAATAACACTCCCAGAACCCATGAAAAATCGACAGTCTCTATTACTGGTTTCGCTTTGCAGTCTTCTGCTTCCCTTAATGGCAGGATGTGGGGACCATGGTCCCGGTCTGATTTGGTGGTGCGACCATCCCATCGGCGTGAAAGCCCTGGTAATCGAAGCCAGCCTCAGAGGAACCGATATCCTGAAACAATTTAAGGCGTGCGATCGCACTGTCATCCCTATTCTGGCTGAGATGTTAATCGATTCTGACAGTGACCAATCTCTTCGAGAGGCAGCGGGGCGATCTCTGGCTCATCTCGGGCCAGCCTCTGTTCCTGCCTTAATTGAAGCCCTCAACCATCAAAAGCCAGAGATTCGGCAGGAAGCGGTTCATGCGCTAGGATGGATTGGAGAGGATGCAAATGCTGCTGTACCGGCCCTGACTGCACGTTTGCAGGACGAATCCCTCCCCATTCGCTGGCAGGCCGCTTCGTCTTTAGGATCAATTGGGGCAAAAGCGAGTGCTGCTGTTCCTGCCTTAACCCAATTGCTGGACAGTCCGAATGAGCGCGTTCGCTACCATGCTGCCACAGCGTTGGGATACATTGCTGTAAAACTTTGTCGTCAAGAAAGTCCGTCTCACCGAAAAATGGCTGTTGCGATCGCAGCAACAGTGCAGCGAGCTTATCAAGATCCAAAATTAGGACAACCCCGCTTTACACAGGAAGAGATGGAGTGCCAGGTTAAAGTCCACATCGGTGGGTGCTGAAGATTCTAAACCATGAACCATCAACCATGAACCATCAACCCTTATTAATTCCTAAGCCCGATCCAGCTCGTCGTAAATTATTGGCTGAAGCATTGCAAATCTGTCGTTCCTTACGCCGCCCGGGAGAAAGACCAAACCCAAAACGAATCAAAAAAAAACAAGATCGTCTGCGCCAGATTCGAGAAGCTTTGCGTCCCTTTGCTCATCCCATCCGCTGCTCCGCTGTTCCAGTTGAGTCAATACCGCTGGCCGTGCGTCGTGCCTTTGTGCGCGCAGCATTGTTGGTGACGCGCTATCGTCAGGTTGGTAGCGGCAACTGGCAGAGCACGTTTCCATCCCCAACCTTGAGTCGCTACCAGCCCGATCCAATCCCAGCAGATTTGCTCTCTGAAGCGTCGATCGCTTTACTGTGCCAGCGCTTTAACCTGGCTGTTGAATTTGCTGAGGAGCTGCAAGATACTCTAGTTGCAATCGATAGACAAATTGAGCGACGACAACAGATTATTCAGGCCGTGTTGGCGGAATTGGATAACGATCTTAACTCAGAAACGGTTGTCCACCTTTTTCAGCATTTGTTTGGCCCCGTACCCATTCCCGCAGCAGCCCTGGATTGCGTCTGCACTGAGATGCAGATCTTTTTCTCCATTCGTTATCGTCAAGGTAGGCTTTACGATGCACCTGCAGAAACAGCTCAGGAACAAGGGCACGATGCCGACACTTCTTCCCAGCTCTGGGACAGTTTGAGTCAGACAGACCGGGATACCATTCAAACTTTCCTGTTATCTCTGGAGCAGGCTAGCCTCGATTTCTTCCGACGTTTCCCCTCATTCGGGCCTTGCGACCCCAAACGCATTGACCTGGATTGGTGCGATCGCATCGCCCAGCGCACCGGAATTTCTCGCTCAGAGATCTTGCAGATGCTGAGCCAATCCGTTGGCGTCTTCCCCACCCATAAAGGCGAATCCTACCTCGTCCACGACATCTGGGGACACCACTGGCAACTCTTTTTCACCCAATTCCAGAGCGACTACACCATCCTTACCACCTGCGACGAGCCCCTGCGAGCCCGAGAAACAGCCTACACCCTCTACGGTCCTCTCAGCTGCGGCGAAATCTTTTGTCTGTCCGGCGAACACGTCGAACTCGACATCGAAAAAGCCCACCTCTTTTTCCACGGTGAAGTGCAGCAGCGATTGGGCCTGCTGTTCGCCTTACTGATTGGCGAAATGGTCGCTGATATGGCAGAATTCAAGTTCATTCTCGACTATCCCCACTCCGCCGATCAACTGCTCAGCTCCTCCCTCTTCAAACACGAAGCGACCAAGTTCGACTTGAGCCTGCATGATATCGATCGCATGTTTTTGCGCATCCTACAGCCCTTATTGGAAGTCCGACTCTCAGTGTTTGAAGATTCCCGGCTGGAAACCGACTTGCTGAGCGAATGGGCCGCTGCAGGTCAGCCTGTGGAGTCTCTCGAACTGCGTACCAGCCTCAAACAAGCCATCGCTCAACTGTATCAGATCTTCTTAGCAGACTATAATTCCAGCTACTTACCCACCCTGACCGGCGAAGTGGGCCTCTTTACCCAAATCGTCAGCAACTTGCTTTACTTGCAAAATGCCGTCAACAGTCTCTACACCAACATCAACTCCGACGCCAATGACAATTTGCCCTATCGCGATTTGTTGATTATCTTTATTGGGTGCTACTGCTCCAGCGACAGCTACACCGACTTCTGGGATATCGACGACACCCTGGCAGGATACTTCTTACCCTGCTGGCAAATTTTGGCAGAACTGATTCGGCGATCGTAGTCGTACTTCGATCCAGCCAAGAGAGTGTAGCATTTGTAGTCGGCACTTCAGTGCTACAGAGTTTCTTGGGTAAGCCTTACAAACTACTCTACAACCGTGTCGTGCTTTGCCCATCCTACTGCTTCAACCGAACAGTATTGGTTAGAATGAGTCTCAATACTGTTCGGTTAAGGATAGCGGATTCAATTACTTTACGAAAAATAGACCTGTAGGGACACGGCAATGCCGTATCCCTACGCGAGAAATTAATTCTCGTTTCTAAACCGAACAGTATTGGGTAGGATGAGTCTTTCTGCCCTGCTGCTGCTTGAGCGAGCAAATGCAACTAATGGGAAATGCCTACCAACTGAAACTTTCGCTTCGTACGTCTTTATAGCGTACTCCGAAAAAGGATCGGAACAGAACCCAAGACTCAAAGCCAGATACAATCAACCTTTTCCCTTCTGTCCTCTGTACTCTGCCCTTTGCCTTCTGCCCTTTTCTGCTATAAAACCTGAACGCCATTTGCCTCCAGCTGCCGATCGGCCTCCAGCGCTACTAGCGCTACCTCATAAGCCGCTTGTGGATCGGTATACCGCAGTCGTTGAAACTGCGCCCAGCCCTCTCTGTGTTGGTCAATGAGCTGTTGGATTTGAACGACTTGAGCGATGGACATCTTCGTATCCTCCTGTTTCGCCAATTCAATCTCAGAATAACCTGCTATTCCAGGGTGCTGCGTCCTGCCGCCGGATCGTCCGATCAGGTGAAGTCATCCTCCTGCGATTGGAGCCATGCTTTATCCAACCACGCTCGGACTAGCACCGTGGACAGCTTTTTCTCCTGAGATCTGCGATCTATTCTCATCTCCTTTGTCGCAATCGTCATATCCAAATTTAAATCCCAAAAGCCAATTTAATGACGGTGATGGTAAACAAGTAAGGATTTTTGAGCGCACGGGTTTCACCCGTGCGCTCAAAAATCCTTACATCTGGAGAATTACCTTAATGACAAGCCTTGGAAAGGAATAGATACAGAGTCCCAAAACATTACCCTTTTAGCTCTGTAGCATCAGCAAGAAACACAGGCCCTACAGAATCATCAGCAAGAAGCACAAGCCCTACAGAGAAAACATATCGGTGCGGTTTCCTATGTCGACAACGGATCCCAAATAGTCAGTTCGTTGAAAAGTTTTGACGTTTGCCTGCTAGATTCTGCAGCACTAGAGTGCCAACTATAAACTTGTATACTTTTAGCGATGTCAAAATATCAGGTTTGAGAGTTTTGGTCTGTCTTTGTTGGTCGTTGTTGTGCGATCGCGCTTTTTTGTTTTGGCGAAGGGGTTAGGCTCAAGGCTGAAGGGGGAATGATTGGAATGGGCAATAGTCTACATAAGGGCTGATACCATTTTGGATTTTAGATTGGCGATTTTGGCTTGGAGAAAGCTTGACTGGGCAAACGTTCCACAAATTTTATCAATTGCATCTCCAAGTCAAATTGGTATTACAATGCATTTACTGTTAGACTGGTCGGTCAATCCCCTACAGGTTGAAATCTGTGTAGTTTTCCCTGGCAGCAAAATGCCAGATACCCTGATGGAGCGGTTCAGGTTTGTAACGTTATCCATCTATCAGTTTTTTGGTGATGAACTCGTCTCTCTCTCTTAATCGAAGCTGAGATTGCGACCTTGCTAGACAAGAAGCTTGATGGCACTGGAGCGATTGCTGGATTATCTGCAAACAGACATGATGTCGATCGATCTGTCCAGGGGAACGGTTGAAATCGCGTTTCTTTGGGACTGAATCGCTAAAGTTATGTTAAACAGAGCGTGGAGTTCGGTCAAACATTTGGTGCATTCGTTCACCACTCGTTGAGGATTAGGCAGCATTTTTATGAAAATTTTGACGACTGGCTGGCAACATCATTTTGTTGACACGAACAATATTCGCTTGCACTGCGTGACTCAAGGTCAGGGTGAATTGGTTTTGCTGTTGCATGGTTTTCCAGAGTTCTGGTATTCCTGGCGCTATCAAATTCCAGCGCTATCGCGCCATTTTAAGGTGGTTGTGCCTGATTTACGAGGCTACAACGACTCTGATAAACCGTCGCATGGCTACGATCTGGATACGTTGGGCGCTGATATTCGAGGCTTGATTGAAGGGTTGGGATATGCTCGCGCTCACATTGTGGGTCACGATCTGGGGGGTGCGATCGCATGGTCTCTAGCCCAGAGATTCCCGCAATACTTAAATCGTCTGGCCATTCTCAATGCCGCTCATCCCCAGCGCTTCTTGAACGAATTGGTCAGCAATATCGATCAGCTGCGGCGCAGCTGGTATATGCTTGCATTTCAGGTTCCTGGAATCCCTGAATGGCTGATTCAGCAGAATTTGAAGGATTTTGTCAGAAATGTATTCCGCGGTCAGGCGATTCGCAAAGGCTCTTTCACTGCAGAAAATGCCCAGGTCTATCAGGCCGCCCTGGAAAAACCGGGTGTCTTGGCGGCGGCTCTGAATTACTATCGCCAGTTCTTGGCCCCGCAAAGCTGGCTGCGCAATTGGCTGCAGCGACCTGCACCAGTGACGGTTCCCACCTTGATTCTGTGGGGCAAAGAGGATTCTCTGCTGAGCCAGAAACTGGTAGATGGCATTGACCAATTGATTTCAGCCCCTTTCCAACTCAAATTTATTCCTCGTTGCGGCCACTGGATTCAGCAAGAAGCGCCCCAAACGGTAAATCGGGAGCTGCTGGATTTTCTTAAGGGGGCAGGGAATGGGGAGTAGGGAACGGGGAACGGAGAACAGGCAGGAAAATATGAAGTTCTTGAGGGAACGGGAAATGGGGAATAGGGAACGGGAAATAGGGAATGGGGGAATCAGCGCTGAAGTCTGATACAAACTTTCCGTTTATTCGTACGATCGCTAAAAAATAGGTTATTTTCACGACCTGGAAAGCGAGTGTCCCCGAAGGAGGCGCTAACCCCTACTTTTTTGTGCTGGAACGACAAAGCAGATTATTTTGAAAACCTTGCTTCGCAAGGTTTTCAAAATAATCCTCTATTCTCCGTTCCCTGTTGCCTGTTCCCCATTCCCCATTCCCTCTAACTGTATCCATTCCCCTGCTACGGTTGCGATCGCGCCGCCTGGGAATGGATCGGTACGCGATCGATTGGGGGCCTGGATCAAGGCGGTGCATTTTTCTACCTGAGCAAAATTGGGCGCGCAGGGAAGTACCTGCTGCAGAAATTTCCGAATCGCCCGCCGTTGCAGGGCCAGAGGAGCAGGACGTAAAATTAAACGATTTAATTTTATTTTGGATTTTGGATTTTGGATTTTGCTTTTTTGGCTCAACTCTCTATTTCCTGTTCCCTGCTGCCCGTTCCCTGTTCCCCATTCCCCCTGTTGAATTTTGTATTCATTAACAGCAGTGGCTTGCTGGAGTAAGTTTTGGGCAGCAGTTTCCAGATACTCTACGTCTGCTTGCAGAATTTCTGCCGTTTGCCCCAGGTGTTGCTCGACTTGGGGATTGAAGTGCGATCGCAAGTAAGGCAGCAATTGGTTGCGGATGCGATTGCGGGCATATTTCAAATTCTGGTTGGTGCTGTCTTCCCAAATCGGGAGCTGGCCATTCTGGCAAAACTGTGCTGTCTCCGCACGACTCACCTCCAGCAACGGACGCACCAGAGTCACGCTGGTGCTGAGGGGACGCTGCCAGGTCAGGGCCTGGAGGCCATCCGTGCCGCTGCCTCGCATCAAGTTATAGAGCAACGTTTCAGCCCGGTCGCTGGCCGTATGGCCGGTGGCAACATGGGTGTAATTGTGCTGGTGCGCGATCGCAGCCAGTGTCTCATAGCGCCACTGTCGCGCCAGTGCTTCGCTCGCCAGCGCCCGATCCGCAACCTGACCATAAAATGGCAGTGCCCACAATTTTGCCAGCTGCTCAACATGTCTGGCATTGGCACTAGAATCCAACCGCCAGCGATGATCGCAATGGGCAACCCCCAGCCTCCAACCCCACTTTGGCTGCAGATCGCACAGCAGCCGCAGCAGACAAAGAGAATCCTGTCCCCCAGAAACTGCAACCAACACCGCTTGTTCGCGCCCCAATATCCCTCGCTGCCTTAGCGTGCGATGCACCTTAGCGTGCAGCTCCGTCCAAGAAAACCGATCGGGCATGGGTTTAGGGTTTAGGGGTCAGGGGTTAGGGGTTAGATGGGTAGTGGTGTTGTGACACGCCTAAAAATGTGTAAATTCGTAGCGAGCATTTTAGTGCTACCAGAGTCTATTGGGTAAGAACTACAGCTTTTTTCACAACCCAACTCTATTGTAATAAATTAGCCATGTTAGACCAGTAGGGTATTAATTGGGTAGGTGTTAGTTTTCAGGAAAAAGGCTAGGGACTCATCCGGGAAACCTGAAACCTATCCCCTGAAACCTAAAAAAACCAACCGTAACTATGCAGTCCTTTGCCCAGCAAGTTGACTCCTAGATAGCACACCCATACCACGCCAAAGCCCGTTGCGGCCAAAATAGCAGGACGCCGTCCCTGCCAACCTCGCGTAATGCGTGCGTGCAAATAGGCAGCAAACACCAACCAGGTAATCAGTGCCCAGGTCTCTTTTGGATCCCAGCTCCAGTAAGTTCCCCAGGCTTCATTGGCCCAAACCGCTCCGGCAATAATACCAATGGTCAGCAACGGAAAGCCCAAACCAATGATGCGATAGCTGATATTGTCCAGTACTGCTGCTAGAGTGAGACGTTGCGGTGAGAGCAATTCAGTCGGCGCTTGAATTTTAGGTATAGATGGAGCTTCAACCCGTTCCATGACAGCTGTGCCCCCGCTGCCCTGACTGTCAAAGGCCGGGACTGAGGACGGTGTCGCAGCTGCTGCAGTTTGTATTTCTGGTGCAATAGCAACTGGTTCTGCTGGCGGCTTCGAGGAGAAACGCTTCAAGCGATAGGTCCCTGTACCAACAGCGCTGCCGTGTAGTTCAATCTGTTGTCCGCGAGTCACCACCAGGAATGCAATCGCCAATACCGACCCCACCATCAAGGCTGCATAGCTAAATAGCATCACGCTCACGTGCATCATTAGCCAGTTCGACTTCAGGGCAGGTACCAGGGGAGCAGCAGCTTGCATATCGGCTGGCAGTGTCAGGGCAGCAAAGGCGGTAATGCCCATGGCAACTGGAGCCGTAACCGCACCCACTAAGCGGCTGCCGCTCATGTTTTCAGCCACCAGGTGGACAGTTGTAATGCCCCAGGCTAAAAAGAAAAGAGATTCATAGAGATTGCTCAGGGGGAAGTATCCAGCTTCGATCCAGCGGGCCCCCAGCAAGGTTGCAATGCAAAGGTTAGCAATAGCCATACCTGCAGTTCCCAGGGTCGGTAACACTGGCAGGCGCGGAAATGCTACTCCTGCCCAGTACACCAGCATGGTCACGAACAGAACTGCAAACGAGATATTATCCAACCCATTCTGGAGCGCTACCAGATTCATAAAGCATTCTCCCCCGTGCTCGGACGTCAATCCTATCCTACTGAATTCTGGTCTTGGACAATAGAGTGAAGAGTTGAAACCTGGAGCCTGATGCCTCGGGATTCAAGAACCTATTGGCCTGACACAGCTAATTTGTCGCAATGCTAATTTGTCGCAATAGAGTTGGGTGATGAAAAAGAGTGTAACGCTTACCTGATAAACTCTGAAGCACTAAAGTGCCCACTACAAATTTGTCCAATTTTAGGCGTGCCAGACCGCTACGTCTATTAACGTCCTGGAAGGTTATTTTAAAACTTTTGTAAAGTCGGAGTTTTAAAATAATTTATTTTTTTGAGTGCTAGCCCGAAGAAACTGCGGTTAGTACCCTCGAAGGAGGGTCCCCTTCCAATCCGTGTAGCAAAGGGTGTCCCCATTAGGTGCTCGCTGACCGGGAAACAAACTAAAGTCGCTGTTTAATGCATTTGATTAACTTTCTTAACAAAAAACTGCGATCGCGTACAAAATCAGAAAAAATACGCAATCCTAGTTACAACATACATATTGGGCTGTGCCAGAACCCTGCGGATTAGGATAGTTGTTGCGGGATGACTTCGAGAGAGGGGCTGGGACAGCCCTTTTTTTGGTTTTGTCAGTGGACTGTCAACTTTAAATTTAGAGATGGAAACCAGACCCCTTACTTTTCCCTGGTTTTACCCAGAGCATCAGGATTTACAAACCGATTTCAGCGGTCTCAAGCTTGCAACATCCTTAAGCTACCCATTTAGTTTTGCCAGAATAGTAGGGAACTACAATTTTCTGGCAAAAATATGGAAACCTTGGTAGCAATTTGCTTGGGCATTAGTTTGAGCGCAGCCTCTGGCTTTCGCATTTTTGTACCACCGTTGGCCATGAGCATTGCATCGCTCTATGGCAATCTCGAGCTGGCTCCAGGATTTGCCTGGGTGGGTACGTATCCGGCACTGATTGCCTTTGCGATCGCAACCGTACTCGAAATCGCCGCCTACTACCTACCCGTTGTTGACAATCTGATCGACACCCTCGAAGTCCCGACATCGTTGGTCGTCGGCACCCTGATTGCTGCCTCTATCCTGGGCGACCTCGAACCGCTCGTCCAGTGGAGCATTGCTGTCATCGGCGGTGGCGGCACTGCAGGCATCGTCGAAGGATTCACCACCGTCACCCGCTTCGCCTCCACAGGATTAACGGGCGGCTTAGGTAATCCACTGCTTTCTACAATGGAAGTCATCAGCTCTACCGTGTTATCCATCCTGGCCTTGCTGCTCCCTGCCCTGGCAGCAATCCTGGTTCTGGGCATCCTCTGGTTTGGTCTTAGGAAACTATTGCGCGCTCTGCACCGGCATCGCACCGCTTAAACCGAGTAGAAATTGTTGATTACCATTAGGAGATTCTCTGATGGAAAACCTGTTACTCCATAATCCCCATGCGGGTGAAAGTTTAAAACATGAATTCTGAGAAGAACTGGAGCTTAGTGCCCCTTCCCTAGCAGTTGCAATTGGCGTTCCTGATTCTACGATCCAGGACATGCTTAACGCCCGATCTCCTGTAACGGCTGACCTCGATCTGCGCTTATGTCGATATTTTAGGCCATCAGAAGGATACTTCTTGCGGCTGCAGAATGCTTATCAACTCCTGGACGCGAAAAGAAAATTAGGAGAAACATTAGAGCGCATCGTTCCCCATGCTGCTCTCTCGACCCTGGATGCAAATGAGAGTAGAAGGCAGGAGGCAGAGGGCAGAAGGCAGAAGGGGAAAAGCTGATTCTATCTAGCTTTGAGCTTTTTGCGATGTCCTAATCCATGTTCGCAGTACCATAAAAATCAAATTCTTATCTTGCAAGATTCTATACTTTATTGCAGCACTTGTTTCTGACCTCGATCGTTCTAATAGAAATCATAATTTTTGAGCGTTCGGATTCCACCTGCGCGCTCAAAAATTATTACTGGTTGACCACGACCCTGCTCTCTGGCTTTTCATAAAGTTTTGTATTGATTTCTGTTGATACGGAATCGAAGCCGTTAGATCTGTAGTGCTTCCATGATTGTGTTCAACCTCATTCAAAATAACAATAGTGCAATGATGAAATTCAAGATTTTAGCGGCTGCAACCCTACTGGCAACCTTCAGTGCAGCCAGTATTGTTAGAGCGGAGCCTGCTGCCAGCAATGCGGAGATGCCATTTTCAGTTGCGGGCCTCTTTGATAATGTCATTCCCTCGTCCGGATCGGGATCGGATGCTGATGCCGACTCTGGCTCGAGTTCCGCGCCCCCCAGCGGAGATCGCGATGCAACAGGTACCCAGGCATTTCGCAATTTCTCTGGCCAGACCCAGGCGCATCAAGATAGTTTTAATGGCTTCAGCATCAATGTGCCAGTAGAGTTTCAGCTCAATGGTAAGGGAGCAACCACCAACTGGACAGGACCGTTGTTGGTGGGGAAGGATAGCTCAGGGGACGAATTCACAGGCAGTGGGTTGATTTCGGTGAACACGGTGGAGTGGGCCGCAGGAGATCCGACAGTGGCCTGCAATGCTACCGTGTCCCAGTATACGAACGATCGCTTCTATCCGAACGATAAGTTGTCTAAAAAACAGGTGAAGTTTGGTACTATTCCAGCCACGGTCGTTCGCTTTGAGGAGTCTATTTATCAACGGGGTACCCGGGACGAGAAGAATGCTGACGATCACCATCGCATGCATTTCCAGGTTTGCGGCAATGGTCGCATCTACAACGGTACGTTGGGCTATTATTACGGCTTTTTTAAGCGCAACGATGTTGATGTTCGGGCGGTTTTTGAAGCCGCTATCCAGTCTTTTAAATTGATCCCAGCGGATAATTCGCCGATTGGTGGATGAGTCCCCTTTGTATCGCAGCAGGCAGCAGGTAGCAGGCGAAGGTTGACTAAACCTGATGTCGACTAAACCTGATTTTCAGCTTTTTGTTATGTCCTACTCTATTCTCGTCGTGCTATAAAACAGAAGGCACTGGTCAAAAGAGAAATGAATCAGCCCTGGGGCCTCGGCCCCAGGGCTGATTCATTTCTGGCAGTCCTCCAGCAGTCGGGATGTTCTATTAGTTGACTTTCAGCAGTTCGACGTCAAAGATCAGGGTGGCGTTGGGTGGAATGGGGCCAATTCCCCGAGGGCCATAGCCCAGATCGGGGGGAATAGTGAGCTGGCGTCGACCGCCGACTTGCATGGTGCCAACGCCTTCGTCCCAGCCTCGGATCACCTGGCCGACCCCAAGCTTGAACTGGAAGGGGGTGCCGCGATCGCGGGAGCTGTCAAACTTGCTGCCATCTTCCAGGGTGCCGGTGTAATGCACCGTCACGGTTTGGCCTTTTTGAGGTGTTGCACCCTCACCTTGAACAAGATCGATATACTTCAGCCCTGATGGGGTTGTGACTTCTTTGCCTTGAGCGGCGCTGTCGTTGCCAGAATCGGAATTTGTCATAGTAAGGTTAGTTCGATCGGTGGTTGGTATTGATGTTGTTGTCTGGGGCTGGGAGGGGATGGACTGGGCGTCGATCGCATCAGGCTGGCTGGTACATGAAATCAACATTGCGATCGCAGAACCTGCCAGGAGAATTCCCAGTCCCGATAAAAGTTTTCTCACGCTTGCTCCTCTGTGCTTGAAGTAAAGGCGTTGGTAATTTCAGGGATGAATTAGAATTTGGGGCCGACGGCCCCAGGTTCCAATTCCCCCTTCCGATTGACCAATGCCGAAGTAAAACCTGCAGACAGGAAAACTCACACCCAGACTCTAGCACTTTTGCGATCGCGTCAGCATTTACTGTGGAAGGCAGAAGTTGGAAGGCAGAAGTTGGAAGGCAGAAGGGAAAGGTTGACTGCCTCTGGTTTGAGCTTTTTGTGCAGGAGGCAGAAGGCAGGAGGCAGAAGGGAAAGGTTGACTATATCTGGTTTGGAGCTTTTTGCCCTGTCCCCATCTATATTTTGTCGTGCTATATCTTTCCCCTCTGTTGATTTTAGATTTTGGATTGTCGAACACAGGCTGTCCCAAACGGAAGCCAGAGTTTGCCGTCTCCTCCTTCTGCCTCCTGCCCTCTGCCCTCTGCCTTATTTTGCCTCCCCACAGCTAACGATACTCCGCAACGATCTCAATCTTCCCCACAATGCAATCGTTCAATGCGTCGAGATCGGCAGCTGGAATCCACCATTCCGTGTGGTGCGAGGTACCAACCTGATGGATTGCGTAGCAATCCATAAACTGTTTTTCTACCTGGAAACGGGTGACGTAACCGACGCCGCTATCTCTCACATTCCACTTTTGGGCGATCTCCGTCGCGTACTGCTCATTGGTCACCGGATAGAAAATCGGCTGTTCTGGCAAGCGCGGCGGCCAGCGCTTGAAGCCACTCTGCTGGACTAGAGCCAATTCTTTTGGCCCGGTGGGGCGATAGAGGGTTACGGTTTCTGTTCCAGTTTCCATTCTTCTCTGCTGCTTGCGATAAAACTGGTGATATTCGGCAATGTGCTTTATATAGTATAGATAGACCATTCAGGATCGACTGTCAAAATTATTCGGTGTTGTTTGAGAAGGTTATGAGAATCTGGTTTGCCTGTTTTTTGATGATGTTTGCAATGGCGGAAATCTTTCAATGGTTCCAGGATTTTTCCTTGCCGTTGCCAATTTATGTTGTCGGCGGCGTGTTTCTTGCGATCGCATCCAACGCCGACAAGCGCATTCCCTGGCCTTTTTCTCAAGCAACGACCGCTCAAAAAACGATTCCTCCACCAGATACGAGCGATCGCCAGACCCCCACCCCCATTGAAACCCACCCCGTGGAAACCCTGCCAGCTGCCCATACCCCTGAATGCAACCCGTCGCTCAACCCGCCCGATCGCCAACTGCAATCCTACCCTTCAATTTCATTTACCATCCACAAACCCGAACCGAAAAGCCAAAAGCCAAAATCATGAAGATTCTTTGTCCTGATTGGCCGACGACTGTTGAGGCGGCAAAGGCAATTCAAGAGCAGTTGCGCGATACCGTCGTTACCTCAGATCGGCTCGATCGCGTCCGGTTTGTCGCGGGCGTGGATGCAGGCTTTGAAGAAAAGGGTACGGTGACACGGGCAGCGGCAGTGGTGCTGAGCTTCCCGGATCTAGTGCTGCAGGAATCCGCGATCGCACGCTGCCCCACTACCTTTCCCTACATCCCTGGCTTCCTCTCCTTTCGCGAAATCCCCGCCTTGCTAGCCGCCCTAGAACAACTGACGATCGACCCCGATCTCATTCTCTGCGACGGTCAGGGACTGGCCCATCCCCGCCGCTTCGGCCTCGCCTGCCACCTTGGCGTCCTGCTCGACATCCCCACCATCGGCGTCGCCAAATCCCGTTTGATTGGCAAACATGACGAAGTGCCCGCCGAACGAGGAAACTGGCAACCCTTGACGCATCAAAATGAGATCGTGGGGGCGGTTTTGCGATCGCGCACCAACACCAAACCCCTCTACATCTCCATCGGCCATCGCCTCAGCCTGCCCACCGCCATCGCCTATACCCTGCAATGTGCCCCCAAATATCGCCTGCCCGAAACCACCCGCCAGGCCGACAAACTCGCCTCCAATAGAGGACTACCAATGACAGAACGAAGCGATTGAGCATCAAAGCACCAAATCCCGTAGGGGCACCCCTTGTGGGTGCCCATCTGAGGTCGGTACAAGAGCGATCTCTATGGGAATGCTGCGATCGCTCCCAAAATCCGTAGGGGCACCTCTTGTGGGTGCCCCGCTGCCATAAAACAACACCCGGCCCCCCAATTCACTGGTCTGTGTCGATAGATCCAGGGGCGGCACAAGACCGAACCCTACAGCGAATGGCACTGAAATAAGCCAAATCATGCAGTCAGCTTGGCCTTGAGCACAGAACGAGGCTGACGCATTCGGGGATAATTCTTCGGTCTACGTTTTTTCACTCTCGGTTCAACCCGATTGGGCCGCAAGGGCACAAGCTTTTCTGTAATTACCTGCAGCAGACGATTATAGAGACATTGACGTTGTTTAGCAGTAGCGCTGGCCAACTCAGCAACAAAACTATTGA
>JGI12316J15310_10000008_pt9 | contig 61149 bp, 55 predicted proteins | sample MarCyaLeptolynsp_FD_15310 | JGI IMG/M metagenome (IMG submission 15310) | reverse complement strand
TAACCCTAAAAGAAGTTTACATCCCGAGGGAATTCGTCCTTCACGAGGCGTCGCTCCGTCAGGCTTTCGCCCATTGCGGAATATTCGTTACTGCAGCCACCCGTAGGTGTCCGGACAGTGTCTCAGTTCCGATGTGGCCGTCCAACCTCTCAGTCCGGCTACCCGTCGCCGCCTTGGTGAGCCGTTACCTCACCAACAAGCTGATAGGAAATAGGCCGATCTCGATCCGGCAGGCCCGAAGGTCCCCACCTTTGATCATTCGTAGATGCCAATGAATGACGTCATCAGGTATTAACGGCACTTTCGCAAAGGAGCAAGCTCCGCCGGTATCCCTGTGATCGAGGCACGTTACCTATTTATTACTCACCCGTTCGCCACTATACGTCTATCCGAAAACAAACGTACCGTTCGACTTGCATGTCTTAGCCACGCCTCCAGCGTTCGTTCTGAGCCAGGATCAAACTCTTCACTTTAATTTATCGTTGAACCCCAATACCCGAAGGCATCAGAGAGTTCTTCGAAGGCTCAAACTTTCATGTCTGCAAACAGGAATGTTTGAAAAAAGACCATCTCAATATCAACCCCGAAAGGCCGAATCTCGACAGCCGGAAAACACCGTCGCCCCCGCTGTTGTCGGGGCGACTTTTTTACATCCGCAGGCCGCTTGCAGGCGAATCCCACGGACGTCACATTCCCGTTTCGATCTCTGTTGACTTGTCAAAGAACACTGCCCAGCGGTCCGTTTCAGCAACCCTTTCGAGTTACCCGTCCCGTTTGGGCGAGCCTTATAAAGTACCACGCCTGCCAACCCTGTCAACGGGGTTGGCCGAAAAAATCTAAATTTTTCGGCTCACAGGTTATCCACACGCCTTTGGCCCCCAAAAGGGCGTTCCACTTCGCGAGCACCAGCTATTGCGGGGTATCGGTGAGTGGAGAGCTCCATTTCTTCGTGGATACACATTGGTAAAGAATTCTCCATCCCGAGGCGCGACCCCTCGAACTCCATAAAATACCCGAAATCAAAACCATGCAAGACCAAGACGCAACCCAACTCCTGATCTCCGCCCAAGACGGTAACCCTGCCGCCGCTTCCGATCTATTGCCATTGGTCTATGACGAATTGCGCCAACGCGCCGCCAACTACCTGCAACAAGAACGCGCCGACCACACGCTGCAACCCACGGCCCTCGTACATGAGGCGTTCATCAAGCTCTTCGATCAAACCCGCGTCAATTGGCAGAACCGCGGGCACTTCACGGCTCTCGCCGCCGTCGCGATGCGGCGCATCCTCGTCGATCACGCCCGCACCAAGGGTCGTAGCAAGCGCGGCGGTGATCGCCAGCGCATCGACTTCGAAGATCAACACATCCCCGCCGACGATTCGCGCTTCGACCTCATCGGCCTCGACGAAGCCCTGAAGAAACTCGAAGCGCTCGATAAGCAACAAGCCAAAGTCGTTGAAATGAAATACTTCGGCGGCTTCAGCATGGATGAAATCGCCGCCGCCCTCGACGTGTCCGTGCGCACCGTGCATCGCGAATGGACCATGGCTAAAGCCTTCCTGCGCGGCGAACTCAACAAAGGTGAAGACGCTCATGACGCCTGAAACCTATCAACGCGCCAAAGCACTCTTTAATGAAGCCCTCGAGCGCCCCGTCGGCGAACGCACCGCCTTTCTCGAAACGCTTAGTAGTGAATCGACCGACGTGCTCGAAGAAGTACGCCGTCTGCTCAGCCTGCATCACGAGAAGGATGACGACTTTCTCGAATCACTCATGAGCCTCACGTTCACCAGCGCCGGCTTCAGCAAATCGACAATTGCCGCCGAGAGCGACCCACAAACCCTCGTTGGCACCACCCTTGGCAATTACCAAATCAAAGACGTCCTCGGCACCGGTGGCATGGGCGTGGTTTATCGTGCCGAACAAGAGAAACCGCGCCGCACTGTCGCGCTAAAAGTGATCAAACCCGGCGCGGCCTCGGCCCACATGATGCGCCGTTTCGAGCACGAAGCCGAAACGCTCGGTCGCCTGCAACACCCCGGTATCGCTCAGATTTACGAAGCGGGCGTGGCCGAAACCGATGCCGGCCCGCAACCCTTCTTCGCGATGGAACTCGTCGAAGGTCAATCACTTACGCGCTTCGCCACTGCCGAACACCTGACGATTCATCAACGACTCGACCTGATCGCTGCCGTGTGCGACGCCGTTCATCACGCCCACCAGCGCGGCGTGATCCATCGCGATCTTAAGCCCGGCAACATCCTCGTTGCACCTGCCGACACATCTTCGACGACTGTTGGCGATCGCACCGGCTCGACCACAAGGCAAGCGGCCGTCGCGCGCCTCGGCGCGCAACCTAAGGTGCTCGACTTCGGTGTGGCTCGCCTCGTCGACACGGAACACCTAGCCACCATGCAGACCGACGCAGGCCAACTCGTCGGCACGATTCCCTATATGAGCCCCGAACAGGTTGGCGGCGATTCCAAAGATTTAGACATTCGTAGTGATGTATATGCGCTTGGCGTAATCTGCTACGAACTACTCACCGGCAAACTGCCTTACGACGTGCGCGGCAAGACCATCGTGACTGCGGCACGCGTGATCGCGGAAGAGGACCCGTCGCGACCCGGCACCAGCAATCGCCACCTGCGTGGTGATATCGAGAGCATTTTGTTCAAAGCACTCGAGAAAGATCGCGCGCGGCGTTATTCATCGGCGGTCGAATTCGCCAACGACATCCGCCGCTATTTGCATCACGAACCCGTGATGGCGCGACCGGCGGGCACGGTCTATCACCTATCGAAATTTGCAAGACGCAATCGCGCCTTAGTAGCGGGCTTCGCCATCGCGTTCGTTGCGCTGACGGCGGGCTTCGTGCGCGCTCAGATCGCCGAAGGTACCGCAAGACAGGAAGCAATCGCGGCGCGCAAAGCCGAGAAAGAAGCCCGCGCCGCCGAAACCGCTGCCCAACTCGAAGTCGACCGGTCGTTGGCCGTACAGGAGTTCCTTGTCACGCTGCTGCAAGCGCCCGACCCCGCCAAACAAGGCCACGACGTGCGCGTGGTGGACGTACTTGACAGCGCCGACGCATTGTTGGCCGACCGCTTTGAGGGCACACCCGAAACCCGCGCCCGTATGTACGAAGCCGTGGGCGCCGCTTACTTCGGGCTCGGCATGTTCGACAAGGCTAAGGCCGAGTTCAACAAAGCCTTCGCCTCGATCAATCCCGAACTCGAAGACGAACAAGAATATCGTCTCATCATCAAACGAAGCATCGCCATGTGTCATACAAATCTTGGCGAAATGGACGAGTCACTCGCGATTCTCAAAGAGGTCGTCGATCAACGGCTTGCCATTAACGGCCCCGATCACGAGTCGACCCTTAACGCGATGGATAGCTACGCCAGCGCGCTGCGAACCGTGGGCGACTACAAAAACGCGCTCGTTTATTACCGCAAAGTACACGACTATCGTGATCAGCATCTCGACGCCGGCGACGAAGTCGTGCTACTGGCGAAAAACAATCTCGCCTCCTTGCTGGCCGCCCTTGGCGACTTCGAAGGGGCCAAACCCATATACGACGAACTCATCGAAGGCTGCAAAAAGGCCTTCGGCCCAACGGATTTTCGCACCCTCTCAGCAACCAACAACTTCGCAAATTTGCTTTACGACCTGAAAGAATATCAGCGCGCCGAGCAACTGATGCGGCAAACGATCGACGCCTCCTCAACCATACTGCCTCCCGATCATCCCGCGTTGGCTACTTGGCGCAACACACTCGCAATGATGCTGCTCGAACTCGAGCGCCTCGACGAAGCCGAAGCCGAAATGCGCAAGGTGCTGACCGCCTTAGGCCCCGTCGAAAACTATCAGACCGACCGTCAGGTAACGATGGGCCGCAACATGGCGTTGGTATTGATGGCACAAAAACGACACGACGAAGCATTACCCCTACTCGGCGAACTTCTGACAGTTGCCAAAGATGTCATGCCACCGGATCACCATCGCTACGGCCTGCTCAAACACAGCCAAGGCCGCTGCCTGATGGAGATGGGCCGCCATCAAGACGCCGAACAGCCCTTACGTGCTGGTTACGACATCATTAAAAGCAAACTCGGTAACGAACATGTGCAGGCCCAACACGCCCTCAGCGATTTGATCGAATTGATGAAAAAGATGGACAGAACCGATGCCGTCGAGCAGTTGGCATCGAGCGTGATCGAAAACTAAGGGCAGAGGCAACAGCCGCTAGAGGCTATCCCAACACGCCTCGTCTCTTAAAGTGAGGGGGGTTGGGAAGGATTGCATTCGCTAAAGTAACCCAAGCTTTTGTAAGTCCGCGAAGCGTTCATAATTGGTTTTGGGATAGCCTTTACTCATTGATCTCCCATATAATTCTACCTCTTCCACTCGGCTTATAACTTCCAGTCAAAATTCTCACTGAGGCAATCGCTTCGATTTCGTATTACTTCCTTGTGAGCAAGGATTGTAACGAATGGAGAAACCACTATGCCACCGCAAACACCACCCAATGATCGCAACAGTGTCATCGAATTCGTCACAGACTCGTTGATCGAGGGCGTCGGTACTGTAATCGAAATCGCCATCGAGATCGGCGGGGGTGCTGTGGAACTAATTGCTGGGTTACTCGCTAGCGTCCTGGATGGCTTGGGGTAGCGCACGAATTGGCAACATGCTGGAAAATAGGCAACGTATCATGGCCGATTTCCGAATACAAGTTAAGCACAATACGCCTCAACCGGAATCGCCCCATACCGATTCCATTTTCATTTAGCGCCGCATCGGATGGGGTTTAATGCAACGGCGTAAGTCATTTGTGCCTCAGCGGCATACAGTCCCCCATGCCTTCAGCGCGGATTGAGACTGAATTCTTATTAGTTCGTTCGGTCGATGACGACAAAAACAGTGTGGCTTTGGAAGATACCGCCCACCTCTGACATCAAAACTCAGTTATCAAATTTCAAATCTGAAATTTGGGATTAAATATCCGTTTGCAATTGAATCAGCACAACAGCGCGATGATATCTCATGAACGCAGGGGAGGTATTCGGTGGGGCGATGCTTAATGGTGCAACAGCGCGATCTTTGATGCGACGGGGAGTGATGATTGATAGGACAGGCGCGGCAATGGTTGATTGAACGCTAGCTCGATATCTGATTCGGACTGCTACTTGCTTCAATCCTGCAACGCCTGCTCCGCGATCTCAATCGTCCCCGGCAATAAGCCCTCCCATGCGCGCAACTCATCGATCGTCATCCATCGACACTGCGCCACCTCTGCCGGGTTCGGCGTTGGTTCTCCCGCGACCACTTGCGCCGCCCAGCAATGCAGCAGCAACCGACCGTCGTGCTTCTCGCGCACCGCCAGTCGCCGCAACGCGCGCACCGAAAGGTTCAGTTCCTCCCGCAACTCGCGCACCAGCGCATCTTCTTCCGATTCACCCTCTTCGATTTCACCGCCCGGAAAACACCACATCAAAGGTGCCCGCACCGTCGCGGCGCGTTGGATAACCAGAAACCGCTCCCCGTCGCGCACAATGCCGATCACGCCACGCATCGGGTTGTCGCGCGTATGACGGGCCATCGTCGAATCGGGACGTTCATCGGGTTGTGCGAAGGGAGTGGAACTCACGCAGCCGCTGCGACGCCTACGACGCCAACGCCGGTTCGCGCGGGGCTACCGGCGGAGATATTTGCTTGCCCTCGAACCAATCGATGGTGCGCGGCACGCCTTCGGTATATGTCACGGTCGATTCCCAGCCCAATTCCCGCCGGGCTTTGTCAGCCGTGAAATACGTGTCGCGCCCCATCAACCATACGGCATAACGCGTGATAAGCGGTGGTTTCTTCAACTTAAACATGTGCCCGATGACTTCCAACACAAAACCTGCGTTATAACCCACCTTAAACGGCACCACCTTCTTTACGCGCGGCGCCTGCAACGCATCGGCCAACAAGTTAAAGTACTCGCGCTGCGTGATATCACCATCGTTGCAACAGTTATACGCTTCACCAACGGCCGCCGGATTATCCGCCGCTAGAATACATGCTTCCGCGACATTTCCTGCGTACACCACGCTCAAGATATTGTCACCGCTACCCAGCAACTTGGCCTTCTTCGTACGGATCATCTTGGAGATGCGCGCGATCGTCGCGCGATCGCGCGGACCATACAACCAACTTGGTCGAATGACAGTGAACTTCACCTTGCAACCTTCTTCGGCGCGACGCCACAATTCGCGTTCGACCGCTACCTTGGCGCGCGTGTAATACGACCACTTATGCACCTTCACACCCAAGGGTTGCGTTTCGTCGATGGTAAGACCGCGTTCATTGCGATGGCCGTACACACTAATAGAACTGATATGAATGAAGCGCGGTACGGCACACGTTTCGGCAGCGTCAAACAGGTTCTTCGAACCATCGATCGTGATCGTCTGAAACTCCGACCATGGCCCCCAATCACCCACACGCGCGGCGGCGTGATAAATACATTGCACCCCTTCGCAAGCGCGCTCCAACGATGCGATGTCGGTCAGGTCCCCTTCGACCAACTCCACGCCTTGGCCCTTTAGCCAGCGCGTATCGGCACCGGGTCGCACCAAACAACGCACCGAACGACCGCGCAGCCGCAATTGCTCGACAATATGACTACCCAACAGGCCGGTGGCACCGGTGACGAGATTCATAAGCAACTCCCAAAATCCGATCGGTCGCGCAGGATGCGAAAACGGATGTCAAGTTCTCAGTAGCATCCTGCACGTTAGAGACGCCGCCGATAGCCGTCAACCAGAAAAGCGGACAAGAACCCATTTTCAAAGCCTAAGACGCCCCGCGCGCTAACCCTGCAACATAGCTTGCAGACAAAAATCCGCGACACCTTCGACATTGGCGGCGCACAAATTCAACCGCAACCCGCATGATTGTGAGGCTCAGCTCTGCTTTATGAGCCACCCGCGCTTTGACGCTGGTCTGCAACCGGCGATCGAACGGGTGCCACATTCTTTCCAACAGGAAAGGATGGGAAATCACGCATTTCGTTCGGTGCGTCCCTCGGTCTGCAACTATTCGGTCTCCGTCGGACTCATGTAATACGCCCGAAACTGATGCAACTCGTCCCGCAGCGCCACCCAATCATCCGCTTCCTCAAACGCTTCAAACGACATCGGTATCTCGACCGTCTGATCGCTATCGAGCCGCCGCACGTAGAAGCCCATCTTAGAAAAAACCAAATCGCCAAATGCCGACCACGGCACCCAATCTTCGTAGCGATCCGCACGTACAAACAAACCCTTTGGGCACGCCACGATACAACGCCCCAACCGATGCGTGCGCCGCAACCGATACACCTCATACACAACCCAAGCCGCTCCAGCGAGCGCGAACGCCAATAAGGCAACGTGCAACAACCGCGCCGTTTGCAGGACCACGCGCACCATCATCGCCCCGGCAATTCCCCCCACGATCAGAATCAACAGCCAATGCTGCGTGAAACCCGAGTGCTTTTCCGAATCCCACCAAGCTCGGCTCATCTCATCGTAATCGAAGCCACATTCCGGACAGCGAAAGGGCGCTTCACAGAAACGCAAATCGTAAGCGCAGAAAGGACAACGCGCTATCGGTGAAGTCGGTGCCTTTTCCGCCGCACTGTCACCTTCTTCTACCACATCCGATGCCGGCGGCGTGCGTGGTAGAAAACTAACGTCAGCGCGCGACGCCGGCACTGTCTCATCGGATGGTGGTCCGTCGAATTGTTGCTGTTCGTTGGATGGCATATGTCACTTAACTATAGTAAATCGCGCTGTGGGAACGGATTGCTACCGCAGTGCGGTAGGTTGAATCCCATGATGCACCACCAATCTCGCAATTCAATATAAACAATCGGGTGCCCCATCCTTTCCGTCAGGAAAGGTTGGGGAACCATCGACCGGCGGCACATTTCGCTATTCCCCAACCTTCGCTATCGCGAAGGATGGGGCACCCAGCTGTGGCACCCGTTTATAACCAGTGTTTTCCACCTCCGCGCTGTGGCACCGGTTTGCAACCGGTGTTCCACGTAGGATACATCCCTATGTGCGCCAGCTTCCCCGCTCGCGCAACGCCCGAGACCTCAACCAACCATCAACGGCCCAACAACGTCACCGCACCCGGCGCTTCAGCCGTCACCATTCCAACAACGTGTGCCGCCACGCCGCGTTGCCGCATCATATCTACAGCCCGGTCCGCCACATCTGCCGCCAAGCTGATCAACAATCCGCCCGACGTTTGCGCATCGCACAACACGTTCACCAACGTCTCATCCACGCCGTCAACGATCAGCTTCTCACCCAAATGTTCACGACAACTCTTATACGCCCGCGTTAACACGCCCGCCTGCGCCAACTCCATCGTGCGCGCCAACAACGGCACCCCCCGCGCTTCAATGCGAATACCAACGCCACTCGCCTGCGCCATCTCAAACGCATGCCCCACCAAGCCGAAGCCCGTGATATCCGTCGCCCCGTGCGCGCCCACCTCGACCATCACAGCGGCGGCGTCTTTGTTCAACGCCGTCATCACGGCGATGGCTTCGGCCAACCCTGCCTCATCGATCTTGTCTTGCTTGGCGGCCGTCGTCAGCGTGCCCACGCCGATCGGCTTCGTGAGCAACAACGTATCACCCGCTCTAGCGCCCGCGTTCGTCATCACCCGCTGCGGATGCACCCGCCCCGTGACCGACAGGCCATACTTAATCTCGGTATCGCGTACGCTATGTCCCCCGACCAGCACCGCACCGGCTGCCGTCACGCGCTCCTGCCCACCGCGCAAGATTTCGCCCAAAATCTCGGCGGGCAGTTCCTTATCGGGAAAGCCGACGATATTGAGCGCCGTTAAAGGCTGCCCACCCATCGCATAGACATCCGACAACGCATTGGCCGCAGCGATTTGTCCGAAAGCGAATGGGTCATCCACCGGCGGCGGAAAGAAATCGAGCGTTTGCACCAGCGCCGTCTCATCATCAAGGCGAAACACGCCCGCATCGTCAAAGTGATCGTGCCCGACGAGTAGATTCGGATCGCTGATACGTGGCAATTGACGCAGCACCTGCGTCATAGCTCCCACCGGGAGTTTGCCCGCTCAGCCGGCGCAACTGGCGTAGTTGGTCAATCGAATTTTTCGGGAAGGCGTCATTTGTTATTTTTGAGTTTGCCGTGCTCGATCTCAATCAACAACGGGGCGGATTGCCGAAAACTTCTGCGTAACAAGCAATCCCAACATGGCACGTTCGAAATCGCTTGCCGCGTTGCGAGATTCACAACGGAAGCGTACGCGCAAGGCATGCTCACCAAACCATCGCGCAACAGCTGTCAGTTTACACACGATTCAACTTTTGCTTGCTGCTTCGCGTCAACTGCAAGGGTGAGCATGGCACCCGCGCATTCGTCCTTAGATTTATCGAATTACGGCGTGATGCATTCACTCATTCGCCGCGCGGCGCTTGTCGTTCACTGCAGCAGCCTCATCCTCGGCATTGTCGTCATCATTCACCAATGCCAACGACGGCGATGCATCACCTACTTCGTGGCTCACCGCATCGTTAGAGGTTTCGTCATCCGTGCCGTCATCAGCCACTACATCATTCGAGACATCTTCAGCGCCGTCATCGCGATTCGACGCACCAGCATCCTCATCAGCCGACGCATCCTCTTGCGCCTCGCTCTTCGCCACTGCCTTACCACCCGGCTTCAGTGCTTCCACCTGTGGCAGATCATCCAACGAGCCCAAGCCGAACACTTCCAAAAACCGCCGCGTCGTGCCATACAAAATCGGTCGGCCCAAATCCTCTGCTCGCCCCACGATCTTGACCAGATTCATCTCGCGCAAGCGATTTAGCCCATCGCCCACCGCTACACCGCGTACGGCCTCCACATCGGCGCGCGTGCACGGTTGCTTGTAGGCCACAATCGCCAACGTTTCCATCGACGCGCCCGTAAGCTTGGTCTCGGCCCGCACCCGCAGCAATTTCTTTAACCACGTGTTGTATAGCGGCTGTGTCAAGATCTGATAGCCGCCCGCCAATTGCTCGATCCGGAACGCCACGCCCCATTCGTCGTATTGCTCGTTGAGCGCCTCGATGTGCTTCTTCACCTCGCGACCAGTACACGTGCCCATGATGCCCGCGATTTTTTGCGCCGTGATCGGCGCATCGGCGGCCATCAACACCGCCTCCACTACGCGCATCGGATCGACCTGTTCCGCTTCATCCGAACCCGCAGCAGTCGCACCGTCCGTCGCATCGGCATCTGTTTCAGACGCTGCGGTCTCATCAACCACCTCGCCCGATTCGTCTCGCGCAACCGCTTCGTCCACCAGTTCGGTCGCTTCCGCCTCGACGTTCGTCACCGTGCCGTCTTCTTTTGTCTTTGGGTCATCTTTCGACATCAACCGCTCCCGGTTTGTTCATCACTGGGCATCCCGATATATCGCTCCGCAGAGCGATAACGTCGCCCTTGGCAGACATCCATGTCGCCATTCAAGCCGGGTTTTGCACCCGCACCATCCAAATTATACGGTTTATTGGGCGCGGTGTATCCATCGCCCGCCGACCCGAAAAGGAGCAGCAGCATGAACGAAGAAATGCCGGCCAATCCGACGCTCGACTCGTTCGAAGCCTCGCCCGACGGCCTCACGTTACGCGATTGGTTCGCCGCCCACGCGTTGGCGGGGTTCTCCCGCGCTCGTGACGCCGAGATGTTTAACGAGAACACCATTCGCTGGTATGCCCGCGTCGCCTACGATCTGGCCGACGCCATGCTCGACGAACGCGCCATCGGACCACGCCCGCGCCACCAACGCGGCAAGCGCACCAACCCCGAGCCCGAGCCCGTACCGATTCCCGTGACCGAACCCGAGAAAAAGGCCGCGCCCGTCGTCTGGCCCTCACTCAACATACAAGGCCACTGATTCCGGCTTCATTGGGATCAATCGCATATTTCGCATCTCATAAATCCTGTCACGCTCGAAATGAGCGCGCGGCGCATCCGTTATACTCTACCGTGATCGATGGTTTGAAATCGATCCTCGGCTGTGGGTTGATGTGATGCAGTTTCACCGCACATTCCGGAGCGCCATTGCCGTCGCGCTAATGGCCATCGTGCTTGCGCCCCCTTCGCGCGCCGACGAACACGACACCTCTCCCACCTCACAGCCCGATGACTTGGCCGCGCAACTCGCGGCACCAGATATGAGCGTTCGCTTCCACGCCGCCCGCCAAGTTGCCGAAGAAAGACGCGTTGATCTCATCCCCGCACTCATTCGCCTCCTCGATGATGACATCGTTCAAGTAAGACGCGAAGCCGTCTACTCTCTCGGTCGCCTCGGCAAGAACACAGACGACGTGGTACAAGCGTTTATCAAAGCACTCGCCGACCCCGCCGATCCGGTGCGGCGGCAGGCGCTCGTCGCGCTACGCAACATCGGCCCCAATGACGAATCCCTCTTCGCCGCCGTCACCAAGTGTCTGCACGATCCGACCGTGGCAATTCGTGCCGATGCCGCCAAAACGCTCGGTGCCATCGCCTGGCGCTACCGGGACTGCTTGCCCGACTTGTGCCAAGCCCTGCAAGACCGCAGCCCACAGGTACGGCGCGAAGCCGCCGAAGCCTTGCGCCACATCAACAAGATAAAACCCTTCGTCATCGGCCCACTCATTCGCGCCTGTGGCGATATCGATCCGTTCGTGCGCGAAGAAGCCAACCAAGCCTTGTTCCTGGCACGCGCCGAGGATGCCTACGAGATCGTCGACGAACTGCGCATGCTGATGCAAGCTGAAGACGAACGCGTGCGCAGCGCCGCACTGCAAGTCGTCGCGTCACTCGAAGAGCGCGCCGTCGATGTACTACCCGCACTCATTCACTGCTGCATCGAAGACCCCATCACCATCAATCGTGCTAATGCCATGCGTATCATCGGCGATCTCGAAATTGCTGGTCGCCCCGCTGCCGCAACGTTGCTTGATATTCTCAAAAATGACGACGAGCCCGACCTCCGCTTCCGCGCCGTCGCGGCATTGCGCAACCTTCGACCCGACCCCGACAGCGCCGGCCCCATACTCATCGACGCCCTGTCCGACGAGCACAGCCCCGTACGCGATAAGGCGCAAGAGGCCCTGCAAGAGATCGGCGCAAACATCGTGCCGCAAATCATCGCAGTCGCCGGCAACGCTGAACCCAAACTGCGCCAAACCTTTATCGAGATCATCGGGAGTTACAAAGAAGCAGCCACCGAAGCAGTGCCGCTACTGATCAGCGCGTCTCGCGATACAGATGATGACGTTCGCCGCGCAGCCGTCGTTGCAATTGGGCGCATTGGACCAGCGACCGTCGCCGCAACACCGCGCCTGGTCGAATTGCTCGATGACGATGACGGCAAGCTGCACATCGACGCCGCGCAAGCCCTCGGTCGCATCGGCCCCGGCGCCAAAGCTGCCATCCCCAGCCTTATCAAGGCACTAGAACATTTCGACTACGGCTACAGCCGCGCTGCGGCTACGGCACTGGGCCAGATGGCACCGCACTCGATCGAGCCCCTCATCGCCACCATGAAAGATGGTGACCATGCGCAAGCGCGTATCGAAGCCACCCGCGCGCTGGGCCTGATCGGTACAGATGCGAAAGCCGCTATCGCTCCGCTGCTGACGCTACTTGCCGCCGAAGATGCCGAACTCGCCAATCACGCCGAGACCGCCCTGCGACGCATTGGCAAACCGTCGGCTTTGGCAATCCTGCAATCACTTGGCGATCAAAATGACACAACACTCGCGCGCCGTCTCGAAATTCTCGTTGATTTGGCCGATTTACTCGCGGGTTCGCCCGACGATGTAATGGCACTCCTCGCGCACGACAATCCCCGCCTGCGCGAAACGGGTATCGGCATCGTACGCAAGCTCGGCGCCGAAGAGCCCGCGTTGATGGAACGCCTGTTGCCATTATTCAGAGACCCCGTCGCCGATATACGCAGCCGCGCCATCACCGTCGTCGGTCAACTCGAATACAAACAACCCGATATTGCCACGCGCCTGCTTACCGCCTTGGAAGACGACGACGAACAAGTGCGCATCAGCGCAGCCAACGCCCTATGTAAGTTCAAAGACGAGCACGATACCATTCTCGCCCCGCTACTCGCCGCCCTTAGCGACCAAACGGGCACCGCTCAACGGGCGGTCGCCTACACCATCAAACAAATCGGTGGCCCCGCTGTCGAGCCCGTCAGATCGTTACTCGATCATGACGACGCTGATGTGCGCTGGTACGCCGTCGACATTCTCGGCGGCATCGGTGCCCCCGCCCGCCCCGCCTTGCCCGACTTACGCAAACGCCTCGAAGACGAAGACGCAACTGTGCGCAACAACGCCAGCTGGGCCATCGACGCCATCGGCATCGACTAAGCAAAAGCCGATGCTGCAAAAACCGCAAACCGGCAATAGAGAAGATGTACACTCATTCCGTAGAGCGTGGATCCAACCGCGAAACCTTGTATTGATAACCCGATCCCGGCAGGGACCGGCGGACAATTGCCCACCGTTTCAACGGTGGTTTTAACGGCCCACCATTGGATATCTCGTCCTGTAAGGACGATGGGAAACTCCTCGGACTCTATTCGATTCAAGTTGGAAAAGACCGCCGCATTCCCGTGAAATATTTTTTGATTGAGGGTTGCAATGAGTGATTTTGGGAACCGTGGTTGTCTTAAGACGCACAATTCCAATTCCTTGGATTCTCAGCACCCGAACCAAAATTCGTACCCCGCAACCACCCACGTTACACTGACTGTGCCGAACGCGTGGCCCGACGAAACGAGTGCCGCGTTAAATGAAGCTATCCCAGAGGTAACCCGCATTGGATCGCCGTTGTATCGCCATCTTTGATTCCGGTCTGGGCGGATTGACCGTGGTACACGCCATCCAACAGCGCCTACCCGCCGACGACCTTGTCTATTTCGGCGACACCGCGCGCGTGCCGTACGGCAGCAAGAGCAAAGAAACCGTCACGCGCTTCGCGCGCGAGATTTGCGACTTCCTGCTACGCTTCGACCCGAAGCTAATCGTCTTTGCCTGCAATACCGCCAGCGCCGCCGCGCTACCGTCTTTACGACCGCACATCCCCGTGCCCACTGTCGGCGTCGTGATGCCCGGTGCCCGCGCCGCTGTCGAACGCGCCGGCAACGGCACCATCGCCGTCATCGCGACCGAATCCACCATCAACTCGGATGCCTACCGCACCGCCATGCGCAGCCTCAACCCACAAGTCCGCGTGATTCAGAAGCCCTGCCCGCTTTTTGTGCCGCTGGCCGAAGAAGGGCGCTCGGTGGATGATCCCATCGTGCGCGCTGTCGTGCAGGACTATTTGCAGCCGCTCGTCGCACTCGGCCCGCAAGCCATGGTGTTGGGTTGCACGCATTACCCGATTTTGCGTGAGGCCATCGCCTCCGCTTGTGGTCCAAGCGTGGACCTGATCGACAGCGCCGAGCAAACCGCCCAACAGGTGTACGCCGATTTGGCTGCGACCGACGGGCTGCGAAGCGACGACCGGCGCGGTAAGCTCACCTGCTACGTCAGCGATAACCCACAGCGCTTTCGCGAGCTGGGCCAACGCTTTTTGCAACAATCGATCGTCGACGTGACTTGGGTGCCCCCCGAACGATTCCACGCCGACGAAGTTCGCCCTACGGCCTAAACGCACTCACCAAAAATGTTCGCAAAACGCTCCTTTTATACATTCGTCTTAATCACCAGCATCACGCTATCCGTCGGTTGCGGTGGCTCGCGCGGCTCGATGTTCGATCGAAGCGACGATCGTGACCCGATCGATGTCGCGCTCACATCCGACGCACCCGACGAACGGCGCATGGGTGTCGAACGCCTCGCCGATTCGCGCGACGCGGCAACGCCTTGGGCTATCGAAATCTACACCACCATGGCCCGCGAAGATGTCGACGATATGGTTCGGCAAACGGCGTTACGCGCACTCGACGAACAAGATACCGACGCCGCTCAACGCTTGAGCGCCGAATTGCTGGCAGCCAACTCCTCCTCCACACCGGTCCGTGAAACGAAACAAGGATCACCCCGGCCTACCGGCCCCGTCTTGCGTCGTGCTACTGGACGAATCCTGCTGCGACATGCGCGCACGGACACCCTTGCGACCGAACTCAATATCGCCCCCACCGTTTGCGCGGCATTGAAAAACGAACGCGATCATCAAACGCGCATCATCCTGATCGACACGGCAGGTTACGTTACCGATCGATCGGTCCTAAACGCACTCATCGAAGCGATGCGTCGCGATGACTTCGCCGAAAAACGTGCCGCCGAAGATGCGCTGATACGCTTAACGGGTGTCACCCATCGCTACGACGCCGACGCTTGGCAAAGTTGGCTAGCCAGTACCAACCAACCGTTCGCCCGCGCGGGCGAGTTGACCCCGGCGAGTGAAACATCGAAGAAAGGCGCGTGGTGGAACCCTTTTGATTAGGTGCAATCGCACCTCAACGCCTTTACCTATACTGAATCACGAGATCCCGCTTATTTACCATTAGGAGTTATCCGTGCCCGCACAACGCATTCGATCCACCACCATCCTCTCCGTCCGCCGCAATGGTCAAGTCGCCATGGGCGGCGATGGCCAGGTCACGCTCGGCGATTCGATCATCAAGGCCGACGCCGTCAAGATTCGCAGGCTTTACAAGAACCGCGTGCTCGCCGGCTTTGCCGGATCGGCAGCCGACGCGTTTGCCCTACTAGAACGCTTCGAAAGCAAACTGGAGGAATACAAAGGCAACACCACCCGCGCCGCCATCGAGTTAGCCAAAGACTGGCGCACCGACCGTGCGTTGCGCCGCCTCGAAAGCCTCTTGGCCGTCGCGGATGCCGAAACCAGCCTCATCATCGGTGGCAACGGTGATGTGATCGAGCCGACCGACGACATCATCGCGATCGGCAGCGGTGGCACGCCCGCCCTCGCCGCCACCCGCGCGCTACTGCGCCATACCGATCTACCCGCGCGCGACGTTGTCGCCCAAGGCCTGCAAATCGCCGGCGAAATCAATGTGTACGCCAACGTGAATATCACGGTGTACGATTTAGACGAATAGCTAAAAAAACAGTTCTCGAAGGTCAACGAAAAAAGGCACCGCCCACCGGCGGTGCCTTTTTAAGTTAATCCTATCTATCGACGCTTAGCGCAATGCCGGGCGACCGCGACGCTTCTTCTTCTTCGTGTACTTCTTCATCGCGCGGCGCGGCTTTTCAACCAAGCGCGGCGGCGGCGGCGGTACCTCATCACCCATGCCAGATAAGAACGCCATCCGAATTACATCTACGATCGAACGCGCTTCCAGCTTACGCATAATACCCGCACGGTGCGCTTCGATTGTGCGCTCGCGAATCTTCAACAGCTTCGCAATGCCGCGGTTGTGATAACCGTTCACCAAGTACATCAACACTTCTTTTTCGCGCTCGGTCAAACGCTCTAACATCTTGGTGGCTTCGATACGGCGACCGACCTTCGATACCTCAGTCTTACTCTTATCAACTGCATCATTGACTGCATCGAGGAACGGCTGCGCCGCCGGCTTCTTGTCGAAGACGTTTTCAGCGCCTGCCTTCATCGCTTCGACAGTCGTCGGTACATCACCATGGCTGGTCAATACCAAACATACGACCGGATATCGTTGCGCGTGAAGCTCTTCAATCAGCTTCGGGCCGCTCATGCCTGCAAGACGCACCTCGCAAATCACGCACCCCGATGTTTTTTGCTTCAACGCCTTCAACAGATCATCGCCGTTGTTATAAAACTTGGGCTTGATATTGATTGACTTGAGCAAATTGGTAAGCCATGTTCGCGTGGATTTATCCGGATCGACTACGAACACGTTACGCGTTTTGTCAATTGCCATTTGGCCGTACCCCCTGTCTCTCTCTTATCAGGCTAAAGCTAATTGCACTTCCATTCACATCATATCGAACTCGATTGGGATCGCACCACAAAAAAAGGGGCGCGCGTCTCCGCGGCCCCCATCTATTATTACGCGGTGTTTTCGATATTCAGCTGCGTAGCCTTTTTCTTCACTTCATCTTTCCGCCAATACCGCTGACGGATTCTAATCTTCAATCGAAGAGGTGTGTTCTTACTACACACATTCGGGTTATATCGCGTTAATTGAAAATTGGCTAGGCCAATCCGTGAATATTCTCTAAAAACTCATCGAATGGGTTGTTGGACCCGACTCGAAGGAAGTCTTTTGTTAGGCAAATTCAGAACATATTCACAACTCCGACCGTCGAAAATTATGGATCTGTCTATTTGATCATCGGCGCGCTCGAAGGCTTCACGCCTTCTCACAATCCCGCGAGCTCGGAAAAAGCGCGTCAGCACACAGCCGCTTCTATGTGGGCTATCAATTTGTACACCAACTTTGCTGCGAGGAACTCAGTCTGCACACTGCCCGGCAGCGGAATCGTCTCGACCACATCAAAACCCACGATTTTTCGCTCATTTGCCACCGCTCGCAACAAATCTGTGACCTGATACCAATCGAGACCGCCCGGTTCCGGCGTCCCCGTACCCGGTGCATATGCAGGATCGAACCCGTCGATATCGATCGTCACATACACGGAATCGCTCAAGGATCCGACCGCATCTTCCATCCAAATCGGGTTTTCTCGCGTTTCACGGGCACTAATCGGCCGAAATCCCGCCCTTTTCATGAAGCGGTACTCACCCAGCGAGTAATTACGAATCCCGACAGGTACTACCGGTACCCCCATGTCCAATACACGGCGCATCACCGACGCATGGCTGAACGGCGTGCCCTCATAACTCGCCCGCAGGTCTGCATGGGCATCAATCTGCAAGACACTGAGCCGTTTGTGTTTGGTTTTCACAGCACGCACCAAGGCACTCGAAATTGAATGTTCGCCGCCAAGGCCGATGAGGATCTTCTTATCCCGCACCACCCGGCGCGCCGCCTTAAAAATATCCTCGTGCATCGCCTCCGGCCCGGAAGCATTCGGCCCCAACGGATCGAGCGTTGCGATACCCACTTCATGGAACTCACGTGCATACTCTTCATCGAACCACTCAACTTCCTGACTGGCCGAAATGATCGCGCGTGGCCCCCGGCGCGTGCCGCCCAGAAAACTGGTCGTCGCATCATATGGTACCGGCAACACCGCATATTTAGCAGTCGCGTAGTTGGCAAACTCGGCATCGAGACCGAGGAAGTTGTCGGGGTAAAACTCCATGCTGTTGCCCTCAAGATTATCAGACCCTATTCACGCGTTAACCATGAGCGTCCGACAAATCGGCAAAATCCGCAAGGCACATCCCGAACAAGTTGACGGCCCGCCTAAACTGTGACATAAACGCAATTTGAGATTTGATCCCTACACCGAAGGCTGGCACCGACCGCCTCGCTGTTGAGCCAAGAGAGGATTGCAATGACCCACGTCGTAACCGAACGCTGCGTTGATTGCCGTTACACCGACTGCGCCACCGTCTGCCCGGTCGAGTGCTTCTGGGAAACCGAAGATCCGGCCATGCTCGTCATCGATCCCGATACCTGCATCGACTGTGGCCTTTGCGTCCCTGAATGCCCCATTCACGCGATCTACACCGAAGAAGAGCTTCCGGAAGCCTACGCGGAATGGACAGCCAAGAACGCCGAACTCTTCAGCACCGGCACCAATATCACGGAAAAGAAAGATGCGCTTCCGGGTGCAAAGTCGCTCGAAGAAATTCAGCAAGCTGAAAAAGACAAGGGGCTCGACATTCCCGAACCCGGCGGTGTCTAAGCTCTGCTTCGCCGTGTAACGGCAAGAGAATTCTGTTTTGCCGCGACTCAAACCCGGCACGTCATGTCGTCTTGTTGCAGGCGCGACGATCCTTTCGTTCGCGCTCGTTGCCGGGTGCGCCGAGCAAGTCGCCAAACCCACAGTCTTTTATTGTGAAGGCGCAGGCTGGTATTCCAGTGCCGGTCAGGTCGAATCGGGCCTGCGCAAAGCGGGCTTCAAGGGTCGCTTCGTTAATTATTCGTGGAGTTCCTTCCTCGGTCCTTCCACCGATCATCTCATCACAGCACGCAGCAGTCGCGTAGCACGTGGTCTCGCCGAACGCATCGAGAAAACCCGGCGCAATGGCCCCGATATGCCCATCTACACGATGGGCCTATCCGCGGGTACGGCGGTTGTATTAAACGCTTTGGAGAAATTGCCCGAGGGCATCCGCGTCGATCACGTCGTCTTATTCTCCTCGTCTGCCTCCTCATCTAGAAATCTGGTGCCCGTCATGGAACGCGTGGGCGGACGGCTCTACGCAACCACCAGCCCACACGATGGCATCTTGCGCGCGATCGTCACCAACGCCGACGGCGGCGGCGGCCCCCCCGCCGGTAAATCAGGCTTTGCCATGCCTGCACGGCGCGATCACCGCGTGGCACAGGCATATTCGCGCGTCGTCAATCTGCCGTGGCGTGCCTCTTATTTGCAATTTGGTTGGGATGGCGGGCATACCGCCGCAACCCGCTCGGAATTTGTAAAGCACGTCGTCGCGCCGCGCATCTTCAGCAAGACGACGCATCCACTTGACCGCCCGCTGTTTCGTGTGGTTAATGGAAGCAGTCGTCCGCCGCGCTCAAAGACACCGGCGGCTACGCCGCCAACGACCGTTGGCCTGCATTAACCTGAGCCGAGGCAGTTCTTCATGAAACGCACGAGCAAGCACGCAAAAGCCGGCGTTTCTACTTCATTCGCAGGTACTGTCTTGCTGCTTGCCGTTTGCGGCTTCGGTTGCGCCGGTGCCAAAGCTTACCAACAAGGTAAGGAAGCCGAGAAGCGTGGCGAGGCGCACATCGCGTACGCCTATTACGCCAAGGCTGCTCAAAGCAATCCCGACGACTCCGATTACACCCGATCGCTAAAGCGGCTCGGGCCAACGGCGGCCAACTTCTGGATCAACAGCGCCCGCCTCGCCGCCGCCGAAGGTCGCGTGATCGACGCCTGGAAAGCCTGCATGCGCTGCCTGATGATCCAGCCCGATCACCCTGAGGGTTTGTCATACATCACCGAACTCGAAGCGAAACACAGCGGCAAATTGGTCGCCGTCAAGCGCGAATGGCAAACCAAAGGCGCGGCAATATTGGCGATTAAGGTGCCGGCCCAACCGCCGACACAAACGAGCGCTAAGCCACCCGTTCCGCAAATCTCCAATGCGGGCCCCACCGCCAACCGTAAGATCGCAAAACCCAATCAACCGGCATCCGTTCGAAATTCGCTGGCGAGGCAAAACAAGAAACCGCGTCGCCAGCAGCCCTCGAAAAAAGCGTCTGCGGCAAAGCCTACCCGCCAACAAATAGCCAGTAATCAAAATCGGCAATCAAAGAATCAAGACGCCACGCCTCCAGATAGCTACGTGCTCAGCCGCGACAATGATCGTTACGGCGAAAGGGTCAAAGCCGTTGACGACCTGATCGTCGAATTGCAGGACACCAGCGACGAACTTGAGGCCGACATCGATCTCTACGACGGCAAACGTCGGATTCAGAAAATTCGCGGTCTCAAAGCGGGGCGCTCCAAGTTGCTGCTCACGCCCCAGAATCGCTGGTTTCGCCTCTCTCTCGAACGCGTCGACCACGAAACCGAAACCATCGCCTTTCGCCTCGACCCGGCATAATTTGCCGCAATCCTATTCACACCAGCCACTTAACTGGACAAGTCCATCTATCTGTCTATATTTCTTTCCGTGTTCATTGTCCGAAGCGCGACCATTTGTCGCGTATACCAAAAACGGCTTGTTGGCCTCGCATAAAAACTTTTTTCCCAGAGGAGAATTTTGAATGATTCGAAGTAAGGTTCCTTACGCGCTCACGCTTTCAGCCATCTTCTGTAGCGCCCTACTCATGGGGATGGAATGCCCCATGACCCCCGACATGGGCAACATGAATGGCAACGGCAACGACAACATGAATGGTAATGACAACGGCAATGGCAACATGAATGCCGGCAACCTCAGCGCCGTCGTCACTGATATCGAAGTACGCCACGACGGTCGCATCGCCGCCGGCGACGGCATCATTGCCTACGGCACCGGCGCCTTCTCGGGTGTCGATTACATCGAACTCGGCGACACCGCCGGTCGCGGCATTGCCAACAGCAACAACTTCCGCGCTTCGTCATTCGTCGTCATCGGGAAGAAGATCATTCTCGTCGGTACCGACTTCTCGATCACCGTCTTCGACACCGAGAACGACACCACCGAAAACATCGACCTAACGGATATTCGCTTGCAGAACATCCCCGTCGGTGTGACGAGCCCCGGCCAGATTCGTGGCGACGGCACCTATGTCGGCACCATGAACGACGACGGCGAAGTCACCGATGGCAAGATCGTCAAAGTCATCGACGTATCCGGTGCCAACGCCAACATCATTTCGTTCGACCAGAATCCGCCAAGTCAGCCGTCGCAAATCGATGTTGATGCGTCCAATCCGCACGTGGCAGTGGCAGTCGGCGATACGTTCTACGTGTATGACATCGAAAATCCGAACGCCGCGCCCGAAACCTTTGACATGACCGCGGAAGGTGGCATCGAAGATACCCAGTTCCAGTTCAAGAATGGTCTGATTCTCTTCCACGCCTTCATCAACGGCGAAGGCACGCTGGCCAAGGTGCTCGACACGTCCGACGGCACGGTAACCGATCTCGGTGAAAACCCCGCCGATGCGCAACTCTGCTTCACGGCATCGGGTGCGTACATCTACTTCGTCGATCGCGACGCCAACGACTCGGTCGGTGGCGATCAGCGCTCCGCAATTGGTACTTGGCCCAACGCCACGCCCACGCTGGCCGGCGATGAGCAAGTGACCAATGGCACCGACAACCTCGGTCGCTTCGGCTGGGCCTTTAACTGCACCATCACGCCGGATGGTGATTACTACTTCCTTTGCGGTGGCGACAGCATCGGCACCAGCTCGTGGTTGCAGGTCAGCACCGGCGGCGTCTTCACGCTGCTGCCTGACCCGTCTGGTCTTGATGACAACTTGCGTGCCTCCGACGCCCACGCCACCAACAGCCTGTGCGCGTTCAAGATGGGCCGCAACACCGACACCACGCTGGCTTACATCGAAATCCCGTAAGCCGCGCCCAAACAATCCGCAGCGAGTGGAAGACTCGTAAAAGATAAAAAGGCCCGTCTCCATCGGAGACGGGCCTTTCTTTTTGAACGTTCTCGAATCGACTATGAAGAATTCTACCCCGCCGCCGCAAAGGCCGTTGCCGCTGCGCCCAACTCATCATCCAACCCAGGTCGCGACAACAAATATTGATGCTTAAATTGCTCAGCCGTATGAGCGCGCTGAGCACGCAGCGATCGGTCGCGTTGCGACAAAAAACTGGCGGGCAACGGCATGCGCTCGATGGCATCCAACCGCATCGTCTTGCGTTTGCTGGCATACTCAGAGCTTACATCGCATAACGCGGCATCCAACATCTGCGCGATATCCGGCAAGCGCTCGGCCACGGCTTCATCCACGTACAATCGATAATGGGGCGTTGCCGCAAAGCGCGGCGCTAAGACAAACGTATCGACTGTCGGCAAGCCCGCCACCGCCTTACGCATTGCCAGCACCACCTGATCTTCGGTCAATTTCTCCCCCGCCAAACTGCACGTATGCGCGCCGCGACTGAGAAACTCAATCATCGGCGCCTGCCCCTGCCAACCCGTCACGCGCACGCGGTCGCCCACATCGTAGCGATACAAACCGCTGCTATTTGTCAGCAGCAAGTAATACACGGCACCAATTTCCACTTCATGACTGCGCAGCGCTGTGGGCTGCCGGCTTCCGTATTCGGCTTCGGGGACAAACTCAAAGAACTGATTGCGTATTGCCAGCACACCGCTGGCCGTGCCGTCTTCGACGGGGATCGACATGCGCCCTTCGCTGGCGATCAGGCCGATGTCGCGCGCCGGCAGCGCGCCGTAATACTCGGCAAACTGCGACTCGAACAAGCCCATCGTGCCGCCCAGCCAATGCGCCCGAAAGCCGAGATTCCAATAGTCTTTCGGAAACAGGCCACCGTGCCGCGCGCTGCACGCTTCGAGAAATTTTGCTTTGGCCCGATCGGGCTTCAATCGTTCATCCAATTCCGCCCGCACCCGCGCCGGCACATCGAATGACTCGGTAAGCGTGCCATCGTGAATATCGCGGATCAACACATCGCGTTGCTCATTGGCAACCCGCGCCAAAATTAACAACGTTTGTGGATTGGCCGTTACCAACCACGCAACATCGCGCGGCACGGCGAGCCGCATGATGGTGTAGTACTTACTAATCGAATCGCGAATCCGCGCCACGCAGGGCGGCGATGTATAGTACCGCCGCACCAACTTCTTCTGGTTCTCGGCCAACAATCCCGTGATCGCGCCGCACGGCACATCGGCGGGCGTGTAATGATCGTCCATCGGGCTGGTAATCTGCACGATCGGGCGCACGATCGTTCCCGGATGAGCCAAAATCGCCTGCACGCCCCACACATTCCACGCTTCACGACTGGCGGCCAACACTTGCGGCGTGATGGGAATGTACTTGGGTTGCGCTGTCGTACCGCTGGTCATCGCAAACATCAAAATGCGTTCGCCCGCTGGAAACAGCGCTTCAACGTCACCACGGCGCACCGCGTCGATATAAGGCGCATGGCCCTCGTAATTGCGAATCGGCACCTGACGGGCAAAGGCGGCATAATCGGAAACGCCCAGAAAGCCGTGCTCGCGACCAAAGCGCGTATCGCGCCGTTCGAGCAGCAGGCGACTAAGAAAGTTCGCCTGTGTCTGTGTAGCCCGCCGCACCGCGCGCAAAAACGAACGCCGCACGCCGCTCGCGTGGGCGGCTGCTAAAGCACCCAAAATTCGATCGCTGATTCTCATCGCGCTACCGACTCCGTTCTGTGTGGTCGCGATACGTAGGATGGCGCGTCTGCGGGATCGTCTTTAGCGCTCGGGCCTACGTACACCCGATACGCGCATGGGATACTAAATCAGATAGCTCGTGCTGGCGACTGTGCCGCTGCCGGCTTATGAAACGAGCGATTCAACCGCCTCATCCACCTCAGCATCCGCATCGTCCTGCCCAGCGGATATATGGTGGAAGGCCCGTTCACTACGTGCGATCTCGCCCAATAGATCGCCACTGTAAAGATTGTCGCGCGGTGCCTCGCCGTTGAGATAGCGATTTACAAAGTCGACCGTATGCCGAGCGTATGCTTCGGGCTCCACCACCACAGATTGGTTGTGCTTGGCTCCCGGCACGATCCACAGATAACGCGGCTGCGCACTCTGCGCGTAAAGCAACCGCGATTGCTCGACGGGGATATAACTATCGCGGCCACCGTGGATAAACAGAATCGGCCTCGGCGTCATCCGCATCAGCGCCTTACGCACCGAAGGAAACTTACACTGAAATTTGCGTTCGGCCTTTAAGAACACCCACCAGCGCAGAAAACGCCAAAACTCGGGCGGATGACTGTCGGCAATGATGCGCACCCGCGCAAAAATGTTGGCCCAGCGCTTGAGAAAATGCTCCAGCGTGCAATCCGACGAAAAGGCCCCGTCAGTAATCACTGCTTTCACACTGCTGCTTTTTTCGGCGGCTAACAAGCACGCACACGCACCACGCGAAATGCCGAACAACCCGATCTCTATCGGTCGCCCGCGCTTGCGCAGGTAACTCTCCGCTAACGCAATCGCCGCCATCAAATCGCCGACTTCGCGATCGCTCGCCCACTGCCGCGGCTGGTAGCCCTCTTCGCTCGCGGCATCACCCTGCCCACGAAAATCGAACGACAAAATGTCGTAACCTGCTTGCCACAACGGTCGACAATAGCGCGCCGCCGTGCCGCGCGAACTCTTGAACTCCGGCGCGAAGACAATTAATCCCTTCGGCGCGCCGGCTTCTGGATCGGCTTCGTAGAGCGTAGCGCGCAGGCGTACACCATCGGGCGCGAAGAAGTCCTTATCTTCACCATCCATCGGCGAAAAGCCAAACTGCCGCATCAACAGCGGCGGCTCGGTGTCGCGCAAAATATTGAGGCAAATCTTGACGTACTTGTTGAGAATCAACAGCGGTACAGCCACCAACACCAGCAGCGTGGCGAAGATCGAAATCAACGCCCAATTGCGGACAATGGCGTCAAGCAAACCGGATGCAAGAAACAGGCTCATGTGCGAGATCATCCACGGCGATACATTGCGGACGAATCACCCGAAACGCGTCAATCGCCATGTTATGAGGTGAGGCCGATTTTGAATAGTAAAAAAGGCCGACGGAATCAGTCGTCGAGAATGGCTGTTAAATCACGCTCCAACAGTACCAGATTATCCTGTCGATCCGGGTCCCAACGCACGCCAACGATATTGAAGCCAGATTCGATCGCTAAATGCAAAATCGCACGATGGGCGTTGTGACATTCCATCCGCAGGCCGTGATATTCGCGCTCCGCCGCCCACGTCGTCATCGCTTCCAACAACTGCGACGCCACACCCTGCCGCCGCTGATTGGGGAGTACCCCGAGTAACCAACCGAAGAATACGCTCGGCTTCAGCTCAAACCCCAGTGCGAAACCGACCGGCTGCCGCTCGATATTCGCCACCAGATGCAGCGTGTTGTACCGGCCCAATAGGCGACGCTCGAAAAACGCCTTATCTTGCGGTGGCCGAAATATCTCGTTGTACAGGTTGGTCACCAACGGGATTTCCCCCGGACCCACCAATACGATCTCTGAATCGGCCATCGTCAAACTCCTCGGTCGCACCACACGACCTATCACTTCAGCGACCTTTAGCGCGCCGCACTTACCCTGCGGATTGTCAGCGGGTTTGCCCCGCGCGTCTAACGGTTCCCCTCAAGTAATTGTCCAATAAACCACCGCCCGCCTACATCCAATAAAAAAGGCCGGTGCAAGGCACCGACCTTTAAATTCTGCTAACACGATTTCTATTGCCCAACGCTAGCCCGGCTGCGGCAACGACCCGTCACTGAATCCACCCGGGAAATCGGGTTTCGGATCGCTTGACGGTGGCGGCGCGGGCTTGCTGACTGGCGGCGGCTCTTCATCTGCCAACATTCCTGAGAGCGTCGGCTTATCGAGCGACTCGCCGCGGCAGAGCTTTTGCACCTCTTCCACATCGAGCGTTTCATATTTCAATAAGGCCTGCGCGACGGCATCCACCTTCTGCCAATTTTCATTCAGAATGCGAACGGCATCTTGATAAGCTTCGTCGGCCATGCGGCGCACTTCGCTATCGATCACGTGGCCGGTTTCATCGGAGTACGGCTTATCACCAAACCCGAACTCATTGCGATCCATCGATGAATACTTCACGAAGCCAAGCTTTTCGCTCATACCCCATTCAAGGATCATCGCTCGCGCCAAACGCGTGACCTGCTCGATATCCATCGCAGCGCCGCTGCTGATATCACCGCTGTGTCGCTCTTCCGCGATACGACCGCCACACATCACGCGCATCGTGGCTTGCAGCCACTTGCGCGCATAACCGTAACGGTCTTTCTCGGGCAGCGACATCGTCGCGCCCATGGCTTGACCGCGGGGAATGATCGTCACCTTATGCAGAGGATCGGCGTCTTCCAGCTCGACTTGCAGCACCGCGTGGCCCGCTTCGTGATAGGCCGTGGCGATGCGTTCTTTTTCTTCGACGACACGGCTCTTGTTGGAGCGGCCATAGCGAATCTTGTCGCGGGCTTCTTCCAAATCATCCATGTCGACCATGTCTTTTTGTTCCATGGTCGCGATGATGGCTGCTTCGTTAATGATGGCCGCTAATTCGGCACCGCTAAACATTGGCGTGCCCCGCGCCAAGCGACTGAGATCGACTTCCGGCGAAATCTTGATCTTGCGCGCGTGTACTTTCAGAATTTCGAGCCGGCCCTTCAAATCGGGCAACGGTACAAACACCGAACGGTCGAAACGACCCGGACGCGTCAACGCCGGATCGAGAATGTCTTCCCGGTTAGTCGCTGCGATCACGATCACTTGGTCGGACGTATCGAAGCCGTCCATCTCTACCAAAATCGCATTTAACGTTTGTTCGCGCTCATCGTGGCCACCGCCACCGTAGGCTGCACCGCGGCGTCGCCCGACAGCATCGATTTCATCGAGGAAGATGATGCACGGCGAGTTTTCCTTTGCCGACTTGAACAAGTCGCGCACGCGCGAGGCACCCACACCGACGAACATTTCGACAAAGTCAGCACCACTGATGCTGAAGAACGGCACATCGGCTTCACCCGCCATGGCTTTAGCCAACAGCGTCTTACCGCAGCCCGGCTCACCCACAAGCAATACGCCGCGCGGCACGCGACCGCCCAAGCGCTGAAACTTCTTGGGGTTCTTCAAGAACTCGATAATTTCGGTGACTTCTTGCTTGGCTTCCTGCACGCCCGCCACATCGGCGAATGTAACGTTAGTCGTTTCCTTGCTACTCACGCGATGCTTGGAGCGACCGAAGTTGCCCAACATGCCGGCACCACCCGCCGACGAGCGCAACTGTCGAAACAGCACAAACCAAACGAATGCAAAAATCAGCAACCATGGCACCAGACTCAACAACATGTTGATGAAGGGTTGGCGGCTGGCCTGATACTTGACCTTGGTATTGGGCGAAATCTCGCGCAACTGCGTTTCAACTTTGTTGAACTCGCCAATGGTGTTGTACTTCACCATGAAGTCGCGCGTTTGCGCCTGCGCGGCGGGGCCACCTTGCACGCCCGCTTTAAACTTACCGCGGATCGACTCTTCGCTGATGGTCACTTCAGCCAAATTTTGCGACTTGGCCTGCTTCCAGAATTCGTCGATGCTGATCTCCTTTGTCGGAGGCATCGACTGGGTGACGATCATCAAGACCATCAAAATCACCAACCCCATACCCAGGTAACCCATCAAGGGGCGCGACATGCGCGGCTTACCCGGGCGCGGAGGTTGCGGACGGTTCTGGTTCGAGCCGCCGTCTTCCGGATTCTCATTCTTGGATTTGTTTTCCGACATGCAGTATTGCTCGCCTAACAAAAGAGGGCCGTTTTCCCGCGCGCCACGTACACGAAGCGGGCCAACAGCCTTTAAATCCATCGGATTATAGCAATGGCAAGGCCATTACCAATTATCAGCATACATCTCTTCTAGGATGCGTTCGGCCATACGGTCCGAAACGCGTTGGCTGGCATGATAAAAATCTTCCCCCAGAGGACGGATGTAATCCACTGTGTGCACGAAACTTGGGCGATTTACCAAAATCTCACCCGTGCGCAAATCTTTCCAGTGCCAGTTCACCACCATCGTCATGGCCGTCTCACGCGGCCGTACCAGCCGAAAATCGCGACCAATCGTGCCTTGCCGCACTTCTAAAACTTCACCGTAGATCGCCGTGTCAGCCCGCGCCTCATTGGCCAGCTTGTAGGGTGTTTCCAGCTCGAGCCGCTTTTTCAGCGCCTCAGTCAACTGCAATTCCAAATCTCGGCGAAATTCGCGCGATTGGAAAATCGGCACCGCCACCGTGCGAATCGGGCGCTTGTCGGAGTTTTCCGTCTGAAAATGCGCCGATCGATCGGTGCTGTAGCCGCAGCCGCTGCTGCCGACCATCCAACCCGCCATCAGCCAGCCGATCATCCGTGCCCGGTAGAATTTCTGCATTCCGTTGACCAATCTTTCACCGACCCTGCCCCGCGCGCCGCCACATCGGCACCCACGCAGGATCGGTCGTCCTTTGCTGTCCGATTATAAAGCCGGCCAAGCCGCGAGCAATCGAGCCGCCGCCCGTATGCCCGCAGATTGCATCCCCGTCAGCGGCATTTACAATTCGCGACCATTCGAGGCCTTGCCCTGCGGCACTGCCTCGCTCGCCCCATCTCGAAAGGCTGCAAGGATGCCGCACCGATTTTCCGGATTGACCATCGCCATCGTCTTAGTCGCGACAGTTCCCGTGCTGGCGCAAGACGAAGACTCCTACAACGAACGGCTCGAATACGACGTCGCCACCGGCACCTGGGTAGAAATCCCGCCACCAGTGCCCGGCACCGACGCCGGCGACCTTGCCATCGCCCGCGCCCTGCTCGCCAAAAACGAATACGGCGACGCCCGCGACGCTTTTGATGATTGGTTTGATACCTACGCCGAATCGAGCCTGCGCGACGAAGCCCTCTTTTACGCCGCCGAAACCGAAATCGCCGCCGAAGATGCCGACCCCAAAAGCGGCGACCTGATCCAGGCCCACGAATGGCTGTTGGAGGTGATCGAAGCCTGGCCCGGTAGCGATATCTCCGACCGTGCCCTGCGGCGGCAACTCATCATCGCCGAAATGTTCCTCTTCAAAGACCGCAAGCAACGCCTGCTCAAGGGCACCATCTGGCTGACGGCCGAAGAGGAAGCCCTGAAAATTCTCAGCAAGATCACGGACGAATGGGCCAACGGTAAACCCATCGCCGAACAGGCCCTGCGCCTCAAGGGCGATTATCACTATCAAAATGGCGAGTTCGAAGAAGCCGAGCTTACCTATGCCCGCCTCATGCGCGAGTTCCCGCGCGGTCGCTATCGCAAAATTTCATTGTTACGTAGCGGTCAATCGGCACTCGCCCGTTTCCCCGGCGTAGAGTTTGACGATGCCGACCTGTTAGAGGCGGATGTCTATTTTCGCGACTTTCAATCGCAGTACGCCACCGAGGCCGAGGCCTACCGCGTCCCGCAAACGTTGCAGCGCATTCAGGATAGCCTCGCCCATAAAGAGTTCACCGTGGCAAGCTTCTACGAGCGCACCCGCCGCCTCGATTCGGCCGCGTATTACTATCGCTACATTATCGATGCCTGGCCCGAAAGCACCTGGGCCGCGCAATCGCGCGAACGCCTCGTCGCCATCGGTGCCACCGGCCCCACCACGGTTGACGTCGACGCCAATGGCAATCGCCTTCCGCCCGCCGACATCGATAAGACGATCACCTCCGATGACACGCGTACCAACGAATCGATGAACGTTACTGCCAACTCGGTTGCCGATGCCAACGCCGGCGATGACGACGAAGCCACGCCAACGACTAGCGCCTCTGGCCAATCGCCCGCGCGAACTTCACCGCCCACAACGCCAACCGTCACCGCCAACGGCCAACCCGCCAACAGTGAGTCGCCCCGTTCAACCCGAGTCGTCGGCACCATGGACCCGGTGGACTAACCACCGGTTAGACTAATCACCGGTTGCCCCGGCTCAGTTCTTCGCGCAAGCGAGGATGCGCTTGTGGCACCGGTTTGCAACCGATGTGTCGCGGCGCGACAGATGCCACCCTCGGTACCACCCGTCATTGGGTGCTCCCCCGTCCCGCTGCGTGCCACTGGTCAGCTTGCTGTCATACTCTGGGTGCCACTGGTCAGCTTGCTGCCAGTGCATCGGGCGCAGGGTACATCGCAAATTCCACATGCCAGGCTTGGCCGCATCGCAATTGCAAAACCGACCGAATTGGTTAACGGAATCCCAGTTCAGGCGCACCGATACGGTCGGTCCCCATCGGATTATTGAAAGCCCTCTCTGCGCCAGCAGGCACTGGCTGCAAGCAGGCCAGTGGCACCCGATACAAGCCAACGTTCTGCGGACGCCACCCCCTGGGCTCCCCTTCCCCGTTGGGGCCCGGGGACACCATCCCCTCTGGACACACACGAATCTCATCACCAATAAGCGACTTTCTTCTTTAACTGTCGGTTGCGTGGGTGCCCCATCCTTCGCGCCAGCGAAGGGCGGGGAATCGCAAGCCTCTAACCTTCAAACGAAAATTAACGAAACAAAATAACCGTGTATCGAAGAACTCCCCAACCTTTCCTGCCGGAAAGGATGGGGCACCCGGCACCGCTCGCCCGTTCCCCCCTTCGACGACAACCCGCCACCCTTCCCCCATAATCCCAACCGTGCAAACCATCGGCATCGATTACGGTCGCAAGCGCATCGGCGTCGCCCACGGCGACGACGAAACGCGCATCGCCTTTGCTCTCACCGCCATCACCGGCCGCAACGACCTCACCCGCGATGCCCGCAGCGTCGCCGACTTGTGCGCAGAGCACGGAGCCACCACCGTCGTAATAGGCCTGCCGCTCAATATGGACGGTAGCGCCGGCGAACAAGCACAGCTCACACGCGCGTTTGCCGCCGAATTCGAACGCCTATCGGAATGCCGCGTGATCTGGCAAGACGAGCGCCTCTCAACCCAGGCCGCTCACGGCGACCTCGACGAAATCGGCCTTTCCGGCAAGAAACGCAAAGCCCAACTCGACGCCCACGCCGCCCGGCAAATTCTGCAGGCGTATTTCGATGCGCTTGAATAGCACGAAATCGCCACTCTGGGTGCCACTGTTGCTTTGGGCCATACTCTGCGTGCCACTGGTCAGCTTGCTGCCAGTGCATCGGGCGCACCGAAGAGTACATAACTTAACAAGAACGGTTAGGCCGGATCGATTCTCGGTATACGTACGTCGACAGGCGTGTTTGACCGAACGGACGCTGGTCACCAACCACCGGCAACGCCTTTTCGATAAGGCCCAGTCCCCCGTAGGGTCCGCACCGCGGACCATTCGGCGCGAAGGCACACTAACACCATCACGGCATTTCATTGAATATGAGAGCGGCGACGCGGATTGCTTTGCCGGGATTGCCTACGTTACGAGTTGGTCCGCAGTGCGGACCCTACAACTACAACTGCACGGGCAGCAAGCTGACCGGTGGCACCCACTCCAATTATCAATTGGTCGATCCCAAATATTCAGCTAAACTAATACCGCAATCGAGGCAACCCACCATTGACCTGCCTCTTTACATCACGGACCTTCACGTCGGAGCGTTAGGATGACGCACTTGCAAAATCGAAAAATGTCTAAATTTACTTTGCACGCCGCCTATCTCGCGCTTTGGATCACCATCAGCACCGCACCACTCGGCTGCGTCGAACGCACCATCTCCATCAACAGCGAACCCGACAACGCCCTCGTTATCCTCAACGATCAGGAAGTCGGTCGCACCCCGGTCAAGGTCGACTTCACTTGGTACGGTGATTACGACATCATCATTCGCAAGCAAGGCTACCAAACGCTGCAAACCAACCGCCGCATCAAGGCCCCTTGGTATCAATACCCCGGCATCGATCTCTTTACCGAGTGCTTCTCACCCATTACCTACCGCGACGATCGCGACTTCGGCACGTTTCAACTCGAAAAATTTCAACCCGCCAGCAAGCAGGTCCTCATCCAGAACGCCGAAGAGCTTCGCGACCGCGCGGGCATGACGACTGCGGCTGCATCCGCCGAGCCGACCATCGAGAACATCGAAACGCCGCCCGCCAGCAACAGCACCCCGATCCAGGCCAACCCCACTCCCCGCCGCAGCCCGCAGCCGCCTGCCGACGGCGTGATGCGACCGGTTAACGAGTGATATTGAGCCCACCCCCGCGTTTCTGTCATAATAAGTAGTGCGTTCCCAGACCGAGCGGCGGATTCGGTGCGCGTGCCGATTATCGTCTCACGCCCCCCGCCGCGCCGGTCGAAGACTTAACCTGAGCGATACCAGCAACTAACGACCAATTGTGCGGCACGTTCTCACCTGCCACGCGTCTGTACCGTTACCCGTTGCGACAATGCTCTCCAAGGCCAACCTGAATTCGCCTTGTGCAATCAACTTATAAGAGGACCCGTTATGAGACGTTCCATGTTCCGCACGTTGCCGTTGCTGCTGCTACCGATCATCACCGCCCTGCCAGTGGCGGCGGAAGACCAAAGCAACTTATTCAACGAGCAGCAGTACCTTAGCTGGATCGAAACCCTCGCCAGCGACGAATTCGAAGGTCGCGGCACCGGCCAAGTCGGCATCGACAAAGCCGCCGACTACATCGCCGAAGTCTGGTCGTCGATGGGCGTCTTACCCGGCGGTGATCTCGACACGTTCTTCCAAAATTTCGAACTACCGCTCTCCCAACAACTCGGCCCCAATACGCGCCTCACCATCGGCACCAAGGGCCGCACCATCCGCGTGCCGGCGCTCGCCGACGAAGAATTCGTACCGCTTCCCTGGTCATCAGATGAGAGTTTCGAAGGTAACGTCGTCTTCGCCGGTTACGGCATCATCAACGAAGACATGAAGTATGACGACTACGCCGATCTCGATGTCGAAGGCAAGGTTGTTATGGTGCTGCGTCGCGCGCCGGATTTCGAAAGTTTTCCGCGCGGCGACCAGGCCTTTGTCGCCAAAGCGATGAAAGCCAAAGAGCGCGGTGCCGTCGCCCTTTTGATCGTAAACAAAAACGGTAACCAATCGCTTTACGACTTCACCAATGCCGGACGCGGTCGCGATTATGGCATCCCCATGTTTCACATCACGCCGCCACTAGCAACGCGCATGCTCAACGCCGCCGGTGAAGACGACATCGAATCCATCCAACGCCGCATCGACGAAACCAAACAACCTTATCGTGCCGCGCTCGAAGGCGTCAGCATCAAAGGCCGCGCCGAACTCAAGCCCGTGCTCACGCCCGTCAAAAACGTCGTCGGCATCATTCCCGGCAGCGGGCCGCAAAGCGATGAGTACATCGTCATGGGCGGTCACTACGATCACCTCGGCATTCGCAACAAAGGCAAGCCCAACTTCAATCCTGAAACCGACATCAGCAACGGTGCCGATGACAACGCTTCCGGCATCGCGATGCTGATCAACTTCGCCAAGATCTTCACGCGCGACGGCAATCGCCCCAATCGCACGCTTGTTTTAATCGCATTTACCGCCGAAGAAATCGGCCTGCTCGGCTCGCGCTACTACGCCGACAACCCGACCATCGATCTCGATAAGGCAGCCGCCATGCTTAACTTTGATATGGTCGGTCGCCTGAAAGACAACAAGCTCGATATCGGCGGCATGCGCACTGGCAACTTTGAAGACTTGGCCCGCGAGCTAGCCGCCAAGTACGACATTGACATCCAAGACGGTGGCGGTGGCCAAGGCCCGTCCGACCATACACACTTCTATCGCAAGGAAGTGCCCGTGATGTTCTTCTTCACCGGCATTCATCCGCAATATCACCGCCCGCAAGACGATACACCCCTGATCAACGAAGAGGGTTCGATGCGCATCGCGCGCTTGGCGACCGACATCATTCGCAAGATCGACGCCGATCCGGAAATGCCCGAGTTCGTGCCCGACACGCGCCGCACGCGCATCTCGCGACAAGATCAAGACACCAGCGAGAATCGCTCGCGCCGAGAAGAACGCGTAGCCCGTCGCGAGCAGCGGCGGGAGCGCACCGAAGCGCTTCGCGAACAACGCCGCGCCGAGCGCGAGGCTCGTAGTGAAGATCAACGACCCTTGCGCGGCCCGCGCCGCGAAGGTCGCCGCGATCAGCGTTTTTCACGCGAACAAACAGCACCATCCGATCAACGCCGCGTCACGCTGGGCGTACGCATAGCGACCGACGAACAGGGCGGCGTCTTGCTCGCCGAGGTCATGCCCAACACACCCGCCCAACGCGCCGGACTGTTAGCCGGTGATCGCGTAATCGCATTCGACGGCAAGGAAGTTGCGGGCATTGAAGACCTCGTCAGCGCCGTGCAGCGCATTAACGAAGGCGATGAAGCCAAACTGACGATTGTGCGTAACATCACCGTGAACTTTGACAATGACAGCCAAGCTGAAGAGTCAGCCGTCGCCGCGACCGAGTCATTCAAGCCCAACCCCATCGCCACGCTCACCAAGAAGATTCGCAAGGTGTTAACCACCCACCAGGAACAACACCAAAGCGGCAAGGTGCGCTGCAAGATCGAAGGCCTCGCGCGCGACCGCAATGCCACCATCACGCTCGAATTACCTGATGAAAGCAGCCACCTACTCATCGAAGATGTGGCCCAATGTTTGCGCCGCTTCGCCGAAGATGAATTCGAATTGGTCGAAGGCGAAACCATCGTCATCACCTCGCGGGTGATCATGACAAAAGATCAGAACGACGATGCGGTAACCGTCACCTTCGATCTCAGCGTCGATGGCAAGGCTGGCAAATCTCACCGCCGTCATGCCCATACCGATCACGATCACCACGACCATGCTCATGCCGGTTCCGCACACGCCCACGCACACGGCGAGCGGCCTAAACCCGCGCGCGAACCACGCAATGAGACGGCCGACGATGACGAACGTCCCGAGCGCCCCGTCGTCAGTCTGCAAATCCGCCCGACCTACGGCGGTTCCGACGGTGAAGGTTACGAAATCAGCGGCGTCATCGAAGGCGGCGCCGCCGCCCGCGCCGGCATGCGCGGCACCGACCGCATCTATTCCATCGGTGGCCGCAAAGTGACCGACATTCACACGTACATGGAAGCACTACGCCCCTACAAGCCCGGCGAAAAAATCGAAGTGATCGTGCTGCGCGACGGCGAAAAAGTCACGCTAACCGTCAAAGGCAGCGGCGTGCGTGGGAATGCACCGGCATAATCGAAAACTACGCCTAGCCGCGCTCTTAGAATGCCGCTAACAACAAAAAAAGCCCGCGTTGCTTGCTTGGCAGCGCGGGCCTTTTCATTGCAATCAAAATCGGGGCGACTTGATTCGAACAAGCGACCTCCTGTACCCAAAACAGGCGCTCTAGCCAGGCTGAGCTACGCCCCGTGCGTAATGGACAATGATATTATGCTCCGCAGCGTCGAGTATCGTCAATACCTCATCGCACCCAAACTCTCTCAAATTCACTAAATGAGTGAATCAGTGAAGGTAAGCACGCCGATCTGACGTCATCCGTAGATCGAAATACCTGAATCCAATCTCTGGCAGCGTGGTTGTATTGGGCTCGCTCAAAATTCTGCTTGAAGTCATCGAGTTCGTTCACTTCAACTGTCCCGACAAAGAAGGAAATCCACGTTTCGATGTTTCGCCGAGGAACCCATCTAGCCAATTTGTCGCGTTCCGATACCGGGCAAATCCCATATGACTCGCAGGCGATATCTAAATCAGACAAGCGTTTGCTAAGAGTGTTCCGATCAGCATCGATACAAACTATGAGACGAACCTTCTGGCTGTTCTGCTTACGTCGAAGGCCGCTGAGCTCTACTGGAAATCTGTTACGAACGAAGTACTCGGCCGCACCGTCGCCAGGATTTGCTATCTTCTCGCTGATCTCCCGAGGGTGTACGCCCAGATCTTTGAGGATAGTTCGACAAAACCTTAGATGCGCGGAATCTTCCCCTAAAATTACAAACCTCACACCTTTAGACATAAGTCAATCCACCCAGCCTCTCGCAATCAATTCAGAGGCGGAGAGAGATTTATCCCCCTTCTCCCAAGAAGGGCGAACAGCTCGAACTGGTCCAACATGATCTCTTTGCAGCCAAATCCCATGATCGTATGCCAGCCGATCGATAAATTCGGGATGGTGAGAAATTAGCAATAATTGGGCTTTTGAGCCCTCGACTCTATCAATCAACCCCAACAACCATGGTTGTAACTCTCGAATCGAAATATAGTTATCCGGTTCATCTATGCAGAATATCTGGGAACCATGTACACAATGTTGAAGTGTGTAATAAGCTATTAGGCATCTCTGCCCGTCAGATAGATCTTCAAAATTCAACTCATAATTAGATCGCTCGGGTGCCTGCTTGTCGGCGCCCCCTGAGAACCTAGCAACAAGATATTTTGTTTCAGCTGCATCCGGACGTAATGCAAGCGACTGAAACCCCGGAATGACAATGCTCAAGTCATCATACGCTAGTCTCAGGACATCAAAAGATGACTGAGTCAATGCCCGCACCCACGATGCAAAATCGTGCAGGTCTCGGGCTGGGCGTAACGTCTCACGTTTCGTTTCGGCCTGCATTGCAGATGGATTGACATTAAAACAATACAACGAGGACATCCTTGCCTTAAACATTTGAATCATCCGTAAGTCTTCACGATCGGGCAGATTGGCCAATCCAGACACAGTGCCATCCATTGGAAATTTAAATTTGCCAACCTCCGCTCCAGCAGACACTTCGGCGTTAAGGCCGTCAAAGTGATAGAGCAAAAAGTCGTCGACCTTTAGAGTTTCCTCCACTGTGCGTGCTTGATTTCTTAGCTCCGAATGATCAACAATTACGCGATAAACAAAAGAAAATTCCTCTTCCAAAATCTCGATTTCAAAAATCTGCCTAGGGCTTTTCTCCATAACTCGAAGAAATGATGAATGAAATGCCGTGGCAGTCGTGGCCCCAAGCGCGGAATACCCGCCTAACCGATTCAAGACATCAAAGATTGCGCTCTTTCCGGTTCCATTCTCACCTAAAAGCAACTGAATTTTCGAGAACTGAAGCTCGAAGTTGCTAAAACACTTAAAATTGTCGATGTAGAGCCGCTTAATCATAAAACATGCCTCAGTCGCCACTACCGTACTAACACGACCGCCAGATCAACCAAACCGCCCCCGCTCGCGCGGGGCACCGCCCGTCGCCGGCAAGCTAAGCTGATAATCGCCGAGATACTTCTTGTCTTGGAAGTGCTTAAACAACTCCTCCACACTCGTGAACACCCGAGTGGCCGTTTCCGTAATAAACGGCGACGGTTCCTTGGCCGGTCGCCAGATTACGTACACCTCCTTGGTGCCCTCGAAGGCGTGTTGCAGTTCGCGCTCGACACCGCTCGAAAGCCCCGGAATACCGCCCGGCAGTTCCGGCACGTAACTCACGATCATGTCGGATTGATCGATCAACTTGAAATCGCGCGCGTAGATTTGACCGTCGATATCGCGCGCCACGCTCGTCACTTCGCGCACGTCGAACGTTAGCGGTTCGCCATTCACATCGAGCGTAATCTGATCTTCGCCCTTCTTCGTTGCTTCGCCCGCTTCAAAGAGCAAACGCTTCTCATCCAAATCGCCGGGATCGAAGCAAATAAAGTTCTCCGCCAAAGCTAAGCGGAACGCATCGATCTCTGCCAACACGTCGGGCATATCCATCACGTGCGACATCGGAAAGCTCGGGTAGATCTTCTTCTTATCCGACTCGAACATCAGACTCACCAACGAACCCGCCGTTGCCGCATCTTCACCGCGCGCCAACACGTAATAACAACCATGCCCGCCCAGCGCGTGTGCCAGAATTTCCGTCGCGAGAATCTCTTCCTCGCGCCAGACCATGATGTCTTTCAACGAATGCGGCACATCGTGATCGCGAATCAGTCGTTGATGAATGCTATCCACGTTATCAACCAACGTGATATACAAGTCGGCGTCGAACGCCTTCATATGATCGAAATCGAATGCTTCAAACAAGCCGTGCTTCCAACGAAAGGTCGCGTGCGTATTCACGATCACGTTGTCGGCCTTTTCCGCCGTGTTGAGCACATCCTTAAAGACGGCGCGCCGCAGTGAGTTCAAGCGCGTGCGCGGCAAATCGAGAATGCGCCCCGAGACCACGTCAGGCGCTTCCCGATACATCATCTCGCCCACATTACAGAGCGTGAGATCGTGACCGCGCTCGGCCGCGATGCTGCGCACCTTTTCCAGGAAGGGCTTCTTCTCTACGCCCACCTGGCCCGTCAGTACGACCCGCACGCCGTTGCGGTCTTTTTTGCCAAACAAATTACCACTCATGATTCGCTCTGCTCCACGCGTAATTTCAGAATTGCGTTAACGCACAATTTTTCACAAAGATACTCGATAAGCGGCGTTTCCTAAAGAACGCCGCCAGCCTGCAAAAGCAGTTACCAGTCCAACGGTGCCCGCCAAGCCCGTCTCGCAGTCTCAACTGCCATCTCCGCCCCATCGTCGGTGACCTCGGCGACCGCATGGGCCGTTTGACGAATAGCGGCTTCTTCACCGCCGCCTTTGCTTCCCAGGCGTGCCACCACATCGGCCCGCGCCTGCGGATATCGCGCCGTAAACTGCGCCAACAGCGCGATCGGATCGGGCGTCGCCGATACCGCTGGCTCTAAAGCCAGCATGTATCCAAAATGTGGTTGATTCGCCGCAGGATCTTCCGCAAGGCTCTCGTGCAGCAATTCGAGTTCGCAGCCCGACCCGACGGCCATCTCCACCAGCGCCGCCAAGGGCCCGCCGTCGCTCACATCGTGCGCCGCGACCACCGTGCCATCTTGAATCAGCGCGTGCACCGTTTGGTGTAGCTCGGCCAATTCGGTGAGGCGAACGTCGTCCCAAGACGAATAATCCAACCCGACATACAACACCGACGTCGACGTACCGTCATCCAGTGCTACCGCCGAATGTATACATTTATCGATATTCTCCACCACCGAGATAGCCGAGATCAACAGCGTGCACGGAATACCCAGCTTATTGGCCTGCCGCGCGAACTGTTGTCGCACGACCTCTGCGTGTTGACCGTAACGCGCTGCCACCGTCGCTTGCACGCGCCTGGCATCGTCCGCACTCATGGCAAACACGTTGTTGAGTGAATCTTTCCCGCTAACAAACGGCAAGCCATACGCCTTGGCCGCGTCGTAACATGCCTGACAGGTACGCACCAACGCCCCTAACGCGTGCGGATCTTCCGAACTGGGCCAACAGAAGTTATCGAGAATCGCCATGTTGCGCGGGTCGCCACCCACGCATACGCTGTTGCGCACCGCCTCATCGATCGATGCAATCGCCATCCAATACGGATCGACATCGCCTAACTCGGGCACCATGCCGCAACCTATCACCACGCCGCGACGACTATCCAACCGCGGTCGCATCACTGCCGCATCTGATGGCCCTTCACCTGTGCCCACCAAGGGTTTGATGATGGTGCCCGAACGCACCTCATGATCGTATTGCCGAATCACCCAATGCTTAGAGCTAACATTCAAGTCGTGCATCAACGCTTCGATCCGCCGCGCTAAGTCGGCTTCAACCGTCGGCTGCACCGGCTCACCGCGTTCGCGCTTGGCCATCACGTCCGACTCGTGCGAGAAGTTCACCGGCTCGTCGCGTTCATTCGCATCATCATTCGAACCGTCGACCGGTTGCCATTCCGCCAGGCGCTCGATCTTCGGAAGACCGTCGTGCAAGAACGACATTGCCAAATCGCCGACCACCGTACCGTCGTACCGCACCACCAACCGCCCCGTGTCGGTAAACGTGCCGATTGCCGTCGCTTCCACCTCTTCCGCGCGCGCCAACGCCAAGAGCGTATCTACATCTTGCGGCGGCACCGACAACACCATGCGCTCCTGCGCTTCGGAAATCCAAATCTCGTCGTAGCGCAAACCGGCGTACTTCAACGGTACTTTCTCAAGATCTACTTCGACGCCCGTATGCTCACCCATCTCACCAATCGCCGACGACAACCCACCCGCGCCACAATCGGTAATCGCGCTAAACAAACAGCGCGGTGCCTCATCACCGGCTGCCCCGGCGTAATCGCGTGCCCGCAATACCAGGTCGCGCACCTTCTTCTCTTCCACCGGGTTGCCTATCTGCACCGCGTGGCTGAATTCGTCTTCGTGGGTATCCGTCAGTTCCGCGCTGCTAAACGTCGCGCCATGAATCCCGTCGCGGCCGGTCCGACCACCCAATACCACTACCACATCGCCCGGCTGCGGTGTCTTCTCAATCCGATCGCGCGGAATCAGCCCCACGCAACCGCAATACACCAGCGGGTTCCCCAAATACCGCGGGTCAAAATAGACGGCTCCATTGACCGTCGGTATGCCCATGCAATTACCGTAGTCGCGCACGCCGGCCACGATGCCCTTCAACACCGACTTAGGATGAATCACGCCCTTCGGCAATTCGCCCACCGGCCAATCGGGGGGGGCCACACAGAACACATCGGTATTGGCAAACGGCAACGCCCCCAGCCCACAACCGAGGATGTCGCGAATGACGCCGCCCACGCCCGTGGCCGCGCCGCCATACGGCTCGATCGCCGACGGATGGTTGTGCGTTTCCACCTTGAAAGCAACGCCATAGGTTTCATCGAAGCCAATGATGCCCGCGTTATCGACGAAGACCGACAAACATTCCGGCCCACGCCCCTCTTCGATCAACTCTTGCGTTGCTCGTGCAATGGTGTCGGCCAACAGGTTCTTAAAACGCAACTCGACCGTAGAAGCCGTCGCGTTCGTCGATTCATCACTCCCTGGCGTCGGCATCGGTGCCCCGCGATACACATATACCGACTTGAGCGTCTTATGCACGCAATGTTCCGACCAGGTCTGCGCCAGCGTTTCCAGCTCGAGATCCGTCGGCTCCCGCCCCAACGCCTGAAAGTGTGCCTGCATCTGTTTCATCTCGGCCAGCGATAAAAACAGATGACCATCGCGGCTGAGCCGCATCAACGCCGCATCATCTAGGCTACGCAGCTCGACGGTGCGCAATTCAAACGGATAGCTCGGTGGCGTTGGTGCCGGCCCGATGGGTCTTTCGCCCACATGCACATCTTGCACACAGTCATTGGCCAACAAGCGCTGCACGCGCGGAAGATCTTTTGATGCAACTGCGGGCCGAATGCAAAACCGCCGCCCCGTGCGCACGCTCTTCGGTGCCAAGCCCATGTCGCGCAGCGCCAACTCCGTCGAGTGCGCCGCCGTATCCATCACGCCGGGTTTGTAATAAACCTCTAATAGCGTCGCGCCATCCGCCGGCGCGGATGAAGCCTCCGTCGTGATTTCACACGTCTCGATCAGCGGGTCACACAAAAGCTCATCCGCAATTCGGTGTGCTATAAATTCGCCTTCGTCGATTTCGATGAGATATAATCGTGAGCTGGCCACCGATTCGGCGGTTTCAACACCGAAATCTCGTAGTGTAGCAAGCACCCCTCGCCCGGACGGATCGTCCTCGCCCTGCCTCGGAGAGACACAAAATCGCCAAATTGCCATCGCAGTTCCCATAACAGCGAGACAGCCCGACAATAGCCGTAACCTTCGCCCCGCGTTGAAGTTAGCAACATTTTTGACCACGCCCGGGTAGCCCTAAGTCTAGGTATACCCGACTGTTGCGTCAAATTTCTCTTGTCGATCTACATAAGTGGGACTATTTTGTTCCGGTTAGATCAATCGGAAGGCGGGCCCAGTACGGCATGGCGCGGTCAGGGCTGGTCTTTGTTGCAAATTGGAAGACCTTTCAGGCAGGCACGCTGCACGAAAGCGAAGCCTCGCAACAGTGAAGAAACGGTTGCCATCGATTGCTTGGTTGGGGAATGATCCTGCGGCGCGGCTCGTTAATAAGCAAAGCAGGGTCGGCGTGGTGATTAACTAACACGCACGAAAGCAGACTCCTCGCAATCCGACGCTCGCAACGACGCCAAGGAACCAAACCGTATGACGACAAGCTTCTCCGCCGGTAACAAAAACACCAACGGCGAAACCATAACGTATCTTGAGTTCGAACGCCCCTTGGCCAAACTGGAAAAACAACTCGAAGAGTTGGAATCCACTCAGGCCCTGAGCGGACGCGATCATTCCGACACCATCAAAGTCGTGCGGTCCGAACTGGCGACCATGCGCGACAAGCTCTATACCAATCTCGACGCATGGGAAACGGTCCAGATGGCCCGCCATCCCAAGCGCCCGTTGGTGCCGGACTATATCAATATGATGGTGCGTGACTTCACCGAATTGCATGGTGATCGCAATTTCCGCGACGATCGCGCCATCATCACCGGCTTCGGTCGTATCGGTCGGCATAAGGCTCTGTTCGTCGGCCACAACAAGGGCAAAGACACCAAAGAGCGGCTCGAAAATTGTTTTGGTATGGCCCACCCCGAAGGCTATCGAAAAGCACTAGCCAAGATGAAACTGGCTGAGAAATTCGGCCTGCCTGTCGTTGCCCTTATCGATACCGCCGGTGCCTACCCTGGTATCGGTGCGGAAGAGCGCGGCATCTCGACCGCCATTGCCGTAAACCTGATGGAAATGGCCCGGCTCAAAACACCGATCGTTTGTGTCGTTATCGGTGAAGGCGGATCTGGCGGTGCTTTGGGCATCGGCGTCGGTGATCGGGTGGCGGTCATGGAACACGCTTACTATTCGGTTATATCGCCCGAAGGCTGCGCTGCGATTCTCTGGAAATCGGCCGAACACGCTCGCACAGCCGCCAACGCCCTCAAGTTCACGTCCAAGCAACTCAAAGAACTCAAGCTGATCGACGACATCATTGCGGAACCCCTCGGCGGCGCCCATCGCGACCCGGCCAAAGCCGCCGCGTCGATGCAGGCGTATATCGAAGAAAACCTGAACCAGCTGTCGCGCGGCAAGATCGAGAAAACCGTCGAGCGCCGCTACGACCGCATCCGCCAACTGGGCAGCTTCTTCACCCAGCCCGAAACCACCCAAGCCAAGGCCGTGGGAACCGCGACACGCACGACGAAGAAGCGCAAGACGACGGCCAAACAGAAGGCGACCGCGGCGAAGGCTTAACCATCTTGAAACTGACATTAAATAAACCGCCGAGCCCGATCGGCGGTTTTTTTATGCCTACCCCGACTGCGGGCGGGCCAATTTATTTACGCCGCGTGCACGCCTAAAATAGCGCCGTCATGAACCCGAGTGATTTAGACAAAAAGAAGAGCAAGCTTGATATAGAGCTAAGGCAATATCGCCGCGTCGCCGTCGCCTTCAGCGGTGGTGTCGATTCAACCTACTTGCTCTACGCCGCCGCCCAGGTGCTCGGGCGCGAAAACGTACTTGCTGTGATCGGCGATTCCTTCAGCCTTGCCACGCGCGAGCGACAAGACGCCCTGACCTTAGCCGCACAGATCGGCGTACCGCATATCCTGGTTGACCCCGGCGAATTCACCGACAACAACTACCTCGCCAACCCCACCGACCGCTGCTTCTATTGCAAGACAGCCCTCTACACCTGCATGGCCGACGTCCTGCGCGACCACAATCTCGACATCGCATTCAACGGCACCAATGCTGACGACCTGAGCGACTACCGCCCCGGCTTGAAAGCCGCTACCGACCACGGCATCGCTTCACCGCTGGCCGACGCCGGCTTAACCAAGGCCGACATCCGTGCGCTATCAAAAGCCGCCGGCCTGCCCACGCACGACAAACCCGCCGCCCCCTGCCTTTCCAGCCGCGTGCAATACGGCGAATCGATCACGCCGGACAAACTCAAACAGATCGAGCGTGCCGAAAACTTCCTGCACGATTTGGGCTTTCGCGAATGTCGTGTGCGCCATCACGATCAACTCGCCCGTATCGAAGTACCGCGCGCACGTATTCCCGAACTCACCGATCCGAAAACAATGGCCAAAGTCGATGCCGCCTTGCGCGAGTTCGGCTACCAGTTTGTGACCGTCGATCTGCGTGGGTTCCGGAGCGGCAGTTTGAACGAAGTGATCGCGTTTGGCGTGCGCCAAGCATAAAAAAACTGCCCGCGCGGGTTGTCACCCGGCAGGCAGTTAAGGCTTTTATAAAAGACAGAGGGTTATTGAGGCCTAGTGAACGTCCTCAATCCAATCCTTCCAATCTTTCTCCCACTCTTCATTGACCTTGCCGAAGTGCTTTTCGAACAAGGCAATTTCAATGTCCGGCGATGATTCAAATTCCGGTGGTCGCGCGTTCAAGTCAGTTAAGTATCCCACCAACTCGTCGCGCTTCATGCGAGTGAGGTAATGCGCCATTGCCCAGGATTGCGGATATGCAATCCCCGGGTTTCCAAAAGGTGCCCAGCTAGATACGAAAAACTTGACTGGGAACAACTGCTCGCGCCGCGCCAGAATCAAGAAGATATCACGCGACTTTTTGTTGACCGATCCAAACCCTGCTTCGTTACCATCACCCACGGGTTCGAACAATTGGGCAATGCCTTCGGCCAACCACCGCGGGTTTGCACCCTTTTGAAGACCGGCCCGCTGATTGTGGAATCCGATGTTAAACAACACTTGGTGAGCGACTTCGTGTTGAAGCGTTTCTTCAGTCGTGGCACCACCTTCGACCAACGTGAAGTTAGCCGTCGCTCGCAAGCGCTTAATTTGTTCGCGAATCGCTGCTCGTTCTTGAGCAGGGATGCTACCTTTCAACCGCTCGGCCAACTGCTTGATTTGCCGCTCGGCCCGATCGCGAAACGCCTTATAAGCCGGCGTGTTTCGGAAGTTGTAGAAGTAAGTGTAATTCGTGCGGTCCGTGTAAAACCCCAAAACGTTTGGTGACAGCCCGGGGCTGCCGCAGATATAGCCATTGGTGCGATAGTCCGCAAAGTCGTCAAAAAAGTGCGTGATCAGCTTGTACTGCGGCTTATGCGTCGGGATGCCCAGACCCTTGCAGTAGCGCATACACCATCGATAGGTCCGCTCGATGCCACGTTGAAACACAGCAACGTCTTCTTCACTCGTGTCATAAATGATCGAGTAGTGCTGGCTGCGCTTGATTCGAAAACCCTCACCACACCAGCGAAGCACCGAACGCAACTGCACGCGCTCGTCCTTCGGGTCGGCCGGGATTGGGCTCATATCCACTTTACCGCCAGCAAAAGCGGTCTGCGCCATCCCGCCTACCGCAAATACGGTTAGCAGCACAATGCTTAAGCAGTGATTCGAGAATCTTGACGTTGGGCTACGTAGCATATTGGGGCACCTTTCTTGAGATCGTCGCTCGCGTCGGCCACGAGTTTGCTTTAAACCAAGAGATCCTGTGTTGGAACAAAGTCACAGTATAACATTAAGAGCGATACGATTCTGCGATCCTTTCGCGAAAACTTGACGGCGGCGAGCGGAAATAAGCACACCCCTCCCCGCGACTCAAAAACGTAACATACTGCAAAAAAGCAACTTACATTGAATAAATCCACCGCCGCAGGCCAACCCGACACCGTTGTCTCCCCGAGCCAAACAAAACTCGCCGGCGTGGCCGTGATCATGCCCGCCCTGAATGAAGCCGAATCCTTACGTGTGCTGTTACCCGAGCTAATGTCCTACCGTCTGGGCCAAGTCATCATCGGCGACAACGGCTCGACCGACCAAACCGCCGCCGTCGCCCGCCATCACGGTGCGACCGTCGTCTCGGAGCCCCAGCGCGGCTACGGTGCCGCCTGCTGGGCGGCCATGCAACAGATCGCGCCCGAAATCGAAGTCGTGCTGTTTCTGGACGCCGATGCCAGCGACGACCTCGGTCGCATTCCCGATTTGGTCACGCCCATCCTCGAAGACCGCGCCGATCTCGTCATCGCAACGCGCGATGCATCGACCGTCGAAGCCGGCGCGCTCTCCCCGCAGCAGCGCTTCGGCAATTGGCTAGCCGTCAATCTTATTCGCTTACGTTGGGGGTATCGTTATCGCGATCTCGGCCCGTTTCGCGCCATACGCAAAACCAGCCTCGACCAGATCGCCATGCGCGACCGCGCGTTTGGATGGACCGTGGAGATGCAAATTCGTGCGTTACAAGAAGGCCTGCGCATTGAGCAAGTGAGTGTGCATTACAAACGCCGCATCGGTCAAAGCAAAATCGGCGGCACGATCAAGGGCTCGATCAAAGCGGGGTATTGGATATTAGGAACGATTGGGAAGTTTTGGTTTCGGCGCGGTAAAACCGCGGATCATTAAATTCCAATCAAGCGGCGACGATCTGTTATGGCTGACGCGAATCAATCACATTGCAAAACTCCCGATGTAAGCATTCGCCCGGTCCGCCTCGACGACTTACCCACCCTCTACGCCTTCGAAAGCAACCCCGCCTGGCTTGCCATGGCGATGTTAAAACCGCGTAGCGAAGACGCGTTCAACGCCGTATGGAAACCCATTGCGGCAGGCACTGCCGAGAACATCGTGCAGCGCGTTATTCTGAGTGACGACGAAGTGTGCGGAACCATCGGTTGCCAACTGCGCGACGAAACATGGTCTGTCGGCTACGGTCTGGGGGCACCTTTCTGGGGTAAGGGCATTGCCTCGCGCGCCTTGGGCTTGTTCCTAGCAAGTGTTTCCACCCGCCCACTATCCGCGACGACTGCTGCAACCAACGCCGCATCGATTCGCGTTCTCCAGAAGCACGGCTTCGTTTTGCAATCTTCTCAATACGAACCCGCCACCGGTCGTTACCTCGCGTGCGAAGTCACGCGCTTCATACTTCAATAAAAAACAACCGACCCGCCGGGGGAAAGCGGGTCGGCTGCGCGCAGGCTCGGTAGCGGCCTGCTAATATTCATTAACGCGTCAAAGACGTCTGCGAAATCTGGAGCGGATAATGATTGACTGCGACGAACCCACTGTGATACCGGCTAGATCTGTTCACGATAGAGAGCGACGGTTGCGCTGTGCCACCGGCTAATAGCCGGTGTATGCCAATCACCTACCGCCGGAGTCATTCGTGAAGTGGTCTAGTAGCCGGCATGTCGCGGCCCAAAAAGACAACGCCACCACCGATCATTCATTCGTCGAACCGTCGCGAGATACGCCGCTATTCAATCTCGTAACACGGCGACGGCCAGGCGGACGCTTCATCTTCCACGGCGCGTCGTTCTTGCTGGGAACGCGTCCAATCCGGAGCGGCCCCCCAGAAAATCCGGCGGACACGAATTTTGAGGGAATCCCAAGTGCTGCGCGAGCGGGGTCGGCGCGGGGTATCGGCGAACATAACGGGAAGCTCCAATCACCACCGAACGGCGGCTCTCGGCGAGGTACCGATCACCATCCAATTTCCATGCCAGCGGGCCGAACCGGCGGTTAACTAGCCTCCCCCATGCGATTCGTGAGATTTTGCCCAGTATCGAACCCCCAGAATCGGGGAATCCGACCTCGATTTTGGTAAAATCGGACTGGAATGGTCACTTGGGGCGGCATATTATTCTCCGTGGTATCCGTGGGTGGTGACCAACCGTAGCAGGCCAGCGTTCAGTATTTCGCTATCTTATTTCATACCCCTTTGCGTAACGCGCCTCCGGCTTATTCCCCTCACTTCTTCATAGATCGTGGCTGCCGCAGCAGCCGACCAACGCTAACCCGGCCCTAAATTCACGCTGCCTACCGCTGCGCGAATGGGATTGCCGCAATAGCGTAACAAATAGGTCGTAATGCTCTCTGTGCCATTGAGACGAACACCCCATGATCGGGATCTGGCTGCCGACTAGGCAACCGTACCCGTCGTTCGGGCGAACATATCAAATGGCAAGTTGAGTACCGCAACGACCGATATCTCCATCAGTCACCGAACGGCATGGATTTTGCCCTGCCGAAAGAAAGCAATTGGCGCGAAATATCGCCTGTGACGGATGGAAGACAAGTGTGCGGAAGTGAGGCCGCCAGATGAGTAAACAACTCGAATCTCTGATGTTCGTTCGCGAACTGGGCACCGGGGCCGGTACCCAGGTTTCGCTCATGCGCGATGTGCGCGACAACAAGCTCTACTGCAAAAAATTCGTTAGCGCCAGCGCTGAGAACTTTCAGTCGCAGGTGCGCCAACTCAAACGCGAGTTTGAAATCGGCGTTGAAAACGACCATACGGCACTACGCAAGGCCACTGAGTACGGCATCATTAAGCGCAAGCTGCGCACAGTCGAAGCCTACAACATTCTCGAATACGTCGACGGCATCGAACTCGACCAATTTGCCGAAGGCAAAAGCGTCGCGATGCTGACCAAGATATTCTGGAACGTGGCCGACGGGCTTCATCAACTGCATCAACGCGGTTATGTGCATGCCGATTTGAAGCCGATCAACATTCTCTGTCGCCGCAATGGTCGCCCGACCGTGATCGACTTTGGCCAAGCGTGCCCGATGTACACCAAAAAGGAACGCATCCAAGGCACGCAGGATTACATCGCCAAGGAGCAGGTCAAGAAGCAGGCACTCGACCAACGCACCGATGTCTTCGGCTTCGGCGCGACGATGCACCGCATCTTCCTCGGTCGCACCGTTGAAACGGCGTTGAACACCAAGCTCGCCGGCGGCTCGACCACGATCAACCCGAATTGGCGTGAAGAGGCGGAAAACCTCGACCCGGCATTGATGCGGTTGATCAAAGATTGTTGCCAGCACGAGCGCGAAGATCGCCCGCAGAATATGAAGCTGGTCAAAGACCGTCTCGAAATGACGTTCGATCGGTTATCCAAGACGGCGTAATGCGATTCCCGCAGTCATAGCCGTGACGGTCGATAACGCCCGCCGGTTCAACCCTGAAAAACACGACAGGCCGCCGACTCGCTAGCGAGTCGGCGGCCTGTCGTCATTTATTGCTTAACAACCCCGCAAACAAAGCCGACGCCTTTAGCGCAAGGAGGCATCGCAATGCGCAACTTTCTCATGCTTTTGGCCGCCCTAATGGCCCTCGCCATCGGTGGTCTATTTCTGTCACGCGCGAAAACCATCGACCTTGGCTGGCAGACCTCGCGCATGACGCCTGAATACCGCCGCACGGTGCGCGAAGCCGCCCGCGCCGCCACCGAAAATGGCGCGATCCACTCGCTCGATAGCAAACGGAACCTGATGCGCATCGAGGTACGCAACTGGGAAAAACAATCCGCCGAAATGCGGCTCTCGTTATTGCGCTTGGCCTCGCGGTATTTCGACCTTAAGGGCTACGGTCGTCAGGTGGAGGTGCGCGCCGCCTACAGCAATCGCAAGCTGGCGAAGTTTGACGGCGGAAATCAGTTTATGTTTACAGACGGAAGCGAGGCGAACCCAAATAAGTTAGCGGCGGATTTCTCTGACGAAACCGATCGTTAGCGCAACTCGCCTTCGACGGCGGGCAACGAATCAACCACCACATCCGCCTCACCCAGCGCCGCCGCCTCATGCGTGCTCGTCAAGCCAATACTCAACATCCCCGCCGCGTTCGCTGCTGCAATACCTGCCGGCGCGTCTTCGATCACCGCACAGTTGGCCGGCGCGATCCCCATTTTCTCTGCCGCCAGTAAGAACACATCGGGCGCTGGCTTACCGTGTTCGACATCGGCGCCACAGACATAGGTCGGCGTCAACTCGGCCAAACCCAACTCATCGCGCACCAACAGAATATTCTCGCGCGGCCCTGACGAACCGATTGCCAGCTTGATTCTGCGCTGATGCAACGACGCGACCAGCGCCGTGGCACCCGGCATCTCCGGTACCTTGCCCCGCACGATGTCGCGGTACAACGCTTCTTTGCGATCATCCAGCGCCGCCACGCGCGCCGCATCCGCCACGCCGAACAAGCGACCGATGATATCACGGCTGGTGCGGCCAAACGTCTCCGCAAATTGCGCCTCGGTAATCGCCAGCGCGTTTTCTTCCGCCAACATGCGCCAGCTATCCAGATGCGGCTGATAGCTATCGACCAAGACGCCATCCATGTCGAATATCACGGCTTCGATGGGCACTGTTCAAACCTCCGCGCATAAAAAAAGACGCCCATCTATTTGGCGTCTTGAAATCTAATCGTCCATCGGCTGCCAGCCGACGGCTTTCATCATTTTTCGCCTTCGCGCCAACACACTTCCGGGCAAACCCACTCCGGATGCGGCCCCCGCGTCGGGTGCCCCTGCCCCTCTGGGGCTGGGGAACATTCCTACCCCACCAGTGTCTAGGCCGCTGCCGCCTTGCGCTGCTCGCCGGCGATCTCGACCAAGCGATCGAACGCCGCCGGGTCGGCAATGGCGATCTCGCTCAACATCTTGCGGTTGAGGTCGATCTGGGCCAGCTTGAGGCCGTTGATAAACTGGCTATACGACGTGCCCCGCGCTCGACAGGCACCCGTGATACGGGTGATCCAGAGCCGGCGGAAGTCCTGCTTGCGGCGGCGGCGATCGCGATAGGCGTACACGCCAGCACGCAAGACCGTATCGCGGGCTGTGCGAAGCAACTTACCGCGCGAGCCGTAATAACCCTTGGCGGCCTTCAACACGCGCTTTACGCGTCGATGGTGGGCAACATTCGTTCGTGTTCGTGGCATCGTTCTAATCCCCCACGCTCGGGCGTGGTGCTATCTGCAAAAAACAAGACGCACAAGCTTTTGACGGGGGCTCGGTGCGTCTTGCGTTTGAAAAACTAAGCGCTCAGGAACCAGCGGATCTTGGCCGCCAGCTTCGGATTCTCCAACGAATCGAGGCCGCGCATGCGTCGGCGACGATTGCCGTCTTTGTGGCTCATCAAGTGGCCCGCACCGCTGCGGTTGTAGCGCACTTTGCCTTTGGCGGAGAGCTTAACGCGTTTTTTGAGCCCCTTATGGGCTTTCATCTTAGGCATAAATCAGGCTCCTGCGCATCTCGCGCGGTCGAGCCCCACAATTTATCTCAATTGGGCAAAATTGACAAGCTAGACGGCAGCCCTAGTTCGAATCCGCCGGCTGCTCCGTCTTGGGCTCGGCCGCAGCCTCGGCCTGGCCCTCGTCAGCCTGCTTGGGGGCCTCTTTTGGGGGCTTGGGAGGCTTTTTTTGCTTCTGTTGCTGTTGCGGGTTGGGTACCTTCAGTGGGGCCAGTAACACCGTCATGCGGCGACCCATCGCGCGCGGGAAGCGATCGACTTTGGAGATGTCGGCCAGCTCCTTCACGATTTCGTCGAACTGCTCGCGAGCCAAATCCTGCCGGAAGCGCTCGCGACCGCGGAACAGCATCGTGATCTGCACCCGATCGCCGTGCTCCAGGAACTGCCGCGCCTTTTTGAGCTTGATCTCCAGATCGTGCTCGTCGGTCTTGGGCCGCACGCGCACTTCTTTGATCTTCTGCTCGTGATGTTTCTGCTTCTGCTTCTTGGACAGATCATACTTGTGTTTGCCGTAGTCCATGATCTTGCAGACCGGCGGCCGCTCGTTGGGCGACATCTCCACCAGATCCAGACCGGCATCGCGCGCCATGCGCAGCGCTTCATCCGTCGACACCACACCGATCATGTTCTTATCCTGATCGATCAGGCGAATCGGTGAAATGCGAATCTGCTCGTTGCATCGTAGTCTTAAATTAGCCAAGCACCTTCCTTTCGAGGTTGTCCTGATTCTTCACGCTTGTTACCACGCCGGGTCAGGAGGACGCGCCTGCCCGTTCGTTCTCAGTCTGACGCCGCAACGCATGCGGGTCGTTTTCTTCCTTCAAGATCTCTATCAACTCGGCCAGCGGAACCGTCGTCGAACCGTCGCGGTCGCGCGGGTCCACGTTCACCAAGTTGTTTTCTGCTTCTTTCTCACCCACCACCACGATATACGGCACCTTTAAAGAGCGCGCGTAGTGTTTCTTGGGGCCAATGCGCTCGGCTGAATCATCCAGCTCGACCCGCATGCCGATCTTACGCAACTGATCTGCCACTTCGCGACCGTAAGCCACGCTTTTTTCGGAGATCGTTGCGACCAATACCTGCACCGGCGCCAACCACAATGGGAAGTTGCCTTCAAAGTGCTCGATCAGAATCCCGATGAAACGCTCCATGCTGCCAAACGGCGCACGGTGCACCATCACGGGGCGATGCGCTTTGTTGTCCGAGCCGGTGTAACTCAAATCAAAGTTAATCGGCTGAATGTAATCGGCCTGCACCGTGCCAAGCTGCCAGTCGCGACCGATGCAGTCCTTCACCACGAAGTCGATCTTGGGCCCGTAAAACGCGGCCTCACCCTTCTCTTCGGTGGCCGTCATACCGCTGAGCTTCACCGCTTCGCGAATGGCCGCTTCGCTTTCGGCCCATGCCTGCGGATTATCGATGTACTTACCATCGTCCGGGTCATGCAGGCCGATGCGCACGCGATAATCTTTCAATCCCAAGCCGTCGAGCACGTAGCGGGTGAGTTGTACGCAACTGGCCAGTTCGCCCTGCAACTGTTCGGGCGTGCAGAAGATATGGGCGTCATCCTGCGTGAAGCCGCGCACCCGCGTCAGCCCCGATACTTCGCCCGATTGCTCGTAACGATAGACCGTGCCGAATTCGGCCAAGCGCACCGGCAAATCGCGATAGCTGCGCGGCTCGCTCGCGTAGATGCGAATGTGGTGCGGGCAGTTCATCGGCTTGAGCAAGTAGCCTTCTTCGTCACGTAGAATCTCTTTTGCTCCTTCTATTTTTTCCGCCGTTAGTGCCGACGCATCAATCTGCACGCCGCAACATCCGGTAAACGGCTCCAAGGCTTCATTCATGGACGCCGCCGTAACATCTTCGCCCGCTTCATACGCATCGACGATTGCCTGCAGCGCAGCCGCGCCCGGTCGATCGTACATCGGTGGGTATTGCGAATCCTGGTAATACGGGAAGTGCCCACTGGTGCGATACAAATCGAGCCGCCCAATGTTGGGCGAATAGACCGGCAAATAACCGTGCCGCACGAGTTCCTCGCGCAGATAGTTTTCCAGCAAGTTGCGCACGATCGCGCCGCGCGGCTTCCAAAGAACCAGGCCGGTGCCGACCAACGGATCGAGCGCGAACAAGCCCAACTCGGTACCGATCTTACGATGGTCGCGCTTGCGCGCTTCTTCGAGTTGCGTGAGGTAGGCCTTCAAGTCTTTCTTGTTGAAGAACGCCGTACCGTTAACGCGCTGCAATTGTTTCTTCTTGGCATCGCCATGTAGGAACGCGCCGGACACGCTCAAAATCTTGAACGCACCAATGCGACCGGTATTGGGAATGTGCGTACCCATGCACAAGTCTTCCCAAAACGCGCCGGGCTCTGCGCCGGTCACATAAAACGAAAGCACGTCACCTTTGGCGCGCTCGGCATTTTCGAGCTTGTAGGGGTTGCCCTCTTGCTTGAGCTTTTCCATACCCGTCGCGCGATCCATTTCATAACGCGTGAACGGGCGCGCCTCTTTCACGATGCGCTGCATCTCGGCTTCGATCTTCGGAAAGTCGTCCGGCGTCAGTTTGTAATCGAGATCGATATCGTAATAAAAGCCGCCTTCGACCGGCGGGCCATACACCAGCTTGGTCTCGGGCCAAAGGTTGCAAATCGCCTCGGCCATCACGTGGGCGGTGCTGTGCCGCAAGATGGTCAGCGCTTCGTCATCGCGATTGGTCACCAAGCGCAGATTGCAATCGCCAGCCAGCGGCGTGGCCAGATCGAGCGGTCGCTCCTCGCCGTCACCATTGGCAGCAAACGCGCCGATGGCAGCTTTGGCCAGACCAGGGCCGATATCGGCGGCCAAATCAGCGGCGCTCGCCCCATCGGGTAATTCGCGTACAGAGTTGTCAGGCAAAGTCACGCGAATCATGAATCGATGTCGCGTCGGGTGAGTGAAAAGCTCATAAATTGGATCTTCGCAATCAACATTTCTCGCACAATCATCAGGTCAATCAGCATCGATATCGTCGGTTGCCTGCAGCAACGACCTTAAAAAGGTACTCAGCACCGGCCCGCGGGTCAAGAAAAACGGGGGCCGCTGGTTTCCCAACCACCCCCGTCGCGATTCCCAATTCCGATGCGTCTCGGCCAGCGGCGCGGACTTGGACGCGGCTTAGTTTCCGATTTTCACGAAAGTCTGGTTGAGACCGAAAGCCGCCCGTGTGTCGTCATAGACATCGGCAGTGCGGAGGTTCGTACCCTGCGGTAGCCACAAATTCGGGTTAGAGGATTGCAAATCGCCCAACGTTTCGGCATGGCCGTCATGGAAAACGGCATTCAGCTTGAACGCATCACCGGGTGCGCCGGATGCCGGTTCCGAAGTTGAGTGGCGATAAGAGTAGAAGCGGGCATCCACGCCCTGACGGCTACCGTTGGCCCATGAGCGGTCCCACGAACGAGAAAATGACGAATGGGCTCCAGCGTCAGAAAACGCACCACCAAAACCGGCCGTTACCGAAAGATCATAATCGGGCGATATCGTGCTCGTCGCATAGCGCGAGCCGTCGGCAACGGCAATCTTGTTTGACGGAACACCGATCTTATTTGAGTTCGGCCCCCAGTTACTGGGGATCTGCTCGCTGTGGTTGGACGGAACTTTTTCGATACCGGGGGTTCCTTGACCATCGCTGCCCACAAACAATTGGTACCGACAGGTATTGTAGCTCACCATCGGACCGGCACCGGCTTGTGGGCCCGCAAACTGTACCGACAAAAATTTGTTGGATGCACAACGGAAGTAGCCACGCAATTCGTTAAAGCGCCGCGCCACCCCGGTGGTGTCGCCACCCCGATCCGGCAATGTAAAGCCCAGACCCGCTGCTTGAGCAATCGGCCCTTGGAAATCCCAGATTTGCGTGGCGGCACCGTATGCGGCAGGCTCATTGAGCAAGTAAGCGCCCGAGCCGGACGGTGCCCCCGGGATAGCCTGATTGTTGTCGGTGCCGTATTGCACAAACTGCTTACCAATATCCGCCATCGATGCCAAGCACTTCACCCGTTGTGCAATGCGTCGTGCCCCAGCCAATGCCGGCAGCAAAATCGATATCAGCAAGGCGATGATCGAAATGACCACCAATAATTCAATCAACGTAAACCCGGTGCGGGTGCGATTGCGCTTCATCTTTCGACTTTCTCCAAAGGATCGTTAACCTGTCGCGCCACAAGACGACGCGAGAGTTATCTCCCCGCCGCTTTGGCGGCATTCATCATGTCTTCTGGTGGCATCGGATTGTGTCCGACCACTTCTTTCCCGCAGTCCGGGCACGCCGTCGGAGCGCCCGGCTCAAACTTGCTTCGCAACAATACAATCGTCGGTTCAGACTTGGCCACAAACTCGCCGTTCGCATCCTTCATCCAAAAACACTTCTCTGCGATATAACCAGTGTTCGCATCGGAATGCGGCGAGTAATACGGCTCGTAGTCGCCTTCTTTGACCGTGTAGTCGTATGCTTGCCCAGTCTTGGCACAGATGAAGTTACGGTTGCGCGATCGCTGTGCCAGATCGTTTCCGCCATAAGCGAAATAACCGACCACACCTGCAACCGCCAACAACGTGACTGCAATGATGAGCTTTTTTTGTTGACCGCTGTCTTCACCACTTGCCACTGGCAAACCTCCACGTTTGGTGGCGATAGGTTCACGACAAAATTACTCGATCGGGAAGATCGAGCATGACTTTCCCGCTCCCGCAGATTAGTCGTGAGCCCGCAAGATCGCCACCGCAAACATGCAAAGGTTTGATGAAATTCGATCTGAAACTCACAGCATCGGTGTCGCAAAGTGTCGACGCATTCGCTCTTTTTGACAAGCAATATCAACAGGCACGCTCTCGGACGCGAACCGAAACCAAACAGAATGTTAGGCTTTGGTTAAGAAATAACAAAAAAACCCACCGAACGAATCGGTGGGTTTTGAAATGCTGAATTCGGACTGGCAAAAAGGACTGTCGTTTAGTGACGATGATTCGTCGTCAGCTGGATGCCGTTAAGATTCCGCACCAACTGGGCCAGGTTGAAATTCGGCCCCGGGCACTCCGTTTTTCCGGTGACGCCGCCGTGCGTCAAAATCCTGCCCTTACTAACACCACATTGCCCCATCAGGAATTGCGTTAGCTTCGATAATGCTGCCATCTGAGCCGCCGTCGGTCTGCTGCTGCGGAAATCGCCGATCAAGCAGATTCCGATCCCATGATTGTTGTAGTGGTTGCCCGGCGTCTTACAGTGAGCACCGTGCATCTGCTTGGTCCAGCGTTCGCCGACGTAAACCTTGCCGTCGCCGTACTTAACGCCGTTGCCAATCACAAAGTGATAGCCCAACGCGTCCCAACCGCGACCATTGACGTGCCAGTCTTCCATACCCTGCGGCGTGGAAGAATCACTGGCCGAATGGTGGATCACGATCGAATCCCAGCGGTCAGCAAAACCACCGGGCGGCGTCCAACCCTTTTCTACGCGTAGAACAACGTTTCGCCGGGCGACCGGTTTCGGCGTCGGCGGGGTGTAGCGCGGCTTATAACGCGGAGTTGGCTTTGGCGGTAATGGTCGTGCTCGACCGGGGCTCCCGCCCGCGTAATAGCCCAGCCTTTTGACACCGGAATCACCGCCGGAACATCCAGTTCCGACGAGCATACAGCCGGCAATCCCCATCCCGATAATATGCTTTGCTTCGAACGCCACGAGCGTACTCCTGCTTCTTTTCCCACCTATCAGTACTGTTGGCCCACATTGGACCCGTCTCAGATCGGTCACGCCTTCGATAACCGTAAGCAGAAATCGCCCTTGGCTTGCTATCTTCGCTCGGCGACCCAGTTTTGCAAATACTCTCGGCTGTTGGGCTGGTTAGCGGCCTCAGAGAGCACCGCAATCATCGCCGGATAGTCGCCGTTCAGAATCTCGAGCACGTCCTCGTATAACGCCAGGCCACTCTGATAGCGCACGCCCGCGAGAATGATGGCGTTGTTCAGCTCTTGGTCGGCGGCAAATTGCCATGCTTCGGGCACTTGCAGTTGAGACTGATAGGTGCCGGTAAACAAGCCTGCCAATTCGTCGAACAGCGACTCGCGCTCGGTCAGAATCTGCTCCTGCGACATACCGTTGTCCGACGCGGTGTCATAAAAAGACCGTGCCCGGTCGGACAAATCAACGACGTAGGCATCGAGCACGGCTTTGTCCTCAAATCGCGCCATTGCTGCCGCCACGATCTCGCTATCCGCCCCGTAGGTCGCCCGCATCCAGCGCAACGCCCCTTCGCGCCCCGTAAAGGTCGCGGAAGATTCGTTGTAGTCGGCGTCTCCGGGTGCAAAGTACGTGTTATGCGTCATTTCGTGGATCAGAAGCTCCGAAAAATCGGCGATATTGAGCGCCAAATTCGATTGTCGCACCGGGTCGGCAAAGAACCCGAGCGTCGAGAAGCCATCGGCATTGGCCAGCAAGACATCGAACCCCTGCTCGCGCAATAAGTCCGCTTCGGCCTCGGCCAACGCCTCGTCGAAAAAGCCCTTCACCGGCGTGATTCCGACGAAGGGATAAAACCAGACGAACGGCTGCAGCCGATCCTTGCGGCTGCCTGCCACTACATACGCCGCCGGCGTCGATCCGTTCGCTTCAAATACCGTGTAAGCATCGCCCGGCGTCAGACCGAGCTCGTCAATGGCGAATTGGCGAATCGACGGGACGAGGGCCAGTTTCGCTTTTTCTTCGTCAGTCAGGTTGGGATCGTTCAACGCTTCTTCGATCGGCACCGTGCGTTCGATGGAAGCGAGTTGGCCTTCGATCAGATGGCCCAAATATGGATCGCAACCGGTGCCGACACAGATGGCGCAAATGGAAAAAAGTACGACTCGAAAAATGGATCGCATAAAGAGTATCCTCGGCGAGGTCTGCGGGGCTGGTTGATAGATTCTACGCGCGGTCGGGTGTCGGCGAAAAGGTTTGCGGACGTTGAATCAGAGCCGCGCCCGTAAGGAAGCGGTGCACGTGACATGTTTCGGGTTCGTCAGTGCGCAGGAGAAACACCGGTTAAAAACCGGTGCCACAGCAGCTCTATCACCAAAACCGCCACGCATCGCCGCCGACCCAAACCACGTATGCGTATAGCACCAAATTCGTGACGCCGTGGGTCACCATCAGGCACTTTAGGCTCTTGCGCCAACAGAACATCAGGTTCCACAAAATCCACAGCACGATGCTGACACCCCAGTTACCGGGGTGCTGAATCACCGACAAGACCGCCGTGCCCACCACGGAGAAGAGCGTAAACGTGCCCAGCGGCACTTGGTCGTAATCATCCCATTTAATAAACGCGCGCAGCATGAAGCCGCGCCAGAAGAGTTCTTCCACCACAGCAACAATCGTCATGGCGCGGAAAATCTTCATCACCACGTGGGCCCAGAAGCCCGCGCCGGAATAGACCGTACGCATGTCGGTGCCCTCGACGGGGTTGAGCTCGATAAAGGGTGCCGAGCCCGAGAACCCCAACGCACCACCGAGGCCGAGCGCATCAAAGGCTTGCTGCCCGTAAATCCACACCCCCGCCGACAAGATCCCCGCTGGAATGGCCAGGCTCCATTCAGCATTGCCCAGCCGCGGATAATGATTTCGCAAAATCCACACGAACCACGCAGCCGCGGCCACATGCAGGCCGATCGCAATCTGATTCCAGGGCGTCGCCTGCGGCACGAAGTCCATAAACAGCATCAGGAACAGATAGACCATCATCGGGCCCATCAACGGCAAGCGCGGCTCCGCCGCGACGGCGGCGGTTACCCATTGCGGCTCGCGCGGCGCGGGCGTCGACTCGTGGGATTGATGGTCGTGCTGTTCGGGTTCGGTGGTCATGTTGATGCGATTCTGCGGGGATTACCCCATGGCGGCAATGGGATGTTCTGCCAATAACCTGTTCGACCAATCGTGGTTGGAACTCAAGAACGAACACCTGCGGGTGCCCCATCCTTTGCCGCAGCAAAGGGTGGGGAATCACCAAGTCAGGAAAACTCTGTTTTTGGGCGGTGAGTAACGCGTTCGATTCCCCACCCTTCCCTTGTCGGGAAGGATGGGGCACCCACACCTGTCGCGTTTTCGTGAAATGAAATTCTCTCACCGGTTGTTTTCGCGCCGGTCACTTTACATTCGTTACAACTTCGATCCGTGAGCACAACCCGGTTGTTGCGGTAAGCTACTTAATAGAGGAGAACCCCAATGCCCAATCGCTCGACGCTAGTACTCGCAATTATCGCTGTCATCCCGTCATTCACCCCTACCGCCCTTGCCGCCGGACCAACGAAAGACAACTGGCCGCAATTCCGCGGGCCGCAGGCCTCCGGCATCTCCGACGGCAAACCCCTACCCGCCGACTTCGATGTCGCTACCGGCAAGAACATCGCCTGGAAAATCGATACGCCCGGCCTCGGCTTTTCCTCGCCCGTTGTCTGGGGCGATCGGATCTTCCTGACCACTGCCGTGCGGCGCGACGGTAGCACCGACGACATCAAAGTCGGCCTCTACGGTCAAATTCAACCCGCTAAGGATGGAGATACCGAATACGACTGGAAGCTGTTGTGCTTGAACACGACCGACGGCAAAACGCGCTGGGAAAAAACCTGCCACAGCGGCAAGCCCGCCATTCAGCGACATACCAAGGCCAGCCATGCCAACTGTACGCCCGCGACGGACGGGCAGCACGTACTCGCGTTTTTCGGCAGCGAAGGCCTGCACTGTTTCGACATGGACGGCAAGAAGTTGTGGTCGAAAGACTTTGGCACGCTCGATTCGGGCTTCTATATGGTGCCGGCGGCGCAATGGGGATTTGGCAGTTCACCGGTGATTCACGACGGTAAGGTTGTCGTCGTCTGCGATGTGCAGGAAAACAGCTTTCTCGCCTGCCTCGATATCAAGACCGGCAACGAGCTTTGGCGCACCCCGCGCGATGAAGTGCCGACCTGGTCGTCGCCGACGGTTGCAGACTGCAATGGTAAGACCATCATCATCGTCAACGGCTACAAACACGCCGGCGCGTACGACAATAAGACCGGCAAAGAGCTATGGAAGATTGGCACCGGCGGTGATATCCCGGTGCCCACGCCGATCGTGGCGCACGGTCTAACGTTTATCACCAACGCGCACGGCATGTTCGCGCCGATGTACGCCGTGAAGCTCGATGCCAAGGGCGATCTCACCCCGATCAACGGCGGTGCCAAGTTTCACAAAGACATGGTCTGGGCCGAGATGGCGGGCGGAGCGTACATGCAAACGCCGCTGGTATATGGCGACTATTTATACAGTTGTCGCGATAACGGTGTGTTGACCTGCTGGGAAGCCAAGAGTGGTAAGCAGATGTACAAACAGCGCCTCGCCGGCGGCCGCACTGGCTTTACCGCCTCGGCCGTCGCGGGCGATAGCAAGCTGTATTACACCAGCGAAGAAGGATCGATCTTCACCATTAAGGCTGGCCCCGAGTTTGAGCAGTTGGGCGAAAGTAATGCCGGAGCTGTGTGTATGGCGACGCCCGCGATTTGTGATGGTGTGATCTATGTGCGCACGCAAAGTGGTTTGGTGGCGGTGAAGAAGTAGCACGACCCACATCGCGCACAAAATCATTAATCTTATTCGTAGGGTCCGCATTGAGCCTGGGAAAAAATTCCCTGCTGTCGATGAATGATATAGGATCGCTCGAAATCAAAACAGGAGTTTTTTCATGGATGGCGCGCGATTGGTTCGACCGGATCGGGATCAGCATTTACTGCAGCCTATGCATCTCGATGGTTTGCTGCCGCCGGACCATGAGGCGCGGATGATTTGGCAGGCGACCCGCCGGCTCGATCTGTCGGGGTTTTACGCGTCGATTCAGGCGCGCGATGCGACGGCCGGTCGCGCTGCGATCGA
>JGI12316J15310_10000045_pt7 | contig 61442 bp, 70 predicted proteins | sample MarCyaLeptolynsp_FD_15310 | JGI IMG/M metagenome (IMG submission 15310) | reverse complement strand
ATTCTCACAGCGCGCCCGCCTCGTTCCATCCAACAGATGCCGCTGTCTCTCCAGCGCGTCCCGCCGTCTCTCCGGCGTGTCAGCAGCGCCTCAGCGCCGCCGGTGAAGGGGCTTTTACGGACACCCCGGGATGCCCGCAACCCCAAAATGCACAAAAACGCAGATCCGCCGAAGAAAATCCCTGCAACCACGCAAAATCAATGACTTAGGAGGCAAGGAACCCGCCAGGACCTGGCGCAGGATCGCCGATGCCGCCCTCCCCTCCCGGCCCCGCGACCGTGACCAGCACCCAAACGCCCAGTTACCCACAGACTCGCAGGACTTACCCACAGACCACCCCTGGAATCGGCCGAACATTGGACCACCTGCCCCGCGGACGACTCGCTCAAACGCTTCACTGGGCAGAAACGAAAACGGGCGCCCTCTGGGGGCGCCCGCCTGGATCGTCTTCCAAAAGGTCTATTCGGCGGCAATCTGCGCTTCGACCTTTTCCACCCGCACCGCGGCGAATTTGAACTCCGGGATCTTGCCGTAGGGGTCCAGCGCCGGGTTGGTCAGGATATTGGCGGCGGCTTCCACATAGGCAAAGGGCACGAACACCATGTCCTCGGCGATTGCGCGGTCGGCGCGGGCCATGATCTCGATCGATCCGCGCCGGGTGGTCAGGCGCACCATCTCGCCCGGCTCCACGCCCATCAGCTTCAGGGTGCGCGGGTTGAGGGAGCAGTTCGCCTCCGGCTCCACCGCATCCAGAACCTTGGACCGGCGGGTCATCGAGCCCGTGTGCCAATGCTCCAGCTGGCGACCGGTGGTCATGATCATCGGGAACTCCGCATCCGGCGCCTCGTCCGGGGCAATCACCGCCGCCGGGGTGAAACGCGCCCGGCCGCTGTCCCGCGGGAAGCCATCTCCGAACACGATCGCCTGGCCGGGGTCGGTTTCATGCAGCGACGGGTAGGTGATGGTCTCCACCTCCAGGCGCTCCCAGGTGATGTTGTCGAGCGACTTCATGTTCAGCTTCATCTCGGTAAAGACCTCGGAGACGTCCTCGTAGTCCCAGGGCAGGCCGATACGCTGCGCGAGGTCGACGGTGATCTGCCAGTCCTCGCGCGCTTCGCCCGGCGGCGGCACCGCGGGACGCACCCGCTGCACCTGCCGGTTGGTGTTGGAGACGGTGCCGTTCTTTTCATAGAGCGCCGAGGCGGGCAGGATGATATCCGCGTAGTTTGCCGTCTCGGTCAGGAAGATATCCTGCACGATCATCAGCTCCAGCTTGGCGAAGGCATCGCGTGCATGGTCCACGTCCGGGTCCGACATCGCCGGGTTTTCCCCCTGGATGTACATGCCCTTGATGTTGCCGGCATAAACCTCGTCGACGATCTCGGTCACCGTCAGCCCCTTCTCGTTCGAGAAGTCGCCGCCGCCCCAGACATCCGTGAAGCTGCGGCGCACGTCGTCCGAGGTCACGGTCTGGTAGTCCGGCAGGAACATCGGGATGAGGCCCGCATCGGACGCCCCCTGCACGTTGTTCTGGCCGCGCAGCGGGTGCAGGCCGGCACCCGGCTTGCCGACATTGCCGGTCATCAGCGCAAGGCTGATCAGGCAGCGCGAGTTGTCGGTGCCGTGGATGTGCTGCGACACACCCATGCCCCAGAAGATCAGCCCCGCCTTGCCGTTCGCAAAGGTGCGCGCGACGCGGCGCAGCTGCTCGGGGGACACGCCGCAGATTTCCGACATCTTCTCGGGCGTGAACTGGCGCAGGTGCTCCTTCTCGGCCTCCCAGTTCTCGGTCCAGCGGTGGATGTACTGGCTGTCGTAGAGCTCCTCCTCGACGATCACGTTCATGATCGCGTTCAGCATCGACACGTCCGCACCGGGGCGGAACTGCACCATTTCGGTCGCGAACCGGCGCAGGCCGACGCCGCGCGGATCCATCACGATCAGCTTGCCGCCGCGCTTTGTGAACTGCTTGAAGTAGGTCGCCGCAACGGGGTGGTTCTCGATCGGGTTGGAGCCGATAACAATCGCCACATCGGCGTTCTCGATCTCGTTGAAGGTCGCGGTCACGGCACCGGAGCCGACGTTTTCGATCAGCGCCGCAACGGAGGAGGCGTGGCACAGTCGGGTGCAGTGGTCGACATTGTTGTGCTTGAAGCCCTGGCGGATGAACTTCTGGAAGAGATAGGCCTCTTCGTTGGTGCATTTCGCCGAGCCGAAGCCCGCAACCGATTTCGGGTTCTCGTCCCGCAGGCGCATCAGGCCCTTGGCAGCAAGATCCATCGCCTCTTCCCAGGTCGCCTCGCGGAAGTGCGTCGACAGATTGCCCGGATCGACGTTCAGACCTTTGGCGGGGGCGTCGTCGCGGCGGATCAGCGGCTTGGTCAGACGGTGCGGGTGGTGGATATAGTCAAAGCCAAAGCGCCCCTTCACGCACAGGCGGCCCTCATTGGCGGGGCCATTGATGCCTTCGACATATTTGACCTTGCCGTCCTTCACCTTGAGGCTGACCTTGCAACCGACGCCGCAGAACGGGCAGACGCTTTCGGTCTCGGAGTCGTAATCCTTGCTGTCACCCACCTGCGCCTCGTCGACCACGGTCGCGGGCATCAGTGCGCCGGTCGGGCAGGCCTGCACACATTCGCCACAGGCCACGCAGGAGGACGCGCCCATCGGGTCGGCGATATCAAAGGTCGGATAGGCATCATGACCACGGCCCGCCATGCCGATCACGTCGTTCACCTGCACCTCGCGGCAGGCGCGCACGCACAGGCCGCAGGATATACAGGCATCCAGGTTGACGCTCATGGCAACATGGCTGTCGTCCAGCAGCGGAATGCGGCCCTCTTCCAGCTTGGGAAAGCGGCTTTCGGTGACGCCGTTCAGCTCGGCCATGTCCCACATGTGGCTGGACTTGTCGTGCGCCTTGTCGCGTTCGGGCTGATCGGCCACCAGGAGTTCCATCACCATCTTGCGGGCGTTCTCAGCCCGCGCGTTGTTGGTGGTGACAACCATGCCCTCGGCCGGTTCGCGGATGCAGGAGGCGGCCAGCGTGCGCTCGCCCTCGATCTCCACCATGCAAGCGCGGCAGTTGCCGTCGGGGCGGTAGCCCGGCTGCGGCTTGTGGCACAGATGCGGGATCTTCAGCCCGCGGCCATTGGCCACTTCCCAGATGGTCTGGCCTTTTTCTGCCGTGACCTCTTTGCCGTCGAGGGTGAATGTAACGAGATTGCTCATGGTTCAGACCTCCTCGGGGAAATGTTTCATGGTCAGGCGGATCGGGTTCGGCGCCGCCTGGCCCAAACCGCAGATCGAGGCGTCGACCATGGTCTGGCTCAGCTCCTCCAACAGCGACTGGTCCCATTTCGGGGCCTGCATCAGCTTCACCGCCTTTTCGCAGCCGACCCGGCAGGGGGTGCATTGGCCGCAGCTTTCATCCTCGAAGAAGCGCAGCATGTTCAGCGCCGCATCGCGGGCCGAGTCCTGATCCGACAGCACGACCACGGCGGCGGAGCCGATGAAGGTGCCATGCGGTTGCAGCGTGTCGAAATCCAGCGGGATGTCATTCATTGATGCCGGCAGCAGGCCCGAGGACGGACCACCCGGCTGATAGGCCTTGAACGTATGCCCGTCGAGCATGCCGCCCGCGGCCGCGATGATGTCGGTGATGGTGGAGCCGGCGGGCAGCAGATGCACGCCCGGGTTTTTCACCCGGCCCGACACCGAATAGCTGCGCAGCCCCTTGCGGCCGTTCTTCTCGACCGCGTTCAGGCACTCCGGCCCTTCGCGGTTGATCTTGCAGACCCAATACAGGGTCTCAACGTTGTGCACCAAGGTTGGACGCCCGAAGATGCCCACCTGCGCCACAAACGGCGGGCGGTGGCGCGGCTCACCGCGCTTGCCTTCGATCGACTCGATCATCGCGCTTTCTTCACCGCAGATATAGGCCCCTGCCCCGCGGCGCAGGTCGATGTAACCCGGCGCAACCACGCCCGCCTCTTCCAGCGCCTTGATCTCGCGGCGCAGGATTTCCAGCACCGCCGGATATTCGTCGCGCATGTAGATAAAGGCTTTCTCGGCCTCGACCGCCCAGGCGGCGATCAGCATGCCTTCGAGGAAGACATGCGGGGTGCGTTCCAGGTAGTAGCGGTCCTTGAAGGTGCCCGGCTCGCCCTCGTCGCCGTTCACGGCCAGATAGCGCGGGCCTTCGTTGGCGCGCACAAAGCCCCATTTGGTGCCGGAGGGGAAACCCGCGCCGCCAAGACCGCGCAGACCCGCTTCCTTGACCCTTTCCTGCACCGCCTCCCAGTCGCCATTCGCGCGCAGCTCTTCCAGCGTCACGTAGCCGCCCGCCAGCGCGTATTCCTGGTAGGTCTGATAGTCGGGGATATGCGCGTGGGTGTCACCCGCCGCGATTGCCGCTTCGACCTTTTCGACCGTGGCATGGTCGATGTGGTTATGGCCGAGCTCCAGCACCGGCGCGGTGTCGCAGCGGCCCATGCAGGGCGCGCGCAGCACGCGGACCTGGCTAGCGTCCAGACCGTCTTCCAGGGCCTGTTTCAGCTGTTCCGCCCCGGCCAGTTCACAGGAAAGCGAGTCACAGACCCGGATGGTCAGCGCCGGAGGCGGCGTCTCGCCCTCGCGCACCACGTCGAAATGCGCGTAGAAGCTGGCGACCTCGTAGATCTCCGCCTGCCCGGTGCGCAACTCCTCGGCCAGCGCGCGGATATGCGCCGCGCTGAGGTGGCCGTATTTATCCTGGATCAGATGCAGGAATTCGATCAGCAGATCCCGGTTGCGCGGGCGGTCCCCCAGCAGTGCTTGAACCTCGCTCAGCGCCTGGTCATCCACCTGACGGCCCTTGGGCGTCTTGCGCCCCTTGCCGCGGCCGGATTTCCATACGCCCTTGCTATCATCCAATGGTGCCATCGGGCCCTCCAGTCAGCACGTTATTCATCGGGCAATGCCATCAAGAATGAATATCGTCAAATCTAGAAAACCGATGGAACGATAAGCGCAGCTTATCTCGTGATTTAGGTCGCATCTCCCTCGACAAAGGTCGCAACCACGCTTTTCAGCGCCTGAATGGTGGTCAGCTCCGGGCTGCGGTCCAGCGTCGCCAGGCAAATTTGCCGGTTTTGCTCCGGCTCGACCAGGTCCAGCACGCAGGTTCCGCCCAGCCTGCCCAGCGCCTGCGTCAACGCCCGCGGCAGAATCGCCGCCGCAGATCCCTCCAGCGCCAGCACCATCGAGGCCATGAACCCGTTGGATTCAGAGACGATCTCCGGCTTGCATCCGAGATCGGCAAAGATGCGGTCCAGAATGCGACGGTTCTGCATCTGCTGGTTCAGAAGGCTCAGTGGCAGCTCTGCGGCCTCGGCCCAGGTGATCGAGCCGTCCCGCCCGGCCACCATCGCCTCCGGCGCCAGCAACACGTAGCTTTCGTCATAAAGCGGGCGCACCGTCACCAGGTCGCGGCCCATGCTGTCGGCATAGGTGATACCGGCGTCTATTGTACCATCATAAAGCCGCTGCTGGATAGCCAGAGATGTCGTCGCTTCCAGTTGGGTCAGGATCCGCGGATAGCGCTGCCGCACCTGGTCCACCAGCTGCGCCGCCCAGGCGGTGGCGGTCGGGATCACGCCCAGCACCAGCGTGCCGGTCACCTCGCCCCGGCTGGCGGCAATTTCCTGCTCCAGCGCCCGGGCATCATCGAGGATCGACCGCCCCCGGCGGACGATCATCAACCCCTCCTCGGTCAACCCCTGAAACCGGTTGGCCCGGCGCACGATGGACAAGCCAAGCCGGTCTTCCAGGTTGCGGATCCGCATGGAAAAGGCCGGTTGCGACATGCCGCATTCGGCCGCCGCCTTGGCAAAATGCTGGTGCCGGGCCAAGGCCGTCAGCAGCTGGAGTTCCTTGAGTTCAATCATGGCGAAACCTTATGCCCGCCCGGACGGCAGGCGCAATGGGCACGACCGATGCAAACCACGGCCCATGACACCCCGGACCACATTTGCCGCAGGCCCGCCGCCGTGCCAGCCACGGACACGCGCCGCAGAGACGCCGGGTCAGGCGCCCACCGGCTCCAGCGTGTCATGCAGGGCATCACCATAGGCTTTGCTCAGGCTGTCCAGCGCGTTGCGCGTCGCACGCAGCTGTTGGGCCAGATCGCCATGCGACACCTGCACCCGGCGGGCCAGCACCGCGCGCTGCTGCAGCAGCCCGTCCAGCACCTCTGCCCCCCGTTCGGTCAGCCGATAGCTCACCCCGGACCGCCCGGCCCCCTGCTTGCAGGTCAGGCCGGCCGCGCCCAGTTTGCGCAGGGAGTATTGGATATTGGGAATGTCGATACGGTTGGTTGCGGCGGCCAGTTCCTTGATCGCCTTGGGCTTGCCCTCGTCGCCGATCAGCTGCAACAGGGTGACCTCCGCACCGGTCAGCGACACGTCGCTGGTCTGTTCAAAGCCATGCACCTGCCAACGCGCCAGCCCTTCGGCGGCCCGTTGCACGGCCAACGCCAGCGCCTGGATGTCCTGCGCGACAGACTGTTGCTGGTCCAAGCCAGAGGTCTGCGCCTCTGCAGATGGGGAAAATGGAATGGGGGCGGTATTTATCTCCAACGAACGAACTCCAATATTAAAATGGCCATGCCAGCGCACGGCAGAACACCGGGATACAAACCGAAACCAACCCAATACGGCCCACAAACGACCGATACGACGCAAACGCGAAACCGCGAAGCGTCCAGGCGACTCCGAAAAATCCGAACTAAATTCTAAGCAATATATCCAACCATTTGTGACAAGGTTCAATACCGAAGCTTCCAAGCCCGTTTTCAGGCCGTCCCAACACCACATCTTTCACGTGGAACATCCCGAACATCGCCCGGCGCCCAGCCGCGGTCAGCCCGGCGTCTGCACCAGGCGCCCTGCCCAATGCCGGGTGGCGCGCAGCGTGGATTGCCCGCAGGGCCCGCCACCACTGGACAACCCGCGCCCCCGTGGCTACCCAAAGTCTCACAAGGCCCTCATGTGACTCCGCCGCCCTGCACCTGCCGGGGGCCGCGCGCCACCACACAGGGGCGTCGTTCTGCACAACCGCTGAGGCCCGGCATGCGTATCGACAGTTTTGGAGCCACCCCGGATGGGCATAACGTCGAGCGCATCACCCTGCGCAACGGCGGGATGCGGGCACAGATCCTGACCCTTGGCGCGGTCCTGCGCGACCTGCGACTGGAGAGCCACCCCGCGCCGCTGGTGCTGGGGCTGAACTCCGCCGCCGATTACTGGGACAGCCCCTGGTATTTCGGGGCCATCGTTGGCCGCGTCGCCAACCGGGTTGCCCGGGGGCACCTGCCGCTCAACGGCACCGATCACCAACTGGACCGGAACTTTCTGGGAAAACACATGCTGCACGGCGGGCGGGATGGGCTGCACCGGCAGGTCTGGACGATCGAGGCCGTCGAGGACGCCAGCGTCACCCTTGGCTGCCGCCTCGCGGATGGTCACATGGGCTTTCCCGGCGCGCTGCAGGTCACATGTCGCTACAGCCTCCACCCCGACAACAGCCTGGAGATCACGCTGAGCGCCCGGGCCGACGCCGACACGGTCTGCAATCTGGCGCCGCATTTCTACTTCAATCTGGATGACAGCGGCGATCTGCGCCACCACCGCCTGCAGGTGCAGGCGGATAAAATCCTCGAAACGGACGCGGATCTCGTGCCCACCGGCAAGTGCCTGCAACTGGATGGCCACCCCAAGGACCTGCGCCGCCCGCGCGCCGCCGCCGCGACCGCGCTCGATGACAATTACTGCTGTTCGCAAACGGTCATGCCGAGGCGTGAAGTGGCCCACCTGCACAGCAGCGCTTCCGGCATCCGAATGCGGCTGCACAGCAATCAACCGGGGCTGCAGGTGTTCAACGCAGCCGGGATGCGCAGCCAACACCGCGGTCTCGACGGGCGTTCATACGGCAACCACGCCGGTATCGCACTGGAACCCCAAGGCTGGCCGGACGCCGTGCACCACCCCAGGTTCCCGTCAATCATCCTGCGCCGCAACGCGCACTACGAGAGCCGCAATCTCTTTTCTTTTGAGCACCTTGCAGGAAATGGGACTGGTCCGGGCTGAAGCCGGATACAGTCTTCCCGAAGCAGCCACAGCCGCAGCGGAACGTACATCCGCCGACAACGCACGCCGATCAGCTGCGCGCGGTCAATTCTCTGCAAACGGGAGGGAGGGTAGTGGCGGACCGAGGAGGATTCGAACCCCCGACCCCTTGATTCGTAGTCAAGTACTCTATCCAGCTGAGCTATCGGTCCACTGCGGCGGGGTTTATCCTTGGCACCGAGGCAGCGCAACCCCAAAAACAAAAAACTTTCACTTGCCTGTCACATGCCCCGCGCGACGGCCACCGGCAGCCTGCCCAGCGCAGCTCAGAGCGCGCCGTCCCCCTTGGGCAGACACACCTCGAAGGTCGTGCCCGCCGGGCTGGTTTCGCGCAGCTTCACCGCGCCGCCGTGACCGCGCGCCAGCTCATCCGCGATGGCCAGCCCCAGCCCCGTTCCGCCCTTGCGCGCGCCGCCCTGGAAGGGGGTGAACAATTTGTCCTGAGCGCGCTTCGGCAGGCCGGGACCGGTGTCGCTGACGGTGATCAGCCAGCGGCTGTCATCCTCGTGGCAGGCCACGGTGATACGGCCGGGCTGCCCGGTGGCGGCAATCGCCTGCCGGGCATTGCGCACCAGGTTCATCACGATGCGGAACAGCTGCTCGGGATCCCCCCGCAGCATCATCGGCTTGGGCACCGCGTTGACGATGTCCGCAAGACCGCCATCCGCGGCCAGTCGCTCGCTCTCGACGATGTCCTCGACAATCTCATGCAGGCAAATGACGGCAAAGGTCGGCGCGGGCTCTTCGGCGCGGCCAAAGGCCAGCGTTCCTTCGCACAGCGAGACCGCGCGGGTGATCGAATTCACCAGTTTGGGGGCGAGACGCCGCACCAGGGGATCTTCGCTCATCTCGATGCGGTCGGTGAACAGCTGCGCGGAGGTCAGGATATTGCGCAGATCGTGGCTCACCTTGGCCACCGCGCCGCCGAGCTGCGCCAGCCGTTCACGCTGTTTCAGCGCCTGGGTCAGCTCGGTCTGCAACTGCATCAGCGCCTCCTCCGCCTCGCGCAGCTCGGCAAGGCGCGAGCTGGGATGGATGATGCCGCGGGCATCCTCCGGCGCCGCCGCATAGCGCTGCATGTATCCCACCACCGCCTTGATCGGCTTTACCAGCACGATTCGCACCGCCACGAACAACAGCAACGCCGTGAAGATCGAGATCACCGCCGACAGGATCAGGATCCGCACGCCGTAGTCGATCATCGCCATCCGCAGGGGCGCGGTTTCCATGGTGATCTCGATCAGCAGCCCGGCGTCATGGACCGGCGCGCCGATCACCCGGATGATCTCGTTTTCCGGGTTGGCCAGGCGCAGCATCGCATCGCGCACCAGCACCAGCGCACTGGCCATGCGCAGATCATAGGTCGCCGCGATGGGCTGCGGAATCGGCGAGGCCAGCATCAGCTGGCGGACCTCGTCGCGGCGCAGCACCACGTTGAACACCCCCGCCGTCTCCAGAAGCTCCGCCTCCAGCTCGCTTTCCAGCATGTCATCCGCCAGCAGCGCCAGCGAGGCGATCTGGGCGCGCTCCAGCCGCGCCGCCAGGTAGTCTTCGCGAAACCGTGCGATCGAAGGCACGAAGATCAGCACCTCGGCCAGCATCACGAAGACCGTGGTCAGAATCAGAAATCGGCCCGAAAGCGTGTTGAGCATTCCGCCGCCCCTGTTCCTCACCCCGTCCTAGCGCCGCCAGCGCTGCACCAGCTGCACCGCCCGCTTGACCAGATCACTATCGAACAACCGGGGCGAAAAATAGGCTCCAGCCACCCGCTTGTTGATTTCGCCGACCGTGGGATAGGGCGCAACCATTGCAGCAATCTGGCTCATTTTCAGGCGGTTGGCCAGTGCCATCGACCAGAGCGAGATCAGCTCCCCGGCCTGCTGGCCGACGATCGTCACCCCCACCGGGCGACCGCGATGCACCATCACCTTGATGAATCCTTCGGTCTTGCGCTCAGCCACGGCCCGGTCATTCTCGCGGAAGTCGAACCGCACCACCTCCAGCTTGGCGCCATAGATGTCGCGCGCGGCCCGCTCCTGCAGCCCGACCTGGGCCAGCTCCGGATCGGTATAGGTGACACGCGGGAGATGGCTGGTCTTTGCCGCCGACGGCAATCCGAACAGCGCCGAGCGGATGATGACGCTGGCGTGATAGCCCGCCACATGGGTGAACTGCAGCCCGCCCGCCGCATCGCCGATGGCATAGACGCGCCGGTTGCTGGTCAGCAGGCTGTCGTCCACCTTTATACCATTGCCCGCGGTTTCGATCCCGGCGGCAGACAGGTTCAGCCGGTCGATATTGGCGCGCCGCCCGACCGCCATCAGCAAATGGCTGCCGTGAAAGCGGCTGCCGTCGCGGGTCTGCACCTCGATGGCGCCCGCCTGCCCCGACACGCGCGAGACCATCGCCCCCTCGGCGATCTCCACGCCCTCGGCGCGCAGTGCGTCCAGCACCAGCGACACGGCCTCCGGGTCATCCTGGCCCAGCGCCCGCTGGCCTTCGATCACGGTGACCTTGCTGCCCAGCCGCACATGCGCCTGCGCCATTTCCATGCCGATCGGGCCGCCGCCGACGATCAACAGATGCGCCGGGCGTTCGCGCAGGTCGAACAGCGTCTCGTTGGTGAGATACGGCACGGTGTCCAGCCCCGGCACCGGCGGCACCAGCGGTGACGAGCCGGTGGCGATCACCACCCGCCGCGCGGTGATGCGGTGTTCGCCCGCCTCCACCTCGCTTTCCGAGACGAAATGACCGAACTCGCGGATCACCCGCACGCCCAGCCCCTCGAACCGCTCCTGGCTGTCCACCGGGGCGATGGTTTCGATCACCTGCCGCACGTGGCCCATCGCGGCGGTGTAGTCCGGCTGCGGACGGCTTGGCGGCACCCCGAAGGCCGCGGTCTGCGCCGGGCCATGCGCCGCCTTGGCACTGGCCAGCAGCGCCTTGGACGGGACACAGCCGTAGTTCAGGCAGTCGCCGCCCATCTTGTGGCCTTCCAGCAGCACCACGTCGGCGCCCATCTGGCTGGCGCCCGCCGCCACCGACAGCCCGCCGGACCCCGCGCCGATCACCAACAGGTCACAGTTGATACGCTCCATACCCAATTCCCCCGTTATGTCTTGCCACGCTTGCCGCGCAGGGCTTTCACCAGAATCGGCATCGCCGCCAGCACGCAGAGCCCCAGAATCGGCCCCAGCACATGCGGCTCCCACAACAGGGTCAGATCCGGCTTGCCGCCACGGTCGAACACGGCGCCCAGCCCCACGCCGATCCAGGTAAAGACGATGGCCCCGGGGATGATTCCCACCGCCGTCGTCCACAGAAAGTTGCGCAGCCTCACCCCGACCAGCGCGGGCAGCAGGTTGGCGACAAAGAACGGCACCGCAGGCACCAGCCGCAGCAGCAGCAGCACCTCGACCTCATTCTCGCGCAGCGCCTGCTTCAGCATCTGCACCCGGCCCTCGGCGGCCTCCATGCGGGCGGTCAGCAGTGCCCCCAGCCCCCAGCGCGCCGCCAGAAAGATGCCCGCCGCGCCGATGGTGGCCGCCACCACGTTGAACAGCGTCCCCGCCACCAGCCCAAACAGGAACCCGCCGGTGACCGAGGCCACAGCGGCACCGGGCAGCGAGAAGACCACGATCACAATGTAGAGCCCGACAAAGGCCGCAACCAGTCCCGGATAGTTCTGATCCCGGAATGCCATCAGCGCTTCGCGGTTGTCACGCAAGGTCTCGAAGGTGAGGTAATCGCGCAGCGTCACCGCGCCGATCAGCGCCACGGCGACAACCGCGATCAGCGGCAGGTGGCGCAAAACCCCCGGCCGGGTCTCGGGCTGGTGGCTGGGCTGCGGTTCGGAATTCTGTGGCTTGCTCATGGTGTGTCTGGGTCCGTCTTGTTCGCTGGCCTTGTAGCTATGCCTTATATGGCCTGCGCACGAGAGCAAGTGCGCCCGGATCACGGGCGGTTGATCTGTCCCTCGTGTTACGTGAGAATTATGACGCGCCGGGGCCGAATCCTGTAACACTGGCCGCCACGCGGGGGCGGCGACCATGGTTTTTTGACAGAAATGTTGCGGTTCGGGCTGAAACTTGGCGAAAACCCTGCCCACGGGGTTTGACTTACCCGCCATTCCCTTCTACAGACCGGGCTTCGAGATAGACACCGGGGCAGGCCGATTCCATGCCCGACCCGTAGACAATATGTGGAGACCGGAGCGATGAAACGCACCTATCAGCCTTCGAACCTGGTTCGCAAACGCCGCCACGGCTTCCGTGCGCGCATGGCCACCAAGGCAGGCCGCAAGATCCTGAACGCACGCCGCGCACGCGGTCGCAAGGCACTGAGCGCATAAGCTCAGTTCCAGTTCTGACGGACATGACACCGCCGGAGACCCCCAAGGATGGCCAAGCTGCCCGCGGGGATCAGTCTCCGGCGGTGTCCGTTTGCCCATCTGACGCGCCGCAGATCGACGTCATGGCCAAGCGCCGCGACTTCCTCGCCTGCGCCCGTCCGCCTGCGCGCAAGCAGGGCACCAAGGCGATGATGCTGCAGGGGCGCGACCGCAAGGACGCCTCGGGCATCCGCGTCGGTTTCACCTGCTCCAAGAAAGTCGGCAACGCGGTGGCCCGCAACCGGGCCAAACGCCGCCTGCGCGAAGCCGCCCGCCTGGTGCTGCCCACCCATGGCCGCGCAGGCTGGGATTACGTGCTGATCGGGCGCGCCAACGAGACCGCCCAGCGCCCGTTCGAGGATCTGAAGCGCGACCTCATCTACGCGCTGAAAAAGGTCCACGGCGCCTAGGCGCCCCCCCCCTTCCATTCAGACCTCGCTGCCCGCCAAATGTCCGGCCGGAGCCTGTGGCCTTCGCTGGTAGGTCGCTTTCCCCCGCCGCCGTGCCGGGGTCCGGGCGTTGTCCTGATTGCCATAACGCGCAACTCTGCCTATCTATCGCCCATGACACCCTTGGCCCATATCCTGGCACTCCCCGTGCGCGCCTACCGGCTGCTGTTCAGCCCCTGGGTCGGTTTCAATTGCCGCTACCAGCCCACCTGCTCGGCCTATGCCCTTGAAGCTTTGGAGAAACATGGGGCCATTCGCGGTGCATGGCTGACGGCTCGCCGCATCGGGCGCTGCCACCCCTTTGGCGGCGACGGCTACGACCCGGTTCCGGACACCGACCGGCGCGACTGACATCGGCACCGCTTTTTGTCTTGGCAAAACGCCGATCCTCGGCTAGGGCGCGACCATGCTTGATGATGATCTGGACGAAATCCATCCGCTGTTCGCCGGTGCGCCCTCGACCACCGAGTTCAAGAAGCTCCGCAAACGCATCGTGCGCTACGCGCGCGAGGCGATCGAGCAATATGGCATGGTCGAACGGCGCGAGGACGGCAGCACCCCGAAATGGCTGGTCTGCCTGTCCGGCGGCAAGGACAGCTATACCCTGCTGGCGGTGCTGTATGAGCTGAAGTGGCGCGGCCTCTTGCCGGTGGACCTGCTGGCCTGCAACCTCGACCAGGGCCAGCCCGGCTTTCCCGCCACCGTGCTGCCGGAGTTCCTGGAAAAGATGGGCGTGCCGCACCGGATCGAGTATCAGGACACCTATTCCATCGTCGTCGACAAGGTGCCGCAGGGGCGCACCTACTGCGCGCTGTGTTCGCGCCTGCGCCGCGGCAACCTTTACCGCATCGCCCGCGAGGAGGGCTGCTCGGCGGTGGTGCTGGGCCATCACCGCGACGACATCCTGGAAACCTTCTTCATGAACCTGTTCCACGGCGGCCGCCTTGCGACCATGCCGCCCAAGCTGGTGAACGAGGAAGGCGACCTGTTTGTGTTCCGCCCGCTGGCCCATATGGCCGAGGCCGACTGCGAGAAATTCGCCCGCGCGATGAACTACCCGATCATCCCCTGCGATCTGTGCGGCAGCCAGGACGGGCTGCAACGCCAGCAGGTGAAACAGATCCTAGACCAGTGGGAATCAAACAGCCCCGGACGCCGCCAGGTGATGTTCCGCGCATTGATGAACGCCCGGCCATCGCATCTTCTGGACCCGAAACTGTTCGATTTTGCGGGGCTTCAACTGAAGAATGCCGATTCCCCGCCGGAAAATGACGGGATTCCGAAACTGCGTTAACTCCCGAGTCAGAACCGCGCCCTAGTCTATGTCCGGAATGACTGGATGCAGACGAAAGGTCTGACGATGATGAACACCGGTTCAGGACTCCTGGCGCGACTGCGAAAGATACTGGCGCCGGCGCTGTTTGGCCCTCCCATGCTGGCCTTTCTGCCGGCGCTGTCGCTGGCAACCTACTGGCTGGGCGGCGAAGTCGCGCTGCTGGCCGTGGCGCTTGGCCTGCCGGTGCTGATCGTCGCCACCGGCGGATTCGCCCGGTTCGGCGGCAATGGCATGCCGCATGACAGCGTCACCGGCATGGTGCTGCGGGACGGGTTTGAAAAAGCCGCTGAACAGGTGTTCGAGGAATGCAGCGCGTCCAACCTGCGCGCCGCCATCTTCGTGATCGAACTGGATGATTACCGCGCCCTGACCGACCGCCATGGGCAGGAGGCCGGGGATCGCATCATGCAGCACTGCGGCAGCCAGATCACCTCGGTGCTGCGCGAAGGGGACACCGTGGCGCGCATTGGCGACAGCCGGTTCGGTGTCTGCCTGTCGCCGACCCTGCAACTGGATCTGGAGCTGTGCATCCAGCTGGCGGGCCGCATGCAGGCCGCCGCCGAGGAACCGGTGCCGCTGGATGGCACCACCGTCTACCTGAGCTCGTCGATCGGCTTCTGCCAGCGCCACCGCGCGCCCGGCAACACGACCACCGACTGGATCAGCGCCGCCACCGCCGCCCTGGCCGAGGCCCGCAGCAACGGCCCCGGCGGCATCCGCGCCTTTTCCACCGATCTGCCGAGCCGTGGCAACACCCGCTCCAACCTGCGCGAGGAAGCTGCCGACGCGCTGGAGGCCGGGCACATCCAGGCCTGGTTCCAGCCGCAGATCTGCACGGACACGGGCCGCATCTCGGGGTTCGAAGCGCTGGCCCGCTGGTCGCACCCGGTGCAGGGGCTGGTGCCGCCCTCCACCTTCCTGCCCGCGCTCGAAGAGGCCGGGCTGATGGACCGGCTGAGCCAGGTGATGCTGTACAACGCGCTGGTCGCGATCAAGGCCTGGGACGAGGCGGGTGTGCATGTGCCCAGCGTCGGCGTCAACTTCGCCACCCAGGAGCTGCGCAACCCCGGACTCGCCGCCCGCGTGAAATGGGAGCTGGAGCGTTTCGACCTGGCCCCGGAACGCCTCTGCGTGGAAATCCTGGAAACGGTGATGACCGACCAGCCCGATGACACCATCACCCGCAACATCACCGCACTCAGCGAGATGGGATGCCGGATCGACCTCGATGACTTCGGCACCGGCCATGCCTCGATCGCCGCGGTGCGCCGCTTCAGCATCTCGCGGATCAAGATCGACCGCTCCTTCGTGATGAAGGCCGACCAGGACCCGGAACAGCAAAAGCTGATCTCCGCAGTGCTCAGCATGGCGGAACGGCTGGACCTGGAAACCCTCGCCGAGGGCGTGGAAACCACCGGCGAACATGCCCTTCTGGCACAGCTCGGCTGCGGTCACGTGCAGGGCTTCGGCATCGGCCGCCCGATGCCCTTCGACCAGACACTGGACTGGATCACCGCCCACCAGGCGAAGCTGCAGGACACGCCCGCCATCGGCCGCCAACGCCCGTGACCGGTCCAATTCTACCGTATTTTATGCCGCGCCGGAGGCCCTGCCGCCCCGGCGCGACGTGATTCTGCTTGACCTTTGCGGCCCACCTCTGTTGAACCCCACCTGTCCTTCCCTACACGAGGTGGCAGTCCCCAATGGACGATCAGAACAAAAATCTAATTCTCGCAACCGCTCTCAGCTTCCTGGTGATCCTCGGCTGGTACACTCTTTTCCCGCCGCCGGAGCCGGAACAGGCGCCGGAGACCGCGATCAGCGAAACCGCCCCTGCGGGCGACATCGCCGCCGCGCCCAGCGCCGGTGCCGACAGCGTCGCGGACGCCTCCACCGCCGAGGCGGAAGCCTCCCAGGCCCCCCGCCTGGAGATCGAAACCCCGCGCATCACCGGCAGCATCTCGCTGCAGGGCGGGCGGATCGACGATCTTGCGCTGAAGGACTACCGCGAGACCCTGGACGAGAATTCGCCGATCGTCACGCTGCTGAAACCGGTTGGTGAAGCGCAGGCCTATTACGCGCTCTATGGCTGGGCACCCGGTGCCGGTCTTTCGGCGAGCGACGTGCCCGGGGCCAACACCCTGTGGTCCGCCCCCGAAGGCGCCACCCTGACGCCGGACAGCCCGGTGACGCTGACCTGGGACAACGGCAAGGGCCTGACCTTCAACCGCACCATCGCGGTCGACAAGGATTACATGTTCTCGGTCACCCAGTCGGTCACCAACGCCTCCGGCGGCACCGTGTCGCTGGCGCCCTATGGCACGCTGGCGCGCCATGGCCTGCCGCAGGATCTGAAGAACTTCTTCATCCTGCACGAGGGTCTCGTCGGCATGGCCGATGGCGAGCTGTCCGAGATCGATTACGACGACATGGAAGATTTCGAGCTGGACCCCCGTGACGGGGCCCGCGCCGAGGTCCGCCAGGTCGCCGAAAACGGCTGGATCGGCTTTACCGACCACTACTGGATGACCACCCTGGTGCCCGCACCGGGTCAGGGGTTCCGCTCGATCGCCAAATTCGACGAACGTCGCGGCATCTACCAGTCCGACATCGTGCTGCCCGCGGTGACCCTGGCCGAGGGCCAGAGCTCCGAGGTGACCACGCAGCTGTTTGCCGGTGCCAAGGAATGGGCCACCATCCGCGAATATGAATCCGCGGGCATCAAGGGCTTCCTCGATGCCATCGACTGGGGCTGGTTCTTCTTCCTGACCAAGCCGATGTTCTGGCTGCTGCACAATCTGAACGTGCTGATCGGCAACATGGGCTGGGCGATCATCGGCCTGACCGTTGTGATCAAGATCCTGGTGTTCCCGCTGGCCTACAAGTCCTACGCCTCGATGGCGAAGATGAAAGAGCTTCAGCCGGAGATGGAAAAGCTCAAGGAACGCGCCGGCGACGACCGCCAGAAGATGCAGAAGGAGATGATGGAGCTCTACAAGAAGGAGAAGGTGAACCCCGCCGCGGGCTGTCTGCCGATCCTGATCCAGATCCCGATCTTCTTCTCGCTCTACAAGGTGATCTTCGTCACGCTGGAACTGCGCCACGCGCCTTTCTTCGGCCCCTTCCAGGACCTCAGCGCGCCGGACCCGACCTCGATCTTCAACCTGTTCGGCCTGCTGCCCTGGGCAGCCCCGGCCCCGGACAGCATCCTCGCCCTGGTCTTCATCGGTATCCTGCCGATCCTGCTGGGCATCTCGATGTGGCTGCAGCAAAAGCTGAACCCGGCGCCCACCGATCCGACCCAGCAGATGATCTTTGCCTGGATGCCCTGGGTGTTCATGTTCATGCTCGGCGGCTTTGCATCTGGCCTGGTGGTCTACTGGATTGCCAACAACACGATCACCTTCACCCAGCAGTATCTGATCATGCGGAGCCACGGCTATACGCCGGATGTGTTCGGCAACATCAAGCAAAGCTTCAAGAAGAAGCCCAAGGTGGAGAAGTGATGACCCATCAGGTCACAAGTCTCTGGCGCCACCCGCTCAAATCCCATGGGCGGGAGGCACTGGAAAACGTCACCATGAGCGCCGGGCAGACCATGCCCGGCGACCGTGTTTGGGCGGTTGCCCATGACCGCTCCAAGGCGGACGACACCGCCTGGGTGCCCTGCCAGAATTTCACCCGGGGTGCCAAGGCGCCCCAGCTGATGGCCATCGATGCCCGGCTGGATGATGCCTCCGGCCAGCTGACCCTGCGCCACCCGGACCGCCCGGAGCTGACCTTCGATCCCGACGCGGCCGAGGACCTGCCGCGTTTCCTGGACTGGAGCCAGCCTCTGCTGCCCGCCAACCGCGCCGCGTCGGCCCGCATAGTGCGGGTGCCGGGACGCGGCATGACCGACACCGAATTTCCCTCTGTCACCCTGTGCAACCAGGCCTCCCACCGCGCGGTGGAACAGGCGATCGGCCATGATCTGTCGCCGCTGCGCTGGCGCGGCAACATCTGGTTCGACCTCGGCGAAGCCTGGGTCGAGAACACCTGGCTCGGCCGCGAGGTGCAGATCGGCGAGGCCGTCTTTGCGGTGCGCGAGCGGGTCACCCGCTGCCTCGCCACCACCGCCAACCCTGAAACCGGCGAACGCGACGCCGACACGCTCAAGACCCTCAAGGACAATTGGGGCCACCAGGATTTCTCGGTCTATGCCGAGGTGGTGCGCGGCGGCGAAATCCGCCTGGGCGACGCGGTAAAGGTACTGTGATGCAGATGCAATTTTCCCTCGCCGAGGCGCCGGACGACGCCGCCGCCGAAAAGGGCCGCAAGCTCTTTGCCCGCGAGACCGAATTCCTGAAGGGCGTGGTGGCGATGAACGGCCTGCCCGATGCCGACCGGCTGGAGGTCTGCTTTGCCGGCCGCTCCAACGTCGGCAAATCGAGCCTGATCAACGCGCTGACCGGCACCAAGGGGATCGCGCGCGCCTCCAACACGCCGGGGCGCACGCAGGAGATCAACTTCTTCACCCAGGGGCCGGAGCTCTATCTGGTTGACCTGCCCGGCTATGGCTATGCCAACGCGCCGCTGAAGGTGGTGGAGCAGTGGCAGAAGCTGCTGAAACGCTACCTGTCGGGTCGCCAGAACCTGCGCCGCGCCTTTGTGCTGATCGACAGCCGCCACGGGGTGAAACCGGTGGACGACGAGATTATGAAGCTGCTGGACACCTCCGCCGTGACCTTCCAATGCGTTCTGACCAAGGCCGACAAGGTCAAGGAAAAGGACCGCGCCAAGGTGCTCGAGCAAGTGAAGGGCGCGCTGGCCAGACACCCCGCCGCCTACCCCGAGATCGTCCTGACCTCGTCTGAGAAAGGCGACGGCATCGCCACGCTGCGGTCGATCATCGCCGGGCTGTAACGGCATGCTCAGCCGCCTGCCTTCCCTGCTGGTTGTGATCGCCCTGGCCGTGGCCGGGCTGATCCCGACCGGCTGGATGCCGGGCAGCACGACCAACGGCAAGGTACTGCTGGTGATCTGTACCGGCCACGGTCCGGTGGAAACCTGGGTCGATCTGGACAGCGGGCAGCCCCATGCGCCCGCCGACCAGATGGAAGACCGTAGCTGCCCCTTTGCCGCCATCGGCGCGACGGCCCTGCTGCCGGACAGCCAGATCTCACTTGCACTGGATGCGCCGCTTGGCAGCCGCTGGGCGCGCGAGGCCTTCACCCATCACAGCGCCGGGTTCCACTGGCGCTACGACGCCCGCGGCCCGCCCGCGCTCTCCTGACTTCGCAGAACACTCCCTGATTTTCCAGCCGGCAGCCCGCTGCCCGGCCCTGTTCCGATATGGAGAGACCCAATGGCGACCAGCCAACCGACCCCCGCGCCCTCCGCGCGTCCGCTGTCCGAGAAATTCTACTTCGCCGCCTGGCGCTGGCATTTCTATGCCGGGCTATACGTGATCCCCTTCCTCATCATGCTGGCCGTCACTGGCCTGATGATGATGTACATCGCCCTGTTCGACGGTCGTGACGGCGAATATGTGACCATTCTGCAGGGAGAGACAGCCCTGCCCATCGCCGCCCAGACACAGGCCGCGCTGGACCATCTGCCGGGGGCCGCACTGGTGGAGTGGATCGGCCCCAAGGCCGATGACCGCGCCGCCGTGGTCCGCGTCGCGGTCGAAGACGGCCAGCGCATGGTCGCGGTCGATCCCTACACGGCTGAGGTGGTCGAGGTCTGGGACCGCCGTGCGGGCTGGTATGACGTCCTGACCGATATCCACGGCACCCTGCTGCTCGGTGATCTCGGCGACCGGCTGATCGAGATCGCCGCCGGACTTGGCATCGTGCTGGTGCTAACCGGTCTCTACCTGTGGTGGCCGCGCCGCAGGTCCGCCGCCGCCTTCCTCCCCAACTTCGCCGCCCGCGGCCGCGCCCTGTGGAAGAGCCTGCATGCGGTCACCGGCGTCTATATCTCGCTGCTGCTGGTGGTGTTCCTGGTCTCGGGCCTCGCCTGGTCGGGTTTCTGGGGCGAGCGCTTCGTGCAGGCCTGGTCCAGCTTCCCGGCCCAGAAGTGGGAGGCGGTGCCGTTGTCCGACAGCACCCACGCAGGGCATATGAACCACGGCGCGACCAAGGACGTGCCCTGGGCGCTGGAGCAGACCCTAATGCCCGAATCCGGCTCTGACGCGGGCCTCACCGGCCTGCCGCAGGGCACGCCCGTCAATGGCGATACGGTGGCGGCACTGGCCCGCGCGCTGGGATACGAGGGGCGCTTTCGCATCGTCTTCCCGCGCAATGACAGCGGGGTGTTCACCATCAATCAGGACAGCATGAGCAACGACAGCCACTGCCCCACCTGCGACCGCACCGTGCATATCGACCAGTTCACCGGCAAGATCCTCGGCGACGTGAAATTCGCCGACTATTCGCTGGCGGGCAAATCCATGGCCGTCGGCATCGCCTTTCACGAAGGCGATCTGGGGCTGTGGAACGTGGTTCTGAACACGGCCTTCTGCCTTGCGGTGATCTTCACCTGCGTCTCGGGCGTGGTGATGTGGCTGAAGCGCCGCCCCGCGGGTGCGGCCCGCCTGGCCGCCCCGCCGCTGCCCGCGGAGCTGCCGTTCTGGAAAGGCGCGGTGCTGATCGGGGCGCTGGTCTCGCTGGCCTTCCCGCTGACCGGGCTGGTGCTGCTGGCGGTGCTGGCGTTCGATGTGCTGCTGCTGGGCAATATCCCGGCGCTGAAACGCGCGGTCAGCTGACCCTGAACAGGCGCTGCCCGGCCTGTCGGCCGGGCGGTTTCCCGACACTCAGACGTGCTGCGCGCCGTTCACCTCGATCTCGGCGCCGGAGATATACGAGCTGCCGTCCGAGCACAGGAAATAGATGGCGGAGGCCACCTCCTCGGGCTGGCCCAGCCGCTGCATCGGCAGTTTCTCGACGATCTTCTCTGTGCCGGGCGACAGGATCGCGGTCTCGACCTCGCCCGGGGCAATGGCGTTCACGCGCACCCCCATCGGGCCAAAATCATGCGCCATCTCCCGCGTCAGCGCCGCCAGCGCCGCCTTGGAGGTGGCATAGGCCGCCCCGGCAAAGGGATGCACCCGGCTGCCCGCGATCGAGGTCACGTTGACCACCGATCCCTTGGCCGCCGCCAGCTCATCCTTCAGCCCGCGCGCCAGCACCACCGAGGCAAAGAAGTTCACGTGAAAGACCTTGCCCCAGTCCATCAGGTCGGTGTTCAAGGTGTTCAACCGCTCGCCATTGGGGCCTTTGGGCGAGATGCCTGCATTGTTGACCAGCGCATCCAGCTTGCCATCCAGCAGCTCCTGGATCTGCACCACCGCATTGATGGTGTCCGAGGGGTCCGACAGATCCAGTTGCACGTGATTCTCCCGGCCACCGCCCCAGGGGCATTCCTGCGGAAAGGGCTGGCGTGAACAGGTGATGACCCGCCAGCCTTCGGCGTTGAAGCGACGCACCGTGGCATGGCCAATGCCGCGGCTGGCTCCGGTCAGCAGCAATGTTTTCTGACGCATCAGATGGTCCTCATCGACGATTGCGCCCCGACCCTATCACCGGCACCGGCGGTGGCAATGGCCCGCGTGAATAGCGCCCTGCGACGCAGGCAATGCTTGGCAGCGACGACGGAACCGCCTAAACCCGTGACACCTAGGGATGATGACAGCGATGAAGACACAGAACATGAACCGCGACTGGATTGCCACTGCCGAGACCCTTTCAAGCGCGCTGCCCTACCTGCAGCGCTATGACGGGGCGATCGTCGTCATCAAGCTGGGCGGCCACGCCATGGGCAGCGACGAGGCGATGGAGACCTTCGCCCGCGACATCGTGCTGATGCGGCAGGTCGGGGTGAACCCGGTGATCGTGCATGGCGGCGGGCCGATGATCAACGCCATGCTGGACAAGCTGGACATCCAGTCGGAGTTCGTGAACGGCAAGCGCGTGACCGATGCCGCGACCATGGAAGTCGTCGAAATGGTGCTGTCCGGCGTCGTCAACAAGCGCATCGTGCAGGCGATCAACGCCCAGGGCGGCCGCGCCGTGGGCCTGTCGGGCAAGGACGCCAACCTGATCACCTGCGATCAGGCCAACCCCGATCTCGGCTTTGTCGGTGCCCCGGCAGAGATGGATCCAAAGGTGCTCTATGGACTGTTTGAAAAGGACATGATCCCTGTCATTGCCCCGATCGGCGCAGGCCGCGCGGGCGAAACCTTCAACATCAACGGCGACACCGCCGCCGGTGCCATCGCCAAGGCGCTCAAGGCTGACCGGCTGCTGCTGCTGACCGATGTGGCGGGCGTCAAGAACGCGAACGGCGACGTGCTGACCGAACTGAAAGCCTCGGACGTCGAGGAAATGACCGCCAGCGGCGTCATCGCCGGGGGCATGATTCCCAAGACCGAAACCGCGCTGGACGCGGTGCGCAACGGCGTGCGCGCCTGTACCATCGTTGATGGCCGGGTGCAGAACGCGGTGCTGCTGGAACTGTTCACCGACCACGGCGCGGGCTCGATGATCCGGGCCTGAGCCCCTGACCGATGACACCTCTGCCCTGCGCCCCCGGCGCAGGGCCGGGACTTGCGCAGACGCGGTCCTGCCCCCGCTGGCGCGGCCTGTTCTTCCCGCGGGACTACTCGCAACAAAACGGACGCTGACGCACTGCCGCAGGGCGTTTTTGCGTTCCGGCCTCGGACCCGACGCTGCTAGGCTGCGGAAAACAACCCGGAGCCAGCCGTGACGTCCGCCCCCCAAACCGACCTCTACGTGCGCGTTGACCGTGCTGCCGCCGCCGCCGGGCTGGAGATCTATGGCGCGCTGCACCCGGGCCACCCGCCGGTAAAGGGGCTGCGCGATGGCACCTTGGTGCTGCTGGGGACGGGCGCGGCGTTCTGGCCGCTCTTCACAGCCAGCCCCGAACACCAGGACGGCCGCCCCGATCCGATCGACCGCTGGTCCGAGCGGGTGGTGGGCGGCATGGCGCGCGCGCTGGGGGCACGGGCCTATTACCCCTTTGGCGGGCCACCCTATCAGCCCTTCGTCGACTGGGCCCTGGCCTCCGGGCGCAGTTTCACATCGCCGTCACAGATGCTGGTGCATGATCGGGTCGGACTGCTGATTTCCTTGCGCGGAGCCCTGCATTTCAACCAGAAGTTTGACATACCCCCCCCGCCGCTGGCAGAGTCACCCTGCCACAGCTGCCCGACGCGCCCCTGTCTGTCGGCCTGCCCCGCCGGGGCGCTGTCCAATAGCGAGCGCTATGATCTGGTGGCCTGCCACGACCACCTTGCCACCGCCGCGGGCTCCGCTTGCATGACCGGCGGCTGCCTTGCCCGGCTGGCCTGCCCGCTCAGCCGTGGGGCAGGCCGCGATCCCGCCCAAACCGCCCATCACATGAGGCATTTTCATCACCCATGACCCGCACCCTGATCCTGACCCGCCACGCAAAATCCGCCTGGGACACCAATGTCCCCAGCGACCACGCCCGCCCGCTGAACAAACGCGGCCGCCGCTCGGCCCCCGCAATCGGCGCCTGGCTGCGCGACAATGGCTATCTGCCCGGGCAGGTGATCTCTTCCTCCGCGCAACGCACCCGCGAAACCTGGGAGCTGATGGGGCTCGAGGCACAGGCCGCCTTCACCGAGCGGCTGTACCACGGCAATTCCGACATCATGTTCCAGCTGCTGCAGCAGGCGGAACACCCCTGCGTGATGATGATTGGCCACAATCCCGGCATCGCCGCCTTTGCCCATTCCATCGTCCGCCACCCGCCGGATCACTCGCGGTTCGACGACTACCCCACAGGCGCGACCCTGGTTGCCCGCTTTGATACGGATCGCTGGCAGGATATCACCTGGAGCAGCGCCAAGGTGGTGGATTTCTGCGTGCCGCGCGAGTTGCTGGGCGAGTGATCCGCGGCATCCCGCCGCATCCCGCGCAGGAAGGTTCTGGCAACGGTCGATATCGCTTCCTAGGTATGCGTCAACGACTGTCGTTTTGAAACAGGAGCCCGCCATGAACCGCCGTTCCCTGCTGCTGGCCGCAGCCGCCCTGCCCTTTGCCCGCCTGCCGGTCGCCGCCGCATCACAGCCAACCATCCGCGTCATGAAATCGCCCACCTGCGGCTGCTGCACCGCCTGGGCCGAGCGTCTCGCCGATGCCGGGTTCCAGACCGAGGTCACCGATGTGCCCGACGCGCAGCTGTGGGCGATGAAGGAAAAACTGGGCATCACCGAAGAGCTGGCCTCCTGCCACACCGCGATGGCCGGCGCCTATGTGATTGAGGGCCACGTGCCGCCTGCCGATATCCAGCGGCTGCTGGCCGAACGCCCCGATGCCCTGGGGCTGACCGTGCCCGGCATGCCGATCGGCTCGCCGGGGATGGAGATGGGCGACGAACGCGAAGCCTTCGACACCCTGCTGATCCTGGCCGACGGCAACACCGAGGTCTTTGCCAGCCACGGCTGAGCCGCAGCACGCGCAAACAAAAAAGGCCGGGCGCTCTGCCCGGCCTTTTGTTTGGTTTCTGCAGCCTTGGTTCAGTGACCCAGGATCTGGCTGAGGAACAGCTTGGTCCGGTCGCTCTTGGGGTTGTTGAAGAACTCCTCGGGCTCGTTCTGCTCCACGATCTGGCCCGCATCCATGAAGATCACCCGGTTCGCCACCTGGCGGGCAAAGCCCATCTCGTGGGTCACGCAGAGCATGGTCATGCCTTCCTCGGCCAGTTCGATCATGGTGTCGAGCACCTCCTTGATCATCTCCGGGTCGAGCGCCGATGTGGGTTCATCGAACAGCATGATGCGCGGCATCATGCACAGGCTGCGCGCGATCGCCACACGCTGCTGCTGGCCGCCCGACAGCATGCCGGGGTACTTGTGCGCCTGCTCGGGGATCTTGACCTTCTCGAGGAAGTGCATCGCCCGCTCTTCGGCCTCTTTCTTGGGCGTCTTGCGCACCCAGATCGGCGCCAGCGTGCAGTTCTCCAGGATGGTCAGATGCGGGAACAGGTTGAAGTGCTGGAACACCATCCCGACCTCGGACCGGATCTTGTCGATGTTCTTGAGGTCGTTGGACAGTTCGGTGCCGTCCACCACGATCTTGCCCTGCTGGTGTTCCTCCAGCGCGTTGAGGCAGCGGATCAGGGTGGATTTGCCGGATCCCGACGGCCCCGCGATCACGATCCGCTCGCCCTGGTTGACGGTCAGATTGATGTCGCGCAGCACGTGGAAGGAGCCGTACCACTTGTTCATGTTGGTGATTTCAATGGCAACCTTGTCGCTCACCTGCATCTTGGAGCGGTCGATTGCGCGGTCGGTCATAAGTTCAGACATATGTTGAACTCCTTAACGGTGGTCCGTCTTGAGGCGGCGCTCAAGATACATGGAATAACGGGACATGGAGAAGCAGACGACGAAGAACAGCGCCGCGATGAACGCGAAGAGTTCCCAGTAGATGCCGTTCCAGGCGGTGTCTGCGCGGATCGCACTGGCCAGGCCGATGACATCGAACAACCCGATGATCGACACCAGCGTGGTATCCTTGAAAATCCCGATGAAGGTGCTGACGATGCCCGGAATGGAGATCTTCAGCGCCTGCGGCATGATGATCAGCCGCTGCGCCTGCCAGTAGTTGAGGCCAAGGCTGTCAGCCCCCTCGTACTGGCCCCTGGGCAGGGCTGCCAGACCACCGCGGATCACCTCGGCCATATAGGCGGCGGAGAACAGGGTCATCATGATCATCACCCGCAGGATGATGTCAAAATTGGTCCCCGGCGGCAGGAAGATGTTCAGCAGCAGCGACGCCACGAACAGCAGGGTGATCAGCGGCACGCCGCGCACGAATTCGATGAAGCCGACGCAGATGTACTTGACGATAATCAGGTCGGACTGACGCCCCAGCGCCAGCACCACCCCGATCGGCAGCGAGACACCGATGGCCACGACCCCCAGCATGATCGCCAGCATGAAGCCGCCGAACTGGCGGCTCTGGACCGCCTCGATGCCGATGGGCAGGGCCGAGGACAGGGCATCCGTCACCGGACCGGCCAGCACGAACCACCAGATCACCGCGGCCACGACACCTGCGATCATCGCGCCCAGCTCACCCAGTTTTTCGGAGCCGTGCTTGATGATGAGATAGCCGATGACAAAGCCGAGCGCGGCGCTCAGCGGACCCCAGATGGTGCCACCCCACATCAGGAAGGGCATCAGGAAGGGGTAGGCTGCGGTCAGGATCAGCATCTTGGACGAGACCCGGTCGGAGAACAGCACCGGGCTCAGCGCCGCCAGCAGCAGCACCAGCGCCAGGATCGGCCGCCAGTACAGATGCGGCGGGTAGAAGCCGAACAGCAGCTGCAGCCAGCGTTCCTTGATCACGCCCCAGCAGGCGTGGCCATGGGTCGAGCCCCAGGTTTCCATCATGATCTCGCGGCATTCGGTCAGCGAATCCGCGTTCCACACCGACTGGAAGATCCAGGGCAGCACCCCGGCCAGCACGTAGTAGATCGCCGCCACCGCCAGCAAGGTCATGCCGGTGTTCACCCAGGTGGAGAACAGGTTGTGACGCATCCAGCCGATCGGTCCCACTTCGGATGCGGGAGGCGCCTGCTCGGGCAGCATGGTGTCGCGCACATAGGCGACGGTATGGGCATGTGTACCGCTCATCTCAGCGCTCCTTCAGCTTAACGGCTTCGTTGTACCAGTTCATCACCGCCGAGATGGTCAGCGAGATGGCCAGGTAGACCAGCATCAGCATCAGCACGCACTCCAGCTCGCGACCGGTCTGGTTCATGGTGATACCGCCAAGGGTGCCGGTGATGTCCATGTAACCCACGGCAATCGCCAGCGAGGAGTTCTTGGTCAGGTTCAGATAGTTGGAGATCAGCGGCGGAATGATCACCCGCAGCGCCTGCGGCAGGATCACCAGCGACATGGTCTTGTTGGGACGCAGGCCCAGGGCCGATGCGGCCTCGGTCTGGCCCTTGGAGATCGCCAGGATCCCCGCCCGCACGATTTCCGCGATGAAGGCAGCCGTGTAGAGCGACAGCGCCAGCCACAAGGCCAGCAGCGAGTTGCGCAGATGGGTACCGCCCTGGAAGTTGAAGCCCTTCAGCTCGGGGTAGCCGAGGTGGAAGCCCAGCGCGATCAGCAGGCTCAGCAGCGGCAGGATCAGCACCGCGGCGCGGGTGTGCCAGGTGCGCGGGCGCACGCCGGTGGCCTCCTGGATGCGGTCCGCGCGCTGGCGGATCTTGATCGAGGCAAAGATGCTGAGGCCGAGCACCACCAGAATGGCAATCAGGTCCAGCGAGATATCAAAGCGAAGGCTGGAGCTGCCGAACAGGTGCACATCGCCCAGGGAGCGCGAGAACAGCGGTTCCGGCAGGTAGGTGCCGCGGTTGGTCACCACCACGGCGCCGGTCTCGACGCCCCGGTAGACCTTGGGGTGCGGCGTGGATTCGGTGACGATGGCAAAGATCAGCACGATCCACAGAAGCACCGGGATGTTGCGGAACATCTCGACGTAGACGGTCATGATCCGCGCCACCAGCCAGTTCGACGACAGCCGCAGCACGCCGACCAGCACCCCGACGATGGTCGCGGCGACACAGCCCATGAAGGCGATCACAAGCGTGTTCAGCAGGCCCAGGAAGGCCGCGCGCAGATGGGTGTCCTGGTTGTCGTAATCCAGCAGTCGCTGGTTGATATCGTAGCCTGCAGTCTCGCCCAGGAACCCGAAGGAGACGGGTTTGCCCAGCGTATTGAGGTTGATGATGGTGTTGTTGATGAGCCAGGCGGCCAGAAGCATGAACCCGAACATCGCGATGACCTGGATGGTGGCCGAGCGATACCGGGTATCATAAAGGAGCATGGACAGCCGGAACTGCTCCTTTGGAGGGTCAGTGAGCGTTGACATATATGTGATCCCCTGGGCTCCGGTTTTCTGTCCTGGCGGCGTTGGTCGCCGCTCCGCAGCTGGCCGGAGCTTATGCAAAGATAGGAAAAGGGCGCAGGCTTAACCTGCGCCCCTCCCGATGGTGTGATTAGCGGAACGGCGGTGCGTACAGCAGGCCACCTTCGGTCCACTGTGCGTTCAGACCACGCGCCAGACCGATCGGGGTGTCCTCACCGATGTTCTTGGCGAAGATCTCACCGTAGTTGCCGCCAGCCGCGATGGCGTTTTTCGCCCAGTCAGCCGACAGGCCCAGCATTTCGCCCAGGGTGCCTTCGGTGCCCAGCAGACGGTTGATTTCCGGGTTGTCGGTGCCGGCCGCCATGTCGTTCAGGTTGGCCGAGGTGATGCCCAGCTCTTCGGCTGCGATCAGCGCGTTCAGGGACCAGCGCACCACGTCGCCCCACTCGTTGTCACCGTGGCGGACCAGCGGGCCCAGCGGTTCTTTCGAGATAATTTCCGGCAGCAGCACATGCGCCGACGGATCGTCGAAGGTGGCGCGGGTGGCCGCCAGGCCGGAGGCGTCGGTGGTGTAGACGTCACAGGCACCTGCCAGGTACTGCTGCTGCGCCTCGGCGTTGGTTTCGATCGGCACCGGCTCGTAGGAGATGTTGTTGGAGCGGAAGAAGTCCGCCAGGTTCAGCTCGGTGGTGGTGCCGGTCTGGATACACACGGTGGCGCCATCCAGTTCCTTGGCCGAGGACACGCCCAGCTCTTTCGGAACCATGAAGCCCTGGCCGTCATAGTAGTTGATGCCGGTGAATTCGAACTTCAGGTCGACGTCGCGGCTGAAGGTCCAGGTGGTGTTGCGGGCCAGCATGTCGATCTCGCCCGACGCCAGCGCGGTGAAGCGGGTCTTGCCGGTGGTCGGCACGAATTCCACCGCGGTGGAGTCGCCCAGCACGGCCGCAGCAACGGCACGGCACACGGCCACGTCGAAACCTTCCCATTCGCCGTTCGCATTCGGAGCCGCAAAACCGACCAGACCAGTGGTGACGCCGCAGTTCAGCTTGCCGCGCGCTTTCACGTCGTCCAGCGTGCCGGCAGATGCCGCGCCAGCCGCAAGACCGGCGAAGGTCATTGCGCCCAAAATAACGGATTTTTTCATATTTACCTCTTCCTGATGGCCCGCCATTCGGCGGTTCTTATTATCCGGCGATCCCCCGCCGGAAATGAGACTGAAGAAGGGTTTACCCCCAATTCATGCCCGAGTGTGGGCGCATTCATCAGCAAACGTCAAGGGTCGTATCAGGAAATTCGATGCGCGGATTGCGCACAAACCCCGACCAAGCAAAATACTTTCGCCGCGACCGGGGTTCGGGTAATTTTCAGCGCTCCGTGGAGAGGTCAAAGAAACGTTTGGCATGCAGGAATTCCTGCCGCTTGGCGGCGGCGACGGCCTGCGCCTCCTCATCCACGCCCCATTGCTCTTCCTGCCAGCGTTCATCGAGCCGCGACAGCTGCCAGATGTCCTCGGCATCGCGCCAGTCCAATGCCGCCGCGAACCCTAGAATCAAGGACCCGGAGATGCCCACCAGGTCATGAAACGCAGCCAGCTGGAACGGGCTCAACGCCTCCACCTTCTGCGCCAGACATGCCAACGCCGACGCCTCCTGCGGCTGGTGCAGGATGCCGCTGCGCGGTGCCAGACGGGCGCCCAGCGCGGTTTCGGCCCAGTCCAGGGCCGGATCCCATGCCTCGGCCTGACGCGCGGCCAGCTCGGCCGGCGAGTCCGCGCGGTAGCACAGCAAATCGGTGTCACCGTATTCCGCCAGCATCGCGGCGACTTCGCTGTGCTGATGTGTCACCTTGTCGATCGCCGCATTGGCTGACCGGGTGCAGGGCATGCTGCCCGGGTCGACTGATTCGCTCTGGGCGTCCCACTCCGCGGCAATGGCCTCGGCCATGGCGCGGGTCGGCACCGTCAGCGCAGCCTTCGCCGGGGTCTTTACCCGGCGGCCGTCCAGCTCCACCGCAAAGCCATCGTCGCATTGCGCCACTGCCACTGCCTTCCAGAACCGTTTCTGTGCCCAGCCGCTCATGTGCCTATTCCTTCCAGATCTCTGCCAGCAGCGGGCGCAGCTCCGCGAAGTCGCGGATCAGGTAGTCGGCGCCCAGTGTGGCTGCGTCGTGATAGCCCCAGGGCACGGCGATGGTGGTGACCCCCGCGGCGCGCCCCATTTCAATGTCAAACCTCGTGTCGCCGATCATCACGGTGCTGTCCGGATCGGCCCCGGTCTCTGCCATCGCCGTCAGGATCATCGACGGATGCGGTTTCGACGGATGATGGTCCGCCACCTGCCGGGTCACGAAACAGTTCAGCCCATGCGCGTCGATCAGGGCATCCAGCCCGCGCTGTGACTTGCCGGTGGCCACGCCGAGCAGGTATTCCGGCACCTCGTGCAGCTCCGCCAGCGCTTCGCGCGCTCCGGGATACAGCGGCGAATGCGCCGCGCCCGCCGCCTGACGCGACAGCATGTAGGAGGACTTGTAGCCCTCCACCAGCGCCTCGATGGTGGCATCGTCATGATTCGGCGCCAGCTCCCGCATCGCCAACGGCAGCGACAGCCCGACGATGGACAGGATCGCCTCGCGCGGGGGCACGTCCAGGCCCGCGCCTTCGAACGCCTCCGCCATCGCACCGGTGATCGCGCCCTGGCTGTCGGCCAGGGTGCCATCGACGTCGAACAGGATCAGCCGCAGCGGTTTGCTCACTTCAGATCCTCGAACGGGTCGTCCGCCGCCAGGTCCTCGGTCCAGCCAAAGGTCTCCCAGCTTTCCTTCATATGGTCGGGCAAGGGCGCCACGACCGAGACCGGCTTGCGGGTGACCGGGTGCTCGAACACCATCCGGCGCGCGTGCAGGTGCAACTTCTTCGAGATCACCCCGCCGATCTGCGCACCCCAGCCGTCGCCCAGGTTCTCCTGCCCCGAGCCGCCGTATTTGCCATCGCCGGCAATGGGATGGCCCATGCCGGACATATGCGCGCGCAGCTGGTGGGTGCGGCCAGTGATCGGCTCCATCGCCACCCAGGCAGCGCGGGAGGCAACGCGGTAAAGCGTGGCGTACAGCGTATGCGCGCGCTTGGCACCGGGCGTGTCGTCGATGTCGCGCGGATGCACGTTGATCATCTTCTCGCCCTCACCGGACCGGCCATGCCCCGGCGCCTTCACCAGCCCGTTCTTGATCTCGCCGAGGTACGGCGTCGGCACGCCGGCCACCAGTGCCCAGTAGATCTTGCGGGTGTTCTTGTGCCGGAACGCGGCGGTCAGCGCCTGTGCGGCCTTGCGGTTGCGCGCCAGCACCAGCACGCCCGAAGTGTCCTTGTCGATCCGGTGCACCAGCTTGGGCTTGTCCTCCAGCCCGAACTTCAGCGCCTCGGCCAGGCCATCCACGTGCTTGGTGGTGCCGGAGCCGCCCTGCACCGCCAGCCCCGCGGGCTTGTTCAAGACGATCACGTCGTCGTCGCGGTAGATCACGCAGTCGCGGATCATCTTCGCGTCGGCATCGGAAATCCGCATCTCGCGCGGGGCGGCCGGTTTCAGGTCGCTCTCCGCCAGCGGCGGCACCCGCACCACCTGCCCCGCCTCGACGCGGGTATTGGCCTTGACCCGGCCGCCATCCAGACGCAGCTCGCCCTTGCGGCACATCTTCTCGATGCGGCCCTGGTTCACATGCGGAAACAGCCGCCGCAACCAGCGGTCGATGCGCTGGCCGCTGTCGTCTTCGCTGACGGTAATCATCTGAACGCCGCTCATGCGAACACTCCCCTTGCGGCCCACAGGCCGAAAAACAGCCCGCCGACCGACAGGCCCACGGACAAAGCTACATACAGCGCGGCCTGCCCGAAGGCGCCGCGCTCGATCAGGTTGGCGGTCTCCAGCGAGAACGCCGAGAAGGTGGTGAACCCGCCCAGGATCCCGGTCATCACCAACGGGCTGAGCCAGGTCAGGTCCCGCAGCGCCGCCGCCACCACGAACACCCCCATCAGGAAGGAGCCGAGGATATTGACCGTCAGCACCGCCACCGGGAAATCATGGTGCCCCAGCAGCCGGATGATGCCCAAGCCCGCCAGATACCGGCACACCGCACCGACCGCGCCACCAAGCGCCACCATGGAAACCGAAGAAATCATCCCCGTCCTGTCGCGCGCACGGGCAAGGATGTCAAGTTTTGCCCGCCCTGCACCACGCGCAGGGCTGCCAGCAAAACGCTCCCGCCCTTTCATCTTTCCCCAAATACTCGCGCCGCAGGCAGCGGCTTTGCCCGCAAAGCCGCTTCACTTGTTCCGCTTCAACCTGAGGTTGGCAAAGTAGTCATTGCGCCGCTTCAGCTCGCGCTCAAAGCCACGCTCCACTGGCTGGTACAGCACCGGCCGCTTTACCCCGTCGGGGAAGTAGTTCTGGCCGGAAAACCCGTCCTCGGCGTCGTGGTCATAGGCATAGCCCTCGCCGTAGCCCTGCTCGGCCATGAACTTGGTCGGCGCGTTCAGGATGTGCTTGGGCGGCGGAGCGCTGCCGGTCTGCTTGGCCAGCCGCCGCGCTGCCTTGATGCCGACATAGACGGCGTTGGATTTCGGCGCCAGCGCCAGGTAGACGGCGGCATTGGCCAGCGCCAGCTCCCCCTCGGGGCTGCCGAGGCGTTCATAGGTCTGCCAGGCATTGAGGCACACGGTATTGGCCTGCGGATCAGCCATGCCGATGTCCTCGGTCGACATCATTGTCAGGCGGCGGGCCAGGAAACGGGGATCCTCGCCGCCCTCCAGCATTCGCGCCAGCCAGTACAGCGCCGCATCCGGGTCGGAGCCGCGGATCGATTTGTGCAAGGCAGAGATCAGGTTGTAATGCTCGTCGCCAGACTTGTCGAACTTGGCCGCGCGGCGCATCAGCCGCGCCGACAGCGCCTCGCGCCCCAGCGGGGCCTCCACCTTCCAGGCCGCAACCTGTTCGATCAGGTTCAGCAGCGCGCGCCCGTCGCCATCGGCCATCTCGTGCAGCGCATCGCGGGCATCGCCACTCAGCGGCAGGGCGCGGCCCAGCTCCTTTTCGGCGCGCTGGGTCAGACGTTCGAGATCCGCCAGCGACAGACGTTCCAGCACCAGCACCTGGGACCGGCTCAAAACAGCGGCATTGAGCTCGAACGAGGGGTTTTCCGTCGTCGCCCCCACCAGCAGGATGGTGCCATCCTCCATATGCGGCAGGAAGCCGTCCTGCTGGGCCTTGTTGAAACGATGGATCTCGTCGACGAACAGCAGCGTGCCCTGGCCATTCTGGCGGCGGATCTTGGCGGCCTCGAACACCTTGCGCAGTTCCGGCACGCCGGTGAAGATCGCCGAGATCTGCACGAAATGCAGGTCCGTTTCCTTGGCCAGCAGCCGCGCGATCGTGGTCTTGCCCACGCCCGGCGGCCCCCAGAAGATCAGCGACGACAACGAGCCGGAGGCCAGCATCACGCCCAGCGGCGCTTCCGGGCCAAGCACCTGCTGCTGACCGATCACATCCGTCAGGGACTGCGGCCGCAGCCGGTCGGCCAGCGGTCGGTTGCGGGCGGGTTGCTGAGCGGTGTCGTCACCACCGCCTTCGGGGCTGCCGAACAGATCCGACATCAGAGCCGGAACCTCAGCGCCACCTGACGGCCGCGCCGGTTCAGATCCAGCTGGACCCAGCGGCCACTGTTGGCCAGCAGCGCATAGACATCATCGGTGCTGGTCACCGCCTTGCCGTTCACGGCCAGCACGACGTCCCCGGTCTGCACCCCGCCGCGCGCGGCATAGGGACCGGGATCGGTGACCACCACCCCTTCTGCAGACAGCGGCAGGCCAAGGCGGGTGATGACCTGCGGATTGATCCGGGCCACGGTCAGCCCCGGCAACGCGGTCTTTTCGTCCAGCTGGACCGGATTGGCGGGCGGCGTGTCAGGGGCGGTGATCATCGGCACCTCGACCTCTTCCCGCTCGCCCCCGCGCAGACGGGTGATGACCGAGGTATCCCCCAGCCCGGCCACCGACATGCGGAACACCATCTCCGAAGGCGAGTTGACCACTTCACCGTCGACATGGGTGATCACGTCGCCGACCCGGAAGCCCGCCTTGGCAAAGGGGCTTTCGCTGTGCAGATCCGAAATCACCATGCCCTCTGGCAGCTCCATTCCCAGCGAGGCGGCGAGATCCGCATCCACCGGCTGCCCCGCCATACCGGCCCAGGGGCGCTGGAACTCCTCGGCGCCTTCACGCGCCTGGTTGACGAATTCCCGCACCAGGTTGGCGGGGATTGCAAAGCCGATGCCGTTGGAGCCGCCGGAACGGGACAGGATGCGGGTGTTGATGCCGATGAGATCGCCGTTGACGTCGATCAGCGCACCGCCCGAATTGCCCGGATTGATCGGCGCATCGGTCTGGATGTAGTAGCCAAAGCCATCACCGGCCCCCATGCCGGTGCGCGCAAGCCCCGAAATGATGCCACTGCTGACGGTCTGCCCCACGCCAAAGGGGTTGCCGATCGCCAGCGCCAGCTCGCCCACCTCGACCTGGTCACTGTCGCGCAGGGACAGGTAGGGCAGGTCTTCGACGTCTTCCAGCTGCAGGATTGCCAGGTCACTGGCCTTGTCGCCCAGGATGACCTCGGCGTTGTATTCGCGGCGATCCGCGGTCACCACGCGGATTTCCGTGGCGCTGCCGACCACGTGATAGTTCGACACCACGATGCCATCGGCCGACAGGATCACACCTGACCCGAGCGAGTTCTCGACGCGCGGCTGCGGCGTGGTGAAGCTGCGGAACAAGTCATCGAAGAACGGATCATTCATGAAGGGCGAGCGGCGGCGTTGCTGCACCTGCCGCACCACCTTGGCATAGATGTTAACCACCGCGGGCGAGGCCTCCCGGACCAGGGGCGCAAAGCCGAGGGAGATCTCGGCCTGCGATTGCGGCACGCGGGTTTCGGCAGCGGCCGGCAGGGCCAGCAGGATGGCAAGGGCTGTCAGGACGGGGCGGAACATGAGCACTCCAACAGTTGTTGCCCGAAGGATATGCGGAGCATGCGCCCGGATTGCAAGGCGGCTGTGTCGACTGACGGCCCGTGCAGAAGGCGCGCGCTGCGCCTCCCGGGCCGACACCCGATTTCCCCCACCCGCAGGTGCAGGAGCCGGAAAGAGGCGGCCATCGGTGGCCGCCTCCCTGTTCAGGTGGTTCAGGCGTCTGCCAGCGCGGGTGCGGGGCGGGCTGCGGCGGCGCGGCGGGCATCCACGGCGGCGGCGAGATGCTCCAGCGCCGTCACGGTGTCGTCCCAGCCGAGGCAGCCATCGGTGATCGACTGGCCGTAGGTCAGCGCGCCCTGCCCCAGGTCCTGCCGCCCGGCGACCAGGTGGCTTTCCACCATCACCCCGGTGATGCGCTGCTCGCCACCGGCGATCTGCCCGGCGACATCGGCCAGCACCGCGGGTTGCTTTGCCGGATCCTTGCCGCTGTTGGCGTGGCTGGCGTCGATCATCACATGGCCTCGGATGCCGTCCTTCTCGGCCAGTTTGCAGGCCGCATCGACCGATGCCGCGTCATAGTTGGTACCGCCGCCGCCACGCAGGATCAGATGGCCATCAGGGTTGCCGCTGGTGGCCGCGATCGCGGCGCGGCCGGACTTGGCAAGCGCCATGAAATGATGCGGGTGCGCCGCGGAGCGCACCGCGTCCACCGCGATCTGCACATTGCCGCGGGTGCCGTTCTTGAAGCCCACCGGACAGCTCAGCCCCGAGGCCATCTCGCGGTGGATCTGGCTTTCGGTGGTGCGGGCACCGATCGCGGCCCAGGCCACCAGGTCGGAGATGTATTGCGGCACCGCGGTGTCGAGGAACTCGGTCCCGACCGGCAGGCCAAGCGCGTTGATGTCGAGACACAGGCGACGCGCCAGCCCCAGGCCTTCGTTGATGCGGAACGAGCCATCAAGGCCGGGATCGTTGATCAGCCCCTTCCAGCCCGAGATCGTGCGGGGTTTCTCGAAGTAGACCCGCATCACGATTTCCAGCTGCGCGCCCAGCCGCGCGCGCAGCGGCGCGAGGCGTTCGGCATATTCCATCGCTGCCTTGGGATCATGGATCGAGCAGGGACCAACCACCGCGACCACCCGGTCGTCGCGGCCATGCAGTACGTCCTGAATGGCGCGCCGTCCGGCCAGGACGGTCTGCGTCGCGGCGGCGGTGGCGGGCATCTGCGCCGCCAGGTCCTCGGGTGAAACCAGCTCCTGCATGCCGGTGATGCGCAGGTTTTCGGTCTGGGGTGTCATGTTTCAGCTTCCTTGTCGGGAGGCCCTTGGCGCTGCGGCGGATACGAAAAAACCGCCAGCGGGCTGCGGGCGGTTGGTGGTATCCTGGTGCGTTTCCTGTCTGTCCTCAGAACGCGCTGACCCCTCCGTCCGCCATGTGGCGCGGATAAAAGAAATACCAGAATGCGGCATAGCTACGGGTCATGGGTCGGACGCTAGCGAAGATTCGCGCAGCTGTCACCCCCGAAAATCCGCGCCGTTCCTCCCCCGCCTGCGAGCAGGAGATCGCGCAGCCGCGCCCCCGATGCGCCCCCCATGAAAAGGAACAGGCCCCCCGCTGCGGGAGGGCCTGTCCGAAACGTCGTGCGGTGGCTTCAGAAGTCCTGCCACAGATCGCGGGCGGCGTTGCCGCTGGTTGCGGCCACGGCCACCGGCGCCGGGCTGGCCTCGATCTGCCAGTCGGCCTCGCCATGGGCGGAAATCACCGCCTCGGCCGGAGCCTCCTCGGCAAGCGGCACCGCGCCCTCGGCGACCTGGAAGCGGGCCACCAGGCTCGCCAGCTTGTTGGCGTCGCCCTTCAGCATGTGGCCTGCGGCGGTGGCCTCTTCGACCATGGCGGCGTTCTGCTGGGTCACCTGATCCAGCTGGGTCATGCCGGTGTTGATCTCAGCGAGGCCGGTGGACTGTTCCGCGGCGCCCTCGGCGATCTCGGAGACGAGCTGCGAGATATGGCTGACCCGGCCCGCGATGGATTGCAGCGCCTGGCCTGCGCGGCCAACCAGATCGACCCCCTGTTCCACCTGCCGCGAGCTGTCGCTGATGAGGGTCTTGATCTCCATCGCCGCATCCGAGGAGCGTTGCGCCAGGGCGCGCACCTCGCTGGCCACCACCGCGAAGCCCCGGCCGGCTTCCCCGGCCCTGGCAGCTTCGACCCCGGCATTCAGCGCCAGCAGGTTGGTTTGGAAGGCGATATCGTCGATCACCCCGATGATCTGCGAGATCCGGTTCGAGCTTTCCTCGATGCCGCTCATGGCGGTCACCGCGCTTTGTACCACCTCGCCGCTGTCGGCGGCCTCGTTGCGGGCTTCCTGCACCGTGGCCTCGACGTTGCGCGCGCCTTCCGCGGCTGACTGAACGCTGGCGGTTAGCTCATCCAGCGCGGCGGCGGTCTGCTCGAGCGTCGCGGCCTGGCTTTCGGTGCGATGCGACAGGTCATCCGATGCCTGGCTGATCTCGGCGGCGCCATTGCGGATGCTGGCGGAGGCTTCGATCACCTGCTGCACGGTGGCGTTCAGATTGTCGATCGAGCCGTTGAAATCCGCGCGCAGCTGCTCGTAGTCTTCGGGGAACGGCTCTGCGATGCGGATCGCCAGATCGCCCTGCGACAGCCGGGAGAGGCGCTCGCTCAGCTGCTGGACAACACCAGCCAGCTCGGCGTCCTTGCTCTCGGCCTTGCGCTTCTGGGCCTCCTGCATCTTGACCAGCTCGTCGCGGAACTTCTCCAGGGCCCGCGCCATCTCTCCGACTTCGTCGCCGCGGGACTGGCCATGGATCTCGACCGCGTTGTTGCCTTCTGCCAGCCCGCGCATCGACACCACGATCCGGCGGATGCCCTTGGCGATGCCGGAACCGGTCACCAGCGCCATCACCGCACCGATCAGGATGGCCGCCGCGATGGCCGCCGGAATCATGATCCGGGTCTGCGCCGCGATTTCCTCGCTGACGGCGCGGCGCGCGGCCTTGGTTTCCATCGCCTGCGCTTTCAGCGACTGCATGGTGGCGCGGAAGCTGTCAAAATACGCCTTGCCCTGCCCCTGCGCGACGAAATCCGCCATGTCATCCATCGTCGCCGCATCGCCGATCTCCTGGCGCAGCTGGATCATCGGCACCGCGACTTCCTTGCGCCAGTTGTCGATGGTCTCCGAGGCGGCGTTCAGCCGGTCCATCTGGGTCTTGTCCTCCAGCAGGGAGAGGCGCAGCGAGCTCAGCACCGAGCGCAACCGGCTGCTGCCCTCCATGAAGGGGGTCAGGAAGGCCCGGTCTCCGGCCAGCAGATAGCCCCGCATGCCGGTTTCCATGTCCACGGCGGCCGCCATCAGGTCCTTGGCGCTGCTGATCACCTCATGGGTCTGTTCAACCGCCTCCAGCGCGGTTTTCAGGTACTCCGGGTCGGCGATGCCCGCCGTGACCAGCGACGAAAACGTATTGCGGCGATCGGCGAGGTTCACCTCTTCCTCTTCGATCACTCGGGCAACCTCGGCGCGGAATTCCTCGAAGAACACCCGGCCGCGCGACTTCTTCACCTCGGCCGCCATGTCATTCATCGTCATCGCGTCGCCGATTTCCTGCCGCAGGGTAATCGCCGCGGTCGCAACGGTTTCCTGCCAGCCGTTGAGGATTTCCTCAGCTTCATCGAGATCCGCCAACAGGGCGTCATTGCCCGCCGCGAGGCTGCGCAGGGTCGCCAGCGCCTCGGCGACCTCGGCCTTGCCGGCCTCGTAGGGTTCCAGGTATTCCTCGCGCCCCGCCAGAAGATAGCCGCGCAGGCCCGCCTCCATACCGGCGGCGGCAACAGCCAGTTCCTGCGCCTCGCCGAGAATTTCCTGGGCATGCGCCACATCGGCGGCCGCTTTTTCCATCCGGCCGAGATCGTTGACCGCCATTACCCCGACACCAAGAACCAGCAGCAGCGGGAACAGCGCGACTGAGACGATTTTCGACTTGGTACTGAGGTTTGCCAGAGAGAACCGCCTGGCCGCGGAAGGCTTATTCTTCTTCATCACATCCGTCCCGGTGCATTCACAGATGCGGCAGTCAAATCAGAAGAAACTTACCAATCCCTTTCCCGCATAGGTAATTTGTGGGTATGCATACTTTTGCCGCGCAAACGAAAAACCCCCGCTCCGGGGGGAGCGGGGGCAGACAGTCAGACCCTGGGGTCCGGCGCGTCTTATTCTTCGGCGTCGGCTGCCGCTTCCTCGGCTGCCAGGCGGGCCTTGTCGGCGGCGCCTTTGGCGGAGGTGTCACGGTCGACGAACTCGATGATCGCCATCGGAGCCATGTCACCGTAACGGAAGCCGGCCTTCAGGATGCGAACGTAGCCGCCCTGACGGTCCTTGTAGCGCGGGCCCAGAACTTCGAACAGTTTCGCGACGTCCTTGTCCTCTTTCAGGCGGGCTGCGGCCTGACGACGGGCGTGCAGATCGCCGCGTTTTGCCAGGGTGATCAGTTTTTCAACGATCGGGCGCAGTTCTTTTGCCTTGGGCAGGGTGGTCTTGATCTGCTCGTGCTCGATCAGCGAGCCGGCCATGTTGGCGAACAGGGCCTTGCGGTGCTCATGAGTACGGTTCAGGCGGCGATAACCACGTGCGTGACGCATTTTTCAGTTCCTTCACTTTGCGTTTTGCTTTGTCAGGCAGCTGATGCGTGTCAGCCACTCACCTTGGGGCGGGTGCCCATGTCTTCCCCGGCCGGTCCGGGCATTGAAGAGGAGGGCCGAAGCCCCCCTCAAAACGGTTTAGAAGCTGTCTTCGAACTTCTTGGCCAGATCTTCGATGTTGTCCGGCGGCCAGTCCTCGACGTCCATGCCGAGGTGCAGGCCCATGCCCGACAGAACCTCTTTGATCTCGTTCAGCGACTTGCGGCCGAAGTTCGGGGTGCGCAGCATCTCGGCTTCGGTCTTCTGGATCAGGTCGCCGATGTAGACGATGTTGTCGTTCTTCAGGCAGTTTGCCGAACGCACGGACAGTTCCAGCTCGTCCACTTTCTTGAGCAGAAGCGGGTTGAACTCGAGACCATCGTCCTCGTCCTGGCGGCCAGCCGATTCCGGCTCGTCGAAGTTGACGAAGATCGACAGCTGATCCTGCAGGATGCGGGCGGCGAAAGCCACGGCATCATCCGGGGTGATGGAACCGTCGGTTTCCACCTTCATGGTCAGCTTGTCGTAGTCCAGCACCTGGCCCTCACGGGTGGGCTGCACGTCGTAGGAGACCTTCTTGACCGGCGAGTAGATCGCGTCGATCGGGATCAGGCCGATCGGAGCGTCTTCCGGCTTGTTCTTGTCGGCAGAGACATAGCCCTTGCCGGTGTTCACGGTCAGTTCCATGAACAGGTCGGCACCGTCGTCCAGGTGGCAAATCACGTGGTCGCGGTTCAGAACCTCGATGCCGGCGGTTTCGGCGATGTCACCGGCGGTGACGACAGCCGGACCCTTGGCATTGATCGACAGGCGCTTGGGGCCTTCGACTTCCATGCGCAGGGACACGCCCTTGAGGTTCAGGATGATGTCGGTGACGTCTTCACGGACACCGGCAACGCTGGAAAATTCATGCAGTACATTGTCGATCTGCACGCTGGTGATGGCGGCGCCTTGCAGCGAGCTCATCAGAACGCGGCGCAGCGCGTTGCCCAGGGTCAGGCCGAAACCGCGCTCCAGCGGCTCTGCTACAACGGTGGCCTGACGTGCAGGATCGTTGCCCGGCTTCACTTCCAGCTGTGCCGGTTTGATCAGCTCTGCCCAGTTCTTGTGGATCATGCGTACCCTCCATTCCTGTCCTTGCCCCATGTCCAAAAGGCCAAGGACGCCCGAGGTTTAAATGACGCACTGGGGCCCTGCGAATCAAGCGGGGCCCCAGCAAAAATATTGTTCTTAGACGCGACGGCGCTTCGGCGGGCGGCAGCCGTTGTGTGCGATCGGGGTCACATCACGGATCGAGGTGATGTTGAAACCGATGGCGGCCAGCGCGCGCAGAGCCGATTCACGGCCCGAACCGGGGCCCTGAACTTCGACTTCCAGGGTTTTCACACCGTGATCCTGGGCTTTCTTGCCCGCGTCCTCGGCAGCCATCTGGGCCGCGTAAGGCGTGGATTTCCGCGAGCCTTTGAAGCCCATGGTGCCGGCGGACGACCAGGAGATCGCGTTGCCCTGCACGTCGGAGATCAGGATTTTGGTGTTGTTGAACGACGAGTTCACATGAGCAACGCCGGAAGCGATGTTCTTGCGCTCTTTACGCTTAATGCGAGTCTTATCACGTGCCATTGATCAATGCCCCCCTTACTTCTTCTTGCCGGCGATCGGCTTGGCCGGGCCCTTGCGGGTACGGGCGTTGGTGTGGGTACGCTGACCGCGGACCGGCAGGTTGCGGCGGTGGCGCAGGCCACGGTAGCAGCCCAGGTCCATCAGGCGCTTGATGTTCATGGTCACTTCACGGCGCAGGTCGCCTTCGACGGTGTAGTTGGCGTCGATGTGCTCGCGCACGGCCAGAACTTCAGCGTCGGACAGTTCGTTCACACGACGGGTTTCGTCGATGCCCACGGCTTCGCAGATCGCTTTGGCCGAGGTTGTACCGATACCGGTGATGTAGGTGAGGGCGATGGGAACCCGCTTTGCAGTCGGGATGTTAACGCCGGCAATACGTGCCACGTGTCACTTTCCTTTTGGTTGCGGTTCCGTAATGCCGGAACCTTTTTTCACAACACTTGACCGTAGCAGGGCGCCAGAGGGTCCAGCATTTCGAGGTAGTATGGCAGGCAAACGAATCTGCCCGCCGGGAATCATTCCCAGAAGGGATGGGGCTGGGTATTTGGAAATTGCAGCAAGGTCAACCCGCGATCTGCCCGCAGCCACCGTCGCGGCGAAGCTGAAAAGCAAAACACCCCGCACCGCGATGGCACAGGGTGTTCGATGTCCGGCGCTGGCAGCGCTTACTCGCCCAGGATCCAGGCGATGGATTTCTGCACCTCGTCGATCGAGGCCATGCCGTCGAGGCGCTGCAGGTTGCCCTTGGCCCAGTAGTAGCCGATCAGCGGCGAGGTCTTCTTGTAGTATTCCATCAGGCGGATACGCACGGCCTCTTCGGTGTCGTCGGCGCGCGCCTCCTTGCCGGCGGCGCGGGCTTCGGCGGCGCGGTTGACGATGCGCTGCACCAGCACCTCGTCATCCACCTGCATTTCGATCACCGCGTCCAGCTTGAGGTCCATCTCCGCCAGCAGCTTCTCCAGCGCGTCCGCCTGCGGCAGGGTGCGCGGGAAACCGTCGAAGATGAAACCGCCGTCGGAGCCTTCCTGCAGACGCTCGCGGATCAGGCCGATCACGATCTGATCGGTGACCAGCTTGCCCTCGGCCATGATGGCGGCAACCTTCTTGCCCATCTCGGTGCCCGAAGACTGTGCTGCGCGCAGCATGTCGCCGGTGGAAAGCTGGGTCATGTTGCGGGTTTCGACCAGGTGGCTGGCCTGCGTTCCTTTGCCTGCGCCCGGCGGGCCCAGCAGAATAATATTGGTCATCGGCGAGACGGTCCCCGTTTCGTACGTTTCTTATTGCGGCCGCGCAGCTGGCTCTTCTCGATCAGCCCTTCGTACTGATGGGCCAGAAGATGGCTTTGGGCCTGCTGAATGGTGTCCATGGTGACCGATACCACAATCAGGACCGAGGTACCGCCAAAATAGACCGGGATGGCGAATTGGCCGCGGAGCACTTCCGGCAACAGGCAGACCAGCGCCAGATAGGCCGACCCCAGGACCAGAATGCGGTTCACAACGTATTCGATGTATTCCGCGGTCTTCTTGCCCGGACGGATGCCGGGAACAAAACCGTTCTGGTTCTTGAGGTTGTTTGCAACGTCATCCGGTTTGAAGGCGACGTTGAAAGTATAAAAATAAGCAAAGAAGACGATCATCGCCACGAAGAACAACAGGTACAGCGGCTGACCGGGGCCAAAGTTGGCCAGCAGCCAGGACATCACCGGACCGGAGGTCGTGCCGGAGGAAAAGGTCGAGATCGTGGTCGGCAGCAACAGCAGCGAGGAGGCAAAGATCGCCGGAATCACGCCCGCCGGGTTCACCTTGACCGGCAGATGCGAGGAACCGCCGTCATAGACCTTCATGCCGACCTGGCGACGCGGGTACTGGATGTGGATCTTGCGCAGGGCGCGTTCCATGAAGACCACGAACATGATGATCGCGATCACCATCAGGATCACGCCGATGATCACCGCGGGGCTGATCGCGCCGGAGCGGCCGGAGGCGAAGAACTGGGCGATGGCGGCCGGAACCTCGGCGATGATGCCGACGAAGATGATCAGCGAGATACCGTTGCCGATGCCGCGCTGGGTGATCTGCTCGCCCAGCCACATGAGGAACATGGTGCCGCCGACCAGGGTGATCATGCAGGCCATGCGGAAATACATGCCCGGATCGGTCGCCAGATCACCGGATTCCAGCGACACCGCGAGACCGTAGGACTGCGCGGTCGCCAGCAGCACGGTGCCGTAGCGGGTGTACTGGTTGATCTTCTTGCGGCCCTGCTCGCCCTCTTTCTTGAGCTGTTCAAGCGAAGGCACCATCGAAGTCAGAAGCTGAACGATAATGGAGGCGGAAATATAGGGCATGATGCCGAGGGCAAAAATACCCATCCGGCCAAGCGCGCCACCGGTGAACATCGACACCATGCCGCCGATGCCCTGACCCGCCTGCTCCATGAACTGACGCAGCGCTGCCGCGTCGATTCCCGGAACCGGAATGAAGGTGCCCAGGCGATAGACAATCAAAAGGCCGATGGTGAACAGGATGCGGTTGCGCAGATCCGTGGCCTTGCCCAGGGCAGCCCAGCTGGTGTTTGCCGCCATTTGTTCTGCTGCTGATACCATGAAAAGGTCTCTTCTTTAGCGAAAACGCCGCCCGGAACCGTTTTCCGGCTCGGGCGGCGTAATGGGAAAACTCGTAGGCCTATGTAAGCGGCATTGGCGCCGCTCACAAGCGCTTACTCGGCGGCGGCTGCGTTTGCCGCGGTGAGGGTGCCGCCCGCCTTGGCCACGGCCTCGACGGCAGCCTTGGAGGCGCCGGTGACCGCGATGGTTGCCTTGGCAGTGATTTCACCCTTGGCCAGCACGCGAATGCCGTCCAACTTGCGACGCACCAGGCCGGATGCAACCAGCGAATCCTCGGTGATCGAGCCGGCGTCCAGCTTGCCTGCGTCGATGAACTTCTGGATCAGGCCCAGGTTGACGACAGCGTATTCCTTGCGGTTCGGCTTGTTGAAGCCGCGCTTGGGCAGACGCTGGTAGAGGGGCATCTGGCCGCCTTCGTAGCCGTTGATCGAAACGCCCGAACGGGATTTCTGACCTTTGATACCACGGCCACCCATTTTACCTTTGCCGGAGCCGGGGCCACGGCCAACGCGGGTGCGTTTCTTGGATGCGCCGGGATTGTCGCGCAGTTCGTGCAGTTTCATGTCGCTTCTCCTTGCCGGATGTGACCCCCGAAGCGTGATGGGCCAAACACGGCGTTTCTTGATTGGTGATTCCGTGGCGCATGACGCCACCGGGGGCGTATAGACCTGTTGCGCCACGGGATCAAGCCCCGCGGCCGCCAGCTGATGCGCCCGTGCTGCGCCAAAGCGCCCTGCCCCGGCCGTGGTTTCCTTTTTGCAGTGCTTCCGCCTTGGTGTCGCTGATTGTCGAGCGTTAAAGGGTGGCGGCGCCGCCGGGTGGAGATGGGAAGGGGCGTAACCCCATGCGAATAACGCGTCAGCCGCGCTCCGGGTGCCATGCCGGAGCCCAATTCCAGGTGCCGGGTGTGTCAGGCCCGGCGGGTGATCATGATCGGGTTTGAGACTGCCAGACCGGGGTTGACACCGCGTGGGAGCGGCGTACGCGACCCACGCAACAGCCCACAGGCGGGCACTGCAGAAAACAAAAACGCCCCTGCCGATTGGCAGGGGCGCTTTTGCGCCGGTTCCCGGAGAGGGAGGAGGATCCGGGGGCGGCGAAAGGGATTACTTGCCGTAGACATGTTCCCGCGCAGCGCCGGGGATGGCGCAGCGGGTCAGACCGATGTCATCCAGCTCACGGTCCGACATGGACCGCAGCGCGTCGACGGTGAGACGGTATTCGCGGCGCAGTTTCCATGCGCGCAGGGCGGCGGCAGCAAAACCGCCCACACGAGCCAGAATGCCCGCGGAAGCAGGTGCCGAAACAGTTGAATAAGCCATTGTTCTTGTTTCCTTTGCATCGGAGCCGGAAACGGTTTCCGGTCGCAGCTGATGATCTGTTCGCTTGTAGTGCAGCGGAAATAGGGACGCGACCGGCTGCCTTCAACCGCCGCTTTGGTCTGGCCGCCATGCCCGGAATGCATGGCTAGGGCCATTGAAATCAGGGCCCTGACACCAGCCAAAAGAAAACGCCCCTGCCCGGCGTCGGGCAGAGGCGTCTTGGTCCGGACCTGAGGGAGGAGGAGAAAGGTCCGGGAAGGGGAATTCAGTGGCCGTAGACGTGCTGACGGGCGATATCTGCGATGTCGCCACGGCGCACGCCGATGTCGGACAGTTCGCGGTCGCTCAGGCCGTCCAGCTCGTTGTAGGTGCGCTGGTACTCGCGCGCCTTTTCCCAGCCGGTCTTCACGGCCTCAAAGGCGTGACGAATACGGGCGGTCAGGGACAGGGCGGGGGTGGAAGAAAGAACATGTGCCATCATTAAGATCCTTGTGTCTGAGCCGGGCCTATTCCCGGCGGTGCTTGTGTTGGTCTTTTCTTGTGACACCGTGATAGGAAATACCGTTGGCGATAACAATTGCCGGTTCGGTCTGTCCGCTATGCGGCGGATGCAAGGGCCCTTGCCAGAGAGTTAAGTTCCCGCTTCCCCTGCCCTCGCCCGCCGCTCATGGCTGTACAACGAAAAACGCCCCCGGCAGAACCGGGGGCGTTTTCCTAGATCAGTCGCGAAAGAGGGGCGTCTTAGCCGCGCTCTTCGATGATCTGAACCAGATGCGGGATCGAGTTGACCATACCGCGCACGGAGGGGGTATCCTCCAGCTCGCGGGTCTTGTGCATCTTGTTCAGGCCCAGGCCAACCAGGGTTGCGCGCTGTTTGGCGGGGCGGCGGATCGGCGAGCCGATCTGCTTGACGACGATGGTTTTTGCCATGGATCCGTCTCCTTACGCTTCTGCTTCCGCAGGTGCTTCGTCCCGCTTGGGCAGGATGTCGGCAACCTTCTTGCCACGACGCTGAGCCACAGAGCGCGGGCTCTGTTCTTTGGTCAGGCCGTTCAGAGTGGCGCGGATCATGTTGTAGGGGTTCTGCGAGCCGATCGACTTGGACACAACGTCCTTGACGCCCAGCATTTCGAAGACGGCACGCATCGGACCACCTGCGATGATTCCGGTACCTTCCGGAGCGGTACGCATGACCACCTTGCCGGCGCCGTGGCGACCGCTGATGTCGTGGTGCAGGGTACGACCCTCTTTCAGCGGCACGCGGACCATCTGGCGCTTGGCCTGTTCGGTCGCCTTGCGGATCGCCTCAGGCACTTCTTTTGCCTTGCCCTTGCCAAAGCCGACACGGCCTTTCTGGTCGCCAACAACAACCAGTGCAGCAAAGCCAAAGCGCTTACCGCCTTTTACGGTTTTGGACACGCGGTTGATCGCAACCAGGCGATCTGCAAATTCCGGTGTCTCTTCACGGTCGCGGCGGTTGCCGCGGCGGTTTTCACGTTCTGCCATCAGGCATTCCTTTCAGAATGGCGCACTGCACAAAGCACGGGGCGCCGGTTTTCTCCAATCCTTGGTGAGATGGGCGCAGCCTGCGCCCTCTCCCGGATCATCGGGGCAGCCCCGAAGGGCTGCCCGCTTGGGACTTAGATCTTCAGACCGCCTTCACGCGCAGCGTCGGCCAGAGCCTTCACCTTGCCGTGATACAGGAAGCCGCCACGATCGAAATAGGCTTCGGTCACGCCTGCGGCCTTGGCACGCTCGGCGATCGCGGCACCAACCTTGGCGGAGGCCTCGATGTTGTTCTTGCCGACAACACCCAGATCCTTTTCCAGGGTGGACGCCGAAGCCAGGGTCACACCGCGCAGGTCGTCGATCAGCTGAACAGAGATGTTCTTGTTCGAACGGTGCACGGAGAGACGCAGGCGGCCTGCGTTCACTTTGCGAAGCTTGTTCCGGACGCGCAGCCGGCGCTTCAGAAACAGGGTACGTTTGCTGTTTGCCATTTTGCTGGTCCTTACTTCTTCTTGCCTTCCTTGCGGAAGATGAATTCGCCCTTGTAGCGGATGCCTTTGCCTTTGTAGGGCTCGGGACGGCGCCAGTCGCGGATTTTCGCCGCCACTTCGCCCACCTGCTGCTGGTCGATACCTTCCACAACGATTTCAGTCTGCTTCGGCGCGGTGATGGTGATGCCATCAGGCGCAACGAAGTCGACATCGTGGCTGTAGCCCAGGTTCAGCTTCAGGACATTGCCCTGCATCTGAGCGCGGTAACCCACACCCTGGATCTCCAGCTCTTTCTTGAAGCCTTGGGTCACGCCGGCCACCAGGTTTGCAACCTGGGTGCGGGACATGCCCCACTGCTGGCGAGCACGCTTGGACTTGCCGCGCGGCTCGACCTTGACGATGTTGTCCTCAACGGTGAGGGTCACGTCGTCGGTGGCAGTGAAGGTACGGGCGCCTTTCGGGCCTTTGACTTCGATGGTCTGGCCGGACACGCTGGCGGTGACACCGCTGGGCAGTTCGACCGGTTTCTTACCAATACGGGACATCGTTAAGGCCTCCTTAGAAGACGGTGCAAAGCACTTCGCCGCCGACGTTGGCTGCGCGTGCGTTTGCGTCCGACATCACACCCTTGGGGGTGGAGACAATCGACACGCCCAGGCCCTGGCGGACCTGCGGAATGTCATTGACGCCCATGTAAACGCGGCGGCCGGGCTTGGAGACCCGCTTGAGCTCGCGAATGACAGGTTCGCCGTCGAAGTATTTCAGGCTGATTTCGATGGCGGGATGGCCATTTTCACCAGTCACTTTCTCATAACCGCGGATGTAGCCCTCGTCCGCCAGCACGTCCAGCACCCACGCCCGCAGCTTGGAAGCCGGGGTCATGACGGTGGATTTGCCGCGCATCTGAGAGTTACGGATACGGGTGAGCATATCGCCGATAGGATCGTTCATATCAGTCTCTCCCTTACCAGCTCGATTTCACCATGCCGGGGATCTGGCCATTGGAGCCCAGTTCCCGCAGCGCGATCCGGCTGATCTTCAGCTTACGGTAGTAAGCGTGAGGACGGCCGGTCAGCTGGCAGCGGTTGTGCAGACGGGTTGCCGACGAGTTGCGCGGCAGCTTGGCCAACTTCAGGCGCGCCTTGAAGCGCTCTTCCATCGGACGGCTTTCGTCGTTTGCGATTTCTTTCAGCTCGGCACGCTTTGCGGCATATTTGGCCACCAGGCGCTCGCGCTTCTTCTCGCGTTCGATCATGCTTTTCTTAGCCATGGTCTCTTCTCTCCCGCGCTTAGCTGTTGAAGGGCATGTTGAAAGCTTTCAACAGCGCCTTTGCTTCCGCGTCGGTTTTCGCGGTGGTGGCAATCACAATGTCCATGCCCCAGGCTTCGTCGATCTTGTCGAAATCGATTTCCGGGAACACGATGTGCTCTTTCAGACCCATGGCGTAGTTGCCGCGGCCGTCAAAGGAGGTACCCGAAACACCGCGGAAGTCGCGGATACGGGGCATTGCGATGGTGATCAGACGATCCAGGAATTCATACATCCGGTCGCCGCGCAGGGTCACCTTGGCACCCATCGGCATGCCTTCGCGAACGCGGAAGCCAGCGATGGAGTTCTTGGCAACGGTGGTCAGAGCCTTCTGGCCCGCGATCGCGGTCAGGTCTGCCTGTGCGGATTTGGCTTTCTTGCTGTCTTTGACAGCAGCGCGGCCACAGCCGATGTTCAGAACGATCTTCTCCAGCTTGGGGATCATCATATCGTTCTTGTAGGCGAATTCCTCTTTCAGGGCACCACGGATGGTTTCCTTGTAGAGGGCCTTCAGGCGCGGGGTGTAGGTTGCAGCGTCAAGCATCAGACAGTCTCCCCGGTGGTCTTGGCGAAGCGCACCTTCTTGCCGTCTTCCTCACGGAAGCCGACGCGGGTTGCCTTGCCGTTGCTGTCCAGCAGTGCCAGGTTCGACAGGTCGATCGGCAGTGCCTTGGGCAGACGGCCGCCCTGGCTGTTTTGGGTCTGGCGGGTGTGGCGGATCGCCATGTTCACGCCTTCGACAACGGCTTTACCGGCCTTGGGGTCGACGGAGGCGATGGTGCCTTCCTTGCCCTTGTCCTTGCCGGCCAGCACGACGACCTTGTCGCCTTTGCGGAGTTTAGCAGCCATGATTACAGCACCTCCGGAGCCAGCGAGATGATCTTCATGAAGTTCTTCGCGCGCAGTTCACGAACAACCGGGCCAAAGATACGGGTACCGACCGGCTCGTTGTTGTTGTTCAGGATAACGGCTGCGTTCCGGTCAAAACGGATCGCGGTGCCGTCTTCACGACGGACTTCTTTGGCGGTGCGCACGACAACGGCCTTACGGACGTCGCCTTTTTTCACGCGGCCGCGCGGGATGGCTTCCTTTACCGAGACGACGATGATGTCGCCAACGGATGCGTATTTACGCTTGGAGCCACCCAGAACCTTGATGCACTGAACTCGGCGAGCGCCGGAGTTGTCAGCAACATCCAGATTTGTTTGCATCTGGATCATGTGGTTTCTCCCGACCTATGGGGCAGCGATGCGTGCTGGTATCCCCCAGGGTTTCGACTGACTGTAAAGTCTAGTCGCCAGGAGTCTCGAGACGAGACTCTTAGGCTTCCAGAACTTCCCAGCGTTTCGTTTTCGATTTCGGCGCGCATTCGATGATGCGTACGGTGTCGCCGACCTTGAAAGCGTTCTTTTCATCGTGAGCCCGGTATTTCTTGGACTTACGGATGGTTTTCTTCAGAACCGGGTGCGTGAAGCGGCGTTCAACCGAGACAGTTACGGTCTGGGCGTTTGCGTCGCTGGTCACAACGCCTTGCAGGATACGTTTGGGCATTGTGTCGCTCCTTATTCGGCTGCTGCTGCAGCTTTTTCGTTCAGGATGGTCTTGACGCGGGCGGCATTGCGGCGCGCCGCCTTGATGCCTGCAGTCGATTCCAGCTGACCGGTTGCCTGCTGAAAGCGCAGGTTGAAGCTCTCTTTTTTCAGGGATGCGAGGATATCGCGGAGTTCGTCCACGGTTTTCTCGCGCAGATCATTGGCGTTCATCGCCTTTGTTCCTTGTCCAAAGCACCAGAAGGCCCCGAGGGTAACCTTGAACCTGGTGGGTTATGTCAACCGCGCCAAAAGCGCGGCAAAAAAGAATCACTTACCCCGGATCCGGCATGGATTGGGGCCAAGCGATGGGTTCCTATAGAGGAGACCGGGCGCAGGGGCAAGGGAAAGGTTGGCCACCGCCCCTGCCGCGCCGCGGTTCAGATGATTTCATCTTCATCGAACATCGCCGCACCGTCGAGCTGGGCGCTCAGATCCTCGATCCGCTGCTCCGCCTCGGCGGCATTCACCACCCGGGCGATGTGGAACAGCGCATCGCCTTCGTTGACGATCGGCATGTTGGCGCGACCGATGATCAGCCCGGCAGCGCCGGCCGCTAACTCCGCCTCGGTTTCGCCGAAGGGGTCGGCAACCACGCCAAGGATCTCGCCCTGCTCGACCATATCGCCGGTCGTCTTGAAGGCCCGCAACAAGCCGCCCGCGGGGGCGCGCTCCCAGCTGCTGCTGCCCGCGCGGACCGGGACGGTTTCGGCCAGCGGCACGCCATCCTCCGGGATCATCCCAAGCGCGTGCATCACGCGCAGGATGCCGGCGACCCCGACCCGGGCAGAGTATTCGTCGAACCGCAAGCCCTCGCCCGCCTCGTACAACAGGATATCGACGCCGACGTTCTGCGCGGCCTGGCGCAGCGACCCTTCGCGCAGGCCCGACCGGATCACCACCGGCGCCCCAAAGGCATCGGCATAGGCCAGGGTATCCTTGGCCTTTGGTGACACCCGGATCTGCGGCATGTTGGTGCGGTGAATGGCCGCCGAGTGCAGATCGATGCCCAGGTCGCAGCGTGCCACCACCTTGGTCATGAACAAATGTGCGAGGCGACTGGCCAGCGAGCCGCCTTCGCTGCCCGGAAAGCAGCGGTTCAGGTCGCGCCGGTCCGGCAAGTAGCGCGAATGGTTCAGAAAGCCGAAGGTGTTGACGATCGGCACCACGATCAGCGTGCCCTTCAGCCGCGAGAACTTGCGGCTGCGCAGCAGTCGGCGCGCGATCTCGACCCCAATCACCTCGTCGCCGTGAATGGCGGCGGAGACAAACATGGTCGGCCCCGCCTCCGCGCCGTGGATTACATGAGCGGACATGGTGACCGGCGTGTGGTCCGACAGTACGCTGACCGGCAGATCCACCGTGCGGCGGGTGCCGGCAGGAATGCAGAAGCCACCGATCTCGAAGTCAGGACGGCGCGACATGGCAAGAGCCTCTCAAGGACGAACTGCAAAAGCCTTAGCAGGATTCGAGGCTTTGGCAATCGCGCCGATGCGATGCCCCTACTCCCAGCGGTAGTTGAAACTGACGGAAATCCGCTCTTCCTCGGCCATGTTCATCGGCACCTCGTGGCGGATGAAGCTTTCCCACAGCAGCACGTCGCCTACCTTTGGCGACTGGTAGACGAAGGTCTTCAGCTCCTGGCGGCAGGTTTTCACGCGCGGCGGATGCGCCATCATCATCGCGTGGCGAGGGTCCTCCAGCTTGAGCGCGCTGGCCCCTTCGGGCATCGACACGTAGGTGGTGCCGGAAATCACCGAATGCGGGTGAATGTGGCTGGCGTGGGTGCCGCCCTCGGGCAGGATGTTGATCCACAGATCTTCCAGCACCAGCTTGCGACCATCAAGATCCAGTTCCAGATCCTCGGCAAAGGCGGCCACATGCAGATCCAGTGATTTCACCAGGTCCGCAAAGATCGGGAAGCGCCACGGTAGATCGGTCAGGGATGCATAGGAGGTATACCCGGGATACCCGTTTTCCTCGCACCAATCCTGGCCTGCGTCGTCATCACCGGCGATGACCAGGCATGAGTTTTCCAGTTCCTGCGCGTCGATTGCCGGTCCGTGTTCGGACAGCGGCGCGCGGTAAAGTCGGGTCACGAAGAGCGATTCAATCTGAGCCATGCGCCCCTCCTACTCCATACGCCAAACAAACGCGAGAGGCTGGCAGCGCCGCTGAACAACCGGCGCATCCGCGGATATCATCAAGACAAAATAAAATCTCTATCGGATTCCAACAGGGATTTAACCATTGGCGGCTAGGCTGACGGAAAAACAAGAAAAGACAACAATCTCTCTCGTGAAAATGGTCCCAGTCACATGAAACTCAAAGTCACTGTCGGTTCGGCAATCCTGTCGATCATCGTTCTTGCCGGGGGGCTGATGGCCGTTCTGGTCAGCCTTCTTCTGTACTCGCACGGGGTGCGTGACGACATGCAGAACCGGGTGGCGGTCATCGAATCCGCCTATCGCAACCTCGACACGGTCGAGCTGGAAATGCTGATGGCGCGCCGCGCCGAAAAGGATTTCCTGCTGCGTCGCGACGACACGCATGTCGAACGACACGCCGCCACCATGGCGCGGATCAAGGACGCTTACGGCGCGTTGGAGCAAAAGGTTCCGAACATTCCGGAACTCGCGGAGAAACGCCGCGAACTGGCGACGCTTGGCGAAGTGATCGCCGCCTATGAAGCCAGCTTTCATGCGCTGACCGCCAGCAACCTGCGCCTTGGCCTTGATGAGAACAGCGGTCTGGAAGGCCAGCTGCGGAGCGCGGTCAAAAGCGCCGAAGCCACCCTGAAGGACCTTGGCCGCCCGGAAATGGAAGTGAAGATGCTGATGATGCGGCGGCATGAGAAGGACTTCATCATGCGTCAGGCACCCAAGTACCTGGACCGGCTGAACGCCCGGGTCGAGGAATTCGCCGCCTTCCCGGCCAGCTATTACAGCAGCAGTGCCCAGCAAAAAGAGGTGCTGGCGCTGATGACGGCCTACCAGAAAAGCTTTGCCGACTACGTGAGCGAAAAGCTTGCCGAAAGCGAGCTGCGCAAGGAGGTCTCGCAGCACTTCGCCACCGCGGAGCCGCTGCTGGCCGCGCTGCAAGCCGAGGTACGCAGTGAGCTGGACGCCGTGCGCCGCGAAGGCGAGGCCGTCAGCTCCGCCGCGCAGACAAACGCCCTGCGTGCGGGCATCGTCGGCTCCCTGCTGTTCATCGCCGTCGCACTGTTGCTGGCCCGCGGCATCGCGCGACCGCTGAAGCAGATCGACCGGGTTCTGAAGCAGATGATCCGGAACGACTTTACCGCCAAGCTGCCGACCACCCGTATCCGCGAAATTGCCGCCATCGGCGGCGCGGTCGGCGACTTCCGTCAGGCCGAGGTTGCCAAGCAACAATTGAACGCCGAGATTTCAGAAGTCATCAACGCCTGTGGCGCCGGCGACTTCTCCCGCCGCATCCAGTGCGGCGACGGCGAGGACAGCGGCCTTAGCCGGGGTGTCAACACGATCGGCGAAGTCGCTCAGAAAGGCCTGGGAGACGTGCTGAAAGTGCTCGCCGCGATTGCGGATGGCGACCTGACCCAGCGGATGCCCTCGGGCCAGAAAGGCGTGTTCAAGGACATCGCTGACGCCATCGACAACCTGACCGGAAACCTGGAAACCATCGTGCGTCAGCTGGCAGGCAGCAGCGAGATGCTGAACAACACCTCCAACGAGATCGCCGGAGCGGTGGCGGATGCCTCGCGCCGCGGTGAAGCCTCGGCCGCGTCGCTGGAGGAAACATCGGCTGCCCTGCAGACCGTCAGTGATACGGTGCGTGACACCGCCGAGAGCGCGCAGGGCGCCCGCAGCTTCGTGAACGACGCCCAGTCCACAGCCGAAACCACCCGCAAAGTGGGGGAGCAGACCATCGCCGCCATGCAGCGCATCAAGGAATCCTCCGATGCGATTTCCAAGATTACCGGCATGATCGACGACGTCGCCTTCCAGACCAACCTTCTGGCACTGAATGCCGGGGTCGAGGCCGCCCGCGCGGGCGAAGCCGGTCGCGGCTTCGCGGTGGTGGCCTCGGAGGTGCGAGCACTGGCGCAACGCTCCTCTGCGGCGGCGCAGGAAATCAGCGCCCTGATCAGCAGCAGCCAGATCGAGGTGACCAGCGGCGTGAAACTGGCCGATGAAACCGGTGCCGCCCTTGCCACGATCCACCAGATGGTCAGCCAGGCTGCGGAGAAGGTGAACGAGATCGCCGAGAACACCCACGAGCAGGCGAACGGGATCTCCGAAGTGAACGTCGCGCTTGAGGTGCTGGACCGGGATTCGCAGCACAGTGCCGCCATGCTGGAAGAAACCGCGGCCTCCGGCCAGATGCTGCGTGACGAGGCGGCGCGGCTGGCGCAAGCCATCTCGGGCTTCCGGCTGGATCACGACAGCGTGCCCCGGACCGGCGGCGACGATGCCACCGTTGCAGCGGACGCCTTCATCGACCGCGCTGCCTGAGCCTAACCCGCGGGCCGCCAACCGGTCGGCCCGCGGACGTCACCCGCCAGGTTCCGCGACCACCATCCGCTCCCCCACCATGTATCGGCCCGCCACCAAAGAAATGCGATGCCGTACGTTGCGGTGCCCGGCGTCGGAGACCACGCTCCCCACCCTCAAAGACACGGAAACCATGCAAAAAGCCCCCGCCGAAATCTCGGCGGGGGCTTTTTAGTCTCGTTCACGTTCCACCGGCCCGGGCGCTGCTGTCAGCTACCTGCCGGTGGGGTCGTGTTTTACCAGTCTTCGCGGACCACGACGCGGGTCTTGACCGGCAGCTTCATCGCGGCAAGGCGCAGAGCCTCGCGAGCGACTTCATCGCTGACGCCGTCGATTTCGAACATCACGCGGCCGGGTTTGACCTTGCATGCCCAATAATCCACGGAACCTTTACCCTTACCCATACGAACTTCGACGGGCTTGGAGGTCACCGGAGTGTCCGGGAAGATACGGATCCAGACACGACCCTGACGTTTCATGTGGCGGGTCATGGCACGACGGGCAGCCTCGATCTGGCGTGCAGTCACACGCTCAGGGGTGGTTGCCTTCAGGCCATAGGTGCCGAAGTTCAGGTCGGAACCGCCTTTTGCCAGGCCGTGAATCCGGCCCTTGTGCATCTTGCGGAATTTAGTGCGCTTTGGCTGAAGCATCTCAAATCCTCCTTAGCGACGGCCGCCACCAGCACCACGGGGTGCAGGGCCGTCCTGGATTTCTTGTGCTTTACGGTCACGCGCCGACGGATCGTGCTCCATGATCTCACCTTTGAAGATCCAGACCTTGATCCCGATGATCCCGTAGGGGGTCATCGCTTCGGAATGTGCGTAATCGATGTCGGCACGCAGGGTGTGCAGAGGCACGCGACCTTCGCGGTACCATTCGGTACGTGCGATTTCGGCACCGCCCAGACGACCAGCGACGTTCACCCGGATACCCAGGGCGCCCATGCGCATGGCGTTCTGCACGGCACGCTTCATCGCGCGACGGAAGGAGACACGGCGCTCCAGCTGCTGAGCGATGGACTCACCGACCAGCTGCGCGTCGAGTTCCGGCTTGCGCACTTCAACGATGTTGAGGTGCAGCTCGGAGTCGGTCATCTTCGCCAGCTTCTTGCGCAGAACTTCGATGTCTGCACCTTTCTTGCCGATGATGACGCCCGGACGCGCGGTGTGAATGGTCACACGGCACTTCTTGTGCGGACGCTCGATGATGACGCGCGCAACGCCGGCTTGCTTGCACTCGGTCTTGATGAACTCACGGATCTTCAGATCCTCGAGCAGCAGATCACCATAGTCCTTGGTGTCGGCGTACCAGCGGCTGTCCCAGGTGCGGTTGACCTGAAGGCGCATGCCGATCGGATTGACTTTCTGACCCATTAGGCTTGCTCCTCAACTTGACGCACCTTGATGGTGATCTCCGCGAACGGCTTCAGGATTTTGCCGAACCGGCCACGGGCACGCGGGCGACCGCGCTTCATGGTCAGGTTCTTGCCAACCCAAGCCTCGGCGACGATCAGCTCATCGACGTCCAGGTTGTGGTTGTTCTCAGCATTCGCGATGGCGGACTGAAGGCATTTCTTCACGTCCTGTGCGACCCGCTTGTTGGAGAAGGTGAGATCGGTCAGAGCCTTTTCAACCTTCTTGCCACGGATCATCTGAGCCACCAGGTTCAGTTTCTGCGGCGAGGTACGGAGCATGCGCAGTTTTGCCATTGCTTCGTTGTCTGCCACGCGGCGGGGATTCTTTTCCTTACCCATGACTTACTTCCGCTTCGCTTTTTTGTCGGCGGCATGGCCATAATAGGTACGGGTCGGCGAATATTCACCGAACTTCTGACCGATCATGTCTTCCGAGACGTTGACGGGGATGTGCTTCTTGCCGTTGTAGACACCAAAGGTCAGACCAACGAACTGCGGCAGGATGGTGGAGCGACGCGACCAGATCTTGATCACTTCATTGCGGCCCGATTCACGCGCTGCTTCGGCCTTTTTCAGGACGTAAGCATCAACGAAGGGGCCCTTCCATACGGAACGTGCCATGGATTAGCGGCCTTTCTTCTTGGCGTGGCGCGAGCGGATGATGAGCTTCTGCGACGCCTTGTTTGTGTTGCGGGTACGCTTACCCTTGGTCGGCTTACCCCAGGGTGTCACCGGGTGACGACCACCGGAGGTCCGGCCTTCACCACCGCCGTGGGGGTGATCGATCGGGTTCATCACGACACCACGCACGGAAGGACGCTTGCCCTTGTGGCGCATACGGCCGGCTTTACCGTAGTTCTGGTTGGAGTTGTCGGGGTTCGACACGGCACCAACGGTGGCCATGCATTCCTGACGGACCAGGCGCAGTTCACCCGAGGACAGGCGGATCTGAGCGTAACCGCCGTCACGGCCAACGAACTGAGCATAGGTACCGGCTGCACGGGCGATCTGGCCGCCTTTGCCGGGCTTCATTTCGATGTTGTGAACGATGGTACCGATCGGCATGCCCGAGAACGGCATTGCGTTGCCCGGTTTGATGTCTGCCTTTGCGGAGGCGATGACCTTGTCACCAACTGCCAGACGCTGCGGAGCCAGGATGTAGGCCTGCTCGCCGTCGTCGTACTTCACCAGGGCGATGAAGGCAGTACGGTTGGGGTCATATTCGATGCGCTCGACGGTTGCGGCGACATCAAATTTATTCCGTTTGAAGTCAACGATCCGGTAGAGACGCTTTGCGCCGCCGCCACGGCGGCGGGAAGTAATCCGTCCGGTGTTGTTCCGGCCGCCCGATTTGGTCAGACCCTCAGTGAGAGACTTGACCGGACGCCCTTTCCAAAGCTCCGAACGGTCGATCAGAACCAGCCCACGCTGGCCCGGCGTCGTCGGCTTATACGACTTAAGTGCCATGCTTTCTGTCTTCCGTTTAGCGTGCCGGGCCTTCGGTTGTTGTCTTTGGCCCAGCTATGTTTAAGGCCCCCGTAGGTGCCTGAGTTATAGGGCCCCGAAGGTCCCCAGTTCGAACATCCCGACAAACGTAACGACCCCGGAACGAATCCGGGGTCTTCAGGATTGGTGCGGCTTAACAGATGCCGCGCGGGCTGGCAATGGGGTGTTTGCCGAACCACCCGCCGATCCGCAAACCGGGGGAGCGGATCATTGGCTTTGTCAGGCCAGTCACCCTGAATTACGCGTTATATGCGGCGGAACCGACCGGCCGCCAAGGCGCCGCGCTCAAGACTTCTTGCGCGGCAGGCCATCATGGTCGGTCGACGCCAGTTCCTCCAGCTCGTCCTCGCTCATCGATTCGTACATGTCCTTCGACGCGCCGGTGAGCTCGGACACCTTGGTGTCACCGCGCTTGGCCGACAAGGCGGCCCCTGCGGCCTTCTGCTGCGCCTTCGACTTGGCTTTCATGGCGTCCTCCTGTGTGGGCTGCTGAACGTGAAACGCCACGGCCCCCTGCCCAGTTCCGGAGCGCTGCGCCACGCAGGTCTGGAACGCGGAACCTATCCGCGCTCCAGACGTTGTCGAGACAGGCTCACCAACCACAGGAAAGGACGAAGCCATGGACTGGAATCAAGTGAAGGGCCAATGGAAACAGCTGAAGGGCGCGGCCCAGCAAACCTGGGGTGACATCACCGACGACGATTGGGACCGGATCAACGGCCGCCGTGAAGAACTGGCCGGCAAGATCCAGGAGCGCTACGGCCGCGAAAAAGAAGAAGCCGAACGCGAAATCGATCAGTGGATCGCGCGCCTGTGACCCGATTGGCGCGGGGCAGCTCCCTCCCCGTGCCTAGCACGTAGGCGCATGTAAAAAGGCCCTCGCTATCGCGAGGGCCTTTCATTTTTTCCAAGAAGGCAGATCTCAGAGACCGGTGGTCACGTCGATGGTGTTGCCTTCTTCCAGGGTCACATAGGCCTTCTTGACGTCCTTGCGACGGCCCAGCTGGCCGCGGAAACGTTTGACCTTACCCTTGGTGACGGTGGTGTTGACCGCTTTCACCTTGACGCCAAAGAGAGCTTCAACAGCTTCCTTGATCATCGGCTTGTTGCTGTCGATCGCCACTTCGAACACCACGGCGCCGTTTTCGGACGCCAGGGTGGATTTCTCGGTGATGATCGGCTTGCGGATCACGTCGTAGTGTTCTGCCTTCGCGCTCATTTCAGGCGAGCCTCCAGTGCTTCGACACCTGCTTTGGTGATCACCAGGGTGTCACGCTTCAGGATGTCATAGACGTTGGCACCGATGGTCGGCAGTACGTCCAGACCTTCGATGTTCTTGGCGGCGCGAGCAAAACCCTCGTTCACGGCAGCGCCGTCGATGACCAGAGCGCGTTTCCAGCCCAGGTTCTTCACCTGCTTGGCCAGAGCGGAGGTCTTGCCCTCGGCGCTCGCGTCCTCGATGATGACCAGCTCGCCCGCTTTCGCCTTGGCGGACAGCGCGTGGCGCAGGCCCAGCTTGCGGAACTTCTTGGTCAGCTCGTGGCCGTGCGACCGCGGGGTCGGACCCTTGTAGATACCACCCTTGCGGAAGATCGGCGCGTTGCGGTCACCGTGGCGTGCGCCGCCGGTACCCTTCTGGCGATAGATCTTCTTGGTCGAGTAGGAGGTCTCGGAGCGGGTCTTCACCTTGTGGGTGCCCTGCTGCGCGTTGTTGCGCTGCCAGCGAACCACACGGTGCAGGATGTCCGCACGCGGCTCCAGGCCGAACAGCTCTTCGGACAGTTCGATGTCGCCCGCTTTGCCGCCGTCCAGTTTGATCACGTCAAGTTTCATGCTTCACCACCTTCCGCGGGAGCTTCCGCAGTTTTCAGAGCGGCCGGGAAAGGCAGACCCTCGGGGGCTTTCTTCTTCACGGCATCCTTGACGGTAACCCAGCCGGATTTCGGGCCCGGAACGGCGCCCTTGATGAAGACCAGGCCGCGCTCGGCGTCGGTTTTCACCACTTCCAGGTTCTGGGTGGTCACACGGGCAGCACCCATGTGGCCCGCCATCTTCTTGCCTTTGAAGACGCGGCCGGGGTCCTGACACTGACCGGTCGAACCGTGCGAACGGTGCGAGATCGACACACCGTGCGAGGCGCGCAGACCACCGAAGTTGTGACGCTTCATGGCACCTGCGAAACCTTTACCGATCGAGGTACCGGTCACGTCCACTTTCTGGCCAGCCAGGAAATGTTCGGCCGAGATTTCGGCACCGACTTCGATCAGGCCTTCCGCGGGAACGCGGAACTCGGCCAGCTTGCGCTTGGGCTCAACCTTGGCTGCTGCGAAGTGACCGCGCATGGCTTTGCTGGTGCGCTTTGCCTTGGCGGTACCGGCACCCAGCTGAACAGCGGTGTAGCCGTCCTTTTCCTCGGTGCGCTGAGCAACAACCTGCAGGCCGTCCAGGGACAGAACGGTCACAGGAATCTGCTTGCCGTCTTCCATGAACAGTCGGGTCATGCCGACTTTCTTTGCGATAATACCGGAACGCATAATCTATACCCTCCGATCTTACGATTGCAGCTTGATTTCGACGTCAACGCCAGCGGCCAGGTCGAGCTTCATCAGCGCGTCCACGGTCTGCGGGGTCGGGTCGACGATGTCGAGAAGACGCTTGTGCGTACGGATCTCGAACTGATCGCGGGATTTCTTGTCGATGTGAGGGCCACGCAGAACGGTGAACTTCTCAATCTTGTTCGGCAGCGGGATCGGGCCGCGCACTTGGGCGCCGGTCCGCTTGGCAGTGTTGACGATTTCCTGGGTGCTGGCATCCAGCACGCGGTAGTCAAATGCCTTCAGCCGGATACGGATGTTTTGGCTTTGCATCGTACAGCCTTATTCTAGGCGTTGGGGTTGAGAGGAGGGCCTGCGCTCACCGCAATCCCTCATCGAACCCAAAAGGCGGGAATCATCCCGCCCCTGATCACACTCGGTGAACTCGCGCCCTATACGCGCTATGGCCCGGTCTGACAAGGGGGTGCGCCGCGAAACAAAAGGAATTCGCAGGCACACGCCCTGCCGGAGGCATCCGGGCCGTGCAGCCAGGCGCGAATGTAGGGGCCGCTGGTGTCACCTGCCCTTTCCCTTCGTCCCGCATAGAAAAAGGGCCTCCCGAGGGAGGCCCTTTCCATCCAGTATCAGGAGACCTGATTACTCGATGATTTTGGACACGACGCCGGCGCCGACGGTGCGGCCGCCTTCACGGATGGCGAAACGCAGACCGTCTTCCATCGCGATCGGAGCGATCAGCTCAACACCGAACTTCAGGTTGTCGCCCGGCATCACCATCTCGGTGCCTTCCGGCAGGGTCACGGTGCCGGTCACGTCGGTGGTGCGGAAGTAGAACTGCGGACGGTAGTTCGCGAAGAACGGGGTGTGACGGCCGCCTTCTTCCTTGGTCAGGATGTAGGCTTCGGCTTCGAACTTGGTGTGCGGGGTCACGGAGCCCGGCTTACACAGAACCTGGCCACGCTCAACCGACTCACGGTCAACACCACGCAGCAGGGCGC
>JGI12316J15310_10000043_pt14 | contig 61588 bp, 51 predicted proteins | sample MarCyaLeptolynsp_FD_15310 | JGI IMG/M metagenome (IMG submission 15310) | reverse complement strand
TGAGCGCCAGCGGCACAAGCCCGGAAGCCAAGCAAGGGGGCGACCCTTGACGGGCTGACAGGGGCAGGTTTACTGGGGCATATCGCACCCAACAGCAACCGCACCGCCGCCTCGAACGGGCAAAAAAGTTTCACCAGATTTCGCGTCAGAAAATTGAACAGCCGCCCGCCAAACATCCCTTATCCTAGATCTATCAACACCCAACAGTGGATCAGGAACCATGACGCAACGATACCGCTACACCTTGTTACTCATCGTTATCTTCTTCACCGCCCTACTCAGTTTGTATGCGTTGTTATGGCAGGGCATCCCCCTATCGCCGCTTCCGATTCGCCTTTTAACCCCCATTTGGACGGTCTAAGGTGAAACTTTGCGAAACTTTGCTGCTTGGTTTTTGGGTGGATTGCATTACGATAGATCCTTAAGGAGACAGGAACATGACAAGCCAATTTCCCGTGGTCATTTGTGCCACAGGTTACCCTTTACATGCTGATGCCATTCGCACCTATTTGCGCGGTTTTTATGAGGTAGATATTGTTCAACATCATAACTGGCAAGATGGCATTGCCCGCATTCAGCACCTTGCCAATACGCAGTGGGTGGTTGCCTTGATCGTGGATGACACCTTTCCCCGTGATGCCATCCAACTTGCTCGCTGGATGCAGGAGCATCATCCCCATATCGGGTTGATCTATATCGCTCATGAGTTAAACATCTTTCGGGTCTTGCGTGCCTTGGAGGTTGGCTTTCTAGGCTATCTGTATTTGGGGGATACGCTCGCCGAACGCCTCAAACAAGTCATTGATCACACCCGACGCGGCGAACGCTTTCTGAGTCAGACGGTCATGCAGTTATATGATCGCTATGTCTGTTATCGGGGCTTGTTCACCACCCTGCCCAAAGCCTTGGCCAGTACCTTCAAGATGATGGGCGAGGGTTTATCGATCCAAGATATTGTGGAGCGTACGGGGTTACGGGTAGAAGTTATCTATCGCAGGCAATACCGCTTGCGTCAGCATTTCGGGGTTGAGACCAACCAAGAACTGGTTGATCTCATTCAGCAGATGTATGGACAAGAGGTAGATTTAAATAACCGAATAGTGAAAACTAGGGTTTAGTAAATAGTGATATAATCATAAAAAACAAATATTCTACAAAAACTTATGCGTCATCTCTTCATTAGTTATTCCCATAAAGATCAAAGATATAAAGACAAACTAGTTACTGTACTTGATAAATTCGAGATAAATTATTGGAGTGACTCAAAGATTAGAATTGGTGATACTTGGCGAGATACTATAGATGATGCTCTGGAAAATTCATTTGCGATTGCACTTATACTAACACCTAACTCTCTGCAGTCTATGTATGTTACCTACGAATGGGCATGGGCACTTGGACGTGGAAAACTTGTTTTTCCCTTTTTATTTGAAGACATCAAACCACAAGAAAGAAATGCCCGTTTGGGGGAAATACAAGAAATAAATTGTATAAACGGCATTCCATCTAATCATATAGAATTACTAAAAAAATATAAAACACCTTCTACAATCGATATTTATCAACAATATGAAATTAGTAAATTATTTCTTCCAATACCATATTTTTTAAAATTATTAAGCTGGCTTTATGATTATTCACAAGGTGGTGAAATTTATCCAATTTCAAGCTGTTATACTCATACTGCATCTTCACTTTTATTAACTATATTAAATTTAAGGGAAAATCTTATACCACAATTTTTAGTAAATGTAGCACCTTCATTTCCAACAAATCTACGTAAAGAATTTGAAGAGATAGTCCATGTTTTTGAATTAATTATTACGGCGGTTAAAAATGTGCAATCACCTGATTTTGAAATAAAGACATTTGAGCAAAACTGGCAAAATAGCTTAGAACCACTTTTGTTAAAGTTTGCAGGCTACCCTCATAGTGGATTAACCGCATTTGAAGCAGAACTTAAGGCAATACCACAAGACGCAAGTATGGTTTGGGATGAGACTGTTAGAGTAAGGTTCGTTTTCATGCGTTACAAATTAAACTACGCAGGATTATCTCGTGAGGCAATCGATATGATCAACAATAGTTTTGACCTACTCTATAATTTAACCGCACCAGAAATGCTTCAAAAGATAATAGATGATCTAGGAAGCGAATAATCAGTTACAATGGCAAAATATAGTGTGTTAATTACATTACAAATTCAGAGACCAACCAAGAACTGGTTGATCTCATTATACAAACAACCGTTAAAACTCGCGCATCATGCCTAGCACGCGCCCCAATACCTGAACCTCACACGGCGAGACATACTGCTCCCGTAGCGGCTTCAGCAGTGGTACCAAGCGCCATTTTTTGCCCTCCCGATAAATGCGCCGTACCCGCATAGCGTTCTCTTTCCGCATCCACACCAAGACGGTATCACCATCCATCGCTTGATCGGTGTTGTGGATGATGGCGACATCCCCCAAATTCACCAAGGCATCATACAACCGCTCCGAATACAACTCAACTGCATACACCTGATGAGGCGGTGTTCCCTTTAACCATTCAAGCGGCACGGTCTGTGTTAAATCAGTCTCAGGGATGCCCAAACGCGGTCGCCGAATGATGCGCCGCAACAATGGCACTTGAACAACATAAGTTGGCTTGTCCGTCATGGCTTGGGGTGCATTCGCCAATTGAATCCCACGTGAGATGCGATCCAAGATATTGATGTAGCCCTTCTTTTCGAGTTTCCGCAGGTTATAAGAAACCAGTGAGGTCGATGATAATCCTGTCCCCTCCATGATTTCACGGATGGCGGGTGGCAAGCCATTGGTATCCACAAATTCTTCGATAAAGCTCAACACCATCTCTTCACGATGGCTGAGCGTGGGGTGTTCTGAATATAGTGCTGTCATGATCTTTCCTTCGCTTCCTTGATTAAGCCATGTTTGGCCGCTGCTAACAATATTTGTCCCGTGTGGGTCACATTTAACACCTGGCGCAAGCGATGTTGCACGTTATACACCGACGAAACGGACGTGCTTAAGTGTTGTGCGATTTCTTGTGGTGACTTATACTCAGCCATATGATGTAGTACTTGCGCTTGTCGTGGCGTCAATACCACTGGCGGCAAATCCCGACTGGCCAAGAACATCTGGTGGGCGGTCTGCGGTGAGATATACACGTCCCCACGTGTCACCGCATACAGTGCCCCCACAAAAAAATCACCTAATGCCTCATCTTTAACCATAAACCCCATCACACCCAATCCCGATAACGCCTCAAACTGTTTCAGTGTTATTCGTGTGGTGAGTGCCACGATTTTTACCTTCGGATATAGCCCCACAATATCAGATGCCACCGACTGAATTGGCGCTGAACGGGTGTTATCCCCTAGAATCAGGATGTCAATGGCTTGCCCACTCACCATTGCCTCCACAAGCGATGATACCTGCGTCCACGTCCCCACTACTGCCATATCGTTCATGGGGGTCACGATGTCTTGTATCCCTCGATGGATCACTTGCGCGGCGTCTAACACCGCCAACTTGATGTCCATCTTTGTCTCCTTCTTCACATATATCCTCGGTTATGTCAAAACAAACGTTACATAATGAACATCTGTTTCCTGAATATTGTAAACCATTTGTTCATAGTGCCGCAACTCAAAATACCCCCTGATTCGTTAGAATCCACATACCTTTGCCCACAAAAATGATGGCCGTATCAAGCTGTTTTATCGAATTTTGACCATGATGGTTCATTTGAGTTGGGCAACTCAAGGTGAAATATATTCCCCCAAAACCATATTTTTGCCCACATCTTCCAAAATGCCGATTTTGCGCCAATTTGGGATATATTATTTCGACTTGGGATATTGCACCTCCAAAATGTGAAATTTGGTGAAACTTTGACAAATATTTCACCACGCAAGGTGAAATGTTTCACTTCAGCAGGTGAAATATTTCACCTCCAATGTGAAACTTTGGCACCTCCCCTACACCACACTTCGTGGTAAGGTTGAGTGCAGTCAAAGAGAACGCCAGTTCTATGACTCCTGTGATTGTTTGTGAAAGATACAGCTGATGAGTAGTGACAAACCAACAACCGAGGATTCCGTGTTATACTCCCCGCCCACGCCAGAAGTACTCGATGCTTTTGCGCGTCAGGTCTGTCAATCGTTAGGAACTGATTACACCACCCCTGATGTGGTGGATGGGTTCTGCTCATTTATTCGTGTTGCCATCGCCATTCAAGCTAAACACTTGAATCAAGATTCGTCAGAAAGTTGACAAAGATGTTAAAGCGGGATAGTCTTAGAAGCATAAATGCAAGCGCCGCAGTGTATCCAGCACTACGGCACTCAGGTCGAAGCACCAATAACGGTGGCGCGGCGACCAATGACAGACTTTACCGCGTTGACAATTCACTTGTCAATTGAAAACTTTAAGAGGTTGTCTGTTATGTCCCCTACTCACCTAGCTGATCTTCGCGCTGAACGCATTGCCTTGTGTTATATTCGTTTGTCATACACCCGTGAAGGTGATGAGACGCAAAGCCCTGAACGGCAACGCGCCAACATCTTGAGGAAATGTCAGGAAGAACAATTGACACCCATTTGGTTTGAGGATGTTGAAGGTCACAAATCTGGACGCGATGTTAAAAACCGTCCCGGATGGCAAAAGTTAGTCAACCAGTTGGATCATCCCAATGTGGTAGCTGTGATTGCCAATGATCTCTCACGTCTGCACCGCAAAGGGTGGCGTATTGGAAAACTTCTCGACACCCTTGAAAAACGTGGCATTGCCCTCATTACCGCCGCACCTGGCAAAGAGATTGACACCTCCACCTCCATGGGGAAATTCATTATCAATCTCACCGCCACCTTTGACGAGCAATATGCTGATGACATCGCTGATAAAGTGAAAGATGGTATTCGGCATCGCAAAAGCAAAGGACTCAGTGTAGGACATCCTCCCTTTGGCACCACTCGGAATGCTGATGGGCATCTTATCCCCCATGAGGATGGTGCATGGTGGATGCCCGATGCCACCTTCGTGGCAGGTCAACCTGACCAACCACCACAAGATGGCGCTATCTGGCGCTCGTATTATCAAGCCGCCCTCCACATCTTAACCGCTTATGCCACGGGTGAAGTCGGGACTGAAGCCATTGCTTACAAAATGCAATCTGAAGGATACCCCTACCGCAACCGTAAAGGGCAACCACGCCCCATGTGCAGGGATGACATTCGCCGTGTTGTGGCCAACTGGCCTGAATATGGCGGACTCGTTCTTGACCAAAAGGCAAAAGACCGCAACATCCATACCGAACGTGAGATTGCCGAGATGCCGCTTGATCCTGAGCGTGCTGTTTTTCCGATTGACCTGTTACGGCAAGTCGCTCAAGCCCGCTTACAACGCGCGGTTCGCCCCGTAGACCGTGGACAAAAACGCACGGTTTATCCCTACGCTTTAAGTTACATTACTCGCTGTGCTCATTGTGAGGCACTCGCCAAACAACACCAAGACCCCACTCGACGCACCAATGTCAATGGTACCAACATGAATGGGGTTCGTCGCTATCGTCACAAACCGGGTACACAATGCACCAGCCAACGCCGCTCCGTTCGTTGTGACGACCTTGATGCCGATTTCGGGCGATTGATTAAAGGCTTAGTTATTAGTGAAGATGCCCTGGCATCAATGCTACAACATGCTGACCAGATCGACCTCACACCCGACCCTGATGCTGTTGACCCCCTTGTGGAACGGCAGCGCAATATGCAACGCATCAAGAAGAAAATCCGCAATATCAAAACACTCTTTGCGGAAGGACTCATCGAGCAAGATGAATTTCGACAACGCATGGCTGAAAATGACCGTGAACTCGCCTACTGGGAAGCGTACACAACCGGACACGAGGAAACGATGCTCGAACTCACCAAATGCCTTGACGCCATTGAGCGTGTCGCCAATCTCTGGGATATGGCTCAACCAAAAGATCGCCAACTCATGGCGCGTAATTTATTCGACTTTCTTGTGTACGATTTTGACAAGCAGCGGATTGTGGATTTCCGACTCAAACCTTGGGCTGACCGTTTTTTGGTCTTACGGGTTGCTCTGTATGATGACAATACCCCTGAAAACAAAAAAGCTTCACCGCAAGTGGTGAAGCGTAACTTGCCCCATACGGGACTCGAACCCGTGTTTTCGCCTTGAAAGGGCGACGTCCTAGGCCACTAGACGAATGGGACTTAACAAAGAGATATTCTAATCACTTCTAAATTAAAGTCAAGGATAAATTTAAAAAATCGCTCAAATTCATCATCTATTATGTATAACTTTTTTCAAAAAGCCATCATCCCCCCCTTGAACATACCGGCTAATTAGAATCTGAGTCTAGTCAATATCAGTGATATAGGCATATAAATGTGCAATCTCTTCATCACTAATATCAACTGAATCAAATGCTGGCATATCAGCTGGCCCACGTCGGATAGCTGCCGCGAATACATCCAATTCAATTGTCTCTATATTAATGGCAGGTATAGGTGTCACGCCTTCGCCATTCAACCCATGACATGATTGACAGGGTAATTGGAACCATAACACTTCGCCGATAACTGGATCAGCCTCGGTCAAATTTATAGTGCCAATCGATGTAACCACATCTTGGCGATCAACTGTCGTAATTGCAGAATCTTCAAAAGTCACAAACCATACTAACCCAGCAACCAACAAAACCGTCATTGCACTAGCATAGGGATAAAAAATATTCAGGCGTTTTGCTAAAACATCATCAGGAACTGGTGGTAAGGAATCGCCAGCATCAAGCCGTTCTAGCTCAAGACCATGTTCTGCTTCCATCTCTTTACGAGATAATGTTCCTGTAAACATTGAACGATTGAACTGTTTGATATGCACATTATAAAAATGCCAGACAAGAATAGACAACACCGCCAACAGTGCTTCTGCACTATGGGCTGCTTGTGCCATAGGGATCGCAACACCGGGTAAGAGACACGTTGTTGCGATAGGATTCCATAACATGAATCCCGTAATGATCATAATGAGTGTTCCCCACACCAGTGCCAGATATTCGGCTTTTTCACCAAAATTAAAACGTGGCATTTTAGGATGTTCGCGGCGTAATCCAACATTAAACATTAAGGTTTCATAGACATTTCGCACATCCGTTATGGTAGGGAGCATCGACCATCGCACCCGTCGCACAAACAAATTGTAGGACACTATTCCACCATGGTATATGCTACCCCCCATCAAAACTATGGCAAAGAACCGATGTAACAAACGGACACTTTCGATCCCCCCCATGGCATCAATAAAATCCCGTGCAAACTGCGAATCTGTTGCATAGCGCTGGGGTAATCCAGTAACAGCCAACATTGTAAAAGAAATAATCAGCACAAAATGTTCAACCCGTGCAGCACCCGAAAATCGTTTATAGTGTTGTTGGATTTGATCGGTTTGTTCGCTCATACCGTGCCTCCATGATCATCGTTGTTATCTTTTAATAGACGGACGCGAACCCGCATAAAGGCATCACTAACCACCAGTACAGCAAACCCACCCAAAACAACCGGAATTAAAATTTGATAGAATAAATTCACCAAATACAGCCCTAGATTATCTTCAGATGTAGGCTCAAAATGTCCGACCCAAGAATCTGGGAAATTAGCTTCTGCCCCAGGGTGGCATTGCTGGCATGTTGCCAACAGGTTTTCTTTTGCAACTTGGCTTTTACTATCATCAGCCGAGGTGATGTTATGGACACCATGACAGTCATAACAAACAGCTTTATTAGTCAATACATCGGGATCTTGTTGCGAAAAAAGTGAAACTGTTGTTCCATGGAAATCGGACAAGTAACTGTCAAAAACATTTGTTGAAATATCGTATTCCGCCATCAACGCTTCATCAGCATGACAATCTGCACATAATTGAGGAGAACGGTTCCGCGCTTGTACCGTCGTTGGATTATTGATGCCATGAACCCCATGACAACTAATACAACTAGGGGCATTAGCATCCCCACCCACCAACAAAGCTTCGCCATGAACACTAACTTCATATTCTGCAAATACAACAGTATGGCATTCACCACACGTTTTAGACGCTAAAGCGGGGTCATCATGTACCACTGGTTCAACCTGATGTGCCCCATGACAATCCGTACACGTTGCCGCACGCGTATTCCCTCGCGCCAGCCCTTCATCATGGACACTATCTTGCTGATCACCCAGTTGATCAGTATGACACTTGGTACAAGTTACAGATGATACTACCGTATAGTCCCGTGCTGTAGCAGGTAATGGTGTGACATGTGGATAGGTATTGTTTTCATGACAATCCAAACACCCTAGATCCTGATGCACAGACCCCTCTAATGTATCAGGTGTTACTTGTAGATTTAACTGCGTGCCGTCGGCGAATGTGATATGTAAATCTTGCGCATGGCACAACTCACAATAGCTATTGTCACCCGTGATTTCGACACCATCAGGCAAGGTGAACTCACGTTCACTCTCGTCACCACCCGTTTGAAATGGAAATGGATGCAAACTATCGTCAAGTGGTGGATGTGTGAGCGCTTCGGCAGGTTGTGCCACTTGCCATAAGCCCATACCAACCAACACTAAACCGGCTCCCATCATAAATAAAACAATTCGTCGTTTCATGCTGCGTCCTCCCGTTGAACTACAAGGAATACCCACGCTGCGCCCAACATCAACACAACACTAATTACCATAATGGCAATAGACTGCATCGTGAATCCGGACGGTGTTTCTGTTGCTTCAACCGTTAACGCCGTTGTAGCAGCAGTATCATCAGGCATGGTGGCTGTGCTGCCATCACCCATTACAAGATCGGGAACGTTGTTTAACCCTAATTCAGTTTCGGCAGCTTGCAACAAAGCATTGGAATAATTTGGATTGTGAATGCCTCGGCTACTATCTTGCTCAACAAATGTCACTGTCTGCACGAGCCATTCAGGAGCATCATCCGTCATAGCGGCTTGAATCACCACCAACCGTTCATCGGTTGTTGCTTGAATATCTGTAATCAACTGTGCCATTCCTACAGCATCCACATCTTCACCATGACACACTGAACAACTATCCTCAAACGGAATATCGGTTGCAACTGTAGGCGATACAATGGACATAGTATGGCTAGCTTGCGTAAATGATCCCACTGGCACACGCGGCATATGGCATGTCGCACAATCAGGACCAGACACTTCAGCAAAGTGAGCAGACGCCAGCGGAATAACTTCATCTACAACAGCTTGACCTTCAAACATTTGTTGTATGGGATAGTGCATCCCGTCAGTCAGGTCAGGATCACTATGACAGGCCAAGCATAAATTATTGGCGTCATCTCTGAGGAAGAAGTTGCCACTAAAGCCAACAGCCTCAACCGCCTCACTTTCACCTTCGCCCTCATCATCAGCAGGAGCCGCACTAGCAACTTCTATATGTGGATTGTGGCAGCTACCACACGTGACACCAAATTGCGCTGTTTCAAGGGTTAAAGAAATCGGCTCGCTACCGTCCCAATCACCTGCATCATATAGCATGATGAGGTTTTCTTGCCATGCATAATCTGTACTATGGCATGCTAAACAGCTATCGTCAGCATTTTCGCTCTCTAATAAACTTGTTAAAGCAGAAGCATGACCGCTACCACCCCATTCATTAAACCGCATATTTGGGCTTTTACCATGACCGCTCACCCACCAATGGTCTTCGTCATCCGGAGCAACCAAATCATAATCGGCAAACAAGTCACCGCCGGGTAAGTAGTCTATAGCAAATGGATGCAAGCCATCCGATGCCACTCCTTGGCTATGACATTGCCCACAAGTTTGCGCATCAGCAGACACTAAAATTGCATCACGAACTTCTTGGACATCATCACCAGTGGCGCGTCGTGGCAAGAAGTCTGCAAGCTCAACATGGTAACTACCAGGGCCATGACAAGATTCACAAGAAACACCATTATCAACCCACTCACCAGTTGCAACATCTAAACCAGTGGTGTGACACCCCGCACAATTTTGTACCCAATCCAGTGGGTCATCACCATAGGGTAACCATTCATTGGTTTCAACATGCCACATTGCAGGCGCAACCACCAACCCATCATTGGTGCGGACGACATAATTTTGCGCATAACGTCCTGCTCCAATTACATAAAAAATATCATCGGTCGTAAATGGACGAGCTTCCCCATCGCCATCAAATGCCATCATGCGTACATCATCCCCAATAGAAAAATCTCCAAGGATGGCGCCCTCGTCATCGGGTTCTGTCAATGCACGACCATGAGCATTATCTTGCATCCCGCGCATGTTTCGATGACAAACCAAACATTCACTATCACCCATGTAGTCTAGTGGAACCTCGGGAACGTCAGTATCAACTGATTCAGTATCAGCATCATCATCTTGGGCATGGAGTGCTGCTGGTACTACCAGTAAGACACCCATTATGATCATTATTAAAAAAAGTATCTTTTTCATGAGTACCCTAAACGTAACATTAAAAATATATTATAAGAAAATGAGAGAGAATGCTATCAAAGTTACTACTTTTTTGTCACATCAAGTGATGTAATTTGTCATAAACCTATGTAAATCTACATCGACTCCCTGTCATATGTTGTACTATAGAATCACAACATTAAAATAAAATGAGACAAAAATTTACCTAATGTGTATGCCAACAAGAGGGAGTTTGGTTCCAAGGTTAAAAGCTACCATCACACCCTCCATCCTAAGAAATTTAATATCGGCACATACACCTAATTATATAATTAGCTTTTATCATTTATTGCTTATCAACATTAAAAAAATATCAATGCACACACAACAACTCACAACCACAATCCTCAACCACCAACGAGAACCAGATCATCGCTCATTCACATCCACTGACCACAATCTCCCATCTCCACCATATCATAAAGCACACAGCACCACACAACAAAGCGTGCATACGTGCAACCAACACCCAACACGAGCGAACTGGGCTGTTGATTTCAAATTCGTGTCCCTAATGGCGTTGTCTGCGGGCATCATCATTCAATTATTGGGCTTGGTAGGGGGGACAATTACCAAGCGAAGCAAAAAAACTTATTTGAAAGGAGTTGCAGTATGACACGCAGATATTTTAGTCTGACCGTGATTTGTGTTGGCTTGCTCCTTCTCGCCATGAGTGCTATTTCTGTTAGTGGGCAAGAACCGGAAGACCAATTTGAAACGTCACCGATTCGTACCAATGCCACCGACGCAGTTGGAATTGGCTCCTATGTCGCAGGTCAAGCCTATGCTGTTCCTGCTGGAGAAGACCCAGCAGAGCAACCCGTCCAAGCGATCATTTTGCCGTATGGTATCTACCCAGATATGCATGTGGATATGATCGAGGACTTCGAACAACCAGCCCCCACCGTTGAAGGTTTCACATTTGAGTGGAGCTTTTTGGCAGAAGATGGGTCTGAAGCTGAGCTGATTGATGGTAACGTCGCCATCTTTTTAGCAGATATTGAAGGCGTCTATGAACTCACGCTAACCGCAACCGATGAAAACGGAAACGTTGGCGAAAGCACTTGGGTCGTGTATGCGACTACATACGTTGGTAGCGGTTACCTCCGCAGCGCCAATGAAGACGACCCCACACAGTGTATCGATTGTCATGAGGAAGTGGTTGATGCTTGGAGCGTCACGGGTCACGCTTCCACCTACCAAGAAGCATTAGACGGTCAATTAAGCGACCACTTTAATGCGGACTGTACGCTCTGCCATGCCACGGGTTTTGACAACCGCGAAGGCGCAGTCAATGGCGGCATGGATGATGTTATTTCGGACACGGGCTGGGTTTTCCCTGAAAACTTGGTAGAAGGAAATTGGGATCAACTTTTAACCGATTTCCCCGAAGTGGCTGAAATGTCAAACGTTCAATGTGAAGCCTGTCATGGCCCCGGTAGTGCACACATCTACTTGGCTTCTCGTCGTGAATCCATGATCGGTACAGGCTTGAGTTATGGCTCTTGTGCGCAATGCCATGCCTCAGAACCTTACCACCTCATCCCACAACAATGGGAAAGCAGCGCTCACGCTGAAGTTAACGCTCGCGCATTTACCTACCCCATTGGGGAAGACCGCGCAAGCTGTGTTCGTTGCCATAGTGGTGTTGGTTACATCGACTGGGCAAACGGCGTACCGGAAGAAGAACAACGGACAGATTACCAAGTTCACACTTGTGCAGTTTGTCACGACCCACATGATTCAGACAGCCCCAACCAATTGCGTGTATTCGACACCGTTACCCTCCCAGATGGTACGGAAATTGATGACGCAGGCCCATCGGCTACCTGTATGAGCTGTCACAACGCACGCCGCGACCCCATTTCGGGTGTTGAAGGTGCGGTTGAAAGTGGTCGCATCAGCACCCCGCACTATTCAACTGGTGCGGAACTCATGAACGCTACAGGTGGTTACACGTGGGGCTTTGATATGCCCACAAGTGGTCATGGCGAAGCCATTGAAGATAGCTGTGTGGCTTGCCATATGGCAAACACCCCACCAAGTGGAACAGTTGCGCATAACGAAATTGGTGGTCATACCTTTGCAATGACCAATGCTGATGGCATCCAAAACATCACAACTTGTGAAGGCTGTCATGATGGTGAAGATAGCTTCAACTTTGAAGCCTTCCGTGACTATGATGGTGACGGCACTATTGAAACCAATGACGAAGAAGTAGCCGGCTTACGCGAACTACTCGTTGAAGCATTAGCTGAACGTGGCGTTAGCGTTTTAGACCACTACCCCTACTATGAAATTGCAGAAGGCACAGAAACAAGCGTAGACTTGTATGGCGCTATCTGGAATCACAAATTTACCGAAAGTGGCGGTTCTGCTGTCCACAACTTGCGTTACACGGTTGCCCTCTTGCAACTCAGCTATGAGCAATTGCTGGGCGAACCTGTACCAAACGCTTATATCCTTGAAGCTAGCATTCCTGTAGCGGAAGAAACTGGCGGGTAACCCCCTGTTCTAGCTAATCGCACACACACAAAACGATGCTTCGGCATCGTTTTTTTGATCCTAACAACGCCTTGATAAAAACTCAGTAATGTAAGATCAAAAAGCACAACGGATCACATTTTCATATACCATTCAAAAAATATAATAGGATTGATTTAATGGACTCTTTCACAACCACATAATAGTTTGATGATTATTATCCAAAGCTTATGGTTTAATGGTGAACAGTGTGTTAACGTGTAATAAGTAAACCCTAACAAAACAATTTATTTTAACTAAGTCTTACCGTATTACAGTTCCACCGCAGCAAATCCAACGCCAAAACAGTGGCGAGCTCACCATAAAGCCGAAAGATTGAGCTTGATAACAAAATGAAGTCAAAGAAAACTCGGAATCCCAATAGGCGACTTCAACGCATCATGTCCATGTTTCCATTGGACAAAACAGTATTCCAATTAGAAGAACGCCAATATCAAGACGCTGTCTTTCGTATAATGATGCGGTGGGTATTGCTGGTTTGCCTACCATTGGGCATTGTTTATCTATTCAATGCTACACAAGAAAATCTTATCGCAAATTTAATACTGGCTGTTTGCTTCACAGCAAACACCACTTGTTCAATATATGTCCTGCAAAATCTCACACTCGACAATATTGACACGTTATCGAATCTGTTTTTAGGACTAGCAACCGCTACACTATTCTTTTTTGGGTTCTTCCAACCCATAGAATTTGTGTTTATTAGCGCCCACGCCGCCGCGATGTTGATTGCCTTAGCGGCGTTTCTAAAATCACAGCGATGGGCAACCTTATGGAGTACGTTAAATATCACAGGTTTTGCGGTGGTGTTGCTGGCCAGACGAGGGTTTGACATATCGCTCATTGATCTTGGCATATTACATGACATGATGATGTATAGCTTGCCGATTGTCATCTTAATTGTGTTGTCAGAAATGAGCCGTGTCACTACACAACACTTTAAAATGAACTTACAAGCCAGCCATCAACGACAAAAGGATGTTATTCAACAAACCGCGAAACTTCGAGAATTAGCGGAAGAACTTGCCCGCAGTAACCGAGAATTAGAAGATTTTGCCTATATTGCCTCACATGACTTGCAAGAACCACTCCGCAAAATCAACACCTTTGGGGAACGGTTGCAAACCAAATTTAGCGATGACCTTGATGAACAAGCCCTTGATTATTTACGCCGTATGCGAAACGCGGCTAGTCGTATGCAAACCTTGATACAAGATCTGTTGGGCTATTCGCGCATCACCACTAAACAAGAACCGCATCAACCCATTGATCTAAAAGAAATTATCAACAACATCGCCAGTGATCTTGAGGTACTGATTCATGAGAACAACGCCGTATTAGATGTTGGAACGTTCCCCACCATCATGGCCGCCCCCGGGCAAATGCGGCAACTCATGCAAAACTTAATCGTCAATTCTCTGAAATACCGATCCCCTGATCGTCAACCCGTGCTCCATATTCATGGTGAGCGGATTAATGAGCCCTCACCTGCCTGTCGTATTACAGTTAGTGATAACGGGATCGGATTTGAACAACAATATGCAGAACGGATCTTCGGCGTTTTTCAACGATTACATGGCCGTAATCAATATCAGGGATCCGGTATTGGATTGGCAACCTGCCGCAAAATTGTGGAACAATATCATGGTACAATTGAAGCAAATGGCATACAAGGTAAAGGCGCAACTTTCATCATAACCATCCCTTATACCGATGATATTATGGAGCTTTTACATGAATAACATCAATGAACCAGTCAACATTTTGATGGCAGATGATGATGAAGATGATCGCTTGCTAGCAAAAGAAGCACTAGCTGAAGGACGCTTGCTAAATAATCTATACTTCGTGGAAGATGGCCAAGAGCTTTTAGACTTCCTGCGGCATGATGGCAAATATAGCCAAGCAACAGATGCCCCCACACCGGGCTTGATTTTACTAGACCTCAACATGCCCAAAATGGACGGGCGCGAAGCCCTCACCAACATCAAGGCTGATCCCAAGTTAAAAAATATCCCTGTCGTCATTCTCACAACATCCAAAGCAGAAGAGGATATTGCCCGTAGTTATTCCTTAGGCGCAAACTCATTTATCACAAAACCAGTTTCTTTTGATGGGCTGGTTCATGCCTTACAAACACTGAAGCAATATTGGTTTGAGATTGTTAGCTTACCAACGGAGACCTAGTTAGAACATGAACATCAATTTCACCCCAACAAAAACAGATAACGCACCGTTATTAGTGCTACTCATTGAAGATGATGAGGACGACTACATCTATGTTAGAGACATCCTACAAGATGTTGATGGGCGCTCCTACCATATCCAGTGGGTTGACAACTATCATGATGCGCAGAAGATTACCGATCAAAAGAAGTTTGATGTTTATTTGCTTGACTTTTTCTTGGGGGAAATCGATAAAACTGGATTGCATCTTTTAGAAGAGATTAAAAGCAAACAACATGATGTACCAGTCATTATCATGACGGGTAAAGGTGACCATATGTTGGATGTCCAAGCCATGCAGGCAGGCGCAGCGGACTTTTTAACCAAAGGTGACTTTACCCCTGAAATGCTAGAGCGCAGTATGCGGTATGCTATTACACAGTACCGAACCCTCAACCAATTGAGGGAAAGCCAGCAACAGATCCGAGACTTTTTGGAAAATGCCACCGATCTCATCTTGATTCTTGATGCAGATGGGCAATTCGTTTTTGCTAATCGGGCATGTACAGACATCTTAAAATACAATGACACCGATCTGCAAACCCTGAAATTGGAAGACATCATTCACCCAGATTGCAAACATACAATTTCCCAATTTTATGAACTTCTTGATCACGAATCCGCCAATGGCGTCATCATCACCACAGCCTTTCAAAGCAAAGATGGCACAAAAATTGAAGTTGAAGGGAACATCAACAGCCGTCAAGAGAATGGCTATGGCGTGTCAATTCGTGGCATCTTTCGTAACATGACACAAGTCAACAAATTCCAACGCCAACAACTTGAGTTCAATTTGCAACGAGAAAAGAACCAGCAACTCCGCCAAATGGTAATGGACTTGTCACATGACATCCGCACACCGTTAACAGGGCTTTCTACCAGTGTTTATTTAATGGGCAAAAGCAAAACGGAACAAGATCGCATTCGGCATCAAGACAAAATTGAGTATCAAATCGAGCGCTTAAACAAAATGGCTGAAAAACTCCTGTCTGTGACACGCTTGAGCAATGATACGCAGTTTGAGTTAGCCAGCACGGACATCAACAAACTCATCAAGGATATAGCCTCTACTTTTGTTGACTCATATCACTTCAAAGAAATTGCCCTGCTCCTTCATCTTTATGATGAACTACCGCATATTGAAATTGATGTATTCCATTTTGAACGTGTGATCTCAAATCTGCTTGAAAATGCCCTCAACTACACAGATGTAGGTGGAATAGTCACAATTTTAACCCAACAGTTGAGCGATAAGCTTGTAGAAATTACGATAACTGATACAGGGATTGGGATTCCACCAGAGGAATTACCCAACATCTTTAATGAATTTTATCGTGTTGATAAAGCCCGCACCGATGGGAATCGCTTGGGGTTAGGGTTAGCGATTACCCACCGGATCATTACCCTGATGGGGGGTAACATTTTTGTGGAAAGTATTGTTGGCGAAGGAACAACCTTCAAAATTCAGTTTCCGATTCAGCGGTAATCAAGAGATACTGTTACATACCCCTTGATTACAATATCAAGTAGCAAAGCCCTACCCTTTGATTGAACCAGCCAACAACCCTCGGATAAAATACCGTCCTAAGAAGATATAAACCAGCAAGGGTGGCATCGCGGCCACAATCGCCCCTGCCATTGGTAAGTTCCATTTAACGGCTTCCCCACCGGCTAATTGTGCCAACCCAACTGTGATGGGTTGTGCTGATGGTTCCGTCATGGTGACAGCAAAAAGAAACTCGTTCCAGACTTGCGTAAATTGCCAGATGATGACCACCACAAACCCCGGAATGGACAGTGGAAAAACAATTTCGGTATACAAGCGCCAAAAGTCCGCGCCATCAATGGAGGCCGCCTCTAGCATTTCATCAGGAATTTCCACATAAAAATTACGGAAGATCAGCGTTGTGATCGGCAACCCATAGACGGTATGGATCAGGATCAAACCCGGTAACCCTCCATACAGATCAATATCCCGCAAAAATTCAAACAAGGGAATCAAAATCGCTTGGTAGGGAATAAACATCCCAAACAACACCAACGGAAACAACAACCGCTCAAAGGGCGGGTGCCACTTGGAAAACACATACCCATTTAACGAGCCTAACACAGCAGACAATGCCGTTGCCCCAATGACCAACACCACGCTATTGCGCAAGCGGGGGCCAAATTCTTCAAGCACTTCTGAGTAACTTTCCCAGTACAGCGTTTCGGGTAACTCCCACGTAGAGGCTAAATTGATCGTGGCAGGGTCTTTTAAACTTGTGATGATCACCAGATAAACAGGAATCAGGAAGATCAACATAAACATTAGCAATAAGGTATAGATGAAAACCCGTGTCGTATAACGACGAAATGTTAATTCAGTCATGGTTAATCTCCCCATTAATCTGTTTCGCGGAGCTGTGTCCACAAATAGGGCACAATCACGAGGGCAACAAAGAACAACATAATAACCGCGATAGCGCTACTCACGGCAAAGTTATTGGAACGGAATCCTTCGGTGTACACCAAGATACCGGGCACCACCACGCTGGTATTGTCGGGGCCTGCCATTGTCCATACCAAGTCAAAGATCTTTAGGGAAATATGCCCTAAAATAATCATAGCGCTCAACACAATCGGACGCAGTTGGGGCAACACAATACGGGTATAAACCCCTATTTCGCTAGCCCCATCCACACGGGCGGCTTCGCGCAATTCTTCAGGAATCCCCCGAATACCGGCTAAAAAGATCGCCATGGTATACCCCGTCATTTGCCATACAGCGGCAATAATCACCCCGATCAAGGCAACATTAAACCCTTTGGGGGCAATGTCAGGTTCAACATCTGGTAATTCCAACGGCAACCAAATCAGATCCCATACACCTACTAAATACACAATAATCGCAATCACGACAATCGTGCCATGTGTCCGCAACCGTGACCATTCTTGATTCACCACATGGTTCACCGAAAAGAAGGCTACCCCGGCGATAATGATGCCCGTCAAATAAAACGGCACATCGCCCCACGTAAACCCTAACCAGACTTCGCTACTATTGATCCATGTAAAGCTGAGTGGCTCTAGGTTCATATTAAACGGCGACCCATTAAAAATGGACGGTAGCAAGGTGTTCACGCCGCCTTCAGGTTGTAACATCCAGCGCCAAATTGTCCCCGTCACCACAAAGGAGAGCGCCATTGGAAATAAAAAGGTCGTTCGGAAGAACCCTTCAGCAATAATTTTTTGGTCTAACAATAACGCTAGCAAAAATCCAAAAACAATACAGCCCCCGACAAAAAAGATGGTGAAGAAAAAGGTATTTACCAAGGAGTTCCGAAATGGAAATTCAAGAAATGCCGTCATTAAACTTTCATAATTCTCAGTGCCAATGTAATTCCGCTCAACATCTTGATTCAAAGCGGTTGCTTGATCGATTCCCCAATCAGAAAGGGAAACTTGCACTGTCCGAAAGATGAATAAATATACAAAGATAAATAGCAGGATCAATGATGGGGTTAACATCGCCATCGCCATCATTCTATCGCGTCTACTGTTCATGTTGATGCCTCCTAGCCCTTAAACAGAAGCCCCTGCGAGATGCAGGGGCTTGAGTGTTCAAACGGTGGTATGTGTTAGGGGCTTATTCGCAAGCGCCAGATTGTGCACATACAACAGCGAATGCTTGGGTAGCAGCTTCGGAGCTACCACTTTGCAAGAAGATTTCCATCACTTGGTTAAAGTCACCCATAAAGCGTTCGTTAGCGGCAGTACCATGTACCAAGCTAGGTACGAGGGTATTGCTTGACCAATCGTCAGCCGTAGAGAGCAAGTAGTCGTTGTACAAGTCAGGGCTAGCAGATACAGCGTCTAGGTTTGCAGGGATGGAGCCTTTCAAAGGATTGAAAGCATTTTGACCTTCAACAGACCCGAGCAAGGACAACCATGCAACAGTTGCGTCACGGTTTGGTGCATCCAAAGGCAAGCCGAAGCTGTCAGACAACCAGAGGAAGTTACCAGCAGTATCAGGGGAAGGTGCATAACCATAGCCTTCGCCAGGCACCAATTCAAGGGTTGTGGTCATGTAACCAGCAGCCCAGTCACCCATAATGTTGAACGCAGCATTACCAGCAACAACTTCGTCAATTGCTTGTTGCCAGCTCAAGCCAGCAGCATCTTCGTTGATGTTGGAACAAGCCAAGATTTCGCCAAAGGTGTCAAATACACCAACCATAGCTTCGCCAGTGGGGTCGGTGGAACCATCCCAGATGCCGTTCCAGCCTTCTGCACCCAATACACCGAGGGCAACACTTTCAAACAAGTGGTTAACGGTCCAAGCTTCACCAATGATGAGTGGGGTTACACCAGCTTCTTGAATGGTGGGGCAAACAGCCAAGAAATCAGCCCATGTTGCAGGCACTTCAATACCCCATTCTTCGATGGAAGCAGGGTTGTACCACATCACATTGGAGCGGTGAATGTTTACAGGTACGCTGTAGATCCCACCTTCGTAGGTGATGGTGTCGATCAAATCAGCGGGGAAGGCGTCAAACCAACCATTAGCTTCGTAGAGTTCGGTCAAGTCTTCCATACGGTTAGCAACAACCCAAGTACCGGTCAGTTCTTCACCAGCGTGAACTTGGAAGCTGTCAGGAGGCTCGCCACCGAGCATACGAGTTTTCAAAACTGCACGCGCGTTAACACCAGAACCGCCAGTGACGGTCGCGTTAATAACTTCTACATCTGGATATTGTTCAGCATAAAGGGCGATCAAGGCTTCAAGAGCGGGGCCTTCGTCGCCAGCCCACCAAGAGAAGATTTCAAGTTCCCCGCTGGGGGCATCATCTTGCGCATTGGTCATCGGCACAATGGCAGACAGAACCAAAACGACAACCAATAAAAGAATAAAGCGCTTTTTCATTTTGTAATGCTCCTTGCATAAAAAGCTTTATACGGTTAAATAAAAGGGATGACCCTTAAATTTCCTTTACTTTAGCAAGAAACCTTGTGCAAAATCTATAAGATCTTGCCATACTTATGACACAATACTGACAAAGTATCGCCATATACTGACAACGAATAGTTTTTTTAACCGAAATAGCGTAATTTAAAATGAAACACAAACGAGTTTTACGATTTATGCAAGAGATACCAACTGATTTTTTTGATGATGTAAAAGACGCGCTTGAACACCTCTACGACTTCCCCGCCTTGCAAAAGCATTCACTGAGCCTTCAATACTTCAACACCCAAAATGCAGCGCAAGACTTGCGACGCGCTTTACTAGATGCAATCGAAAAGTTAAACCCCGGAACGGATGTGTATTTCCGATCCCCTCATGCGCGGCTTTATAATTTGGTTCACCTTTATTACGTCGAGGGTATGACGATGCAAGAGGTTTCTGATGAATTAGGGATTTCGCAACGGCAAGCCTACCGTGACCTCAAAAAAGCTCAAGAAAGCATTGCAGAAATTTTTTGGCACGACCGCCCACAAATAGAGCCATCGTCCACACCACAAAACACTCAATCCGTGCAATCTGAAGTTGAACGCTTAGAAGGAAACATTCAGGTTATTAATTTGAACGACGTGGTGGAATCCGCATGGCGAGCCGTAGAACGCCTTGCCGACACCAACCAAAAAACCTGTCAATTTGACTTACCCACTACCCATGTCAACTTAACCACGGTGCGCCCTGTTGCCTTGCAGATCCTTGTAAACTTATTGAGCCATAGCATCCAAAATAGCCAAAGCACTGAGATACACATCAGGCTCCACCATGAACACCCCACAATCAACCTTACCTTAGAATACACCCCCAAAGGGCAACAGCCACTTGCCCCCATCATTCAACAATTGGTAGACAATCTTGGTTGGCGTTTAACCTATAAAACGATTGAACACCAACAACAAATTTGCCTCAGCATCCAAGCGGCTGATGCCAAACTATTGATCATTGATGATAACGAAGGCATCTTAGAATTATTTGATCGCTACCTGAGTGATATGCGGGTACAACTTCTATTTGCCAAAAGCCCACTCGAGGGGTTAGCCATGTTAGAAACGCTCACCCCAGACCTGATCATTCTGGATGTGATGATGCCAGAAATGGATGGCTGGGAACTCTTACAACGCATTCGCGCCCTCCCCCAAACCATGAACACCGCTGTTTTGGTATGTTCGGTTTTTAATGATCCAGAACTCGCCACCTCATTAGGTGCCAATGGATTTATCAACAAACCAATTGACAAGGACAAAGTCTTAACGGGCTTACGGTCAGTAGGCATTTTGTGATATGCAATTTCAATTTAAAGACACCCTGAACGATCTGCGCACCCTGTTAATCCGTCAAACCGTTTTGTTGGTTGGCGGATTTTCTTTAGCGTTATCCTATTGGGTGCTGGCCGCACCACAATTCCAAGTAGCCTTATTTACCGCATTGGTCGGATTCGTAGTGGGGCTTGGTATGCTTTACCAACAAACCAGAACCAACTTACAGCTTGCCCGATATAGCATTGTGGTCTGGTTAAACCTTGCCTTACCTGTTGCAATGCTGCTGACCGATGCAACATGGATACCATTTTTAGGGCTACCCATCATCTTGATGGGATCAATGCTTGTGTCGCATAGTGGATTTCTAACAGGGATCTTGATCCTTATTTCGGCATTCTGGTTAACCACGCTTGGCGACCGCACCTACCCCCTTGAGCCAATCACAGCACTCACTATTTTGACCACCCTCGCCACATGGCGCATGGTCGAAACCTTCTTTACCGCGCTCATGTGGTATAGCTCCATGCAACATCGGGCGGACAAATTGCTCCAAGAAACCCGCGAACAACGTGCGGACCTGGCGGCGGCGGTAAAATCACTCAACAATGCGCAAGACTCACAACGTCGCCTGCAACGTGAACTCATCCGTGCCCACAAAAAAGCAGAAGAAGCCCGCCAGCTTAAAGAGCGCTTTGCCGCTAATATTAGCCATGAAATCCGCACACCATTAAACTTGATCATGGGTTTCAGCGAGGTAATGCACGTTTCGCCAGAAGTCTACAGCGACGGCAGTTTTTCTCCCAAGTTACGGCGCGACATCTTCCAAATCTATCGTAGTAGCCGATACTTACTGGACATGATCGATGATATTTTAGCGCTCTCTCAAGTTGAAATGAGTCAATTTTCAATCCATTTGGATGATGTCGATTTAAAACAGTTTTTGGGTGACACGCTTGATATTGCAGAAGGCTTATTTCGGGGTAGTACGCTAACCTTAGAAACCAATTTTGCACCCAGCCTCCCCCCGATTGCTATCGACCGCACCCGCATCCGCCAAGCATTAATTAATTTACTGAGTAATGCACGTCGCTTTACGGATCAAGGAACCATTACCCTATCGGTATGGGTGGAAGAACCGCAAGTGTATTTTGAGGTTCAAGACACTGGCACAGGCATCCCAGATGATAAATTAAAGTACATCTTTGATGAGTTTTATCAAGTTGATTATTCCCTAAGTCGGAGCCATGGCGGGGCAGGGTTAGGCTTAGCCATCACCAAACGATTTGTAGAAGCTCACGGTGGCAGTATTTGGGTAAATAGTAGCGAACATCACGGTTCAACATTCACCTTTACCCTACCCCTAACCCAATTGCATCAAACAAGGGGGGGGAACCGCCGCGATGGCCGAAAAACGCAACCACTCACCCCCATAAAGCAGACAATCCTCACACTTGATGCAGACGATCAAGCAGAGGGTATGATCCGTCAATTTTTGACTGATTACGAGATCATTCGTGTGGAAGATACCCAACAATTAGCATCCACGATTGAGCAATATCGCCCCCATGCCATTATTCAAAATGTTGCCCATACCCCTGCCATACCAGACATACCTTCACTGGAAATTCCCGTTATACAGTGTACATTACCAAGCAATCGGTGGTTGTTAGAGCGGTTTAACGTGTTAGATTACCTCACCAAACCGATCACGATCGATAAGCTGTCTGCCCTGTTAGACACCATGCCCCACCTACAACGCGTTCTCATTGTGGACAATGATCGCGGTTTTATTCAATTTATTGAACGGATTTTAGAAGTCACCGCGCCCCACATCCAAACCACCCACGCCTATGATGGCGAACAGGGACTCGCTATATTAGAAGATACACCAACCCCACCCGACCTGATCTTTTTGGATTTGATGATGCCGAATGTAGATGGCTTTGCCTTTTTAGACACCATGCACACCCAATTTCCTAGATTAGAAGTCCCCGTGATTTTAGTCACCGCCACCACACAGCTAGATGACACCCTTGCCCAACATATCGTGGTGCAACACCCCAAAGGCTTTCAACCTGCCGAAATTTTGAACTGTTTGAAGCTCTTGATCCCACAATTAAAAACTGACTATAGCACCTACACTACACCCCGATCATAAACGCCCACCAATAAGTGGAGGGCGTATAATAGCAACATGAAGATGTAGGCTAATGCTTATAAATTATCAATTGGCTAATCTGTGCCAGCAGCAGCGGCGCGTTGCTTGAGTTCTTCTAGTGAAATCCCCATTGATTCTGCGTAGTTTTCAGCTTCTAGTTCTCGCATTTTGCGCTCAAAGGTGATGATTTCATGGTCAGACATAAACTCGGCAGTGCTATAAATGTTATGAGAAATTTCGCTATATTCCGAAAAGTAGGGATCTTCTTCTAGCGTTTTGGTTGCATCGGCAATGCGATACCAAGGAATCCCGGGATAGAGGTGATGGGTTTCGTGGTAACCATCATCATGTGGGAAGAAGATCATTTGATGTAAGAAGCTGCCCAACGTATTGCGGGAGGAACCAACATCACGGGTTAAGTCTAGCCCACCATGTTCAGACACCACCGACCAAAAGCGAATAATCGGCAAAATCAAGAAGAACGGAACCACCCAATATAACGCCATTTGTAACCATGCACCGGTTAGCGCTGTCAGCCCTAAGACCGTTAACCAAAAAGCGGTTTTGGTCTTGCGCCATGTGGGACTTACCCAAAAGTTCTTAAATTCATGCGTTAAATAGTGAATCGTCAAAAATCCAGTAAAGGGTCGAAAGACCATCACCCACCAGAAGTTTTTGGGTAACTCCAACACCCCCCAGTCCGCATACCGTGCCAGATCAGGGTCAACATCGTCATGCCCAAGGTTCAAATGATGAGTCATGTGACCGATTCGGTAGTCTTTGGTAATCCGAAAGGCTGGGATCCCAAAAAGAATATCTAGATTATCATTCCACTCGCGTTTTTCAAACAAATTGTAGTGAGAAGCTTCATGAATCAGGTTTTCAAACCCCCGAAAGCGACTTGCTACAATAATCATTGCCATAACATAGATTGGCAAAAACAATACAAAAGGCAAAGCAGTTTGAGTCCGCAGGATTTCGCAGAAAATCCCCAACCCAAAAATGGTCAGCCAGTCGCGCCCGATGGCACTAAAACCATACAGTGTATTGCGCTCATAGTAATTTTTAGCAAGACGACGAAGCCGTTTCATGGCGTCTTTGTCAGTGTCGCGGCGTGGAACATTTCCCTCTATTGTGCTTGCTTTATTTGTCATAAGACCTTTAGATTGCCCTATCATTGTTTTACAGCATATCATAGATTCTAGGAAAATGATGATGAAACGTCATATTTTATGACGTTTGTCACATAGCCCCCTAAAACCCATTCATAACTTGTGTCGATCATATTATAACAATCGGGTTGCTTAAATGTAAGCAATAATGGATAAGTTATGTATGAAATTGTCAATATTTTCGTACCATGCCCACTCTATATTCTAGTGTTAAGATGCTCAATAATTGATATTGATAAATACACCATAGGCGTTAAGGAATAATAACCATATCATAGCCCTAACCATCTGATAGAAAATCAAAGCACTTAAAATCACATGATGCAACCACCCGCACAACAACCAGCTTCAACAGAAAATCTGTCGCCCAATACTTTATTATGGATCAAAGTTGCGGCCTTATTTGCGATATTTATTGCCTATCATGCCATCAACTTAGTAGGTGTTGACTATGTCAGCCATTTTTTGCCTGCTATCGAGCGTGGACACGCGGGGGAGCCGTTATATAGTCGGGGGTTTTTTAATCCGCCGTGGTCACTCTTTGCCTTTGAGGTTTTTTACCATCTCGGGCTGATAGGCGCTCAAGCAGGCATCATTATTTTTACAGTGGCGACGATGTTTGCTGCTTTCCGCTTATATCTTATGCCAGACAGTGGGTACGCAGCACCATTTGCTTTAGCTTTTGTGTTTATTAATTTGCATATGGTCGATTTTGTCACAAGGATTCAAGTTGAGGGGTTTATCTTACTCGGGGTGTTGTTTATGTACGCCAGCATCAAATCTCAAAATCCCTATCAAATGGGATTCGGTTGGGTGTTAGCCACCATTCGGCCAACAAGTGTTTTACTGCTATGGCCGTATACCCTTTGGATCGTTTACCAACGCGGGTGGCGACACCTAGCACAAACGATGATTATTCCATTAATTGCTGTCACAGCCTCATTTGCATTGTATGGCAACTGGTTAGAGGAACTTTACGTCTATATGACCACGCGCGAGCGCCCACCCGATATTTTTGTAACGGCTTTTTGGCGCGCTGTCTCGCATTTTGGTTTCCCTACATGGAGCGCTATATTTCTAATTACCCCTGTTTTAGCGATCACAGGTTGGGTCTTATGGAACCGCCCACAATTAGATCTCAAGACAAAGATGATCTATCTCATTCTAGCCTCTTTGCTGGTCACACCCTATGTTACAAGCTATCACTACACCATTATGATGGCCATGTTCATCCCCATGCTATTACAAGTCAAGTTATGGTGGGGAATCCCCTTATATGCGCTCACCATTACGCCCGTCACAAGACCGTTTATTGAACCATTTCCGGCATGGTTTGACATGGGCTTCATTATCCTTGCATGGGGTCTAACCAGCTACATCATCTGGACAAACCAATCGCCATACCATCAACCAGACAACCCACCGATCATTCCAACTTAATCCGTGGATTCAACACACTATACATGATGTCAGCTAACAGATTCGCCACCAAGATAATCATCACAGTCACCATAATAATGGCTTGGATCAAGAAAATATCCCGCCGATTAATCGCCGTGATCAACGCACTGCCAAACCCAGGATACCCAAAGACAAATTCGATCACTACCAAGCCACTAATCAACCATGTTGAGCTAATGGCGATCACCGTAATAGTGGGTAAAAGCGCATTGCGTAACACATGCTTGAACAAAACGGTTGTGGCGGGAATCCCTTTTAGGTCTGCAGTGCGCACATAATCGCGCTTTAGCTCTTCGATCACTCCCGCACGAGTCAAGCGCGCAATATAGGCTAACAAAACCAATGTCGCCGAAATTGCAGGTAACCATAGGCTTGGTAATACCTCGCTAAAAGAGGCATCAGGCCGCACCGCCGAACTCGACGGAAACCAGCCGAACTGCTCTGCTAAAGGATTATCCGCCCAATCTAACGCCACCACATTAATCAAAAAGAGCGCGGTCACAAATTCGGGCAAGCTGACCACTGAAAGCGTTAACACTGAAATCAATGAGTCTGGCCATTTGCCTTCCGTCAGCCCTGCGATCACCCCTAGCAAAACTGATAGTGGCACTGCAATCATTAACGCGACAAATGCTAATCGCGCTGAGTTCCGCACACGATTTAAAACCAACGCTTGATTATCTTCCCCACGAAATGCCGTCGAAATGCCCCAATCGCCTTGGATGAAATCACCCGCCCAAATAAAATACTGTTCAAAGAGTGGACGATCTAAGCCATATTCTTCGCGCACTTCATCCACTCGTGATTGTGGGGCTTCGCGCCCCCCAGCGATCACGCGGGCAACATCACCGGGCAACACCCGTACCAACAAAAAGATCAACACGGAGGTAAAAATCAACGTAAAAATAAAAAACACTGCCCGACGGAGTAAAAATTGAATCATAAACTAGATTATCCTTCTTCCGTTACAGGGTTTTGTTGTAACGCGGTTAAGTCTTCTAGCGAGATGTGGCACCGAATCGCGCCGCCATTTTCTAACGTTTGCCACGGCGGGGTTTCTTGTTCACAAATATCCCCAATCTTGTGTGGGCAACGGGTATGGAAACGACAACCACTGGGCACAGCACGCGCACTTGGCACATCCCCTTGTAAGTGGATCGCCTCAGTGCGATGGTTGGGGTCAGGCACAGGGATCGCCGAAATCAAGGCCTCTGTATAGGGATGGTGTGGGGGTTGGAACATATCTTCCGCATAGCCCACTTCCATAATTTGCCCCAAATACATCACCGCAATAAAGTCAGCGAGATAGCCTACCACCGCAAAGTCATGCGAGATAAATAGATACGCGGCTTCATTTTCGGCTTGCAATCGTGCCAACAGATTCAACACTGCCGATTGCACCGACACATCCAATGCAGAAACAGGTTCATCCGCAATCACAAAATCAGGATCACTGGCAAATGCCCGCGCAATCACCACCCGCTGTTTTTCACCGCCGCTGAGTTCCCCCGGATAGCGATCAAAATATTCAGCCCGCAGGTTGACATCTTCTAATAATTGGCGCACCCGCTGATCAGCTTCATCCCGCCCTAAACCGTTTAGCTTCATCAATGGGCGCCGCAAGGCTTGCCCCACGGTGAGATAGGGGTTTAACGATTCTTGTGGATTTTGGAATACCATTTGAATTTTGGCCAGCACATCCTTACTACGTTGGCGGACATTGTTCCGAATTTCCATACCGAGCAGTTCAAGTGTGCCATCTGTTCGATCTTGTAACCCGATGATGACTCGTGACAGCGTTGTTTTGCCGCTACCACTTTCACCTACTAAACCAAGGGTGCGCCCCTTTTGAATGCTCAGATTTACACCATCCACAGCACGGACAGGCGGTGGTGTGGTGCGTTGAATCCAGTCTTGCACACTACGCGGAACCGGGAAGTGCTTAGCAATGCCATTGACCCGCACCAGATTTTCACGGTCAGGCGGGCGCTCAGTTCCCCGTTGCACATCAGGGGTTAAATCAAGTTCCCCGCTGACAATCTCTTGCCAGCGATGGCACCGCATCGACCGCCCATCGGGGAGCGATTCAAGCGGCGGTTTATCCGTTTCACATTTATCAATTGCTACCGAACACCGCTCACAAAAAACACACCCGCTGGGTAGCTGCTTTAGTGATGGTGGGTGACCATTGATGGTTTGCAACGCATTTTGATATTTGGTTTGCCCCACACGCGGAATACTATTGAGCAAGCCATTGGTATAGGGATGCACGGGTGAATCAAACACCGTTTTGACATCCCCATCCGCCATCACATCCCCACCATACAAGATCGTGAGGCTATCGCACACTTGCGCCACCACGCCCAAGTTATGGGTGATGTATAAAGCTGCCGCTGCTCGGTCGCCACTAATCAAGGTTTTGATCAGATCAAGGATCACTGCTTCGGTGGTCACATCTAAGCCGGTTGTGGGTTCGTCAAGGATCAACACCTCAGGATCGGTAATCAACGCTAATGCAATCACGATGCGTTGTTGCATCCCACCGCTTAACTCATGTGGGTAACGCCCCGCGACACTTTCAGGATCAACAAGCTGCACCTTGCGGAACATTTCGATCACTTTGGCTTCTGCATCTGTTTTATTGAGCTTTTGATTAAAGCGCAAGACTTCTGCTACTTGAGCGCCCACCCGCATCGATGGGTTGAGCGCAGCGGCGGGGTTTTGCGGCACCATCTTCACACGGGTTCCCCACAGGCGGCGCATTCTAGTGCGGGAATATTGGGTGATGTCTTCCCCTAAAAGCTCAATTTTGCTTTGCGGTTCAATCCGTCCGTTAGCGCTTAAATAGCGTAAAATGCCTTGTGCAACGGTCGATTTGCCGGATCCTGATTCCCCTACAATGCCGTGAATCTGACCAGCGTCAACTTGCACACTAAAATCCCGAACAGCGGGGATCCATTGCCCATCGACAGAATAACTAATGCTTAAATGTTCAACGTTTAAAATTGGGGTTGTCATCATGCGCTATCTAACCACTTTTTTGTACAATACGCTTGATGCCATCAGACATCAAGTTCACGCCCACCACCAATAATGCAATGGCAATAGCAGGATATTCCAAAGCCCACGGGATCAAGGCATAGGTGTTCCGATTGTCGCCCACCATAAAGCCCCAATCCGCTGAGGTCGGATCAATCCCGATCCCTAAAAAGCCCAATGAGGCCACCAAAAAGATCGCATAAGAAAATCGTAGCGAGGCTTCGACCACTAAAGACGGAATCACCGAGGGCAAAATCTCTCGAAAGATGATATAAAACTGTGATTCTCCTCGAATCTGTGCGGCTTCAATAAATTGACGGGTTTTAATGTCTAAGGTTGTACTACGAACAACCCGCGCCACAATCGGCACATAAAGGATGGCAATGATCACCAAAATTGCATTATCCGCAATGAACGATTGCCAACTACCACTGTCATAATCCAGTTGACGCAAGACACCCAACAGCACCAATGCCAATAACAGAGCGGGGATCGCCAAAAACGCATCAATCAAACGCCCGATCACTTCATCGATCAAGCCGCCTTGATAGCCCATGAATAAGCCGATGATGGTTCCGACAATGACAGCTAACAAGGTGCCAAGCCCAGCCACGCGGAAAATACTCTCAGCCCCCAAAATCACACGGCTAAAGACATCGCGCCCTTGCATGTCTGTGCCAAAGGGATAGTCCCCAAAACTCAGGCTAGACCACTCAACCGTCGGTTCTGCCCGCACAGGGCGATTGATGTCAAAGTCGTTTGGATCAGGGTATGGAGCAATCTGGCGTCCAAAAATCGCCAAAAAGAGAAAGAACAAAACCAACGTTGTACCAATCGCGGATTGTGGTTGGCTATAAAGTTCTTTGGTAAACGCAAAAAAATTATTGAGATAACGCGCCATAACGGTTTATCACATCATAAAATCAACGTTAATTCGGAAATATAGACAACTTGGTGAAACGTCCCCTTACATCCCCGCCCCACTATACACTTATATGCAGCGACGTGCAAAATCATTTAAAACCACATGCACGGCATTGCGCCCCGCCATCGGCGGGTGCTGGCTCCCGCCAGATGCAGCTTTTTGACTGAGGCGCAATGGTTACTCATGCTCAAGAAAGATGAAGAACTGACTAGGTTTAAGGTCTTGGTTCTAAATAAATTTGCTCAAACAATTCTGGCATAAACCCATGTAACATTCTATCAATTTGAAAACATCGTGGAACAAAGATAAAAGGGCGACGTGGATATAATCGATCATTAACCCAAAATTCGTTCCAATCTTGAGTATGCTCAATAAACATGTTTGCATAACCTGCGTCTTTTGCGAGTGGATATTGATCCTCTATATCCAAACATCCGGTTAAGCATATGTCAACATAAGATTGAACAATGGGACGGTCGGCTGTTGGTACGGGCACTGCTGCATCTGCTGGCAAGGCATAAATCCAGATCACACTATCGGCGGGAACATCCTGACTCCCATCTAACATCGTAAGGTCTTCAGGAGGAATAACCACTCGTTCATAGAGCCCTTCGCGACGATCAGTAGCTTCTAGCTCTGCGCTTGAGACTGGATAGATCACACCATTGAGCTGGGCATTTTCTTCAATTTTTACGCCTAAATACGTCGGGGCAAATCCAACATTTTTGCCGGGCGCCCACCAACCACGCGCAAATCCTTTAGCAATCACAGGGGATGCCGTATGCACATCAGGTGTCGTGCGTTTACGTGATTCTGCATCAATGAGTGACCCATAGCCTAAAATATAATCTTGTGCCATTATCAACCTCCTATAGTTTGGTCTTGTAGTGTCTTTAAACGCTCTTTTACATCTTCCAATGACACATTAGTATGTGCAATTGTCAGCTTGTTCGTTTCCATCAATTGTAATGCTTCTTGCAGGCTATTAATGGCTCTATCATTTTGAGCCGCATCAAAACGTAATACCCAGCCGAGGTTTGCTAAAATCCCAGCCAAGGTTCGCGCATTGTCTAACTCCCGTGCGTAAGATTCTGCTCTCTCAAGATAATCAATGGCCGCTTGAGCATCATCACGCAACATATATACAACGCCCAACTGATGTAAAGACCAAGAGAGTTCCTTTAGGGTTTTAATTTCCTCAGCAATTTGCAAAGCCTTACGTCCATAATGAAGCGCTTCATCTAAACGCCCCAACTTAGAGAGCACTGCCGAAAGATTATAGAGAACAATACTCTCCATACGGCGATTACCAATATCGACATAAATTGTGAGTGCTTCTTCCAAAAATGGTAACGCTTCCTCATAATCCTTACGATAGATATTTGCCGCGGCAAGATCATTAAGATTTTCAGCAACTAAGCTGCGGCGGTCAAGTTGACGGGCAATCTTCAAACCATGTTTAAAATGCTCAATGGCATTTTCATAATTAGCTAACACAAAATAAGCAGACCCCAATAGGTTTTCACCACGGGCTGCTCCCTCAATATTCTTTAATGCCTTGTATAATTGTATGGACTGGTTGTAGTACTCCAGTGCATTTTCGCCATCACCACTATTCCAATAGATCCGTCCTAAAATGTGGTACATTTTAGCTTCAGATTCTTTATTGTCATGTTCCTGATGTAACTGTAGTGCCTCTTGGGCTACAAGCTTTGCCTCTGGCAAACGGGAAAGATACGTCAGGGCAGCCCCTCGTGCCCCCAACATATCCGCATATAGTGCAGATCCCGCCTCACATAATTCTTCAGCCACTTTATAGTATTCAAGCGCTTGTTCATAGTTACTGAGTGTCGAAAAATAATCTCCAATAGCTTTTAGAAACTTAATTTCTTGCGCTTCAACTCGCAAATACCGCGCAGCAACAAGACCCAATTGAAGCCAATTTAACCCCTGTACACCAATTTCTGGGCGCGCCAATACATATGGCATCACCGCACTCGTAAACTTAATTGCATAATTGGACTGTTTTTGTAAGGCAGGATCAATAGAACCACCGATTGGCATAAACTCAGGTTCAGCGGAACTCATGTTATTTAAGTCTCCCACAGCCTGTTCTAAGGTCATCCGAAGCCGTTTGGCAACTTCGGTTATATGCGGCAACAATGGTTCAAGGTCACCCCATAGATGGTTCGGTAGATTAAAACCAACATGCGATTGGTTGATGATATATTGAAAATACGTATCCCGAATAGCTAAGTAATCATCTGCGTTTTGCTCGCGCAAAAGGTTTCGTGCATACGTCGATAGTAGTGGGTGCATTGAATATTGTTTTTCTTTATACTTCTCTTGATCCTCACGGGTTAACAATGCCCGATTGGAAAACACATTCAGCACTTTACGAACACTACTTTTTGAACCAGACTCTTGCCAAATAGCGGCTATCAAATTTTCATCTACCACAGCATTATTTGGGAAAACGCCTAATGAAACAAATCGTTTAACCCAATTACGCTTTTTGCGTTCTGCATCGGCTAGTTCCAGCGCTCGCAAGCTTTGCCCTAAACAAATTGCGACGCTATTTTCTCGGTTACTGATCGCTAGCTCTAATGATAGTGTTTCTTCTAAGTCACCACTTTCTAAATCCTGATGTAGTTCATCTAAAATGTCCGCAAAATCTTCAGCATCCTCGCAACGCCCTGCCACCAGTTCTAAAGATAATGTATGCCCCTTTACAATTTGATGTAATTCTTTGATCAGTTTTTTATCCGGTATCTCAGAATCTTTGTCATTAAACCGACTGGCAATCAGGGCTTCTGTGTCTTCATAGCCTAAATTGCTAAGTGGGTATACGGTACAGCCAATTGCTTCTGCTTCTGCACGAAATTGGGTGGTTATAATACGGGTAGTGTCTACCGGCAGTGCTTCTAACAGTGTTTGCACTTCAACAAAATCTTCGGCCCACACATCATCCAACACCACGAGGATTTCACCATATTTTTGAAAAATAGAGCGCAATTCTGCTGGTGAAATATTGCGTTCAGGATATTCGCCAATCGCATAACTTGCCCATTTTCTGAGCACCGTTTGGGCATTTTCAGGATGCTCACCCCTTGTTTCATAAATAACCCCACCGGGGTATCGGGTTCCAATACGACGACAAATTTCTTGTGCCACCATACTTTTTCCTGTGCCAGCCATTCCCTGAATAGCAATGATACGCTTTATGCTGCTGTCTGACTCTAAATCTGTGGGGTGAATAATGTCAAAAATTCTTTGCAAATCATTTTGCCGCCCAATAAATAGGCGACGCTCTGGCGGGGTCTGATCAACTAACGATTTCCCAAGCCGCAAGGACAAGTTGTTGATACTTAACAGTAATTTATCAAGCATTATTTGCTGATTTTGTTCATCACGGAAATCCAAAAAGTTGATATGCTTAAAACGCTCTGGCAGATCAACCGTTTCAAACATTATCGGGATGATAGGGATAAAACGTTGTTGCGCCATATCTTGTTCGTATGTAATCATCCAACGTTTGGGATCAACGGAACTTGACGTTAGGAGTGACACCATGACGAAGGTCTTCTTAAGACCACTATCAATTTTTCGTTTCCAATCGTCGCCCCCACTAAGCGATTCACGATCTAGCCAAACTTGCCCTGCATACCCATTATCATTCAAATGGTTGTAGATCACTTCAGCATATTGTTTATCAGTACTAGCATAATTGATAAACACAAAGGCATCTTTGACTTGTGATTGTGTCAATGAATTTGCTGACATACTCACTCCCATATCATTATTCTTTATATCACTTTAATCATGTGTCGTTTTTTTCAATAGTTTCAGATAGATATTCAGCATAGTATGTCACCATGCGCGTTTTACCATCTGCCAAATAGGTGGTGTCATCATACATTTTGCCAAAAGTATGACTAATACCATAAGCACCTGTGCGCGCTAAAACAATATCTTGAAAGCGGGGAAGTAATTGCTTTATGTCAGACTCTACCCATTTTTCATTCGGTAAGCAGACATAAAAATGCCCAGTACCGATTACATCACCTGTTTCGAAGTGGTAGAGTGGTTGACTATGTCGCTTATAATACCGCTCGCGCTTATCTAGTTCAACGAGTTCCTCATCTGTTGTAGGGAATGCCAACCCATTAAAAGAAGCAGATGCTTGTGGAAAAACATTCATTGCAGCAGCTTCAATATTCGCATTAGGGAATAATTTATAACTAGGTTTATAATGTTCCGGTCTTAAGTTAAATAACCGCATATAGTCTTTCACAACAACGGGAATCATTTCTTTATTTTCCGCAGAACCTTGTCCAATCGTTTGCCCCAAAGACCCACGGTTTAATAATGTCCCATAACCAACTATATAATCCATAACACTTTTATCCTATTTTTATTGATTTTCTAACACAAGCTTAATGAAATTGCCTAAATACGGCGGCGTGCAAAATCGTTTAGAACCACATGCGCGGCATTGCGCCCCGCCGCCCCCATGATCCCGCCGCCGGGGTGGGTGCTAGCCCCTGTCAGATATAACCCTTTGACCGGAGCGCGGTAGTTGCTCATACTCAAAGCAGGCCGAAAAGCCATCATCTGATCCAAAGACATTTCAAGGTGCATTACATTACCTTGTAACAGACCGAGTGTACGCTCTAAATAGACAGGTGTTTCGATGAGTTTGCCCACCACTTTCTCAGGGGTCATGTTCGGGGCATATTGCCGCAAGGTGGCGAGCATGTTGTCCGCTTCGCGTTCTTCGATAGCATCCCATTGTTCATTATTAGCGAGATCATAGGGGTAATATTGTCCCCATAAAAACATTGTATGATGATCAGGCGGGGCTAAGGTCGGATCAACCGTCGAAAACGTCATGGAGATCAGCGCGGGGTCTTGTGATGGTCGTTTTGCCAAAAAATCACCATAGGCCGCTTCGAGATAATCCAAGCTGGGGCAAATCATCTGCATGGCGCGGTGTGCCTCATTTGGAGCGCCCGCATAAGCCGTGTAATCGGGTAGTTCGTTCATGGCATAGCGTACTACTGCCCCGAATCCATTTCCGATGCGGGTTCCATCAATAATGCGCTTGGCACGCGGCGGCGCACCCTCACCGAGGAGTTTCATGGTGGTATGGATATGCGCCCCACTGATCACCACTCGTCCGGTAATGGTTTGTCCGTTTTGGGTGTGGACACCAACCGCCCGCCCATTTTGGGTGATGATCTGTGTCACGGGGTTATCGGTGTATATGCTACCCCCATATGCCGTGATCATCTTTGCCAGAGATTGGGTTAGCATCCCCGATCCACCTTTGGGGCGTTTGATCCCAACCTGATGATATAACGGATGCCACAAAGCGAACGGCGCAGAAAAAGCTTCGCCCGGCGGTGGCCCCGACTGCGCCGCCATCCATCCGATGAGGGCTTGAAGTTGCGGGCTTTCAAACGTATTGCGCAAAAAGTGACCATAACTACGAATGATCTGATTAAGGGGTTCTTGCCAATTGCGCCCAAAGTTTGCGCCAAGGATCAAATGTTTAAAGAGATTATACGGTGAAGGCGTACTGTTAAAAGTGCGTACCATGCCTTCGGCCATCGGTTGCCATTGCTTGATGAAGGCGCGATAGGTTTCAGCATCGCGGGGGCTAATTTGGGCGATGCTTTCGCACGTTTTATCAAGGTCTTTCCAAATAAATAGATGCGATCCATCTGGAAACGGCGCAAAAAAGATCGGATCAACGTCGATGTAGTCAAGGTCATAACGGGCAAGCCCCAAATCTTTAACAATCGGGGTATGGTGGATCAGAATATGGGCAGAACCACCCAGATCGAATTTGAAGCCATCAATAATTTCTTCGGTGACAACTGCCCCACCTACCGTATGGCGGCGCTCCACCACCGCAACATGATAGCCAGCTTTGGCAAGGTAGCCCGCACACACCAGCGCGTTATGCCCTGCCCCCACAATGACCGCATCAAAGTCTGGCATGGAGGCTAGGAACCAATCATTAAAATATCATTTTTTATGTAGGGGGGTGCTATAGCGCCCCCAACAACATCCAAATGATTACAATCGGGCGCCCTGTAAGACACCCCTACACGACACATGATAATTGTGTCACCCATCAAGCGCTTTTTTCTTTGGGGGGTTTGCTGCTGGATGACTCTTTTTTAGGTTTTTCTTTTTCTGCTTTGGCGGGTTCGGTTTTCTTCTCTGGTTTCGTGTCGGAGTTTTCGGATTTTGTATCCGCCGTATCCGTGCTGGTCGTTTCGCTAGCATCAGATTTGGTCGGTTTAGTCAGGCTGGTTTTGTCGCCTTTGCTGTCATTAATGTAAAATCCCGATCCCTTAAAGACCACACCAGCAGCTTGGATCACACGAAACAAGCCGGTTTCAGCCCCACAATTTGGGCATTCAGTCAGGGGATCATCGTGGAAAGATTGACGGGCTTCTAATTCATGACCACATTCGCGACAGCGATATTGGTACATTGGCATGGCGGATTTTCCTTATAACGCATCATACAGGGAGTTTCAATAAATGGATTGTAACGGGCAGACCCGCATCTGACAATATTTCAGATCAAATTCTGATGTTTTTCTGATCGCGTTCTGATGGGGGGCGGATAAAATCACCCAATTGGAAAATGATATACTAGAGGAAACAAGACAGGATGCGATCATGAATCAAGTTGAGATTGATCAGTTTTTGCAATTGGTCAAAGACACCGACGCAAAAACCAAACACTTTTTGATTCAACAAATCTATGCGATGCTACCCCAACCCAGCGACACCGAGACATGGACAGACGAAGAACGTAAGATGATCATCAACCCGCAACCGCTTTCAGGCGCGGAAATCATCGCAGCAGGGTTAACGGGTACTTGGGCAGATGAGGATATTGAAGATTCTATTGAATGGGTGAATACCCAAGAAGCCAAGCGGCGGGCAAAATATCAATGGTAAATGCGGTGGTGGTAAAACGGTAAGTGATAGGTTGAATGATTTTACCCCCCTCTAAATCTCCCCCCGAATTCGGAGGGAGACTTTTGAGCCCTTCTGCCCCCTTATTGCCCCTTCCTCCGAATTCGGGGGAAGGGGTTGGGGATGGGGGTTTGGATTGAATCTATCTCGTATCACTTACTACTTAACCACTACCGCATCTACATTAGTGACCGTCCCTACCCAAAATTCATAATAACTAGACAACCGTAAACGATAGATAATTTAAAAAATTTCGACCCGCTTCGCGGGTATTCTGGCGGCTTCGCCGCCTCAGAAACGGACGCTACGCGCCCTACAGAATGCCTGCTTCGCAGGCTCAGAATACAGGAATCAGAGAACAGAAAACAGAGCTACGGCTAATTATTAATAATTAGCCAAAAGAGCGGGCGCAACGAAACCCGTTGTTGCCGTTCACGTAATTAGGGTCGTTCCTGTCACGATTGGCAGCCCGCAAGAAAAACGATGTAATGTAGAACGAACCGCCCCGCAAGCTATATAGAACATCCGTTTCTTCACCTTGATCCATTTCACGTCCATCATCTGCAACATAGGAGTATTCAGTAAAAACTGAGCGTGTCCACTCCCAGACATTACCACTCATATCGAGTGCCCCTACCCATGATGCGTCTTGTGGATAACTGCCCACCGGTGCTGTGATGGCATAGCCATCATCATTTTCTTCATTTACGTAATTATAGACGCTCGCCCAATCTTGCTGACCACAATTGCCATCACAATGATTGGCTTCATTGCCCTCGAATTCATCCCCCCAAGGGAACAACAACCCATCGGGGCCACGCGCAGCATATTCCCACTCGCGTTCGGTGGGCAACGATGCCCCTCGCCATGTACAATAATCCCGTGCTTGGAACCACGTCACCCGATTAATCGGTTGGTCAGGCTCACTAGAAAAATCCGAGTCTGGTGTGCGTTCACACTCCCCTACATCTACACAGGCTTGGTATTGCGCACGGGTCACTTCGGTGCGATCAATCCAAAATGCTGCCATCTCTTGTTGGCTCGTGGGTGCTTCATCCTCAACCCAACTACGCGAGCACTGAGCGCTTTCCACTGCTGCCGCTTCGCACATCTGGTAACCAAACTCAATTTCCTCTTCGGTACTGCCCATCGTAAAGCTCCCCGCAGGCACTAACACCATTTCAACGCCATTAAATTCTTGAATATAGGGTTCCCAGTCATCATTACGGTCAACACCCACCTGTGCCAAGTCTAACGGAGATAGTGTCGGGGTCATTGTAGGTGGCTTGGGTGTATGGGTTACCGTTGGCTCGTCTGTGGGCGTGTTAGTTGCCGTTGGTTCGTCTGTTGGGGTGTTGGTTGCCGTTGGCTCGTCTGTCGGGGTGTTGGTTGCCGTTGGTTCGTCTGTTGGGGTGTTGGTTGCCGTTGGTTCGTCTGTTGGGGTGTTGGTTGCCGTTGGTTCGTCTGTCGGAACCTCGGTATCGGTTGCGATTGATTCCTCGGTTTCAACATTGGCGGCAACCTCTGTTTCTTGGGGTGTTTCGTCTGATTGATCACCACCAAACACGCCTAAAACGAACACCCCTCCCAGAATCAAGAGCGCGACCACTGCCAACGCAATACCAATCAAACGCCCTTGGTTACTGGCTTCCGTTGAAAGGCGCATTCCTGTTCGTGTTGTGTTACGGCGGGGCATCTTCCGAATCGTATCGATCACGCGCTCCATGTCGCGCCTAAAATCCCGCCCATCACGGATTTGCATGGCATTCAGATAGGCTAATGGCTCCAATGAATCGGGCAATGTGTCCGGTTTTGGCATCCGTGTATTGTTGATCAAAATCGGGATTAAGCTGATCTGTTCGCGCTGCAAGCCGGTTTCAACTTCGATCCGCACCGGGTCCGCAGGGTTCAGCAAGCGGCGGGCACCATCGTCATCTTTTACAGAACTCCATTGATTGCCCATCACTACCAATAGCACATCACAGGTTTCCATCTCTTGGGCGATGAATTCCCGAAAATCTACACCGGGGGGGATGTTATCAAAATCAATGAAAACATTTTTGGCGCCAAACGCATCCGCAAGGTGATCGTGAATACGTCCCGAAATGGCTTGGGTGTCCGAACGGCGATAAGAGATGAAAATCTTGGGCATAAGCTCAACCACAGTTTAGGATGAATAATATGAAAATTATAGCAAGTTTCCTAAAACTTCACACTATTAGCGTAACAATGTAACAATGTGCCTTAATCCTCCATCGGTAATGTCATGGTAAAGGTCGATCCCTTATCGACCTCACTCTCAACCGTGATTGCACCACCATGTCGTTCAACAGTTTCTTTGGAAATAGCCAATCCTAGCCCCGTGCCTTGGGCAGTCGATTGGCGATGCGCACGGTTAAACGGTAAAAAGATTTCCTCCAAATATTCAGGCGGAATCCCAACTCCGGTGTCCATCACTGCTAATGCAACAGAGTCGTTATTACCAGAAAGCGTTACCTTAATGTATCCATCTTCGGTGTAGTTAATGGCATTCACCAATAAGTTGGTCACCACTTGCGTTATCCGTAAGGTATCTATTGGCATCAAGGGCAGATCATGATTAAGTTCCATATGGATCGCTAACCCCTTTTCTTCTGCTGTGGTGGCAACTTGCCCAACAGTTGTCTCAATCAGGTTAGGTAGGGAGGCTAATGTTTTGTTGAGTGTTAGGGTTCCGCTTTCAAAACGGGTAATATCCAATAGTTCGCTAATCAGATGTTTCATATTTTCGCCAACTTCATCAATGACCGATAAATGACGTTCAAGGTTTTCTGGTTTCTTGCGGATCAAAAAGGTTTTAGTCAAAATGATGGAAAGTGGTGTTTTTAATTCATGGGCAGCATTCGCAATAAACCGTTCCCGTTGTTCTTTCAGGGCTTGCTCTTGGCTCATGTCGCGGATGAGCGCCATCACTTCATGATCACTAATTGCCACCATGCGTACCTCCAAATAAATCCGGACATCATCTGGCAAATATTTAGGAAAGCTGAAGGTTTGCATTTTTTGCATCCGTAAACATTGTACCAACATGCGCATGATTAATTTTGCATTGTCTGGTGAAAACACATCCTGCACATGTTGCTCACTTAATGCCTCTAATTGACCATAGATTCGCTCGTGGGAATGCACCAAACTATCGACAATCTTACCGGCTCGATCGATACGGAATACGGCATCCGGGATGGCTTCTAGCAATGCCCGTTCCTTAGCTTGGCTTTCCCGCAAGGCTTGGGTACGTTGTTCAACACGAGCTTCTAAGTCGCCATAGAGTTGCGCATTTTCGATGGCAGATGCAGCTTGTGCAGCCACGGCAGACGCTAGTTGCAGATGTTCTTCTGTAAAAAAGTTGGATTCGTGATGGTCGAGGTTTAACACGCCCAAGAATTTACCCTTAAATAACAATGGGAATCCGACCCAACTGTAAATATAATTGGTTTGCCCAAAGCGATTCCACAATTCATCTTTAGTGACATCTTCAACATAGACATACGCCAAGGTTTGTTTGATATTGTTGTAGTAGTAGGAGTCTAAAAGCTTCTCCGCAATCCCTTCGACATCCACAATTTCGGGCAGATGCCGCCCAGCCATAAATCGAAGTTTACTACTTCCATCATCAAAAAAAATACTAGCACTGGTGTAGGGGGTTACTTTTTCCAATTCTACTAAAAAAGAATTCAATACTTCATCTAGATTCAAAGTACTACTTAAGATCAAATTGATGTCGCGCAGCGTTTCAAGTTGTTTGGAATATTGCTGTAATTGCTGTTGAGACTCCACCCGTTCGGTGATGTCTAGCCCCACACATTGAATTTCCTTAACCGTGCCATACTCATCTCGAACCGCAATAAATTCCCACACTGACCATACGACTGTATTGTTGGGTGCTGGCTTACGAATCTCAACGGTAATAGTCTTCTTTGGGTTTGCGATACACTCAGCAACGGCATCTCGAACGCTTTGGTGGTCTTCGGGCGCCACTGTTTCAAGTGAGGGTCTACCAATAAAATCAACAAAATCACTGGCTAAAAATCCGAAATCGCGCATCCACACATCATTCACATAGGTGATAACCCCTTGAATATCGGTGCGAATAATGTAGGTATTTTGATTATCCAACAACGATTGCAACATCGCTTCGTTTTCACGCAGCGCTTGTTCGGCTTCTTTGCGTTCTGTAATATCAATATTTAAACCGATCATTTGCAATGGGTCATCAGTTACTGGATCCCGTAGTACCAGTGCATGGGCTTGCAAAATACGAATAGCGCCATCTGGTTGAATAATACGAAATACAGTATCAAAATTGGCATCGCCACTTGTGGCCTTATTCAGTTGTGTAACAGCATCATCAACATCTTCGGGATGAACTCGTTTTCGCCACCCCTCATAATTCCCTTCAAATGTCCCTATTGGTACGCCATATAACACATGTACCATGTCATCCCATGTGATTTTATTATCGGGGATGTCCCAAACCCACATTCCGGCCTTACCTGCATCAAGTGCCAGACGTAAGGTTTTTTCTTTATCCACTAACAAACGGCGTTCAGCTTGTAACTCGCTAGTCCGATTATCAACCAATATCTGTAGTTGGCGTTGCTGCCACGAGGCAACCCCATATCCACCGACCACTAACAGTAAAAAGAGCGCCCCCCCGCCCAACAAAGCAATACGGCGTGTACTCGATACTAAAGTACTCACTTCACTATCTGGCGCAGACATCGCTACAGTCAAACGAACATCCCCTATCGCAGCGGTGTCCCAAGCTAGTAACTTGCGGCTTACATCTCCATTTCGTTGAACGGTAAACGAATATTCGCCAGTGCCTTGCAGTTGCGTTAGATACAAATCGTTGTAAGCAAGGATTTCTGGAAATGCAGCATGAAGATCGTAGACACTTTGTCCAATGATTTCTGTTTCATGGTCATAGACCACCACCCCATCATGATCTTGTAGCCACGCTGCCCCAAACTCACCAGAGCGGATGGGGGTAACATGTTGTTCAATAATCACCCCAAAATCAACCAACATCGCCAAGTACCCTAAATCACTACCATCACTATTTAATCGCAAGAATATGACATAGTATTGTGTTTCAGGTTGAGAGATAATGGGGCTCACATATACATTGCCTTCATTGACAATGGCATTCTCAATATATTGTTGAAAGTCGGTTGGCTCCACCATCAGATGCGTTGTCTCGCTGGCGTTAAAGTACGCTAATTCGCCCGATGCATCAAAAAATGCAAGCGCTGGATATTCGCTAAATTCCACATAATCCGTATTAAACGATACTAAAATAGATTCCCAATCCATATCTGATTGAGCCGATAAGTTGAACAATGCTGAGAGCGCGGACAGCATACTCACTTGCCAGTCAAAGTGGTTTTCAATAGCGATTGCAGCTTGTTCCACATGAATCGCTTGCTGTTCATTAAAGGACTCTTCTAATTGGGTAACATTTTGCAAATCGGAGCGAATAAACACATACGCATATGTGGCAATAATCATTAGACTAGCAATAAGATAAGGAAATAATCGTTTCATATGCAACATTTAGGTATCATAAATTACATACATTATAGACGGGATTAACGCCCCCCACCAACTATAGAGCTATCTTGTGAAGTCCATATTCATTTGCAAAAAAAGAGTCGATATTGTGTAATGTGAGTAGTATCACTATTATTGTTGGCTTAATGCACCCAAAACGTAAGGTTAAGCACCATACATGCAAATATACGGCATCGCTACCCACCAACCAATCCGTCAATTTAACCTTCACCAAACCATTGCCCATCATCTAAAACCATATCCATTAACAGATGGCGATGTACTTGTTATTCAAAGCCAATATATTGCCCTTAGCCAAGGGCAGAGCGTAGCATTAAATAGCATCACCCCCACCCAACAGGCCATTGATCTAGCCACTCAATTCCGACTCACCATTCCCTTGGTGGAACTCATCATCCAAGAAGCTGATGATATTTTAGGCGGACGGATAAAAGAGTATTTATTAACCGTAAAAGATAGCGTCATTTGCTCCAATGCAGGCATCCAACTAGATGCCGCGCAAGAACAGGCGATCTTATGGCCGCAAGATCCGTTTGATGTTGCCAAATCATTACACGACGCCTTATATAAAGAAACACAACACCGTATCGGGATTGTGATCGCCGATAGCTTTCAAGAATTAGGTCGATTGGGGAATGGAGGTGTCGCGCTGGCGGTCGCAGGTTTTAACCCTATAGATGATCATCGCGGTAAAGCCGATTTAGTTGGTAAAATTGCCACCGTCAAACGCGGGAATCAAGCGGACATGCTCGCCAAAGCAGCACAACTGATGATACAATCCGCAGACATTTATACGCCGCTTGTCTTGGTCAAAAATAGTCCTATTACACTCACAGATCAAACCTTTTCGACCCAAGATTTAAACTTTCCTAAAGAGCAAGACTTTTTTACTGGAGGATTTACCACTCAATTCAGAACAACACCCCCTACTGAACCATCCGAACACTAACCCCACAGGGATTCAATCCATGACATATGCGGATGCCCCACAATATATTTATGGTTTTGTTCGGTACAGCAAAGGCGGACACACTAAAGATACCCCTCAATCCGTTGCACTCAAGACGATTCGCACATTATTAAACAAGCTTGACAACCCACAACAGCACTATCCGATCATTCATATTGCTGGCACCAAAGGCAAAGGCTCCGTTAGTGCGATGTGTGCCGCGATGTTACAAGCTGCAGGGTATAAAGTTGGGTTGTATACCTCCCCTCATTTACAAGATATGCGCGAACGCTTTACGATCAATCAAACCCTGATCAGTGAAACTGAATTTATCAAGTTAGTTGAAAAATTACGCCCTGTTTTCGATGCCACACCAGCCCCAACCTATTTTGAGGTGATCACGGCGTTGGCGTTGGCGTACTTTCGGCAAGAACATGTTGACATTGCCATTGTAGAAGCTGGCGTTGGCGGACGTGTGGATGCCACCAATGTTGTAAACCCGATCCTCTCCATTATTACCAGCATTAGCTTAGATCACACCACATTATTAGGTGACACAGTGGAAGCAATCGCTACCGAAAAAGCCGGAATCATCAAACCCAATATCCCCATCATTAGCGCCCCACAATCGGATTCTGTCATCCAGCGTTTAGCGACCCATGCCCAAATACAAAATGCACCTTTTACGCTCATCGGGCAGGACTGGTTATTGGAGGCGTTGCCACCTGTGACCACACCAACACCTCAGTTACAGTTCCGAGCAGCACCCATCCATGGCGACTTTACCACCTACCAAACCACGTTATTAGGCGCACACCAAGCCATTAATGGCACCGTTGCGCTGGCCGCGATGCACCACTTACGCCAAAAAGGGTTTAATATTTCGGAGCAAGCCATTCAAAACGGGCTGTTAAATGTCAATTGGGCAGGCCGTATGGAAATCCTCAAACGCGATCATAAACCGACGGTTGTCTTAGACTCCGCGCATAACCTCGCCTCAGCAGAGTTTTTACAACAAGCACTGGATGATTATTTTCCGAATCGTCCAATTGTGTTGGTTTTTGGGGCAAAATCAAATAAGGATATTGCTATGATGTTGGCGACCTTGCTGCCGCAGATGGATCGCTTGATTCTGACTCAAACCAGTGACACTAGCACCGAAGTTCCCGCCTATATTGCAGACTTAGCCACCTCACTCAATTATCGAAAACCGATGCAGGTTATCCCTAACATCACCGATGCACTGGAAACAGCCGATCAATTAGCACCCAATAATGCGATTATTTGTATCACCGGGTCTGTGTACCTGATTGGCGAAGCACGAAGCCATTACCATCTACCCATCGCTCAGTCAATCCAACAACCCAATAACAGGACGCCGCAATGATCAACCAGCCACATTATGCTTCTGTGGTGCAAACCTTGATCCGCTTATACAATGCTGGCCGTCTGCCCCATGCCCAAGCCATTGATGTTGAACCCAATTATGGATTCACTGCTACGATTCACTACCAAAATGGATCGCGACGCTATATCAATGGGGCAGCGATTGATCTCAATACCAGTGGCGCGGTGCGCATCGCTAAAGATAAAGGCGAAGCCAAACGCATCATGCAGCAATTGGGATACCAGACCCCACACGGAAAAACCTTTCTCACGCCAAAACGTATGGGTGAAATCCAACAGTTGATCCAGCGCTTTGGCATCCAAGAAGGTAACACCATAGCGGCGATTCCTGAGTATATTAATGACCACATCGACTATCCTTGTTTTGTAAAACCCAATGATGGCTATCGTGGGCAAAACGTCCATAAATGCCACAACTTGGATGACCTCACCGCCGCTTTGGAGCAGTTGGTTGCCGCCCATTTGGATCTCATCCTTGTCGAAGTAGCGATCACCCTACCGGAATATCGGATAGTGGTCTTTGAGGGAAATGTGTTTGCCTGTTATTCCAAATCTCCATTGACTATTTATGGAGACGGAAGCGCTACAATCCAAACCTTGATTGATCGGCATTATGATCGCTTGTTAAGCCAAGGGCGCAAAATCAATTTGGAAATTGTGCGTCCACAAATTCAACGCCGCTTGGATAACTTAAACCTAACACCTGATAGCGTCTTACTTGCTGGCAAAACGTTGCAATTGGTGGATGTGGGCAACCTGACCACTGGCGGCATGATGATCGACAATATACAAAATCTACATGATCATTGGCGTGAGCTATGTGTACAGTTAAGCCATGATCTCAACTTGCGCTTGGTCGGGATCGATTTTCTGTGCGGGGATATTGCCGATCCGAATAGTGAATACAGCATTTTAGAGGTCAACGCCGCGCCAAGTTTGAATAATTATGCCGCGTTGGGTGCATCCCAAGCAAACGCTGTTGAGGATTTATACGCACAGGTTTTTAATACACCGACATGCTAACCGATTCTATATCTATTCATGGAACAAAAAGCCTTTTATGAATCACTCCACCAAAATCTTATGAGAGAGAGGGATCTCTTTTAGAGAAAATACAGCAAAATTCCAATTATTACAGCGCTAATGAGCAGTATATAGAAACTTTGACTAAAGAAACTCGCACCATTGATGACAGCACCATAGGTAAACTTCAAGACTGGTTGCGATTTTTGGAAATCAGCGCCTACGGCTTCAATAATCTGCACGGCGGGGTATCCGCGTAAACCGACTAAGGTTGGTTTGCCGCCATAGACAATTGTGTAAACTTCTTTCACAGGATACGCATGAATTGCGGAAACATGTTTTGAGTGATTCGTAGAATTATCAAACAAGCTAGACAATGATATACCCTCAGAAAGCTCCAATTCTATCCACGCTTGATATTGTTTGTTCTCAGTCCATGTATGGCTAACACCTTGTGGTGATGTCGGGGCGTTAACATGTGGTTCCAATCGCTCAAGCCGTAAGCGCTGAACGTCATGTTGTTGACTCCAAGGTTTACATAGCATGTTAACAAGGTAGTCGCTAAAATCTTCATCGCTTACATCCTTATTTTTGATGAATGCCAAGACATATCGCGGGCGCTCTACAAAACCATTTCGGTGAGGGTCATCGGTTTTATCAACATAGGTTCGGCTCAATGGTAAAACAGCTCGCTGATATGTATTGCGAGACACAAAATAGCCATCGTCCTCATTTGCCTGTTTGAGCGCAAAGGGTTGCCGCAGTAAATTCGCCATAAAAGCACTGGAATATGCTATATGGGCAATCCCATTTGGTTGATCTTCGGTTGGAAGGTCGAGTTCAATATCATTAAGGGTAGACAACATCGTGGGGTCAACGGGATCGAGGCGTAATTGTCTGTATTGGTACATCCCTGGAGTTCGCGCCGCCCATACGCCATGAACATCCCGCCAATATTTATATGATAAGTCTATTGGTATGTCGGATCGCCACCAAGCAAAAAATGTCGCTACAACTTTTGCTTGATTTTCCGTTGCAACAACAGAATTTTCGGTCATTTAGCTTCTCTTTTGTTTTGTTTGACTCGAGGCTATTCTACGGTTAGCACCTGTGTAATGCGGCTAAATTCTAGGGTATGCTGTCAGGAAAATATTGTAGAATCTTCTTCATTTATTGTAGGATTTTCCAAGAATCATCCAAAAATCTATAATATGGCGTGAAAGTTGGTACTTTTTTCCAATCAACCGAAACAACTTGAGACGAGAATGCGCTATGACTACCCTAAGCAGTAACCATACAGAACGTGATGCACTTCGCCTAAAGTTATATCATGAGGAGCTTGTTGACCGAATTGGTCAAACAATCACTGATAATGGCGAAATAGAACCGCTTGAAGGCGTTTACCTAACTCGGCTTTCTACACCATTAGATAAAATTTATAGTGTACTTACCCCTTCCCTATGTATCGTTGCTCAAGGAAGTAAGGCAATTTTGTTGGGTGACCGTCGCTATCAATATGATCCCTTTTATTATTTCCTCTCAACAATCGAACTCCCATTGATTAGCCACGTCGTAGATGCCACCCATGAAAAGCCGTATCTTAGTTTAAGAGTCGAACTTAACCCGAATCTTGTTAGCTCGGTCATAACAGAAGCTGGATATGAGATACACAAGAAACGATTGCATGAAGAAGCGACACAAGTTAGCCCGCTTACGGTTGAGTTATTGGATGCACTTGTTCGGCTTGTCAGGCTATTAGAAACCCCTGATGAAGCACAACTACTTCTCCCCCTCATCAAACGAGAGCTTGTCATTTATCTTTTGAGCAGTCGGCTAGCAAGCAAACTCTGTCATTTAACCATGTCGGAGGGAACTCTATCCTCTATTGCATGGGCAGTTGAGCAACTCAAACAAAACTATGATCAGTCATTATATATGGATGATCTTGCCCAACAATTGGGGATGAGTGTTTCTAGTTTTTACCAACACTTCAAGGCTGTTACTGCAATGACCCCATTACAGTTCCAAAAGCGGATACGCTTACAAGAAGCGCGACGCTTGATGTTAAGTGAAGGCTTTGATGCAACAAGTGCTGCTTATGAAGTCGGGTATCGTGATGCGGCTTATTTTAGCCGCGAATACAAAAGTCTTTTTGGCGCACCGCCTAAGCGTGACATTCAACAACTCCGCCAAAAGATTATAGACCTAGATGTTAAAACACTGCCTTGACTATGAATTTCAGATAGACTTAAAAATGCTCTCTAAAAAGAATTTTACCCCTCTGATTATTGAGGGTTTTTATGGTTAATACGATCACGCACCAGTTCAGCATTTTCAATTAACAACAACCGATTACCATGATTTTTCAAGCCGTTAAAAATGTCATATGCTAAAGCAAGTTGTTGGCGATCAACTTGTTCTCGAAGCTCAAGTTTCGGGCGGTAGCCATAAATCGTAGTATCAAAGGTGTAGTTTTCTAGATCCTCATCGAGATCATTCTCAAATTCATTTTTTGTCAGCAAAATCAGAAACTTAAACTTTGAAAATTCATATGATATGCCAAGTTCATTATCGACATAGACCCCATCTACATCAAGCATAACAACTAATTCTTGATAAATATCATCAAATGTCTTTTGGGTGTCTATCAACACGCTAAATATTTTTTTCATGGCTATCGCTAATATCTAGATCAGCTAATACAATAATATTGAGTTCTCTCACACGCTTCAAACCCAAGTCATTCGTGAGGAAAGCATCACACTTACTATCTAATGCTGTAGCAATATGAAGTGCATCTGGAGTACGAAGATTATACAAAGACCGGCATTCGGCAGCTGATTCAGCGATAGCAGGGGTTACAGGCACGAGTTGAAAGTCTCGACTCTTTAACAAAATAGAGCGGTAACGATTTACAAGCTTTACATTTTTTTCTTTGAGAGGATGCACCAAAACTTCTGTTAAAATTAATGTAGAACTGATAGCATTGACTTTTCTTGCAGCTACGGCATTCATCAAAAAATCCATCTTATCGATATAAGCAGGGTTTTCCTCGACAAAATAAATCATCGGTGCAGTTTCAACATATAATGTTTCTATACCTGAAAGGGAATCTTTTATATTCACAAAGAGTCTTAATCCCATTCATCCCGTAATTGGTCAACATAGGATTGGGCATCAATACCTTGCCAAATTTCTTTCCCTAATCCCCGCAATTCTAAAATACTATGGGTTTTTTCATCGGCTTCGATTTCTGTCATCACTTGCTGAATAAGGGACTCTTTTTCAGTTTTACTCAATGTACGGATTTGTTCCATAATTTCGATCAGTGTCATCTATTAAATCCTCCTTAATGATTATTATAAGCCCTAAAAGAAATTTAACGCTTGCGGATCGCCGCCGTGTAAGGCGGTTTTAAATTCAATTGCCACAAATAACCCGCCCAAAACGATCACCACTTTATCATTTTGAATAGCATAGTCTCGTGCTGATTGTACTGCTTGTTCAATGGTTGGATATTGCGCGATGATTTTTTCAGACTGTACAAAGGTCGCCGCCAAAGCTTCGACAGGCATTCCATTTTTATAAGCTTGTGTCAGTATCACGGTTTCAAAATTTTGTTCAATACGTTGGGTGATGGCCTCAATGTTTTTATTATGAGACACGCCATACACTACTACCACTTCCGACGGTTTATAAAGACTCAAAAATTCGGTAATCACTCGATCCAAGGCGTTCGGTGTATGCCCCACATCGATCCAGATGGTGGGATCAGTGGCGATCTGTTCCATCCGTCCCGCCCATTGGATGCCTTGTAAGGCTTGGTTTGCCGCCTCTACAGATAAGGCTTGTTGATGGCGTGCCAAAAATAAGCGGGTTGTCTCAAATGCGGTAATGACATTTTCGGCTTGATGTTGCCCCAACAACGGAATCTGTAAGACAAAGTTATCTTGTTGTGGATCGGTTGATTGGATCATAATCTGTTGGTGGATTGTGTGTTGGTCAATCGATTGAATGCTATAGCGATCGGCTAATATATGAAATTGTTTACCAGCCACCGCCCCAAATGCCCGAATGCGTTCCAGTAAACCTGAGTCTATTGAGAGTGAAATCACACTCGCCCCCCCTGCGCGGGTGACATCCAGCTTGTCATAGGCGATCAGTTCTTTGGTGTTGCCTAACAATTCGGTATGTTCAAGATCAATAGATGTGAGCGCGGAGATCGGCGCTTGTAACATACGGGTTGGATCATACCGCCCACCAATGCCGGCCTCCCAGACAATGTAATCGACATCACGATCATAAAACCATAGGAGTGCAATATAAAACAACAATTCAAACGCACCGATGAATTCACTGGCTGGCAGGTGATCACGGTTAAAAGTCAAAACCCGTTCTTTGTATTCCTCAAATTCGGCTTGGGTAATCTGCTGTCCGTTGATTTCAAAACGTTCGGTCAGGTTCACCAGATGTGGTGAAATGAAACAGCCCACCTGATCAACATGCGGTTGCAACATAGCATAACACATGCGGGCTGTGCTCCCCTTGCCATTGCTCCCCGTGATCACCAGCGACCGCTCCGCAAAATGGTTAGGCGGAATGTGTGCAAACTCAAAAAAACGGCGTGCCCGATGCAACCCGATCCCATTGCCATATTTATCTAATCCGAACATAAGCGCCTGCCCTCTCTCATTGTGACGGTCGTCCACCGCCAAACCAATTGAATCGATCATCAGTCAATCACTTGTTATAATCTCGGCAATCAAAGTACGCCAATCATAATCACCCAGTGTATAACAACTATGAATGTAGAAGCTATTACCCCACAATTACTCGCTGCTTGCCAACGTGCTGAACAAGATGCTTGCACAACACTCTTTAATATTGTTGCACCAAGTGTATATCGGCTCTCGTATAGTTTGCTATTACATGAGCAAGACGCTGAAGATGTGGTGCAAGAGTCCTTGGTTTATGTCTTTCGGAATTTGCATCAATACGACCCTAAACGAGGCGGGTTCCAAACATGGGTCTATACCATCACGGTGAGCCGTAGCCGTAATGCCCGCCGCCGTAAAGTATTGCCCACCATTGATCTGGGCAGCTTGCTTGATTTCGGCCTAGAACCGTCTTCTTCAGAAGAAGAACACCCCGAAACAATGGCCGTCCGCAAAGATGCTTATCGGATTCTGGCTGATGCGCTTAAAACACTGTCCCCGACCCTTCGTGAAGCTGTTGTCTTGCGCTATGGTGGGCAATTGACGTATAAAGAGATGTCACCCATTTTAAACTGCCCCGAAAAAACGGCAGAATCCCGGATACGCTTGGCACATAAAGCCTTGCGGAAAACCCTCCATGCAAGCGAATTTGAAACGTTATCTCATTTATTACCCGTATGAGTAAATTAACCCGCCAACAGATTCATGATTACCTTGATGGCACCGCCACCCCTGAGGAACGGCGGCAGGTTTTGCGCTTGCTCTCCTTAAGTGAAGACAATCGCCGTCGGTTTGATGATGAGGCGGAATTGTACGAAACCTTAACAAGGGGGTTTGCGCACAGCCCACAAACTGATTTTAGCGGCTGGCTGCCGAATATCTTAGCAGACGCCAACCGCCCCACCCCATTTGTGGATGAATGGAACCGCCGCGCCATGATGTTAATGATGCTGCTCATGGTGGTCATCTTCTATCCGCTATCCCAATCTGACGATTTATTGACCATTGATTCACAAAATCCATTGTTTAACGTCCCCGCAGCCACCCCATTAGGCACAACCACCGTTGAAACAAGGGAACCCCTCGGATTACAATCAGAGGCAAATTCAGTGGGGGACACGGTTCCAGAGTTAAACTTGCAGTTTGCGAGTCCGGTTCCATTACCGCAAACCACGCTCGAAACCCGACAACCCCCGGACTGAAACACGGATTTTTGTTTGTTTCCGTGTATAAAAACCGAGAAAAAATAGTTTTGGCAATGTAGGGATGTAACCATACCACCTGTGAAGATACATGTCTTAGGCACGATATACTGCGTCCCTACGATTGCACAAAACACATAATCAAATAACTCAAAACATAATCGAGAGACTGCTGATGGCATCTGTACCTCAGACCAATCAACAACAATACGTAGGGGAAACATGGCTAGCACGCGCCTATACCCTCAATTGGGAAGTTATCGCCTATACGATGATCTTTGTAGTGGCGTTTATTAGCCGCTTTTGGGATCTTGGTGCGCGGGTGATGAGCCACGACGAAAGCCTGCACACCTATTACTCGTGGCGCTTGTATGACGCAGGCGACTTCCAACACACGCCTTTGATGCACGGCCCGTTATTGTTTCATGCTAATGCCTTCTTTTATTTCCTATTTGGGGATAATGACTTTTCAGGACGCATCTATACTGCCATCTTAGGTATTGCACTGGTTATGTTCCCGATCCTGTTTCGGCGATGGCTAGGGGCAAAGGGTGCCGTGATTGCCAGTATTGGGATTTTGATTTCCCCCATGATGCTGTATTACAGCCGTTACATCCGTCATGACATCCCCTCGATCTTTTTTGCCGTCACGATGATCTACTGCTTCTTGCAATATATGAATGCCGAGCGCACACGCCGCCCCGTTTATCTGTGGATTTTTGCCGGGGCAATGGTGTTATTGATGGCATCTAAAGAAGTCTCGTTTATGTATATTGCGATCTTTGGTAGCTTTTTAACCTTTTATTGGGTGTTGCGCTTACTACAAGATGCAGGCATCAAACCCCGCCCCATTTATGACAACACATGGCAACCCGCCGATTGGCAGATCACATTTGGTCACTTATTGGTTGCGGGCGCAGCCTTGCTGCTGGGCTATTTTAGTGGAGAGCTACTCTACTATTGGCAATTTGCAGAGGTGGGGTATAACTGGATTATTGTTGGGTTAGGGTTAGCGCTTTTTGCGTGGGTCTTGCCACAATTTTATATGTTTGTGCGCCGTAGCCTCACACAAGACAATAGTCAATATATCATCAATGCCTTGCTGAGCTTCACGATTTTAGTTGCCAGTTTGCTGGTAATGGCTGGCATGGTTAGCTACACCAATTATGATAGCGAGATTGATACCCTCACCAGTACCATCAACAACAGTGTGATGGACATTGGTGAGTTAGAGGCAGCACAAGCCGAGCGAGCGCAACTGCAAGATTCACGCCAATATGCTCAAATAGCATTTATTGCCGGCATATTGGTCAGCGTATTTGGGGTGTTTGCGCTTAGCTTTACCCAACGGGTTCAGGATTCTGCCCCACACCAAACGGTCTGGATGATGAATTTAATTCGCATTTTATCGTTGAGTGTTGCCATTGTTTTGGGGCTACGCTTGCTCACCTTCCTCTCCATTGATCCGGACACAACTGTGATAGCAGGCATCGGGCAGGATTATATTGCTAACATCATCGCTATTTTTGTACTGTTTATTGCTTTTGAAAGCATTGGATTTATTCGTACCCTTAGTGCAGGGGCACCACGTCCCGGTCTGGCACTCATGTTTACCAGTGGGCTTGCCCGCACCAAAAGCGCCTCCTTGCTGATTGTAGCAGGGACGGTGATTGGGGCATTGGTTGCGGTCTATGTCTTTGGCGTGTTAGACATCATCAAACCCGATCGTGTTTGGCAAACCGTTGAACTAATTGATCCCGATGCCCCACCCGTCACCGACCTAGAAACCCAAACCGCACAGCCTGCAACGGTCCAACGTATTGATGTCGATTATCGATTAGGGAATGCGTTACTGTTATGGTTGGCGATCCCCTTAGTGATTAGTGTTGTGCTGGTAATTGGGGTTGCATTGGTCGTCACACCAATTCACTTTAGCCTGCCGTGGCAAGATATATGGGGTGTGCTATTTGTTGCGCTTATCGTCGGCAGTGTATTGATCTATGTTGAGCGCCATAGCTTAGAAACCACCGATGAAGCCACCGAAGAACCTGTCGCCGTTGATCCCAATACAGGGGAAACTGTTGAAAATGATGATGGCTATAACGTTGGCTTAATCATTGCTACCGCAACAGCCTTTTTGATTTTAACAGGCGGGATTGTTGCATGGCGCATGTTCTACCCACATCATTGGGTATACCTCAAACGACAATCGTCTTTTGATGTATTAATCTTGATGGGAACCTTAACCTTACCGTGGCTAACGGCTTTACCGATCTTCTTGGCGGGGTATACACTTGATGCCGCCCCGCTACCGGGTGATACAGAACGTGTAATTATTGTGGTCACGGGTGCATCGCTCATTCTTACGGCAGCAATCGGGCTGGCATGGAGCCCTAAAGTTTGGTTAATTGCCAATGCTATCTTTTTGTCACTCTTTGTCTTCTTCTTTACGACCGTGTTTACCAATGGCCATGGCATTTTTACTGGGATGGTTGGGTCATTGGGCTATTGGTTGGAACAACAAGGGGTACGGCGGGGTAGCCAACCGCAATACTATTACACCTTAATCCAAATACCGATATATGAATATCTCCCGGTGGTAATTACAGCCTTCGGTGGGGTTGCATCCCTAACGCAATTGTTCCGTTTGCGGAACAACAGCCTACAAGCGGAAGCTGAATTAGCCTTAGCAGGGCAACTTGCCGATGAAGCGGAAGCGGAACTATCCGAATCTGAACGTCATCCAACCGAACGCCTTGATATGGATGAAATCTTGCAAGAGCAACCCGAACTTGCTGCGGTCAAAATACAACAAAACGCTGAAACAGATTCCGCCACCACACAAGCTGCTACTGTCGATTATGATGATGCGGGGCATATCCCCCCTCAACCTGAGCAAAAAATTATTGGTGAGTACTTAGATGAGTATGAAACTGATAAGGGGTTTGATGCAGATGCCTTTATTGCTGATAACCCACCCCCTGTGATGGGTAGTAATGGAGACGACGGTCACCACAGCACGCCATATTGGGCACGCCCGTATACTGATGAAGAAGAATATGCCATGCGGGAACAAAACCCTGAATGGCTGGGGGCATTCCCCTTTCTACAATTTGTGGCGTATTGGGCAATGATCATGTTAATTGCTTTAACTGTTGCCGGCGAAAAAATGCCATGGTTAACCACCCACATCACCTATCCATTGATCTTACTTGGTGGGTGGTATATGGGTAAGATCATTGATCGCATTAGTTGGAAGTCCGTGGTCAATGGCGGTTGGGCGTTGCTGTTCTTCTTATTACCCGTCTTGATGGTTGCCACCGTTCGCGTTTTTGCACCTGTTATGGGTGGTACTGCCCCCTTCCAAGGACAATCAACCGCCCAACTCAGTGAAACCAATGAATGGATTGCATCCTTATTGGTCTTCTTGGCGGCGGGGTATTTTGTCTTTCGTTTAGGGCGCGATGTTGGTCGTCAACAATTACAACGGCTAGCGTTTGCATCGCTCGGAATTTTGTTGGCGGTGTTAACCACCCGCGCTAGTTGGCTAGCCTCCTTCCAAAATTATGATTTGGCAACTGAATTTTTGGTTTATGCGCACGCTGCGCCCGCGATTTCAACAACAATGGAAGACATCCGATACTTTGCCGAACGCACAAATGAAGGCGATGACTTCCGCGTAGCGTATGACGACGATACTTCATGGCCGATGACATGGTACATGCGGGATTATAACGGCGCATTCTTTGCGGGGGATGGTGAATCGCTAGAAAATAACCCCGGCATCTTAGATGATGCAAAAATTGTAGTGGTTGGCAGCCGTAAAAATAGCGCCGTTGAACGGATTTTGGGCGATGAGTATTATGCTTTTGAATACATCCGCTTATGGTGGCCAATGCAAGAATACTTCAACCTGACCTATGACCGCGTCGCCAATATCTTCCAAGGGGATGAAGACAATCCGGTTGCTAGCATGTATCGAGATGGCATGTGGGATATTTGGTGGAGTCGGGACTATGACACCTACGCCCAAGCACAATGTGTTGAGGGGCAATTGTTTGAATGTAATGAACGAGATGATTACAATGCCTGCTTCCAAGAGCAAGTGAATTCCTGTAGTGGCAATGACCGGTATGACCTTAACAATTGGCCTGTTGCCGATAAAATGTGGGTTTACGTTGATCGCGAAATTGCTGCCCAAATTTGGGATGCTGGCGTTGGTGGCGAAACCGTCGAAGTCCGCGAACCACAAAGCCTGATTGATTTGGTGTATCAGGACATCGCTCCCTTAACCATTCTTGGCGAAGATGCCTTTTTGAACAATCCGCGCGGGATTGATGTGGACAGCAACGGTAATGTCTATGTTGCTGACACCAGTAACAATCGGATCGTGGTGTTTAATGCTGAAGGCACCTTGTTACAAGTGATTGGTGCGCCTGCCGTAGACGACAACCCCGAAGCACCGGGCACCTTTGAACAACCGTGGGGCGTCGAAATCGCCAGCAACGGCAATATTGTGGTGGTTGACACATGGAACCATCGCATTCAGGTGTTGTCACCATCAGGTGAACCCATTACAGACTTTGGGTCTTATGGATTACCTGAAGATGCAGGGAATACCATTGCGATGTATGGCCCCCGTGATGTAGAGCTAGACATTGACGGCAACATTTTGGTTGCCGACACCGGTGGTAAACGGATTCGCGTCTACAGCCCCGATGGTGAGTGGCTCAAAGATATTGGGGTTGGGGGCAGTGGTTTGGGGCAACTAGAAGAACCTGTTGGGCTAGCCGTGAACCCCATCAACGGCGAAATCTATGTTGCGGATACATGGAATCAACGGATACAAGTCTTTACCGCAGAAGGGCAAGCCGTGCGGCAATGGCCGGTTGATATGTGGTATGACAGCCGCACTTCTCCCAACCGTCCTTATATCGCCATCTCGCCAGATGGATCTTTGTTGGCGGTCAGTGATATGGATGCCGAAGGACGCAATGATGGCCCTCGGATTGTGGTTTATGACTTAGCGGGGAATGTCGTGCTAGCCTTTAACGCCCCAGAAGAAGACTTTGCCGAAGGCTTGCATGGTATCCGTGTGGTAGCCGGACTTGAATTTAATGCTGATGGTGAATTGTATGTGGTAGACGCTGAAACAGCACGGGTGATCAAGTTCCCTGTGTTACCTGTTACAGGTAGCCTTGCGCCCGTCCCTGCGACTGGCGATAATTCGGGTGGTGCTGGTGCGGGGGCGGCGGGTAATGATCTCAATCAATCTAATAACTTTGGCAACCCCATTGCCCCGCCCGCTGACTTACCCCCAAGCTTAGACGATGTAAATGGTATATCAGAAGATGTGCCATCGTGGTTATCGCCGGGTGACTAACGCCTAACACCGCTAACGATAGGCGGATTGGCATTAACTAATTCAGGGTAGGGGTTGCAACCCCTACCCTAACGTGAGTTCTGGATAAACGCTTTCAAGTATAGTTGTTCTCAGGGCTTCGCCCTGAAACCCACGAACTTTGAAAAGTTCGACCAAACTCTTAAAGTTTTACTCGATTTTTTGCCTAAAAAATCGCGGGGAACGGAAGTCAGTGTTGTCTCATTGTGTGCTTTGGTAAAGCAAATTCGGCATTTCTTAAACCGAACTGACGTTACCCTAAGTGTTATTTGTGCAATGGTTGCGAGCCATAATACGCTGACACATCATCACATTAGGCTTCATCCGGCAAAACTTTGCCAGCACTATCCGTCCATTGAAATTTACATACCCAAAAAAGAGGGGCTCCTGCTTCGCCATAGACTTCCGCAATCCAAGCAGCGACAACCTCCGCGGGGCTGAGTGTTTCGTGAGGCAGCAGCCCAAGCTTCTGCGGATAAAACATCTGATATATGCCGATGCCTTCTTTATCAATGGCATAGATACGGATGTAAGCTAGCGGCTCGCCATCAGAGGCAGTGCGCAGTGTATACTTACCCGGTTTTTCGATCCAAGGCTTTTGTTCCCCACGCGATACACTGAGATACTCCTTGACCCCCATTGACCCGCCATGCTTAATCGCATTAGCCCAATCACCATTTTGCAGGGGCAGCAGCAACAATTCAGTACGCTTGTGACGGATGCGTTCCCACTCGGATGTGGGGATAACAAGGGTTTGCATAAGATGACCTCCTATGTTTCTATAACGGCTCGTTTGCCCCGAATTCATATTATCTAGATTTTGGTGTGAGCAACAAAACGAGCGCCGCGCCCGCTGCATATTGAGGATCAATATCGCCTAACTCACGAACATACCCTTCTAAAACCCCCGTTAATCGGCGCACTTTATAGTCAGGGGCTTGATTTTCAAACTTTCCGACGCGCTGCCCTTGACGATTACGGAGCGTACCATCTGTTTCCACCATGCCTAATTTCATCCCAAGCCGATCACGCACCAGCCCATTGTCCGAAATGGTTCCCGCTTTACCATTCAGGCGATCTAAAACGGTGCCATCGGGTGTTACCGTTCCGACTAAACCCTTATGCTTATCCAATATTTTTGTTTTCACCGTTACACCTCGTATAATCTAATTATCTATATTGTACGCTTATATCCCCCACGATTCCCAGAAATATGAGGTATAACGCAATGAAATCTGACATATTGCAGCGTCGCCATTGGAAATTAACCGCCCACGGGCAAACCCAACACTTTGTTGTCGGTCGCCATGAACGCACCGTTCATACGTTGATGAAAGCCTTGTTATGGGGGTTGTATCTGCCCGACTACCCTGATCTTAAGGTTGAAATCCGCATTGATGATCGGTATAAGCCCGATGTCATCTCGATGGACACCCGACAAGGCAAACCGCGCTTTTGGGGCGAGTCTGGACGGGTTGGTGCTGACAAGATCACCGCTTTAACCAAACGCTATCGGTATACCCATTTTGCCTTGGCGAAATGGGAAAAACATATGGGCAACATCGTTAGAACAGTCGATGAATGCCTAACGGGTATCAAACGGGATGCACCATTTGATGTCATTATTTTTCGGGAAGATGATATTGAACGATTTCTAAGTGACGATGGCGAATTAACACTCAGTCTCGATCAAGTTCAGCATCATCGGTTTGAACCCACTGAATCCTAGGGTATACTCTTAATTAAATTATGATTTGATTAAGGGCTCAACATGAAACATCAAACAACCATCGAATGGTATGATCAAGCTGATAGTTTAGCCTTCGCGCTGGAACATTCAGGCTTGGACTACATGACCGCGCTCAAAGACGGCAAGCTGCCCCCACCGCCTATTGCTGTCACCATGAATATAGAGGTTGCCGATGTCGGTGATGGATTTGCTATTTTTATCGGGAACCCTGAACCGCAACATTTTAATCCGTTAGGAACGGTTCACGGCGGGTATGCAGCAACCATTTTAGACAGCGCCTTAGGCTGTGCAGTTCATACCATTGTGCCCAAAGGCATGACCTATGGCACAACCCAATTGAATGTCAATTATACCCGTCCGATTATGCCGCATGTTGCCCCCTTAACTTGTACGGGAACGGTTTTGCATCGTGGACGAACGACTGCCACGGCGGAAGCCAAACTTGAAGGCAAAGATGGCAAGCTCTATGCCCATGCCACAACGACTTGTTCTATTTTCCCGATCCCGACTCGTGGTTAGTTCCGCACCAAATAGCGCGGCGCCGTCCATACCGGATAGCGTGCGCCGCCAGTGGCGAGGACTTGTTGCCCGCCGCTGATGGCGTCTAACAACACCAAATTACCATCCATTGCCACATACACCAAATTGGATCCATCGGGTGACCAGCTAACATCTTGCAAGGATGGGGTAACAAACTCAACATCACTGGCACCGGGGTACACAGCAACCAAGGTTAAGCTGTTGCCATTATTGGCGCGTACATAAATCCGTGCGGCGGGGTTGGCCGGGCTTTGTAGCTGCAAGTGAACATTGGGATCATTAATATCGCTGAGTCCGTTCGCGCTCCAGTGTAAGCGCCGCCCATCGCCTAGCACAAAATATAAACCAAGCCCGTCGCCATAAGTTGACCAATAAGGGCCTTCGATAATGGCGTCCCCAGAATCCCAAATCTGTTGAATATTGCCATCGTTCCAGCGAATTTTGATCTGGGTTTGGCTGGCATACACCACCCCTGATCCATTGGGGGCATAGGTCACGACAGTTAAGTTACCCCCTAAGGTATCAACCGTTTCTGCGTTGCCATTTTGGTAGGCGACTAAGTTCGCACCACTGCCCCAATAGGCCACACTGCCATCCGATGACCATGTAACAAGGGTGGTTTGCCCGCTGCCTTGTGCCACCGAGGTTCCATCAGGGCGCACGATTTGCACCCCACTACCCGCCGAGGACACAAACAATCCATTAATTGATCGCACAGCTTGATTGCCGCCCACAACGGTACCTTGCCCGCTCCCGTCGCGCCCGATCCCTTGAATGCTGCCGCCCTGAGAAAATAAGATCGTATTGGGGTAATAGAATCCGTTGGCTTGGGGCGCCCCTGCCGCAGGATTACTAGCCGAAGCCACTAAATTACTATCGCCGCCACCACCACCGCCGCCGGAAGTCGCCCCCGATGACGTGTTGCCAGTCGTTACACCACTGCTCCCGCTACCACCGGAAAAGCTCAAGGGTGTGGGGGTATTAAATTGTTGTGGGGTCGCGTCTAATGTGGGGATCGCAGTCGGTAACACGGTGACGGTAGCCTCTGGGGTTAATGATGCGTTCACAATAGCGGTTGCGGTGCGGGCTTCACTGATGGGGATCGGTGCATCGGTCGGGGTGGCGTTGGGGGTATCCTCATCACTCCCCGACAGCGTACACGCCAAAGACGCTAGTATCATCAAGCTAATCACCAAACCCACACGCGAGATCATATCCATTACCTTTTATTTATCGGTCACTTGTTATGATACTGATTTTTGATCATTGATACAATTGATAGGCTCTGCAAATCAAAAGGGATGGAAAACCACATCGATCACACGGCTTTAATATAAATGTACTGAAATGCTCACGTTTTGTAGCGATTCACAACACCCTTTAATCCTGAAACGTCTTAGGCGAGTGAATCATATAGCATATCAAGAAAGGCGGGGAAACTTTCAGCAAGAAAATACACGTTATTTTCTTCAAAATTGTAATCCCAAAAGTGGATTGTTCCATAATCTGATTCGCGACATGAAATACAAACAGTTGCCATACCACCCAAAACAACAGCTATAGGAATCTGTTTTAAGCCATTAATCGAAAGAAATATAAAATAGGCTATACTATATAGTATGCCAAAACAATTAGATTATATGTTAA
>JGI12316J15310_10000012_pt26 | contig 61795 bp, 42 predicted proteins | sample MarCyaLeptolynsp_FD_15310 | JGI IMG/M metagenome (IMG submission 15310) | reverse complement strand
GACTGAAGGTGACGGGACGGGTCCTCACCCCTGACTGCAAGCCGGTGGCGGGGGCACTGCTCGACATCTGGCACGCCGACGTGAACGGGCAGTACGACAATCACTCCAAGAGCTACCGGCTACGTGGGCAGGTGATGACCGACGCCCAGGGGCGTTACTCCTTCGAGACGATCATGCCTGGTCGCTACAAGCTGGGCGGCTCGATGCGCCCGGCCCATGTGCACTTCAACGTCATCGCCCCAGGCTGCAAGCCCCTGACCACGCAGCTCTACTTCGAGGGCGACCCGTACCTCGCCAAGAACGACCCCTGCGACGTCTGCAACTCCGGCGACCCCAGCCAGATCATCGCGCTGTCGCGACGCATCATCAAAGGCAGGGCCGTGCACAGCGGCGCCTTCGACGTCGTCCTCGCCAAGGCCTGAACGCCGTTAGTCGTGGTCTGCGTCCCGCGTCTGCAGCATCCTCTGCACGCTCACGTCCAGGCGGCTGGCGATGAGCCGCATCAAGCTCTCGAGCTCCTCCGGGTTGACCGACAACCGTGCTTGGAGGCGCTTGTGGGTGGCCTCCATCAGGGTCGAGCGTGCTTTCGCCAGCCACCGCACGACCGTCGCGCGATGGACGTCGTACATGGTGGCCAGACGATCGAGCGTGATGCCCTCGAGCAGGTGCAGTCGAAGGAGGTTGCGCTGCCGACCGTCGAGATCGCCCACCGCCGCCTCGAAGGCCTCCGAGAAGTGTTGCCGGTACTGCTGCTTCATGTAGTGGAGCTCGGGGTCCCGCTCCGGCGAGGGCAGCCGGCTGAGATCCAGGCCGCCACCGCCGTCGCTGAGCCCCACCTCGCGCTTGGAAGCGCGGATGAGGTTCAGCGCCGTTCGGGTCGCCACGACTTTGACCAGGCCTCGGAGCTTGCCGCGCCCCGCGTAGGCGTCGATCTTCGGGTAGCCGCCGACATCGGTGGGTACGAGCAGCTTGTGTCGGACACGCTGACGGACCTCGTCGGCCGTGCCCTGGGGCAGCTTCATGTGGGCAAGTGCCGGGCCTACCGCGCTCATGTAGTCCACGTCGAAGCGGGCCAGCGCGTCCTTGTCGCCCCGGCTGCAGCCGCACGCCAGGTGCAGCTCGCCAAGCGCTGCGTCCTCCAGACCGAAGACATCCGTGCCCATCACGCGGGCGACGTACGCCACGAACGCCTCAGCCGGCAGCGCCGGCCCGGGCGAGGCGGTGGCGCTTCGGTCGACTACATCCGCCAGTCGCTGCTCCAGCCCGGCGCTGGAAACGGGTGACTCGACGTTTGCGTTGAAAACCTCAGTGAGAGAAGAGATGGACATGCCCCTGGTTGGTGACCCATGCCCGGACGATAGCGTAATTGTGGACTTCGTCCATGGTGAGCTGGGCCACGATGCGCTCGCGGAGTTTGACGGCCACCTGGACACCTGCCCGGAGTGCCGTGAGGTTATCTCGGCGCTCAGCATGGCCAGCGGTGACGTCGTGGAGGCTCCTCAGCTGGGGCGCGGATCGGAGCTCGGGCGGTACCTCATCGTCGAGGTGCTCGGCCAAGGCGCGATGGGCGTCGTGTATGCCGCTTACGACCCGGAACTGGATCGGCGGGTGGCGCTGAAGCTGCTTCGGGCCGACGCCGAGGTGGCCTGGTCGATGGACGCACGGGAGCGTCTGGTACGTGAGGCCAAGGCCATGGCCAAACTGTCCCATCCGAACGTCGTCACGATCTACGAGGTCGGCGAGGCCGCGGGGCAGGTCTTCCTGGCGATGGAGCTGGTGGAGGGCATGTCGCTGCGGCAGTGGCTCGATGACGGCACCGAGCGCAGCTGGCAGCAGGTCAGGAACGCATTCGTACAAGCGGGCAGGGGGCTTGCCGCCGCCCATGACGCCGGGCTGGTCCATCGTGACTTCAAGCCCGACAACGTCCTGGTCGCTCATGACGGGCGGGTCGTCGTCACCGATTTCGGGCTGGCCCGGGGAACCTTCGAGGGGGCGCTTCCAACCTCGGCAGCAGACGATGTGGGTGACGCCATGGGTGAGGCGGCAGAGGAACTCACCGCCACGGGAGCCTTGGTCGGCACACCCGCCTACATGGCACCGGAGTTGTTCACGGGCGCGTCGGCAGACGCGCGCAGCGACCAATACGGGTTCTGCGTCGCGCTGTGGGAGGCGCTTTACGGCGCGCGACCCTTCACCGCCACCAGCCTCCAGCAGTTGGGCCAGCGCGCGGCTTCGGGACGCTTGCCCGAGGTCTCGCGGGGCAAGGTTCCCCGGTGGCTGCACGCTGCGGCGGTGAAGGGCCTCCAGCCCGACAAAGCGGCGCGCCATCCTGATCTCCATGCCCTGGTGCGCACGCTCGATCGAACGCCTGCGCGTTCGGGTGGTCTGTTGCTCGGTGGTGCCGCCCTGGTGGCGGCTGTAGCGGCGGTGATCATCGCGTCCACCGGGAGCGCCCCGCCGCCGGTTCAGGCGGCGCCTGTGTGCGCGGAGGCCGACACCCGTGTCAGCGCCGTGTGGAGCCGGGACAAGGCGGATAAGCTGCGCCGAGCGATGGGAGCGGGGGCGTTGGTCGAGACCACCATCGCCGCGCTCGACGGTTGGGCTGACGCATGGGCGTCCATGCACACAGCGACCTGCCGGGCGACGAGGGTCGAAGGCCGCCAATCCGAGCGGCTCCTGGACACCCGGATGGCGTGCCTCCAACGGCAGCTCCAGCGGACGGCAGCCCTGGTCGATGCCCTCGGTCAGGCCCGGTCATACGCGGGAGGGCGCGTCGTGGCAGCGCTCGACGGTTTGCCTGACGTCGCGGCGTGTGGCGACATCGAGGCGCTGGCGGCCGTCGCGCCGCCCACCGGGAACCCGCAAGCTCTGGAGCGGGTCAGCCGCGCGCAGAGCCTGCTGGATGCCGCCAGGGTTCGGGTCAGCCTCGCTCCCCAGGACGCGAAGGCCGCATTGGCTGCGGCGCTGAAGGCAGTGGCGGTAGCGGACTATCCACCTCTGACGGCCCGTGCCCGGGTGGTGCAGTCAGGCTTCGAGCGGGAGGTTGGCGACCTCGATGGTGCCGTCGTTGCGGCCAGAGACGGGCTTTGGACCGCACAGAAAGCCCGAGACGACCGCACCGTGGCGTTGGCCTGGCTCGCGCTGGTCGAGGTCGAGGCGTCGGCCGGGCAGCTCGAGCGCGCCGCGGTGACGGTCAGGCACGCCGACGCGGCGGTAGCCCGGCTCGGGGCTCAGAGCCTCCTGAGGGCCCGGTTGCTACTCAGCCAGGGCATCATCGACACTCGGCGCGAGCGCTTCGGCGCTGCGCGAAAGGCTCTCGATGCTTCTCTGGCGCTGCGCCGGGGGGCAGCTCGGACGCCGGCGCTGACGGCCCTGGGCAACCTCGCGCGGCTGGAGAAACGCTATGCTGACGCGCTCGAGCACCACTCGGGGGCGCTGCAGAACGACCGGAAGTTCCTGGGTGGCGAGCACCCCAATATCGGGCGACACCATCACAATCTCGCCCGGATTCATCGCCTGCAGGGGCGCTGGGAGGAGGCCTTCGACCACTATCGGAGAGCCCTGCAGTTGAAGGAGAAGACGCTCGGCAAGGGGCACCATGAGGTCGCGCTCACGCTCAACAGTCTCGGGCTGCTGCACTACGAGCGCGGGGCTCCGGCGAAAGCCCGGCCTTTGCTCGAGCGGGCGCGCGCCATCTTTGCCGCCGCCAAGCACACCGACGAAGCACTTGCAGCATTCAACGTCGGGGTGCTGGATGCCTCGCTGGGCAAGGTGGCGTCGGCAAGGGCGCATCTGGAGTCTGCGCGGGCGATCTGGCGGCAGGCGTACGGCAAGGACCACCCCAGGGTCGCCAGGGTCCGTGCGGAGCTCGCGCGTCTGAAGCCCGCTGCGCCTGCGCCCGCCATCGAACCCACCCCCAAACCGCGGGGGAAGACGTCGCCCCGGACGAAGAAGAAGCTGGCCCCAAAGCGCTCGGACCGGAAGACCAGCCGCCGCGCGACGCCAGAGAAGACCCCACGGACACGCCCTCCAATGACCTACGGTGGCGGGCAGACCTGGGATCGTCCGTGAGCGGCATGACGTTTGAGTGACGGGGAGCTTTGCGGCGCATCCGTGGCCGCTGCGCGACATCGAGGGACGTAGGGCTCTCCACACGCAGGAGACCCAGGGCCACCCCTACCTCCGACCCCGAGCGACGCATGAACCGAACGATTGCAGTGACGACCCTTGTCTGCTTGACCCTTCTGCTCCCGCTGACGACCGGCTGCGCGGTCGTCAACCAGGGGGAGGTTGGCCTCAAGCGAGTGTGGGGCAAGATTCAGCCCCAGGTCCTGGAGCCGGGCTTCCACTCCATCGAGGTGGTGTCGACCGACGTCATCAAGGTTCCGATTCGCACGTCCAATCAGACCTACGACCTTGTCTTGCCTTCCAAAGAAGGTGTGAACATCGTGGCAAAGGTCTCGGTGCTCTACCGGGTCGATGCCAAACGAGCGGTGGACATCATCAGCTTGGTGGGTGAGCGATACGAGGCGACCCTCATCGGCCCGGTCTTTCGGTCACAGGCGGCCGACGTCAGCGCCAAGTTCCTGGCCAAGGACCTGTACAGCGCCGAACGCGCCAACATCGAAAAGCAGATCGCCAAGGCCATGTCGGACATCCTCGGCAAGCGCGGGATCATCGTGGAGGCGGTGCTCATGAAGAGCATTCAGCTTCCAGCCGGGCTGGCTGCCTCCATCGAGCGCAAGTTGCAGGCCGAGCAGCAAGCGCAGCAGATGGAATTCGAGATCGAGCGGGAGAAGCTGAAGGCGCGCCGCGCAAAGATCCGGGCCGAGGGCCAGCGGACCGCGCAGCTCATTCGCGCCAAGGGAGATCGCGACGCGCAGCTCATTCGCGCCAAGGGGCTCACCAACGAGGTCCTACGACTGCGGGCCATCGAGGCGATCGAAAGGACCCGCAACGCCAAGATCATCATCACCAACGGCAAGAGCCCACTGCAGTTTGGCGCCGGAACCGGCGGCGGTAACTAGCTCCCTGACCGCCGGCTGCTCAACGGCTTCGCACCACTAGCGATTGCAGGCAGCGGCCGACCTCCCCGCGGCTGTCGAACAGCTGACTCTGGACCAGCCCGGTCCCGATCGGTTCGGCGAGTGAACGCGCCGATAAGCCAAGCCACTCGCCCTCGAATGGCCGCTGGAGGTGAACCGTGAGGTCGGGGTTGATGAAGGCGAATCCCTCCGTAGGGAGGGCGGGCGCCACGCCGTTGGACGCGTCGGCCAGAATCATCAGGGTCTCCAGCCCAGAGGTCGACTCACCCTCCACCAGCGGTACTCGCGGGCGCATCCAGGCGGTGCAAGGGCCTTCCCCCCAGATGCCCTCGGCGATGCGGAGTTCGACCGCGGTGTGGTAGGCGCGGTCGGTTTCGAAGAATGGGAACACGAAGTCGGGGCACCCTTCCGGACCCGGGGGCGGCGGGGCAGGGCGCGTGCGTTGGGGCAGGTTCAGCTCTGCCAGCGCCAATCGCAGGACTGTCGCCCGGGCCACCAGCCGCCCCTCGCCGTGCAGCTCAGCCTCCAGCCATTGCGCCTGGCGCCCCATGCGCAGCGGCGAGACCCTCACGCTGAGGGGGATGAACCCGACGGGTCGCAGCAGCTCCACGGTCACTCGGGCCACCTGGAAGCGGTTGGCGTCTTCACCGAACCGCTCCGCGGCCCCAGCGAGCAAAGCGGCGGGAGGCCCACCGTGCTGCGCGGTGGCGTCCCACGGGCCGATGCACTCTGGGGTAGGGATGAAGGTGTCACCCCGCCGCTCGTAGAAGGCTACCGGAGCCTGATTCGATGGCTTGGTGTGCATCCTTCAACTATTGCATGTATCGCCCTTCGGGCTCCTAAAGACAGCTCATCAGCGCCACTTCGTGTCAGTGCTGATTATTCCCGAACACTAAGAAGCCAGCGCCTGCGCGAGGGTGTCGGTGCCTTTGTCCGTGGGGTTGTCCCGCTCGAACAGCAGCGATTGCCGTAGGAGAATGAGCTCTCGCGACCACCCCTGGCCAAACTTGGTGTCCTGCAGGCGACGCCGTCCGATCGATTGGGCGATTCGGCTGGCCGCGTTCTGCGTCAGACCGCTTCTCACCCGGTAGCTGTAGTCCGTCGACAGGTCGTGCTCCGGCGGGATGATCTCGGTGACGCCGAACTTCTCGGGGGTCACGAAGACCGGTGAGCCCTCGAGGAGGCTGAACGAGCCCTGGGCGTAGGCCCCCACGTACTTTCTGTGGCTCTCGATGAAGTTTACCGTGTCCAGCGCTTCCTTGGTCGTCTCGGTGGGGAAGCCGGTGAAGAACATCATGATGGTAAAGATGCCGTTGCGGTGCATGCACTTGAGCGCATCGCTCATCATCCCTACGTCCACACCCTTCTCCATGTGGTCGAGCACCCGCTGGTTGGCGCTCTCCATGCCGAAGATGAGGGTCCGGCACCCGCCGGCAAAAAGGTTGCTGCAGAAGGCGTCGTCGGCCAGCGGCTTTTCGAAGCGCATGTCGCCGAACCAGCGGAACCCTTCGCCCTCGGGGGTCCGGCCATAGTCGCCCAGGACCTTGAGGTTGGAAGGCGGCACGGCTTCATCGACGAAGTAGAAGTAGTTGGCGCCGAACCGGTCGCGCACTGACTGCACGTCCTCGATGAGTTTGGATTTGCCGCGCACGCGGTACTGCCAGCCATAGCTGTGGTGGTGGGTGCAGAAGCCGCACTTGCCCCAGTAGCAACCCCGCGTGCTCAGCATCGGGAAGATGACGTCGGGCAGCAGGTAGTCGTCCAGGGGGAAGCCCTCGAAGTCCGGCGCGGGAATCTGGGCGAAGCTCTGGTTGCCCATGGTGTTGAACACCAGACCTTCGGGGCCATCAGGGACGGTCAGCGGGTCGTGCGGCTCCGGCGCCAGCGGAGAGTCGAGCACCTTCAACGCGCTGCCGTCGTGACGGGTACCGGCGCGGTAGACCAGGTTCGGCACCTGATCGATGGGGCGCTCGCCAGCGAGATAGTCCACGAACCGGGTCAGCGGCGTCTCGCCCTCGTAGAGGATGAGGTAGTCCAACGGGCTGAAGAGCTTGTCGAGACGCTTGAGCGGGTCGGCCAGCTTGGTCATCAGCGTGCCGCCCGCCACGATGGGCAGGTCGGGTGCGGCCTCTTTGAGGCACCGGGCAAACGTCAGCCCCGGGACGAGCTGCTCGTCGAAGGCCATGCCGATGCCGATGAGGTCGTAGTTGCCCGCCAGCACCTCAGGCACGAAGCGCTCACGGTAGATATCGATGTACGGGTTTTCGTTCTCGTCCCGCAGCGCCGCCTCGAGGTCGTCGAACTTGTCGACCTGATAGCGCATGCTGAGGTTGTAGCTGACCTCGGTCGGCGCGTAGGCAGCGTTCAGAATCGAGTAGGCCCCATCGATGATGGTGAAGGCCCCGACCAAGACGTCGTCGTCCAGCAGATTGGCGCGTTGCTTGAGGTCGTGAAGCGCCTGAGGGAGTCGCTCGATCACCTCCGGCGCTCGCTCGATGGCGGCACGTTCCTGCGCGGTGGCCTCACCCCGCTCGGCGGCCTTGGCGTCGATGCGAGCGAGAGACCGCTGCAGCCACGGAGTCGAGAGAAAGGCCCGATTGACCATCAGGTTCAAGTCCCACTGGTCGCAGGGATAGCCCTCCTGACGCATGTAGGCCGTCACGGTGGGGATGGCCAAAAACGGCGAGTAGAGCGCGAACTGAGGCGGATGAATCAGAAGCGTGCGGGGCTTGGACATGATTCCTGCTGGGCTGCTTGAGGGGCCCATACTCCAAGGGACTGCGGGGACTTGTCGACCCCAAACCCTCCGTCTGCGAGCGTGTTTCACCGATCTTGAACCCGTCTGGCCTTCGCACACGGCCGGATTCATTAGATCATCTCCGCATCACACCGATCCAATCAGCGCCAGGTCGGTGACTGTAGAAGCTGTGGCAGGATTGTTTCCTGCTGGGAAACAATATTGGGGCCCCACAATGCCTTGATGCCATTGGCTATTTTGGGCGCTCCGACGCGGCGGCGTGCGCCAGACGGGATGGTTCTTGAACGGGACTGGATCGCGTCGTACACCTAGGCCTGTCCATCACAACGCTCTCCACGGCATTCGCCTGCGAGACAGTTACTTTCGGCCCCGCACCGACCGACCTCGAGCCCCTGGCCCGCACCTGTCGCTGCGCTGCGCCCAACACACTACGCTGCAGGAGCTGCTACCATGCAGACACCCCCCAAGGCCGGATTCCTTTCCGAGCTGAAGCACGACCTGCCCGCCAGTCTCGTCGTGTTCCTTGTCGCGGTGCCGCTTTGCCTGGGCATCGCCCTGGCGTCGGGCGCACCCCTGTTCTCCGGCATCATCGCCGGCATCGTCGGCGGTATCGTCGTGTCGGTGTTGTCCGGCTCGCCGCTGGGCGTCAGTGGTCCTGCCGCGGGTCTCGCCGTCATTGTGCTGGCCGCCATCACGGACCTTGGCTTCGAGCCCTTCCTGATGGCCGTGGTGCTGTCGGGCGTGATTCAGCTGGCGCTGGGCTACCTTCGAGCGGGCACCATCGCCTTCTTCTTCCCGTCGTCGGTCATTCGCGGAATGCTGTCGGGCATCGGCCTGGTCATCATCATCAAGCAGATTCCCCACATGTTCGGCTACGATAAGGACCCGGAGGGGGACTTCGCGTTCCAGCAGGTCGACGGGGAGACCTCGATTCAGGCCCTGGGCAGCATGATGGAGGCCATCACCCCCGGCGCATTGGCCATCTCGCTGGCGTCGCTCGCGCTCCTCTTCCTGTGGACCCGTCCCATCATCACCAAGCAGAAGTGGTCGCAGATCATTCAGGGGCCGTTGGTCGTCGTGACCTTCGGCATCGTGATGGGTGTGGTGCTGGCCAGCACGGGCTGGTCCATCTCCACCGACCACTTCGTCAGTCTGCCGGTGGCCGGTTCTCTCGAGGAGGTCGCTGGTCTCTTCACCCTCCCTGATTTCGGCGCCATCACCAACCCGGACATCTGGGTCACTGCGTTCACCCTGGCCATCGTCGCCAGCCTCGAGACCCTGCTCTGCGTGGAAGCGACCGACAAGCTCGATCCCTGGAAGCGCATCACGCCTCCCAACCGGGAGCTCAAGGCCCAGGGCGTCGGCAACATGGTCAGCGGCTTCATCGGCGGGCTGCCGCTGACGCAGGTCATCGTGCGCAGCTCGGCCAACATCCAGTCCGGCGGCCGCACCCGCGCCTCGGCGTTCTTCCACGGCATCCTGCTGCTCGTGAGCGCGCTGGCGATTCCCGGTCTGCTCAACATGATTCCGCTGGCCAGCCTGGCTGCCGTGCTCATCGTCGTCGGCCTCAAGCTGGCGAAGCCGTCGCTGTTCAAGGAGATGTACGCGGGCGGGGCGAAGCAGTTCGTGCCGTTCATCGCGACCATCGCCGGCATTCTGTTCACCGACCTGCTGGTGGGCATCGGCATTGGTCTTGGCGTCGCCACGGCCTTCATCATCTGGGACAACTACAGCCACCCCGGCAGCCTCGTCGCCCTCCGCGAAGAGGACGGGGCCCTTCAGCTTCGTCTGGCCGAGGAGGTCTCCTTCCTCAACAAGGGGCCCATCACGCAGTACCTGGCAGCGGTCCCCACCGGTGGGACGCTGGTCATCGACGCCACCCAGACCCGCTACCTCGACCAGGACGTCAGTGAGATCCTTCGGGACTACAAGGAGACGGCCAATAGCGTCGGGACAACGCTGAGGGTGGAGGGGCTGGACCCCGAGACCATGATGCTGCTGAAGGGGGGCAAATCCTCCGAGGAGAAGCCTGCGGCCGCCGCCGGAGCCGATGGTCGGGCGGTTCCGGCCTGACATAACGTCTTTCTGGCCAACAACGAAGCCGGGTCCACGATGAGTGGCCCGGCTTTGTTGCTTTCTGGCGGCGGGGTTACTCGCCCTGTCCCAGCGAATACCCACGCCTGTCGCCGAAGGTGTAGAGGTTCTCGGTCTTGATGACCTCGAGCCCCGCTCGGTCGAGTCGGTCGAGCAGCCCGACGATGTGTCGGTGGGTCACTGGCTCGTCGTCATTCATCGGCAGGAAGCGGCAGCGCCAATGGTCGGTCAGGAAGGTCTCTGGCATGCCATCGGGCCATACCTTGACACCTCGGTTGGTAATCATCTTCAGCCGCCAGGAGTCGGCCTGGGACATGAGTTGGTGGCCCAGCTTCTCGGGCGCACGGTCACCGTCGGCCCAGTCGATGAAGACGTCCACCCCTTCCAGCGACTTGCGGCGCTCGTGCGACTCCGCGACGGATGTCGCCTTGGGGACGGTGAGGCGTTTGCCGTTGCGGCTGGCGGCCGGCAGCGTCCGGGGGACCTCGCCCAGCCGTGAGATGACGGCCGTGGCGAACCCCTGAGTGCCTACACGCTGGGTGCTGTGGCCCTCACGATAGAGATCGGCGGTGTGGATGCCGTCCTCGAGGGTCTTCAACCAGGCGTTTTCGATGCGCATGGCGACGCCGCTCTTGCCGACGTGGTCAAGCATCTGGATGGCGGCCGCGAGCAGGCCCGACGGGTTTGCGATGTCCTGGCCGGCGATATCGGGGGCGGAGCCATGGACCGCCTCGAACATCGAGACGTGCTCGCCGACGTTGGCCGAACCCGCGAGCCCCACGGAACCGGAGACCTGCGAGGCGATGTCCGAGAGGATGTCGCCGTACAGGTTCAGCGTCACGATGACGTCGAAGGCCTGAGGACTGGCGGCCACCCGCGCTGCACCGATGTCGATGATCTGGTGGTCGTGCGCGATGTCTGGGTACTGCGCGGCGACCTCGTTGAACACCCGCGCGAACAGCCCGTCGGTGTGCTTCATGATGTTGTTTTTGGTCATGCACGTGACGCGCTTTCGACCGTGTACCCGTGCGTACTCGAAGGCGAAGCGGCTGATACGCTCACACCCGGGACGGGTGATGAGCTTGAGCACCTGGGTGACCTCGTCGGTCTGCTGGTGCTCGATGCCGGCGTAGAGGTCTTCCTCGTTCTCGCGGACGATCACCAGGTCCATGTCCGGAAAGGCGCAGGGAATCGCCGGAGAGAAGGCCCGCGACGGGCGAACGTTGGCGAAGAGGTTCAGCGTCTTGCGTATCGTGACGTTGAGGCTCTTGTAGCCTCCACCCAGCGGGGTGGTGATGGGAGCTTTGAGAAAGACCGGGTTGCGGCGGATGACCGGCCAGGTGTCGGGGGAGATTCCGGACTTGTGGCCAGCCAGGAACTCCTTCTCTCCGATGTGGATTTCCTCGAACTGAATGCCTGCGCGGGCCGCTTCGAGGATGGCGAGAACGGCGTCGGTGATTTCCGGGCCGATGCCGTCGCCTCGGGCCAATGTGGCGGTGATGGTGTGTGTCATCATCGTCCTCAGGAAGCCAGCTGAGTGGCGATGTCGGCGTTGGCCGGCAGAGGTGTCACCGCCGTCGGGCTCTCGAGCTCGGCAAAGACCAGGGCGTTGAAGTCCAGCGCGTTGGACAGCCGCTTCGTCTCGGCCACCGTGACGGCGCCGTTCTTGTCCATGTAGGCATGAATGCTGAGTCCACGGGCAGGGTCGTCGAACTTCAGGATAAACGGTGTCTGCTGCCGCTGAACGAAACGGGCGGGGGAGTGAAGGGCCACCACTGGGGGGCGGAACGTATACTGCGCGCCGCGTCCCGTCTCCAGGCAGCGGTAGGTCACCGTGAACCGCTGGTTGAAGGCGAGGGGGAGGGCGAACATGGGGCCCCAGTCGCCCCAGGCGGTGAAGGCGTTGTCGGTCAAGTCAGGGGTTTCGACGCTGATCGCGTAGGCACGGGAGCCGTACGTGTGACTTAGGTCAAAGCGCTTGGTGGAAAGGAACTGCGTCGGGCGGGGGAAAAGCGGGTCGTTGTGCATCGGTATCTCCGTCTCCGTGGAACACCGGCAACTATCCACACTCGGAAACAGAGGTAAAATAGATAAGGAGTCTATCACTCATCGTCAAGGTCGATATATTGTTCAAGCCTATGGAATGGCTCAACTTCAGGCATCTCTATGCGTTCTGGGCGGTCTGTCGCACCGGTAGCTTCAGTCGCGCAGCGGCGCGTATCCACGTCTCGCAGTCGACCGTCAGCGCTCAGGTGGCGGCACTCGAGGACTACCTCGAGGAAGCGTTGATCGACCGCAATACCCGCTCTCTCGTGGTCACCGATCAGGGGCAGGCGCTGCTCGCCTATGCCGACAAAATCTTCGAGTTGAGCGCCCACGTGAATCGCCGCTTTCGCGACAAGCACGGCCTCTCCGTGTATCGCACCCTTCGCGTGGGCATGGTGGGAGGAATCTCGCGTAACTTCGTGTTCGGTCACATCGAAGACGCGTTGAGCGCGTCCAACGTGCACATCGAGGTCATCAATGGCTCGTTCGACGAGCTTTCGGCGCGGCTTCGCTCGCTGGAACTCGATATCATGCTGAGCCTCGACCCCCCACGGCAGCAGGACCTGCTGTCACTCCGCTACGAGCGGGTGCTGTCGAGTCCCATGCGTCTTGTGGGGACGCCACAGCTGATTGAGCAGGTTGTTGCCGCGCGAGACGAAGAGGCGCTGCCGTTGGAGCTCTATGTCTTTCGACACCCCTTCGAGGGACGGCTGCCGGAGGCCTTCGGGGCGCAGCATCACTTTGTGCCCCACGTACCTGTGCGGACCGACGACATCTCGCTGCTCAGGTTTCTTGCCAACTCCGGTCGTGGCTGCGCGCTGGTCCCCGAGATCGGGGTCTGGGAAGACCTGAAGGCAGGGCGCGTGCGCGCGCTGCAGCTGACTGACGGGCCCGCGGTGGACATCTTCGCCATCCATCCCATCGGCGGCAGTCGGCAACAGCTCGTGGAGTCGTTTCTGGCCGGCACGTCGTCGCTGTCGTGACGACGTGCCGACGGTCGCGGCCGACGACGCCGGCCGCAAGGACACTGCGCGTCTAGATGCGGCGCAGCTTCATCTGCACATCGCCCGAGTAGTGCAGGCGGAACTGCCGCACGCAGGCGTTCAGATAGCGGTCGTAGTCGTCGTAGACCTGGTCGCCCCACTCGGCGCGGATCTTGTCTTCGTGCAGCTGGAAGCGGCGGTACCACTCGGCGGTCGTCTTGCCGTAGTCCTCCCGCATCATGTGTAGCTCGATGAGCTCCCACTTGGGCTTGATGGCCACGATGAGCTCTTCGATGCGGGGGTTGAGGCCGCCCGGGAAGATGACGTCGGCGGTGAACGCCAGGTCCGCCAGGTGCTCCTTGTTGCGCGGGATGCGGTCACGGAGGATGGCCTGGAAGCCAAAGCACGCGCCGGGCTCGACCCACTCGGCGAGCTTGTTGAAGTACTCGCGGAAAATCGTGGACGCCAGGCCCTTACGCTGCTGCGCGGGGGAGCACAGGTGGTCGATCATCTCGATCGACACCAGGGCGTCGTACTTCTCCTCCGGTTCGTAGGTCGCGTAGTCCTGGATGAGGAACTTGGCGTTGTCGATGTTGCGGTCGACGCAGTACTTCCACTGCTCGGTCGACAGCGTGATTCCCACGGCCTCTTTGCACCCCTGACGGCTGATGACGTCGATGGCCGACCCCCAGCCGCAGCCGATGTCCAGAATCCGCTTGTCCGAGTTCATCTCGGCGAAGCGGTACAGGCGCTTGACCTTGTTCTCCTGGGCTGCTTCGAGCGTGGTGTTCTGCGCGTCGAAGACCGCACTGGTGTAGTGCATGTTCTCGTCGAGCCAGAGCTTGAAGAAGTCGTTGGAGACGCTATAGCTGCGCTCGATGTCGTCCTGGGTCGAGGTCATGGTCTCGCCTCTCTCGCTTGAGTCTTCCTGTTTCCGGTCCGGGCGGTGCCCGAGGACGGAGTGACTATCGCATTTGGGCGGATGTCGAAACTGGAAAGTATTTGCGCACCTGGGTCAGGCGCTTCGCGGCTTGAGCTGCCGCGCCACCCGCTCCTGGACGACCTCGGGGTGGAACGGCTTGGTGATGTAGTCCGCGGCCCCCAAGACGTAGCCTCGACTCAGGTCATCATCGTCGGACAGGGCGGTGAGAAAAATCACCGGGATGTCCTTGGTCGCCGCATCGGCCTTGAGCCGCCGGCATACCTCGTAGCCGTCCATCTCGGGCATCATGACGTCCAGCAGCACCAGGTCCGGCGGTGGCGTGCTTTTGGCCAGCTGCAGCGCCTTGGCCCCGTTCTTGGCCGCCTTGACGCGGTAGGTCGACTTCAGCAGCCCCACGATGATGCTCAGGTTCTCGGGCGCGTCGTCGACCACCAGGACGGTCGGCCGGTCGGTCGTGGGTTCGGTGGTCATGATGCTGCCTCCGCGGTGGCATCAAGGGCAGGTGCGAGCACTTCGAGGGCTGCGTCGAAGTCGAACTCGCAGGCCAGTTCGTGGGCAGAACTCAGAGGGGCTTGGAGCGGTGTCCCTGCGGCCTTGCCAACGAGCGCCTCCAGGATGTCGATGGCATCGCTGTCGCTCTCGGCGAGAAGGCTGCGTACGTGCTCGAGCTCGCCATGGAGCGCGGTGACGCGTGGCGCTTCTTCCCCAGGCGAGGTGGCCGCGGGCTCGGGGACAGCTGGCTTCTGCGCGTTCTCCAAGGCCTCAAGGCCCGCCTCGAGGAGCGGCAGCAGCCGGTTGAGCTCCTCCACCACGCGCGAGAAAAGGTTGGTCAGCGTCTCGGGGCTTGCTGCGCCAATCCCCTCGGTCTCGGTCCGCAACGCCATCGACAGCTCACCGGCGCGCTCGAACAAGGGTTTGGCGCCCACATTGCCGGCGACACCCTTGAGCGTGTGGGCCAGGACGTGGCCGTGTTCGGCGTCCCCGGCGGCCAGCGCCAGCGCCAGCTCGCTTTCGAAGGTGCGTTGGCGCTCCATGAAACGCTTTAGCAGCCTTACATACAGACCCTGGTTCCCGGCGACCCGTCGCAGCCCATCGACCACATCGAGGCCTTCGACGACGAGTTCGTCGACCAGGTTGTTGCTCGCGGTGGACTGCGGACCGCGGGGGACGGGCGCGTTCCGTTTGGAGGGCGTCATATGCTGGGCCAAAGCCTCGTAAAGGACGTGCGGGTCGATCGGCTTGGTGACGTGGTCGTTCATGCCCGCGGCCAGGCTCTTCTCCCGCTCGCCCACCATAGCATGAGCGGTCATCGCGAGGATCGGCAGCTCGAGCTTCATCTCCTCGCGGATGTGGCGTGCCGCCTCCAGGCCGTCCATCTCCGGCATCTGGATGTCCATCAAGACCGCGTCGTACCGGCCCCGGGCGATCATGGTGACGGCGTCGCGCCCGTTGACCGCCTGTTCCACCTCGACGCCCACCTGCTCCAGCAGCTCCTGTGCGATCTCCCGGTTGATGTCGTTGTCGTCGACCACCAGGATGCGGGACCCCACCAAGGCCCTCGCCGCTTCGCCGGCGTCGGTTCGGGGGCCTACGGTGTGCCGGCTGTCCCCATCGCCAAAGATTTGCATGACCACGTCGAACATCACCGACGGGTTCACCGGCTTGATCAGCAGCCCCGCAAGACCGCTCCGTTCCGACCGCTGGAAGAGATCCTCGCGGGCGTAGGCGGTCACCATCACCACGGTGGGGACCTTCTCGCCGTAGCGTTCCCGCAGCCGGTCGATGGTGGCCAGGCCATCCAGGCCCGGCATCTTCCAGTCCATCAGGATGAGGTCGTAGGCCAGCCCCTTCTGCTCGGACGCCTCCACCTGCTCCAGCGCCTCCTCGCCCGAAGCGGCTTCATCGACCTCGAATCCGAAGTGGTGGAGCATTTCTCGCAGGATGTCCCGCGCAGTCTGGCTGTCATCGACCAGCAGTGCGCGTTTGCCGTCGATGAGGCTGGACCGATGGCGCTCACTGGCGCCCTTGGGCATGCGGAGGGGCACCGTGACATAGAAGCTGCTCCCCACTCCCTTTTCACTCTCGACCCGGACTGCGCCGCCCATCATCTCCACAAGGCTCTTGCTGATGGAGAGCCCCAACCCGGTGCCCCCGAATTTGCGAGTGGTGCTGATGTCGGCCTGGGAGAACGGTTTGAACAGCTGGGACAGCTCGTCCGGGGTCATTCCGATGCCTTCGTCGCTGACCCTGAACTCGAGCGTGACATCGTCGTCGGCTGTGTCGGTGACCCGTATCCCCAGCACGACATCGCCGGCGCTGGTGAACTTCACCGCGTTGGCCAACAGATTGACCAACACCTGTTGCAGCCGCATGGCGTCGCCGATGAGGGACATCGGCACATCGGGTTGCAGCTTGATGTGGAACTCCACATCCGGCTTCTCCAGCATGCGGGCGTTGACGATGTCAGTGACGTTCTGGACCAGCTCGGGGAGCTTGAAGTCGATGTTCTCGACCTCGACCCGGCCCGCTTCGATCTTCGACAGGTCGAGGATGTCGTTGACGATGGTCAACAACGTCTGAGACGCCTTCCCCAGCTTCTCCGTGTAGTCGCGCTGCTTGGGGCGCAATTCGCTGCGGGCCAGCAGATGCGTCATCCCGATGATGGCGTTGAGCGGCGTACGGACCTCGTGGCTCATGTTGGCCAGGAAGTGACCCTTGGTCCGGTTGGCGCGCTCGGCGGTGTTCTTGAGCTCCTCCATGCGGTGGAGGTTGTCCCGAACCCGGTCCAATTGAGCCCCCCCGAAAGCGGCAAAGAGGCCGAGGAACAGCGGCGCGGTATCGATAATCCACAGTAGCGCCGAGGTGGACTGCGCCTCCACCAACTGGCTCATCCCCACACCGCCGTAGACCACCGCAGCGTGCAGCAGCGTCCCGAAGATGGGGAACATGAGCCCAAACATCGCGCCGTAGAGCGCGTAGTTGTGCACCTCACGCGTGAACGGTTTGAACTTCACCTTCTCCCTGCGTTTCCCTTCTCCAACACGCATCATCATGCACCGGCAACATTCCGTCGAGCAGGTCGAACAGCGTTGGGTGACAATTGGAGTCGACCGGCCCGAGGCGGGGGACCATCGAGTTGCGGTTTCTGCTAAGGTGCTCGGTGCAGGAATCCACTTCACGGGAGGACGCATGGTGAGCAGGATTCGCGCGCGCGGCGTGCGGCTTGTCGCCCTGGCCACGCTGTCGGCGGCAGCGGCGGTGGGATGTACAGGCACGATTGAGGACCCGCAGCAGAACTGGGGACCGAGTACGACCCCGACGGCGGATGCCACGCAGGTCTCAGACACGACGGCACTACCCGATGGGACGACCACGGGCCCCGACGGGACGATAGGGCCCGACGGTACGGTCACCCACCCATGCCCTGACGACCAGACCTATTTCGAGACGGTCATCTGGGACCCCATCATGGCGGTCGATTGCGCCAACTGTCACAGCGAGAGTGGACTGGCGCAGACCTCGCGGATGGTGTTCCGGCCCGACATGACCACCCAGGAGCGCATGGACGTCATGCGGGTGCTGGCCGAGGACGTGTCGGTGGGCGGTGTGCCGATGCTCCTGCTCAAGCCGACCATGCAGGTGCTGCATGGAGGCTTCCAGCGATTCACCGTGGGCGACGACAAGTACCAGGCGTTCGTCGAGCTCATCCATCGGTTCGGCAGCCCGGACAGCTGCGACGACATCACCGAACCCGACGTCCTGTGCCAGTTCGATGGCACGGTGAGCCCTGGCCCAAGTCCGTTGCGGCGTCTGACCAGTGAGCAGTACGCCAACTCTGTGGCGGCGCTCTTCTGGCCCTCCATTGACCTGGGTACCTACGTTCCCGACACCGACGCCGGTGATGGCTACCGCACGTACGCTACGGCCAACTCGGTCAGTCAGGCGGTCGCCGACGGTCTCTTCGACGCTGCCGAGCTGGTCTCTGCGCAGGCTGTCGCCACCCCCGGCGACCTCATCGCCTGTGCCCCGAACAGCGGCGACATCCCGGCCAGCTGTGTCACCGAGTTCATCCAGGATTTCGGCTTCCGGGTGTTCCGCCGGCCCCTCACCAGCGAGGAGGCGGCGATCTTCGAGACGTTGGCGTCCCAAGCCGCTGATGGGTCCGCCGCCACGGTCCTGGGGATGCTCATCGAAGCCTTCCTGCAATCACCGCAGTTCCTCTACATGGACATGACTGGCGCCAATCCCGTCGCCGGGCAGTCGGACATCCAGGAGCTGGAGCACTTCGCCGTCGCCTCGCGGCTGTCGTACCTGCTGTGGAACACGATGCCGGACCAGGAGCTCTTCGACCTGGCCAGTGCCGGCCAACTGCAGGACCCGGCAGTGCTCGAGGCACAGGTCGTGCGCATGTTGGCCGACGACCGTGGGCGGCTGGGCGTCCTCGCGTTCCACCAGGACTGGGTCCGCACGGGACGTCTGCCCACCACCAAGGACGCCAACCTGTTCCCGGACTACGACACCGCCTTGCGCGGGATGATGCGCGAGGAGATCTCCAGGTTTGTCGAGCATGTCGTGTTCGACGTGGGCGGGACGTTCCACGAGCTGATGACGATGACCGACTCGTTCGTGACCGCCGACCTGGATGGGGTTTACGGCGTCAACTCTGGGTCCTCCGGGGCGAACGATTGGCAGCTCACCGACCTCGGTCAGGACCGCCGCGGCATCCTCACCCGCGCCGGATTTCTCGCGGGGCACGCGACGTCCAAGACGTCGTCACCCATCAAGCGCGGCGTTTTCGTCGTCGAGCGCCTCTTCTGCCAGAACCTGGTGCCGCCACCCACCGCCGAGATGAATGTGGGCGAGCCGGCCGCCGGCGAGACCATCGCCGATGTCATCGCCAAGCATCGGCAGGACCCGCAGTGCGCCAGCTGCCATGACCAGATCGATCCCATCGGACTTGGCTTCGAGAACTACGACTCGGTCGGCGCCTGGCGGACGATGTACGACTCGGGCCTGCCGGTGGAGGCGGACGGATACCTGACCAATCCCAACGGGACCTTCGCGGACGCCTCGGGCCTCATCGACCTGTTGATGAGCAGCGACATCGTCCGGAACTGCTACGCCACGCATTGGTTCCGTTACACCTCCGGACGCTCCAACACGTCCGAAGACATCTGCGCGCTGACGACGATCCATCAGCGCTTCGCCCAGACGGGGGGCGACATCCAGGACCTCATCGTAGGCATCGTGCTGTCCGATGCCTTCCGTTACCGAGTCGACAAAGACCTGCAGGTGGTCGAGCCATGAATCGCGACCAGATCAAGAGCATCAGCCGACGCGCGTTCCTCAGCAAGACCGGTCAGGTGGCCGTCGCGCTGCCCTTCCTCGAGGCCCTCGTGCCCAGGAACGTGGCCCGCGCCGCGGAGCCCCCGGGTTGGGTGCCGAAGACCGGCGGACCACGGCGCTTCATTCTGTTCTTCCACCACCAGGGTACCATCATGGAGGAGTGGGTCCCGACGGGCACCGAGACCGACTTCTCGCTGCCGCCGCTGCTCGCCCCGCTGGAAGCCCACAAGGACCGCCTGGCCATCGTCGGGGGGTTGGACAATGCGGCCCGCCACGCCATGAACAACGGCAACGGGCACATCACCAGCGAGTGCAGCATCCTCACCTGCACGGACTACTTCAATCCCAACGTGACCGACGGCAATGAGCTTCTGGGCGGCGGGATCTCCATCGACCAGGACATCGCCGAGCGCATCAAGGCCGGGATGCCGTACGGGTCCATCAACCTCATCGGCGGCAAGGGGCAGGATAACTCCACCTCCAAGCTGCTCTACTCCGGTCCTGGCGACCCGGTGACCCTCCAGGGTGACCCGCAGCTGGTGTTCAACAACCTCTTCGCCGACACCGGCGGCGGCGTGAACGAGCAGCAGCTGCTGGCCGCGCGACGGGGGAGTGTACTGGATGCCGTCAAGCAGCAGTTTGCGCGGTTTCGGACGCGGCTGGGCGTCGCCGACCAGATTCGGCTGGACCAGCACCTCGACAAGATCTTCGAGCTCGAGGCGCGGGTGACGCAGGTCCAGGCGCCGCTCGACTGTGGCAACCCGACCATCAACCTGCCGGCAGGCTTCGACCACGACACCAACGAGTACGAGCCGGTCACGTCGCAGAACCAGATCGACCTGCTCGTGCTTTCGATGGCGTGCAACCTGACCCGCTCGGGGTCGGTGGTGTACCTCAACGGCCACGCGCCGACGTTCCCCTACCTCAACAGCGGCAGCAGCCTGATCCCGTCGACCCACGACAACTGGCACGCCATGGTCCACGACTGGACCAGCAACAATGCCGAGACCGAGGCCTATGTGAAGCCGTACCTGATGCAGGGCTACGGCTGGTACACCGACCAGTTCGCGTACCTGCTCGACCGGTTGGCCGAGACCGACGATCCCGATCCCGAATCGGCGGGCCAGAAGCTCATCGACACGACGTGCGTCATGTGGGTCAGCGACTTCGGCAACGGTCAGGGCCACAACGGCTACAACATACCGTTCGTGCTGGCCGGCAACACCGGCGGTCCCACGGGGCGCTGGTTCAACTTCATGAACGGCGGCCCCAACGAGAACTACACCCGGGGCCAGTTCATCACCAACAACATGTACGTCACGATGTTGCAGGCGTTCGGGTTCGCCGACACCCAGTTCGGGACCAGCTATCCGGATTGGAACAGCCAGCCCGACGGAGCGCTGCCAGGGCTGTTGACTTAGGTCGGGCCCGTGGTCCTGGCGCCAATGGCTTGTGCATTGGCGCCAGTGGCGAGTGGTGGCTGGTACATGTGGCGCGTAACGTGCGATGCATGAGCCCCGCCCTTACCGATTGGATGACTCGCCATGACCACGCCGTCCAACTCCTCTGAGACATCGTCCACCTCCGCCCCGGGCGCGCATCCCACCGCCGAGCATGCCCGGCTCGCCGCCTCGGACGCGCGTGAGGCGCATTGGAAGCGCTGGGGGCCCTACCTCAGCGAGCGGCAGTGGGGCACGGTCCGCGAGGACTACAGCGCCGGAGGCACATCGTGGGACGATTTCCCCTTTGAGATAGCCCACAAACGCGCCTATCGCTGGGGTGAGGACGGTATCGGTGGGTTCTCCGACAACCACCAGCGGCTGTGCTTTTCGGTCGCGCTGTGGAACGGGAAGGACCCCATCCTCAAGGAGCGGCTGTTCGGGCTGACCAACGAGCAGGGCAACCATGGCGAGGACGTCAAGGAGCACTACTACTACCTCGACGCGACGCCGAGCCACTCGTACATGAAGATGCTCTACAAGTATCCGCAGCGCGCCTTCCCGTACGACGACCTGCGCTGGACCAACGGTTCCCGTGGGGTCCACGAGCTCGAGTATGAACTGCTCGACACCGGGATCTTCGCCGAGGACCGTTACTTCGATGTCTTCATCGAGTACGCCCGGCCGGACGTCGATGAGCTGTTGGTGCGCGTCACCGCGCACAACCGCGGGCCCGAGGCCGCTGAGCTGCATCTGCTGCCCCAGGTCTGGTTCCGCAACACGTGGTCGTGGGGTCGGGACCCGTATCGGCCCCGACTTCATCTGGACCGCTGCGACGACGTGACGGTGCAGCACAAGACGCTTGGCGACTTCTTCCTGGCCGCGGACAGCGACGCCAAGGTGCTGTTCTGCGAGAACGACACCAACGGGCCGTCGTTGTACGGATTGGATGCCGAGCCCGGGGCCGGGCCGTTCAAGGACGCCTTCCACGACTACGTCATTGGAGGGGACCATCGGGCTGTAGCGCCCGAGGAGGGCACCAAGGCCGGTTTCTACACCGAGCACATGATCCCGGCCGGTGAGTCCGTCGAGGTGCGGCTGAGGCTGTCAACGTCCCGCTATGGCAAGCCGTTCGAGGACTTCATGACGCTGTTTGAGCGATGCATCGCCGAAGCGGACGCGTTCTACGACCACGTGCAACGCGAGCTGCCCGCTGGACCCGAAGGGGACGACGCGCGGCTGGTTCAGCGTCAGGCGTTCGCCGGCATGCTGTGGACCAAGCAGTACTACTACTACGACGTGCACACCTGGCTGGAGGGCGATCCCGGCCAGCCCGAGCCTCCGGCCAGTCGGTGGCGGGGGCGCAACCACGACTGGGACCACCTCTACAACGACGACATCATCTCGATGCCAGACAAGTGGGAGTACCCCTGGTACGCCGCGTGGGACCTGGCGTTCCATTGCCTGCCCCTGGCGCTCATCGACGCGACCTTCGCCAAGGAGCAGCTGATGCTCATGACGCGCGAATGGTACATGCACCCCAACGGGCAGTTCCCGGCTTACGAGTGGGCCTTCGAGGACGTCAATCCGCCGGTGCACGCGTGGGCCGCTTGGCGCGTCTTCACCATCGACCGAAAGCAGCGTGGCGACGAGGGGGACCTGGTCTTCCTCGAGAGCGTCTTTCACAAGTTGATGATCAACTTCACGTGGTGGGTGAACCGCAAGGACGCCGAGGGCAACAACATCTTCCAGGGCGGCTTCCTGGGGCTCGACAACATCGGTGTATTCGACCGCAGCAAGGCGTTGCCCACCGGGGGGTACATCAACCAGTCCGATGGCACGAGCTGGATGGCGATGTACGCGCTCAACCTGATGCGCATCGCGCTGGAGCTGGCGCTGCACAACCCGGCCTACGAAGACATCGCGACCAAGTTCTTCGAGCACTTCCTGCACATCGCCCGGTCAATGACGCAGTTCACGACTGACGGGTTGGGGCTGTGGGACCCGGACGACGAGTTCTACTACGACGTCCTGACCCTGCCGACGGGGCAGCGCATTCCGCTGAAGATACGGTCGATCGTCGGGCTGATTCCGCTGTTTGCGGTGGAGACCATCGAGCCCGAGACGCTCGAGAAGCTGCCGGGGTTCGCGCGCCGCATGCAATGGGTCTTCGACAACCGCCCCGACCTGGCCAAGCTGGTGTCACGCTGGAGTGAGCCTGGGCGTGGTGAGCGGCGGCTGTTGTCGCTTCTTCGCGGGAGCCGGATGAAGCGGCTGCTCAAGCGGATGCTGGACCCTGACGAGTTCCTGTCCGACTTCGGGATCCGCGCGCTATCGCGTCACCATCGCGACAACCCCTACACCTTCTACAACAACGGCGAGAGTCATGAGGTTCGCTACGAACCGGCCGAGTCCAAGACCCACCTGTTCGGCGGCAACTCCAACTGGCGCGGGCCCATCTGGTTCCCCATCAACTTCCTGCTCATCGAGTCGCTGCAGCAATTTCACCACTACTACGGTGACGATTTTCTCATCGAATACCCGACGGGTTCGGGCAAGAAGGTGACCATCCTGGAGGTGTCCGAGGCGCTCTCGCAGCGGCTGGTGGACATCTTCCTGAGGGGCAAGGGCGGCCAGCGCCCGGCCATGGCCAACCACCCCAAGATGCAGGACGACCCGCACTTCCGGGACCACGTCCTGTTCTACGAGTACTTCGACGGCGACACTGGCCGTGGTGTCGGCGCCTCTCACCAGACCGGCTGGACCGGCCTGGTGGCCAAACTCATCAAGCCGCGGGCACCCATCGAGATGGGCCGCGGCGAGACGCGTCCACCTCAGGAGGCGGGCGAGGAACAGGAGCAGTCATGACCGATTCCAACACCGTGCCGACCCCCGAACTCGGGCTGATCTTGAAGGGCCAGACGGCCGTCGTGACCGGAGGCAGTTCGGGCATCGGCCAGGCCATCGCCATCGCGCTCGGCAAGGCGGGCGCCAACGTGGTCGTCAACTACCGCCGCGACATCGACGGCGCCAACACGTCGGTGGCCGCCATCGAGGCCGCGGGCTCGAACGCCATCGCCGTTCAGGCCGACGTCTCCCAGGAAGACCAGGTCCTGGCGTTGTTCGCCAAGGCCGTCGAGACCTATGGTGCGGTGGATATCCTCATCAACAACGCGGGGTTGCAGGTCGATGCGCCGACCCACGAGTTGACGCTCAAGCAGTGGCAGAAGGTCATCGACGTCAACCTGACCGGCCAGTTCCTGTGCGCCCGAGAGTCCATCAAGCTGTTTTTGAAGCAGGGCTTCCGGCCCGGCGTCTCCCGAGCCAAGGGGAAGATCATCTGCATCAGCTCGGTGCACGAGCGAATCCCCTGGGCCGGTCACGTCAACTACGCGGCCTCCAAGGGGGGCGTGATGCTGATGATGCAGACCATGGCGCAGGAGTACGGTCCCGAGAAGATCCGCGTGAACAGCATCTGCCCCGGCGCCATCCGCACGCCGATCAACACCGAGGCCTGGGAGACGCAGGAGGCCTATGACGCCCTGATGACGCTGGTGCCCTACAAGCGCATCGGGGAGCCCGAGGACATCGGCTACATGGCTGCGTTTCTGGCGTCCGACCTCGCCGACTACATCACGGGCGCCTCGCTGTTCGTCGACGGCGGTATGACCATGTTTCCCGGCTTCGAAGACAACGGCTGAGGCTCGGGTTCAGCCGGCGAACCGGGGCTTCACACAGCCGGTCACGCCGGGCTCGAAGGCAAACACGCTGCCCGCCAGGGGCTCGCGCGCCAGCTGCTCGGCCGACAGCTCGTCTCGGGCGGTGGTGACGTAGAGCGTGTTCATGTCGGGGCCGCCAAAGACGCAACAGGCAGGCTGCGAGACCGGAAGCGCGACGACGCGGTCGACGGTTCCGTCCGGGAGGTGGCGGACCACGCAGCCGCCGCCCCAGCGGGCGTTCCAGATGCCGCCCAGGGTGTCGATTGCAGAGCCATCGGGTACACCGGCGTCCTCACTGGTGAAGCGGTAGAAGTCGCGGGCGTTGGACACCGTGCCGTGCCTGGCGTCGAAGTCGTAGGCGGTGATCAGGCGCGGCGTGGAGTCTCCCAGCAGCATGGTCGCGCCATCCGGGCTCCAGGCGACGGTGTTGGGGATGGTCATCCCCGCGCGCACCTGGGTGACCGACAAGTCGCCGTCGACCCGATAGGTACTGCCAGCGCCCTCGACGAGCGGGTGCTTGATGGTGTTGCTCATGGTGGTGACCCAGAAGCGTCCCGACGGGTCACAGCCTCCGTCGTTGACACGCATCGAGTCGGTGCCTTCCAAGGTCACGGCGGGCCACTGCTGCTCCGTGGCGGGGTCGAAGAACACCAGGTCCGAGCCCTGCGCCAGGATGAGGGTCCCGTCGCTCCGGACCGCGAAGCAGCCGATGGGGCGGGGGAGCTGCCAGTCCTGGCGGTGGCCGTCATCGGGGCGCCAGCAGTGGAGGATGCCCCGGCGGACATCCACCCAGTAGAGCTTGCCCTCTTCGGGAACCCATGTCGGGCATTCGCCGATCATGTCCGTCGTGGCGACGACCTGCTCGATGTGCGTTGCGTCTCGATGCGTCATGGAAGACCTCCAGGGCGGCAGCAAAGCCCGTCATGTCGAGCGCGTCAAAACGCCCACTGGAGTTGGCGCGGATGGCATGGCGTTTGGCGCGATCGGCGAGTGGCGTCGGGTCTGCAGGCGCCTAATGTGCAGTGCAGCCACTTGATTCCCCCGCACGACTCCAAGAGGAGAGCCTCTCATGGCACACACCGTTCTCATCACTGGCGCATCTTCGGGCATCGGCAAAGCAGCCGCTCAGCACTTCCAGGCTCAGGGCTGGAACGTCGTCGCGACCATGCGGACTCCCGACAAGGAGACCGAGCTGAACCAGCTGGACAACGTGCTGGTCACGCGCCTGGACGTCCTCGACTCCGACTCGATCACGTCGGCCGTGGCGGCCTCCATCGAACGCTTCGGCGGCGTCGACGTGCTGGTCAACAACGCCGGCTATGGCGCCTACGGCCCGCTGGAGGTGTTCTCCATGGACGCCATCAAGCGGCAGTTCGACACCAACGTGATTGGCCTCATCGAGGTGAGCAAGGCTGTCATCCCCCACTTCCGCCACAAGAGGTCGGGCACCATCATCAACATCTCCTCCATCGGCGGCCGCATGACCTTCCCGTTCGGGTCGCTCTATCACGGCACCAAGTGGGCCGTGGAGGGCATCTCCGAGGCGCTTCACTTCGAGCTCTCGGCCTTCGGTGTGACCGTGAAGCTCGTCGAGCCAGGGGCCATCAAAACCGATTTTGGCGGGCGCTCGCTGGACTTCCAGAACGACGAGAGCCTCGCCGAGTACCAGGAGATGATCGGCAAACTGATGGCGGCCATGGCGCCCATGCAGGAGCACGCGTCGCCGGCGAGCCTGGCCGCCGAGGTCATCTGGACCGCGGCCACCGATGGGACCGACCAGATGCGCTACGCGGCCGGCCCCGACGCGGTGGAGATTCTGGCCAACCGCAAGGCTCTCGACGAGGCGACGTTCATCGCAGGCCTACGCCAGCAATTCGGCATCTAGTCGTCACACCTCCGAGGTGCGGCGTCAGCCCCATGTGAAGGCCAGCTCGTCCTTGTGCTCGTGGCACTGGACGAGGTGGCCAAAGGCCTGGTCGCCGAAAGGGGCCGCGCCTCGAGACGACCTCGAGCTATCCGTAGGTAACCTCGCTGCGGGTCGACAGCCTGAGCTACCATGGGTCGATAGCCCCACGCCGACCCGAGGTCACACGTGCGTTTCATCACTGCATGCTCGTTCATGATGCTCACGTTGGCATCAGCCGACCCTTCATGCAGCGCGCTGAGCCAGCCCGACGGGACGCCGTTGCCCGTCGGCGCAGGTCTCCAGGCACTCTTCGACAGTCGCGGGGAGAGCATCGACGCCCTGACGGACGCCGCGAAGGTGCCGGAGACCTTCACCCCCGACTGTGGTCTGAGCTGGGAGGTGCTCGCCCGGCGGGCGAGGCGCCAAGCAGGCTCGTTCGCCGGCTCTAGAACCCACCCCTCAGGGTGAGCATCCCGCTCCCGACGCCGGGGGCGAAGCCGACGTTCACAGAGGCGCCGCCGGCCTCGGGGGCCGAAGTCGCGTCGACCACCAGCAGGGCGATGCCGGTCACCATCAGGGCGCTTCCCAGGCCCAGGCTGATGGCCGAGCCCAGCGCCAGGTCGTTGGCACTCTGCTCGGCGGCGACGGCGTCGGCCTGGGTGAGCGTCGTCACCGGTACGCCCTGGGCGCGGGCTTCGTCGATGACCAACCGCACGTCGTTGCGTTCGGCCCTGGCGTTGAGGTGAAGCGCGATGCCCGCGACGGCCCCGACGACCCCGAGCCCCAGCGTGACCGCCCCGGAGATCAGCAGGCTCTTGTCATCCTCGGGCTCCGGGGCGTCCATGACCCCCGAAGGGGAGGGGGGCTGCTTTGGGGGGACGTCCGGCGCCTCGACAACCGCCTTCGCGGGCTCCTTGGGGGGCTTCTTCGCTTCGGGACGCGCCAGGGACGCCTCGATAGCTCCAATCCGGGCTTTGGCCTGAGCCTTTCTGGCCGCCGTGACACCCTCGAGGGCAAGCAACGTCCGGTACTGCGCACGTGCGGCCTCCGCATCGCCGGCCGCCTCGAGGGATTGCGCCGCGCGCCAGATCCACTCGGGGCTCGGCTGTGAGGCGTGCGCACGGAGGTAGTGCTGTGCGGCCTCGGCGTGTTTGCCCGCCGCCGTCAGCGCATCCCCCGCGGCCTGGAGAGCCTCCAGCTGGCGCTGCTTCTGGCGCGCCTGCTCCCGCTTGGCCGCCTCTGCTTCGATCGCCTTGATGTAGGCGTATGCCTTGGCACGTTTGCGCTCGTCGAACTTCGGGTACTTCAGCACCAGCTCCTCGTAGTGAGGCTTGGCCTTGTCCGGTTCCCCCGAGCGGTGCCGGGCGCGCGCCAGGTTGTAGAGGACGTTGGGGGCCTTCACCAGGGTGTAGGCCGCCTTGAACTTGTCCGCCGCCTCCGAGAACTGCTCGGCCTTGTAGAGCTTCAGCGCCTGCTGGTTGAGCTTCTTGGCCAGGCGCTTCTCGGCGCGAGTGGGCTTGCGGGCGTGCGCTGGCCCCGCGGTCAGCAGGAGGAGCGAGCCTGTCAGCAAGACCGCCCAGAGGCGGAGATGTCGGGCTGTCGTCATCAATCGTCCACAGTCTCGAAACCCTTACGCTTCTTCTTCTTCTTCTTTCTCTTTGTCTTCTTCTTTTGCCTGTCGTCCCTGCTCTTCTTCTCGGTTTGCGGCGGTGTGGTGACGACGGTTGCCGGCGCCGCGGGCAGCGCGTTCAGGCGCACGCGCAGCCGGCTTCCAGCGTCTCCAGGAAGGACGCTGACGACCTGCTCCTTGTGACCCGCCAGGCGCAGAACCACCATCGGCGGCGCCTCCCGTGCCCCCCAGGTGAGGGTATATGGAGTGATACCCAAGACTTTCTCGACCGCTCCCCGGCGTTCGAGCACCTCCGCGCCTGATGGAGCGCTCTCCAGGACGGCCTGCAGGGACACGGGGGGGGAAGCGACGTCAGGCGCGCCTGAAGCGTCCGGGAGCTGTCCGGCCGCTCTGGCCTCTGCGGCGATCTCCACGGCGGCGTCGGGGGCCACAATCACGGGACCGGAGTCCACCGACCCGGCGTCAGCCTGTTTTGCGGCCGCGACCTCGGCTAATGCGTCGGCCATGGCCGGACCCGACGCGTCGGGTTTGGAGCCAGGGACCGTGGCGGCGTTTGGTTGGGCTGCACCCGATGCTGCGTCTGGTGTCGACGCCGCTCCCTCCTCGGCAGCATCGGGGATGGCGGACGTCGTGGAGGCTCCGTTCCGAGCAGCGGTCGTGTTGACCGGCGCCGCACTGGCCTCCGCGGGCGGGGCCTTCGGCGGGGCAGACTGACTCAGCACGACTGCGGCCGTTGCGCCACCACCGAGGAGCAGCGCGGCCAGCGCCACAAGCAACCATAGTCTCCGGGGGCTCGTATCGGCGGAGGGCGGTACCACCCGCTGCCCGGAGTCCGAAGGTGCGGGGCCGGTCATGACGTCCTCGGCCATGAGCTGACCAAGGGGCGGGATCGTCTCCGTCTCCATGGGCCCGCTGCCGCCACGTGCAATCACGTCGGTGCCCTCACACGCCCGCAGCTCGGCCAGCGCGACTTCGGCATCGGCCGGGCGGTCGGCCGGGTCTTTGGCCAGGCAGCGCATCACGAAGTCGATGAGCGGCCCCTCGAGCCGCTTTCCGCCGAGCGACGGCGGGGCAGGGGGCTGGCCGATGTGGGCCAGCATGTAGTCGGTGACGCCGCTCTTACGGAACACCGGTTGCCCACACAGAGCCTCGTAAAGGATGCACCCGAAGGAGTAGAGGTCGCTCTGGGGGACCACCGGCTCAGCCCGACACTGCTCGGGGGACATGTAGCGCGGCGAGCCAATCGTCACGCCAGTGGCCGTCAGCGTCGACTTGGCCGCCGACATCTTCTTGTTGACCTTGGCAATGCCAAAGTCGAGCACTTTGACCACGTCGCGGCGGCGCCCCTCCTGCGCGATGAAGAGGTTGTCGGGCTTCATGTCCCGGTGGATGATGCCGAGCGCGTGGGCCTCCGCCAGGGCGTCAAGGGTCTGCACGCCCAGCTTGACCACCTGGTCGGCGGGCAGGCTACCCAACCGCCGCAGGCGACGGCTGAGGGGCTCTCCGACGGCGAGCTCCATCGCCAGGAACAGGTTCCCGTCATCGGATTGGCCGAAGTCGAACAACGTGATGATGTTGGGGTGCTTGAGGGCTGCGATAGCGCGCGCCTCGGTTTGAAAGCGGGCGATGTCTTTGAGGGACTCGGTACGTTCGGCTTTCAGCACCTTCAGCGCGACGTCGCGCCCGACGCCCACCTGGGCGGCGCGATACACCGCCCCGTAGCCGCCTTTGCCGAGGAGGCTCTTGACCACGTAGCGCCCCTCGAACGTCGTCCCGATGAGCGGGTCGACGCGGTCACCCGAGGCCTCGAAGCTCTTGGCCAGGACGGTCTTGAACCCGTCGTGGGGACACACCTGCTCGATGGTCGTGTTCTGGCACTGCGGGCAGATGCGGCTCACGGTGGCACCACCGTCTTGCCGTCGCTGGGGTCGCCCCAGCAGAACAGCGTCCCGTCGGGCCGGATGGCGCACGCGTGGTCCCACCCGGGTCCTGACACATCCACCACTTCCCCGGCCGGCGGTGGTCCCGGTCCCGAGCCTGCACAGTGGGTCTCCCCCTGCGCGTCGAAGGCGCACTGGATGCCGCTGAACAAGCCTACGGCCTCACCCGGGGTCCCCTCGATGGTGCCAGCGTTGCCCCATCGCCACACCCCGCCGTTGTCGTCCAGCGCCATGCTCAGCCCCTCGTCGGCAAACACCGAGCAGGCCACCTGGGAAGCCGACGTGAGCCCCGCGGGGGGGAAGCCTTTGGGCCCCATGTGATTGTCGTCCCAGCAGACCACAGCGCCGTCCGTCGTGACCACACAGCCGTAGCGATAGCCCACGCAAATGGCGCTGGCGACGAGGCCGGCAGGCGGGTCGGTCTGGAACTCGAGCGAGTAGCCCCAGCATCGAACCTGACCGCCCACCTCGATCCCGCAGGTGAACTCGTCGCCGCACGCCACGTGCTCCCAGGTGGTGTTGGGCGGTACCTGGGTCTGCGCCCAGGTGTTGCGCCCCCAGCACGCCATGGTCCCCTGGGTGTCGATGGCGCAGCTGTGCTCTTTACCAGCGCCGATCCTCTCCCAGTTGTTGCCGGCGGGGGACTCGAGGATGCCGGGCGTGGGCTTGCCCCAGCAACGAATCGTGCCCGCTTCGGTGATGGCACAGGTGTGGCTCGTCCCCGCCGCCACTGCTTTGTAGCGCGTGGGGGTCGGGGTGATGACGTCACTGGGCCCTGGATCGGCTCCGGCGTCTGCCGGAGAGGCGTCGGCGACCTGTCCGTCGACGTGGCCTGGGTCGGCGTCACCCGGCTGCACATCGGGCGTGCTTCCGCCCCCACAGAGCCCAGAGACGCACGAAACCCCCTTTTGGCAGTCCTGGTCCGAGGAGCAGGCCCAGGCGACGGAGTCGATCCCGAGGTCCTCGCTGCAGGCCGCCATGGACAGCACCATGGTCATCCCCAATGCCCACGCAGCGCTCGTCTTCGCCCAGCCCTTGCCTGCCTTCATCACCCGTTAGTGTAGTGCGTCGGAGTCCGTGGTGTCACCTGACAGCCGGATGAAGGTGTCAATCTACTAATCAGTCGGTGGCGGGGGGAGCAATTCTTGCCCGAGAGACGCCCTGACAAGCAGGTGCAGAGCGGGTCGGGGGCTGGCACGGAGCTTGCTGAACCTGGAGCACCATCACCCAGGGAGAGACCTCATGCGTTCCATCACCACCATCCTCGGCGCCTTGACCTTCACACTGCTGACCCCGGCCGTCAGCCTTGGGATCGTCGGCAACTCCGACGTCGCGGGCGCGCCGATGATGACGCAGGGCTGGTCGTTGGCCGGTGGGCTTCAACCCGTGGTGGACGTGCCCACCAACGGGTTCCTGAGCCTGGGGGTTCAGTTCCAGCGTGGCTGCTATGACACCCGCTTCGACGTCCTCGACGTCCGCGTGACCCTCGATGGGGTTCCTATCGATGGCACGGTCGTGGAAGGTCCTCAGCTCGGCAACGTCGCCCTCTTCGAGCCCGGGGCGCCGCTCGAGGCGAACCGCAGGTATCGGGTGGTCGTGTCCACCATCGACGACGGCAGGGGGTGCTCGTTCGCGCAGACCCTGGTGGACCAGGACTTCATCACGGCCGCCGGACCCGCGGAGGGTCCCCTGGAGCCCACCGTTCTGACGGTCACCGAACAGCGCTCCTGCGGTTGGTCGGCCACCTTCGTGGAGATGAGCTCGCCCCACGACCCGTACGTCAGCTACGAGGTCACTGACTACAACCGGGACCCGCGCTACGTCGCCTTCAACCCGGCCCAGATTAGCGCCGACTTTGGTGACGACCAGTGCCTGAACGTGAAGTCGACCCACCGGCTGACGGGGGAGAGCGAGGTCCAGCAGGTCTGCAGGGACACCGCCGTGCTCGAAGAGGGCCTGTGCCCCGAAGAGGCTGAGGGGTGCTCGGGCGGAACGCCGACCCAGAACTGGCCGATGCTGCTGGTGGTCGGCGGACTGCTGCTGGTGGCCCTGCGGCGACGGCGCGGCCTCGTCTGAGAGGACGGTTGCCATCCCGTTGGGAGCGGGCATGCTGGCGCCGTCCAAGGTCGCTGCACCTTCAAGGAGACGCCTCATGCCGCTTCATCCCCTCGCCGGTCTGCCGGCCCCCCAGTCGCTGCTGGTCAATGTGCCGCGCCTGGTCACGGCTTACTTCACACGCCAGCCCGACCCTGACAACGCCGCCGAGCGCGTGGCCTTCGGCACCTCCGGCCACCGGGGCTCGGCCTTGCGTGGGAGCTTCAACGAGGCCCACATCCTGGCGGTTGCCCAGGCCGTGTGCAGCTATCGGGCGACGCAGGGGATCGATGGGCCGTTGTTTGTGGGCATCGATACCCACGCGCTGAGCGAACCCGCCTTCGCCACGTCGCTGGAGGTGTTCGCCGCCAACGGGGTTGAGGTCATGATCGACGCCGGCGGTGGCTTCACCCCGACGCCGGTCATCTCGCACGCCATCTTGACCTACAACCGCGGCAGGACCCGCGGGCTCGCCGATGGAGTCGTGCTGACGCCGTCGCACAATCCGCCCGAGGATGGCGGCTTCAAGTACAATCCGCCCAACGGGGGGCCGGCGGACACCGCTGCCACCGGGTGGATCGAGGCCGCCGCCAACGCCCACCTGGAGGCCGGCAACGCCAAGGTGCGCCGAATGCCATACGCCAGGGCGCGAGCGGCTGACACCACCCACCGGCACGACTACGTGACCCCCTACGTGGCCGACCTCGCCGACGTCCTCGACATGGAGGCGATCGCCGCCTCGGGCCTCAAGATTGGCGTCGACCCGATGGGCGGCTCGGGGTTCGCCTACTGGGCGCCCATCGCCGAGCGGTACCGGCTGGACCTCGAGGTGGTCAACGACCAGGTGGACCCGACGTTCCGGTTCATGACCGTCGATAAGGACGGCAAGATCCGCATGGATTGCTCGTCGCCCAGCGCCATGGCCAGCCTCATCGGTCTCAAGGACCGCTTCCGCGTGGCGTTCGGCAACGACACCGACTTCGACCGGCATGGCATCGTGACCCCGACCGGGCTGATGAACCCCAACCACTATCTGTCGGTGGCCATCGACTATCTGCTGACCCATCGCCCGAACTGGCGCCCCGACTCGGCCATCGGCAAGACGTTGGTCTCCAGCGGCATGATCGACCGGGTGACGGCCAGCCACGGCCGCACGCTGTCGGAGGTCCCCGTGGGCTTCAAGTGGTTCGTGGACGGTCTGGTGGACGGTTCGTTTGCGTTCGGCGGTGAGGAGAGCGCGGGCGCCTCGTTTGTGCGCAAGGACGGCTCGGTGTGGACCACCGACAAGGACGGCATCATCCTGGACCTGCTGGCGGCAGAGATCACCGCTGTCACCGGCAGCGACCCCGGCGCCCGGTACGCGGCGCTGACCGCGACGTTCGGCGAACCGGTCTACGAACGACTGGATGCGCCAGCGACGCCCGGTCAAAAGGCGGTGCTCAAAGAGCTGTCGCCCGAGGCGGTGACCGCCTCAGAGCTGGCCGGAGACCCCATCGAGGCCAAGCTCACTCGGGCTCCGGGCAACGGCGCGGCCATCGGGGGGCTCAAGGTGGTCACCCGCAACGGCTGGTTCGCGGCGCGCCCCTCGGGCACCGAGAACATCTACAAGATTTACACCGAGAGCTTCGCTGGGGCCGCCCACCTCAAGCAGATCCAGGAAGAGGCCAAGGCGATTGTGGGCGCTGCGTTGACCGGCGCCGAGTAGGCGCCGCGCTGGTCAGGCAACCAGCTCCGGATAATGGTCGTGCATGACCGGCTTGGGGCGCCGGTCCACGGTGAATAGCCCCCAGTGCTTCTCAGGCTCGTCGGGGTCAGCCGATCCCTTCCAGGGCTCGTCGAAGGCCTCGAAGACGTAAACGAGGACGCCGTTGTCGCGACCCCACCGGGTCAGTTCCTGGTAGTAGCGGGTCTGCAGGTCGGCATTGGCGTTGTGGGGCTCGATGCCGCGACCGTTGGAGCGCGTGGTCCAGCCGGCTTCAGTGATGGCCACGGGGGTGCCCGGGTACCGCTCGCTGACGCGTCGCCAGTCCGCGTCGGTGACGCTGATGGCCTCCTCGATGGAGCGGTATTCCCACACGGGATAGGAGTGCACCGAGATGAAGTCCAGCTCCTCGGCCACGGGCGCGAGCTTGCCCATCCAGGGGACGTGGTTGTCGCAGCTGGTGACCTGCTTGCTCGGCAGGGCAGACTTCAGGGTGCGAACAAACTCGAGGACGCGCGGCACGGGCACCATCTGGCCCGTCCAGCTGACCGTGGCCTCGTTGCCCGCCGCCACCGACGTGACCCACCGGTCATAGCGTTTGGACAGAGCGACGCAGCGCTCGATCTCGGCCTCGTTGAAGGCGCGGTTGGCGGCCAGCTGCTCGTCGCTGAACCAGGCGCCCCACGGGCACTCGGGGTTGCTGACCTCGGCGGCCAGCCAGGCTCCGAGCAGTACCTCCATGTCGAGGTCGAGGCGCTCGAGCGCCTCCAGCACGAGGCGCGCGTGGCCGCCCGAGTCGTACAGTCGAATCTTCCGCCAGCGCTTGGCGATGATCTGCAGGTCCTCTTCGATCTGCTGCGGCGACGGGAAGGTCCCCTGGTCGGGGTGCTGATTCTCCCGGTACCCCGAGTAGCAGATGCCTTGGTGCTCAACCATTGAACTTCAACTCCCCGTCTGCGTCCCACAGACCCCAATAGGCGCCGCAGTCCCCCTCGGGACCCACCTTCCAGGCTTCATCGTAGGCGCTGAACCAGAAGAGCGGGATGTCGTTGGCGTCCGTCCAAGCCAGCACGTTCAGGGCGTACAGCGCCATGTTTCGAGCGGAGGGTTCGGCCGCGCCGACGGAGGTGCCCTGCGAGGGCCAGCCGGTCTCCGCGATGATGACCTCTTTGCCACCGGCGATGTTGGACACTCGGCGCACCATCTCCTTGGCGTATGCGCTGGCGTGGTCGAGCGCGATTTTCTCCCAGAACGGGTAGCAGTTGATGGGCAGGAAATCGCAGGCGTCGACCAGGCGAGGGTGGGCCACGAAGAGGAAGTAGGCGTCGACGTAGGCGACGGGCACATCCACCTCGGCGCGCACCCGGTTCATCAGGCCGATGAGCGCGTCTTCGCTCATCTCTCCGCGGAGCAACACTTCGTTGCCCACCGCGATGAGGTCGGCGTGGCCGGCCTTGGCCAGGGCGATGCATGCCTCGATCTCTTCCTCGTTCTTGGCCTCGTCGTCACCGATCCACGCCCCCACCAGGGTCTTCAGCCCCAGCTCCTTGGCGATGCGTGGCGCGATTTCATTGCCCTGGGTGCATGAGAACGTCCGAATCCATCGGGTAAACGGGGCGATATGGGCCAGCCTTGCGCGCACCTGCTCCTCGGCGACGATCGAGGAGCGTTCGGGACTCTGGTCCCCCTGGTACGCTGAGAACGACAGACCGTGCCAGCCCAGCTCGTGAGCTCTATTGAGCCGTGCAAACAGCTCCTCGGTCGTCAGGTCCGTGAACGACAGGTCGGCATCGGCCGAGAAGCCCCTCAACAGGTCTTTGCCCTTGATGTGCAGAATACCCAACGGTGCCCTCCTGTGTGTGCGCCCCGTAAGAATAGGGCGAGCCCCTGTAGCTGTCACAGGCGCAAACGACAAACTCGGCGACAACACTCCGTGTCCGAGGGCGTCCGCCGGTATAGTGGAGGGCATGCGTCGCCAACTCCTGCCATTGCTGTCCCTGTTGATGTTTGCATGCACTCCCGCGCAGGTACCCGTCGGGACCTTCGCGTGCGGCAGTGACGACGACTGCAGTGCGGGCGAGGTCTGCGTCGTCGAAGCGGGCGGAGGACGGTGCCAGGCAGCAGTGGCGGACGTCAGCACAAACGCCGATGCACCTGAGACCAGCAGCACGCCCGACATCGACGCAACGGTCGGCGTCGAGGACGCGCCGGCGGTGGGCGACGGTACGGGGGCTCGGGATGGCAGCGCCGGGATCGAGGAGGCGGAGGTGTACGTCGAGCCCGACATCGATGTGGTCATCGACATCGAGGACCACGGAGGGGCGACGGATACTGCTGCCCCACTGCCCGATTCGATCGAGGACGCCGATGGGGATGCTGACGCCGACGACGCAGACGCCGACGATGCAGACGCAGACGATGCAGACGCCGACGATGCAGACGCAGACGATGCAGACGCAGACGATGCAGACGCTGACGATGCAGGGGACGCCGATGCAGAGGACGCGAATGGTGGTCCGGATGCAGGCCCTGACCCGAGCATCGAAGGCGACTGGCTGTGCGACTTCGCCGATGGGCAGCTCAACAACGTCTACATTCGCATTGTCCAGGGGCCCGGAGCCATGGACGCCTCGTTCACCTGGGGCGAGAAGTATTTCGAACCCAACGGCCAGATTTGCGAGGGGACGTTTAATGGAACGCTCCTCGAATGCACCTGGGATTACTTCGCCAGCGGCCAGTATTGGATCGGGGAGGTGGACCTGACGTACCTCCCCGACGTGGATGGTATGGAGGTCCTCACGGGGACCTGGTTTATGCCGAACTTCGTCGGCTTTCTTACGACGTTTGCGGTGACCTGCACGCGCTACACGCCGCCCTGAGCGCGACCACTACTCCTCGAAGCAACCCTCGAGGGCTTTGAAGTCCTTGGCGCCCGTCACGCAGGTGCGCATCGCAGCGGGCCAGTTGTCGGTTTCGCAATCGTTGACGGCGCCATTGAAGAGCAGGTCCAGCTCGTCGTGCTGCTCCTCGGTGGGCTCCTTGCCGCCGGTCATCGCGTCTTCGGTCCTGTCGGCGAAGGCCTGGGCGACCGCCTCGCAGGTCGGGCTGGTGCCCGCGTCGGTCGGCCTGTCGGGTGCCTCTGGCGCCTTGGCGACCGCGCTTGCGACCTTCGTGGTGGCTGCCATTGCCACTCCAAGGGGCTTACCTCCCACCACGTGGGGCGACAGGAGCTTGTTCCACGCCTTGGCGACCTGCTTGAAGTCGCCCTCGCAGCGCTCGGCCCGCTCCTGTGGCAGGGCATCGTCGTCGGCCATATCGGCGAACTGCTTTGGGTCACTGCCATAGATCAGGCACAGCGTGTCGTACATCCGCTGTCCGTCCATGCTGTGCTCGCCCCACAGCGCCAGTTCTTCGCCGTCGTCCCCATCTTCGGCCTGCTGCAGCCCAAACCCCTCGGCGGTCACCAGGGCCGCCAGCACTCCCTGCTCCCCCATTTGCAGCAGCAGCAGCGTCGCCAGCTGGTCGACAGCGTCCTCTTCGCGACCGGTGATGGGCAGGTCCAGGTTGTGCCGCAGCGCGTGGCCCAGCTCGTGGAAGAAGGTGAAGTACACGTTGCCCACGACCTTCATGCCCAGCTCGACAGGGTCTTTGGTCGTCGCGGAGTACAGGTCGAAGAAGTGTGTCATCAGCTCGTAGCACATGATGATGCGCGGTGTGGTCGCCTCGCCCCCTTCTTCCTGCGGGCGCCCATCGTCGTAGAATGCATTGGGCTCGCCGCACGCCGCCATCTGCACCTCGATGATGCCTTTGATGCGCAGCCTGCGGTTGAGCTGGGCGACTGCGTCTTCGAACACCCGCTGCTCGACGAAGGCCTTGCGGAGGGCCTCCTGGCGCGGGTTTTCGGCCTCTTCGTGGGCGACCCGGAAGCCGGATGCCTTGATCTTCGGCAGCTTGGGCGCCAGGAATGCGCGCGCTTTGGGGCGCGGGATGTCTGCAGGCTTCTTCTTGCTGGCGACGGCCTTCTTGCTGGCCGAGACCGCCTGCCGCACCTGGGCCCAGTCCGCGTGTTTGGCCTTTTGCTTGGCTGACGCCGCCTTCAGCGCAGACGCTTTGGCGCCGCCCGGCTTGCTCTCCTTCGGCTTGGTCTTCGCCTTCGCGTCAGGCTTGTTTACGGCGGACGGAGCCGGTTTGTTCCCCGTGGATGCTTTGCCCGTGCCCTCGTCCTTGTTCTTGGAGCATGCCCCCAGGAGCAGCAGTCCCGTTGCCATACAGACAAGTTCTCTTCGCATCTCGACGCCCCGGTGTGTGCGGATGAGTTCACGGCATTGAACCACAAGGCTAGACTGAGTTATGGCACGCCGTCCCGTCGCACGCGACACGCGCACTGCACGCAGAGCCTGGGGGCTGGTCCTCTTCGGTCTGGTCTTCCTCGCCATCGGTGTCGGCGCCCTCGTGGCCGTTCCCCTCGAGACCATCTTTCACTGTGAGCGTGACGCTCGAGGCGCCGGCGAGTGTTTCGTCAGCGAAGAGGCCATCGTCTGGTCCAGCATCGAGAGCTTTCAGGCCAACGAGTTCCGGGGAGGCTACGTGGACGTGGACCAGGATGACGAGGGCACGACCTGTCGTGTCGTCGTCACCCTCACTCAAGGGCGTGAGATTCCGCTGTCACGCATCTGGACCAACTGCACTCAGGGCATGAACCAGCAAGCGCAGCGGCTGAGCGCGTTCGCGGCGAGCACCAAGGCATCTGAACTCACCCTGGAGCGCCCCGCCGGCTGGTGGGTCTGGGTGTTCGTCGCCGCCTTCGGTCTACCAGGTCTGTTCATCATGGTGCTGGGTTTGCGGCGCCGCTGAGGGCTCAACCCTTTCGCCAGGCTTTGCGCAGCTGGTCAGCGAGGGTCGCCCGGTTCTCCGCGCCCGCCGCGCGGGCCGCACCTCGAGCCTCGTACAGATGGTCCACTGCCCGGTCGTGCTGGCCCAGCAGACGGGCCACCTGGGCCTGGGCGAGCGCGTGGTGGGACACGAAGTTGACCGGGTTGAGGGCGGCCCAACGCTTCAGCTGATCCAGATGAGTGCGAATCTCGACCAGCTGGGTGTGTCGCTCCTCGCGGGGAGCTTCCGGGCCCTGTTGCATGAGCGCGTCGGCGCGCACCAGCACCTGGTACAGGGCGTACTCGACTTTGGTCGGGATCCCGAAGACCCGCGGGAGATGCGGCACGCAGGTATCCAGCCGGGCCACGGCGTCGGCCAGGCGGCCCGCCCGGTACAGCAGCTGGGCGCCCAGGAACCGGAGGTAGAAGTTCGCGATAGGCATGGACGCGTCGAAGCCGGCCGCAAACGCCCTACCTCCGTCGTCGCCTTCGAAGACGCCCAGCCCATCGCGTGTCTCGGGATCCCGCAGGGTGGCGTAGAAGCGCTGCTGGCACTCGACGATGCCCGACATGTCCCGGTCCTGGCGCATCCGCGTCAGTTCGATGGAACGCTCTGCCTGCGCCTCCAGCCGTTCCAGGGGGCCGCCTTCGAGCCATGTCATCAGCGACAGCGTGGCTGCCGCATACGCCGCAAAGCGTGGGTCGCTGGTGCTCAGGCCGGTCTCGATGGCATCTCGAAGAAGCTGCTGCGCCTCCGAGAAGGGACGTACCCAGGGGGCCAGATAGGTCCCCGTGATCATCTTCGCCCTGCTGGCGAACCGCTGGTCGTCGAAGCGCGGCAGGATCGCCAGCGCCGCTTCACCGAACGCGTACGCGCCGTGGTAGTCGCCGATCCCGCTTCCCAGGACGATGCCGTAGCCAGCGAAGCCGCTCGCTGACGGGGCGCAGAGGCCGTGCTCGATGGACATGGCGGTCAGTCGCATCAGCGCCACCGACATCAAGGTGGCGTCCACGAAGTAGGCCGGCGACGCCATCGTCGACAACAGCGCTGCGGCGGCCCGCTTGGCCGGGTCTCGCATCTCGGGGGCGTCGACCAGCGCGCGCGCCGAGCGGCCCCCGAGCAGGGTCGCGATGGAGGCGTACTCCGCCCCGATAGAGGCCGGCGTCGCAGGGTCGGGGAGGGCGACCCCGACCAGCTCCAGGCCTCGGCGGGCGGCCCGCAGAGCCTCGTCGAACCGGCCTCGTGAGGTGGCCAGCCCGACCCAGCGCACATGCAGCTCCGCCTGCTCCACTCGGTCCAGGCGCTTCAGCAGCGCGTCGAACCGCTTCCTGGCCAAGGCTTGTCGGCCCGAGAGGTAGTCGCACAACACCCACTCCCGCTCCACGGTCAGTGCCAGCTCTCGGCGGCGCTCCCAGGCGTCCTCGGGGAGCAGGACACTGGCCGCCTCGAGCAGGCGGGTCGCCGTCGAGTAGGCCGTCGACCGCATCGCCCGGAAGGCGGCGCGCACGTTGTGGCGGCACAGGCGGAGCCGCTCTCGCGGCGCCTCGATCAGATGCAGCGCGGCGTTCATCGGCGTGACGGCCGCCAGGAGCCCTTCGTCGTCGCCGGGGGCGAGGCGTCGAAGGAGCTCGCGGCCGATCCGCAGGTTCACCGTCGCCGACCGCGGATCGTCAGCCAGCCTCCCCATGACCGCTTCCCGGACGCGGTCGTGATAGGCCGCCGCCAGCCAGCGCCCGTCGGAGGTCCGGTCGAGGGTCACCAGCCCTTGTCCGCTCAAGCCTTCGAGGCTGGCCCAGCAGTCGCTGAGCGGGACGTCGGCGGTGGCGGCGAGCACATCGTGGGACAGGGGGATGCCGGCTACAGCCAGGACGTGAAGGAGCGTTCGACCCATCTCGGGCTGAGCCTCTACCCGCCGCCAGATGGCGTCCTCCAATGAGCTGCCCGCGCCGGGCTCGGCCGCCGCCCGGACCAGTTGCTCGAGGAAGAGAGGGTGTCCGTCCGCTTCGTCGATGAGCGCCTGAGCCACGGGCTGTTCGGGGCGCAGACCGCTGGCCCAGAGCTGCTCCACCAGCAGCGCCGCGTCGTCTCGGTCGAGCCCAGCGACCGCGACGGTCTCCAGTCGCTGTCGCAGACGCGCCATGACCTCGACGATGTCCTCGTGCGCTTCGGCGGGATCCGACCGCACGGTGGCCATCACCAGGCACGCCGAGGGGTCGGGGGCGTCCAGCAGGTCTTCCAGCAGGGCCAGGCTCTCGGCATCCGCCCACTGCAGGTCGTCGATGAAGAGCGCGACCTTGCCGCGTCCCGCCAGCGCCCGAATCAGTTTGCGGAATCCGGCGAAGGCGAGGGCCCGCAGCCGCCACGGGTCGTCCACGCGGCGGTCGGGCGAGAACGTGGTCGCCACGGCCTCGATCCGGGTCAGGACCGGGAACAGTTCAGCCACAAAAGGGGTCTCTGCCGGAAGCAGCGCCGCGGCCGTGGCCGTGTCGAGGTCGGCCAGGACGTCCGTGATGCCGTCGACGATGCGGTCGAACGCTTTGAACGGCAACGACTCCTTGTGGTAGCAGCGCCCCGCGCACAGGATGAGGTCCGGGTGCTGGCCCCGCAGTTCCCGCAGGAACGCCCGGGCCAGGGCGCTCTTGCCGACGCCTGGCTGACCTTCCACCAGGGTCGCCACGGTGCGGCCTTCGCTATGGACCCGGGTCCATGTGCGCCGAAGCTGGGCCAGCTCGTCTCCGCGCCCGACGAACAGGGCCCGAGGGGCCTGGAGCGGGGCGGCACCATCGCCCGGATCGGCGCCGAGGCGCTCCAGCACCTGGGCACCCGTCGGCCGGTCCTCCGGCACCGGCCGGAGCAAGGCCAGGCACAGCTCCTCCAGGTCTTCGGGGACGCCTGCGACCAGCTCCCGAGGGGGCACGATGTTGGCGGCGAGCTTGGCGGCGAGCACCTGCACCACGTTGCCCACGAAGGGGCGCTGCCCCGTGAGAGCCTCGTAAAGCAAGACACCCACGGCATACCAGTCCGCCGGTGGGCCTACCGCGTCGCCCAGGCCTTGCTCCGGGGCCATATAGGCGACTGTCCCGGCCACGCGTCGGCGCGTCGGCATGTCCGCGGGTGCTTGGGGGTCGGCGCTGTAGTGTTGGACCAGGCCGAAGTCCACCACCACGACCCGCCCGTCCGCCTCCACCAGCACGTTCGACGGCTTGATGTCGAGGTGGATGCTCTGGGCAGCGTGGAGCGCCGCGAGCCCGTTTGCGAGCTGGCGGAGGCACGCTCGGAGCCGGGCCTCGTCGTACAGGGAGCCTGCCGCCGGCCGCTTGCTGGGGATGCGGGCGATAACAGGGGCGGAGGGTGCCGTGCCGATATCGACGGGCACGTCGCTGGTCTCCGTCTCCAACCCTCGATGGATGATTTTGGGGTCGAACGACACCAGCGTGGCCGCGTCATCGTCGACGGTGCCCGCGTCGGGCGCTGCCTGGCTCCTACGGACGAAGCCGAGGAGACTGTTGGCTTCCAGCAGCTCCATGGTGAAGAACCATTGCTGGTCCTCGAAGTGGAGCTCGCCCAGGCGCACCAGGTTGGGGTGGACGAGCTCGGCGAGGGCCCTGAACTCGTTCTTGAACATGTAGAGGTGCTCGGCGTTGAACCGCCGCAGCATCTTCAGGGCGACGGAACGTCCCAGCTCCTCGTCGCGGGCCTCATAGACGACACCCATGCCGCCGCGACCAATCTCGCGCGTGATGACGAAGCGGTCAGAGGATAGCGGAGGCGTCAGCGGCACCTCTCATCCATACCATGCCTTGTCAGGGAAGGGCCGCCAGGAGGTCGTACAGGCGGTACCGCGACTGGCGAACCGCCTGCTCGCGACGGTCCACCCGCTCGCGTACACGGCGGAGCCGGAGTCGGTCTTCCTCGGCGTCGCTGGTGGCGGGGCGCGTCAACCCGTCCAGCAGGTCGGCCACCTGGCAGGCCAGCAGCAACGACTCCATCTGCTCCCCGACGAACCAGCGCACGCCTTCGTGGATGTTGGCGCCAATGAACTTCAGGGTGGACGCCTCGGCCAGCGCGGCGGAGAGGTACTCTCCCGAACGCGTCTTCAGCACCGGCCTCAGGGCCGCCAGACTTGGCCCGCTGAGCCGGGGCAGGGCGGGCGTCTCGGTCAAGAGCCCCCAACGGTCGACGTCCTCCCGGGGGAGCAGCCGCAGCAGCGCGAGCACCTTGGTGATACCCACCACTGTGGTGCCGGGCGTGCCGAGGAGATCGCTGGAGAGGTCAGGCGCGTCGTCGGCGAGGGCGTCCAGGGCGGTCTCCAGCGCGGTCAACGCGCGGGTCGCCGGGGCAAGCTCCAGGTTTGCGGCCGAGGCGAACGCGCGCAGGGCCTCGCCAACGGTCGCTGCATCGGCCCCAGCCACCAGCCTGGCGGTGAGGGTCGACCAGGCGCGGGTGATGGGCTCGAACATGAGCCGCCGCCAGTCGCCATCGAGGTCATGGGTGCCGCGGCCACCCAGCTGCTGCATCAGCGCGCCCCATCCATCGGCTGCATCCACCTCTGCCCAATCCAGTAGTACATATGCCTGGTAGCCGCCGAGCTCGAAGTACAGGCCACGATCAGCGAGCTCGGTCGTCGGCCGCAGGTAGTGCAACCCGGTCCGCTGGTCGAGGAAGCGAACCAGGCGGTCGTCCGACGGGGTGAAGCCAAGGGCCTCGTGCAGCGGGCGCTCGACCAGCTGTGGCTCGTCGCCGGTGCCAACGTTGGTGGGCGCTGAGTAGCGCACCCAGCCCGAGGTCTGCTTGTAGGCGTTGTGGTAGACCACCAGCGCACGCTCGTCGTCGGCACGGTTGGAGTACGCGTAGACGTCTTCGTCGATGTGGCTGCCACAGTCGAAGTCGTAGAAGGCGAAGTGGTGGGCGTGGGCGAAGAGATGGCGCCGGCGCATGAGCGGGAAGATCTCGCGCTGGTGGCGCGCGATGCTCTCCTGGTCGGGGGTCTCCTCCCAGTACGCGCGGGCGTACTCCATGCCGTAGCGCTCGGTGAAGGCCTCGATCTGACCGTGCCCGAACATCGGCAGGCCCGGCATCGTCACCATCAGCAGCGCCACCCCGAAGTACTTGTCGCCCTTGCCGAACTGCTCCACCGCAGTGCGCTCGTCGGGGTTGTTCATGAAGTTGACGAAGCGCTGCAGGACGCGCGGCGTCAGCGCCAGCACGTTCTTGACCGTCGTCCGGTACTTGGCGTTGTCCTCCATCTTCAGCGTGTTCATGAACGCGCTGTTGTAGACGCGGTGCATGCCCAGCGTGCGCACGAAGTAGCCTTCCATCATCCAGAACGCTTCGGCCAGCAGCAGCGTGTCCGGAAGCTCGCTCTGGATGCGGTCCACGACCTCCCGCCAGAATTCGTTGGGCATGGCCGCGTCGAAACGATCCTCGCTAACGCCGTAACGGGCGCGCGACGGGACGCCTCCCTCGCCGGGTCGGGGGTGCCACAGTCGTCGGACGTGCCGGCGGGCCAGCGTCATCGCCGCGTCGAAGCGAATCACCGGGGCACGACGCGCCACGGCGAGGATCTCCTGGATGACCGCCTCGCGGGTGTCGGGATTCAGGAAATCCAGCTGGGCCGTGTCGTTCCACGGCATGTCGGTGCCGTCGTTGCCGTGGTAGATGTACCGCACATCCCCGCTGTGGGTGTCCACCCGCTGGAACACGACCGGTGCGTCGGAGCGGGTCCAGTAGCTGTCCTCGATCCGGACGTGGACGCGTGGGTCGGGGGACAGGTTGGGGCCGTTGAAGCTGTAGCCGGGATAGGGCGGCTCACGCAGCGACAGGAAGCGGTCGGGGTGCTCCAGCATCCATTTCGAGTGGATGCCGGTGTGGTTGGGGACCATGTCCGCGGCCATGCGGATGCCTCGCTGCCAGCAGCGGGCCTTGAGGTTCTGGTAGGCCTCCTCGCCGCCGAGGTCGTGGGCGATGGTGTAGTCGTACAGCGAGTATGCGCTGCTCAGCGCGTCCGGGTTTCCGGCGCGGCGCTTGATGTCGGCCGACGCCGTGGAGCGCTCCCAAAGACCGATCAGCCACAGGCCGGTGAAGCCCCACCGGGCCAGGCGGTCCAGCTCCTGGTCCGGGATTTGGTCCAGCCGGGTGATCTCGCGGTCGTAGGTGCGCGACAGCTGCGAGAGCCACACGTGGGTGAGCTTGGCGATGAGGACGATTTGGGCCATCCAGTCGCGGTCTTTGGTGAAGCGTTCACGCTCGTCGGCGTCGTCGAAGGTCAGCACGTTCGAGGTCGGCGGGCCGCCGCCCCGGGGCGTGAGCTCTTCCAGCAGGCTGCCGCGTGCCACCAGCGCGCGCTGTTTCAGGCGGTCGGAGATCAGCGTGCCGAAGTGCTCCAGGATCCAGGCGATCTGATCGGGTAGTGAGTGGGGGTGGGCTTGGATGGGGGCGTCGAGCGCTTCGTGCAGCCGGTACTTCGTCGAGTTGAGCCGTTTGGCCCGGGCCAGGGCGGTCGTCACGGCGTCAACCTGGGCGCTCCACGCGTCGGACGTCGTCAGCGGATCGTCGGTACCCCCGCCGAACCACTCGCCGACGTGAGCCAGAGCGGGGTTGGCCGCAGCCATGTCGAGCAGGAGCACCTCGCGACCGTATGCCGGACCCGCGAGGGGCTGCGTAAGGTGGTACCGCTCGGTGATTCTGTCGGCGTTGGCGGCGGCTTCCGGGCCGGAGGCGACCAGCACCTCTGGGGCCGCTTCGTCGATCCAGTAGTCCACCAGCTCCCGCATGAGCTCGAACAGGAGCCCTGCGGAGGGAAGAAACTCGGCGCCGACGGGGCGGTCCGGGTGGCGGCGGTCGTGGCGGGTGGCGACTCGGCGCAAGACCGTCTCTGGACCGACCGCGTCGAGATCCGCACAGAGACCATCCAACTCGTAGGTGTTCCAGGCGTCTCGCCGCAGTGGCAAACCGAGGGGAAAGGGGGTCGCTATCGCTGCCGAAGGGGCCATGAACCGGTACTCCTACGCCTTCCAGGTGCCCCCATACAGGCCCCGTGCCAGCGTGACAAGGAGGATGGAGCCGCCCCCGGCTACGTCAGGTATCCCTTGGGACCGCGTTGGCTCCCCACACCCCCGGAAGGCACAGACATCGACTTGCCGGCTTCGAACCCGGCCTGGTTGTGATGGTGGCGGGTGGCGCGACCGGTGCCCCAGCCTTTGCCCCGTTTGGTGTGCTCCTCGCTGGCAAACGCCTCGGCCCGCTCCAGGGTCGCGGCATGGCGGTCGTCGACGGTGGCTTTCAGCTGACGCTCCAGCCCATCGACCGCGCTGTGCAGAAACGAGCTCCGTTCAGCCACCTGAGCGCCGCGCGGGATGGTGTCCTGCTCGTCTCGCCAGCGCGCGATGTGGTCTTGGACCCGCCGCTCGAGCGCTTCGGTACAGACCGCCGTGAGGTACTCCGCCGCGACGACGTCGGCGTACTCGCCGAATACGTGCATGCCCTTATACGCCGCGCTGTGCAGGGCAAAGGCTCCGCAGAACTCGGCCACCGTGAAGGCCACGCGTGTCTTCCAGCCGTTGGCGACCGGGTACCACACGTCGGCCATCTGCTCGTCGCTGTCGCCCGGAGCCAGTGGCGACTGATAGCCCGCCAGGCCGTGGGTGATGAGCAGGGTGTTGGCGCGGGCCGTGGCAGCCACCGCCTCCGGCGTGCCCGGTTGGTCGGCCGCCAACGCCCGGAGCTTCTGGACGCGGCGCAGGGTCACCGCCACCTTCGCTTCGTCCGGTGACACCGCGGCGGGGGCGGGGTGACCCGCCAGGGCGGCGCGGACCCCGCACGCGACCCAGCCGTCCACGGTCGCATAGTCGGCGTTGGAGATGGCAGCCTCGAAGTAGCGGCCGAAGATGGCTTCGGCCAGGCCCAGTAGGTCCGTGACGAAGCCGCGACCGTGACCGCGCTGGTCGTGCACGACGTGGGCGAACTCGTGGAGCATGGTTGCCAGCGTCTCGGCGCGGTCGGCGTTGGGGCAGGCGGTGAGCACCATCCGGTGGGGGCGCCCGCCCTCGGTGATGTGGATCCTCCCGGTCACAAAACCGTTCTTGTTCACTGCGCCGGCCCGGACGACCAACGGGAACGGAGCCAGGGCCAGGTGCCGCGCGATGCGCTCGAACGCTTGCCTGAGGTATGCCTCCGCAGGCTCGGCATCTCTCTGGGCCCGTTCGGTGGCGGGGCCGACGACGACGTCGTCATCATGATTCCAGCCGCTGGGGGCCTCCTCGGGAGCCGTTCGGACCGGCGCCCAGGGGTATGGCAGGCCGTTGGGCTGCTTGGGGCGTGCCTGGTCGAGGCATCGCTTGAGCCGATCCACCATGCGGGGTTTGACGGGCAGCGTGTTCACCGCAAGGACGTGGACCTGCAGGACGCCGCCGTCGCGGGTCGGAAACACCTCGCCGACCAGGTCGGCGGGCAGCAGGCGTTCCAGGTGGCGCCCGTATATAAGGAAGTCGTGCAGCGCGATGGCCCAGGTGGCCGGGGGGATCGTAAGCCCGACCGCGGCGGCTTCCTCGACGCTCCAGACCGACACACGCCCGGGGAGAAACAGCGACACCGCGTCGGCCGCGAGGTCGGCGGGCAACGTGACGGTGAAGCGGCCCCGCGCGCGCTCGACCTTGGCCACCGCGGCAGACGGCGCGGAGGGGAGGGCGTCAGAGGCGCCGGGTGGGGTCGTGTTCGCCATGGGGCGACGACAGTAACAACGCCCCTGTTTTAGTCGAAGGGTCTTGACCGTCGGTCTGGGGAGCTTCTAATTCGACCGTTATCTATTTAGATGGAAGTCGAAGCTTGGTTATGGCCCCTGAAGACCTCGAGAAACTGCTGTCCTTCTTCAAGACCCTGGCGGACGGAAGCCGCCTGCGGCTGCTTGGGATCCTCGCCAACCACGAACGCACCGTGGGCGAGCTCGCCGACCTTCTGGACCTTCGCGAGCCAACCGTCTCCCACCACCTGGCCAAGCTGAAGGCGATGGGGCTCGTCGCGTCTCGCGCCGAGGGGACGTCGCGGGTGTACCGCCTGAACGTCGACGGGCTCGCTGAGCTGCGCGGCGACCTCCTGGTCCCCGAGAAGATGGCCCGATGGGTTCCCGACGTGGGGCCTGAGGCGTGGGAGCGGAAAGTTCTAGGGGCATTCGTAGAGACCGACGAGGGGCGGGAGCGGCTGACCCGAATCCCGGCGAGCCGAAAGAAGCGGGACGTCATCCTGCGCTGGCTGGTGGAGAAGTTCGACCGCGGCGTGGACTATCCGGAGCCCGAGGTGAACGCCCGCATCAAGCCTTACCACTCGGACTTTGCGACCTTGAGGCGGGAGCTGGTGGGGGCCAGGCTGATGACCCGCGAGGCCGGCATCTACCGGCGCACGGAGGCGCAAGCCCAGTAGCGCTGGGTCTGTAAGCGGGTGTCGATTGGAGGCCCGCGGCGAAGGTGATATCCATGGGGGGTTCGGAGAGGGCTGACCCATGAAGACCATCGTCTGGCAGAACGCTTCGTCGACCATCTACCTGGTCGATGACAACGGCCAGCGCTCCGCCCGAAAGGAGCTGAATCGGGACTTCCCCGACCGTCGTGCACTGCGGCGGCTCGACAACGAGTACGACACACTCCGACACCTGGAAGAGCAAGGCGTCGCCGGGGTCCGCCGCTGCCGAGGCCGAGGCAAGGAAGGCGCCCGCCACTTCCTGCTCTTCGAGTATTTCTCGGGCGTGACGCTGTCGGAGTTCTTCGTCGGCGAACGGCCCCTGGACGTGTTCCTGCGGGTGGCGGTGCGTCTTGCCCGCGTGCTCCACGAGGTGCATCAGGCCGGCATCGTCCACCGCGACGTCACCAGCAAGAACCTGCTGGTGGATCCGGACGACGAGTCGGTGTGCGTCATCGACTTCGAGCTTAGCAGCCGGGTCGATCTCAAACGCCCCTTCCTCGGCAATCCCAAACGGCTGGAAGGAACGCTCCACTACATCTCGCCGGAGCAGAGCGGTCGCATCAACCGGGTCGTGGATCGGCGCTCGGACCTGTACTCCTTCGGGGTGTGCCTGTACCGGGCCCTGGCGGGGCGTCTTCCCTTCGACGCCGATGACCCGATGGAGCTCGTACACTCCCACATCGCGAGGATCCCGGAGCCGCCGGCAAACGTCGCCTCGGACGTCCCCCAGGTGCTCAGCGACATCGTCATGAGACTGCTGGCAAAGGATGCAGAGCATCGCTACCAGTCGGCGTTCGGTTTGGCCGAGGACCTTCAGCGGTGCCTCGAGACGCTCACTGCCGACGGGGATATCCCGACGTTCGACCTGGGGGCCGAGGACCACTCCGACCGGTTCCTCATCCCCCAGAAGCTCTACGGCCGCCAGACCGAGACCCAGGCGCTGCTGGACGCGTTCCAGCGGGTCAACGGGGGCGCGCTGGAGCTGCTGCTTGTCTCCGGCTACTCGGGCACCGGCAAGACCGCGCTGGTGGCGGAGACCCATCGCCCCGTATCCAACCGCCGCGGCTACTTCGTCGACGGCAAGTTCGACCAGTTCAAGAGGAACATCCCCTACTACGCCTTCATCCGGGCGCTGGAGCAGCTGGTCGCGCTGCTGCTCACCGAAGACGAGGCGACGCTGGAGCGGTGGTCCACCCTCATCTCGGAGGCTGCAGGGCAGGAAGGCGCTGTTCTGCTCGAGGTTCTCCCTACGCTCAAAGCGATCATCGGCCCCCAGCCGCCGGTCCCGGAGCTGCAGGGCAAAGAGGCCCAGAACCGCTTCAACTACGTCTTTCGCAACTTCATCAAAACCATCAGCCGCCCCGAGCATCCGCTCATCCTGTTCATCGACGACCTTCAGTGGGCCGACACCGGGTCCCTGGACCTGCTGCGGCTTTTGTCCACCGACCCGGACAACCAGTATCTGCTCGTCATCTGCGCGTACCGGGACAACGAGGTCTCGCCGACGCACCCGTTCGTACTCACGGTCAAGGAGATCGAGGAGGCGGGGGTCCGCATCGAGCGGATTCACACCGACAACCTCAGCGCCGCCCACGTGACAGCGCTGGTCGCCGAATCGCTGGATGTGCCGCTGGACGATGCCCGCGAGCTGGCTCAGCTGGTGCATGACAAGACGTCGGGCAACGCCTTCTTCGTCCGTCAGTTCCTGCGGTCCCTGTTCGAGAACGGCCAGCTGGTTTACGTCTTCGACAAGGCCCGCTGGGAATGGGACGTCGACGCCATCCGCGCGCTCAGGATGACCGACAACGTCGTCGAGCTGCTGGCCGCCAAGATGCGGAAGCTGGCCCCCGAGCTGGGGGGCGTCCTCAAGTTGGCCGCGTGCATCGGCGACCGGTTCGACCTGGCGACCCTGGAGATGGCGTCCGACGACCCCCCCGAGGTCCTCGAACGCTTGCTCCAGGACGCGATGATCGAGGGGCTGCTGGCTCCCATCGACGACGACACCCTCAAGTTCACCCACGACCGGGTGCAGCAGGCGGCCTACTCGCTCATCGACGAGGCGGACCGGGCGGCGCTGCATCTGCAGATTGGCCGGCACTTCTTGGAGCGCGTGTCCGAAGATGCTCGGGAGGAGCGACTCTTCGACATCGTCAACCAGCTCAACCAGGGCGTCGCCCTCATCGGGGACGCCACCGAGCGCGAGAGCCTGGCGCAGCTCAACCAGGATGCCGGCCGCAAGGCCAAGGAGTCTGCTGCCTACGAACCGGCGGTCGAGTATCTGGCGACGGGTATCGGGCTTCTCCCCGAGACCATGTGGAATTCCCACTACGACCTGGCGCTGGGGCTGCACGTTGACGCTGCGGAGGCCGCCTACCTGGGGGCCGACTTCGACGCGATGGATGGCTACGCCGAGGCTGTGTTCGAGAACGCGCGTAGCCTGCTGGACAAGGTCGCCACCTACGAGACCCGGATCCTCGCCTTCAAAGCGCGCAACCTGCTCAACGAGGCGATCGACACGGGCCTGGTGGTGCTGGCCGAGCTGGGGGTGACCTTCCCCGAGGAGCTCTCGGATGCAGCGACCGGCGCGGCGTTGGGCGACATCCAGGGGCTGCTGGCGGACTACACGGCGGAGCAGCTGCTGGAGCTGCCGCCCATGACCGACCCCAAGATGCTGGGCGCGATGGCCATCATGGCGGACATCAACTCGTCGGTGTACTGGGCCCGGCCGGGTCTGTTTGCGCTGGTGGTGTTCAAGACCGTGGAGCTCTCGGTCCGCTTCGGCAATTGCCCAGTGTCTGCCTTTGCCTACTCGACATACGGCGTCGTGCTCTCCGGGGTACTGGGGGACATGCGCCGCGCCAACGAGTACGGCGAGCTGGGGATGAAGCTGCTGGACCGCTTCGACGCGCAGGCGTGGATGGCCAGCACGGTCTGTGCCCACTACGTCCTCATCGTGCCCTGGAACGAGCACATTCGCTCCGCGTTCCCAGCGCTGGTGCAAAGCGTCTCCCGTGGGCTGGAGGTCGGCAACAACGAGTACGCGGCGATCAACGCCAACAATTACCTCATCATGTCGTTCTGCGCGGGTTTGCCGCTGGACGGCCTGGCCGACGAGCTGGAGAGCTACTCGGCCATGATGAAGGAGTACAAGCAGGACACGAACTACTGGTTCAACCAGATCTACCTGCAAACGGTGCGCAACCTGCAGGGGCGCTCCGAGGCGCCGGCGGTGTTGGCCGGGCCCGAGTATGACGCCGCGGTGATGCTGCCTCGGCACATGGAGGCCAACGACCACACGGCGGCCTGGGAACTTCACTTTGCGACCATGCTGCTGAGCTATCACTTCGGCCAGCTCGAGGCCGCCGAGGCGGCACGCCAGCAGGCGACCGCGCTGCTCGCCGCCATCCTGGCAAAGGTCGAGAACGCGACGTTCCGCCTCTACAGCTCGCTGGTGCTGCTGGCCCAATACCCGAGCGCCGACAGCGAGCGGCAGGCGGAGATCCTTGCGGTCGTGGCGGACAATCAGGGCCACCTGGCCAAATGGGCCGGCTTTGCGCCGATGAACTACCAGCACAAGTACGAGCTGGTGGAGGCCGAGCGCCACCGAGTCCTGGGCGAGAACGCCCAGGCCCACGCCCACTACGAACAGGCCATCGCAGGCGCCAACGAGGCGGACTACCTGAACGAGGAGGCGCTTGCCTACGAGCTGGCCGCGGGGTTCTTCGTAGGGATGGGGCTTCCCGCCGTCGCAGAGCCCTACTTCCGCAGGGCGCTCAAGGTCTACCGCCAGTGGGAGGCGCCGGCCAAGATCGATTACCTGCGCGGCCTGCATCCCGAGCTGCAGGCCGCCCGTGCCATTTCGGTGGCCGTCGGGCCAGGGCCGGGCTCGGACAGCGACCACCACCGGCACAGCACGACCACGACCGTCGCCGGCGTCCTCAATGTCGACTTCGACAGCGTGATGCGGGCGGCGCGGGCCATCTCCTCGGAGATCGACCTGGCCCGGCTGGTGGACGTCACCATGCGCCTCGTGATCGAGAACGCCGGGGCCGACCGGGGCTTGCTGCTGTTGGAGCGGGGAGGAGAGCTGCGTGTGTTGCTGGAGGCTCACGCAGTCCAGCCATCAGCGTCCCTGGACCAGCCAGCCGCGAGCTACGAGGGCATTGCCCAGACGGTGGTGGATTACGTGGTACGCACGCTGAAGCCGCACGGGGTGGATGTGGACCTGGACCTCATTGACGACGAGCGTGACGCCCACATCCGGAGGGCCCGGCCACTGGCCATTTTGTGCGTGCCGCTGCTGGTCCAGAGCAAGCTGCTGGGGTTGATCTACCTGGAAAACAGCATCACTCCCGGGGCGTTCTCCAGCGACCGGGTCGGCGTGGTGGAGGCGTTGGGTACGCAGGCGGCCATCTCGCTGGAGAACGCTCGGATGTACAGCACCATGGAGCGGTTGGTGGAGGAGCGCACCCAGCAGTTGGCGGTCGCCAGCCAGCAGGCGCAATCGGCCAGCGAGGCCAAGAGCCAGTTCCTCCGGTCCATGAGCCACGAGCTGCGCACTCCCCTCAATGCCATTCTCGGGTACGCGCAGATCCTCATCGAGCGGAGCGGTCTGGAGGGCAAGCAGAAGACCGCGTTGGAGACCATCCAGAAGAGCGGTCGTCATCTGCTGGCGCTCATCAACGACGTCCTCGACATGAGCCGCATCGAGGCCGGGCGGCTGGATCTGGAGCTGGCGCCTCTGAAGCTGCCCGACCTCATCGCCGGAGTTGCAGATTTCTGCCGGCCCCAGGCGAAGGCCAAGGGCGTCGACCTGGTCATGGATGTCGGGGGCCGGCTGCCGAGCTGGGTCCGGGCCGACGCGCGCCGTCTGCGTCAGGTGCTGCTCAACCTGGTGGGCAATGCCGTGAAGTTTACGCTGGAAGGCGAAGTCTCAGTCCGTGCGCGGTATCGCGAAGGCGCCGGGCTCGTCCTGTCGGTCAGGGACACGGGACCCGGGATCTCGCCGGCGCGCATGGAGACCATCTTCCAGCCGTTCGTGCAGGCGGGGACCTCGGAAGCTCGGGCCAAGGGGACCGGGCTTGGGCTCTCCATCTCCCGGCAGCTGGTGCGCATGATGGGTGGCGAGCTGAGCGCTACGAGCACCCTCGGCGAGGGCGCCACCTTCGTGCTGGAGCTCCCTCTGGAGGAGACCGAGCCGCCCATGGGGCTGGCGCCGCCGCGCGTGGTGGCCCCGAGCACCGACCCCAGCGTGACGCTGACGTGGCCGACCCACGCAGAGGTTCGGGAGCTGAAGGGGCTCATGGAGCAGGGGGCGCTGGCGGAGCTGGCGCGGCGGGCGTCGGTGATGAGTGAGACCGACCCCGACCTGGGGCCCTTCTCCGAGCAAGTGGCCAAGCTCGCCGGGGATTTTGACGAGGAGGCGCTGGAGGAGCTGCTCGACCACGCCCTGACGGTCTTGCGGAGGGGGAAATGAACTCTGGGGCGACCCGGACGCATCGTGCTGGAGGAACCCCGCCGCACGGAGCACGTCATGGCTGAGCGCTCGGAAACCACCGATGATGGCGGCTCTGTCGCGAGCAGGGTCGTCGTCGTCCTCGTCACCGTCCTTCTCGGTGGAGGGATCGCCGCGGGGGCGAGCCATCATGCGGCCGAGCTCTTTGGCGTCCCAGTCCCCTACCTGGCCCTGACCGTAGCCTTCGGGCTGAACTGGCTGGCCTTCGTGCCTGCCTACCTCAGCCAGACCGAGCACTACTATGACCTGACCGGCAGCATCACCTACCTGTCGGTGGTCGGGATCGCCGTCGCGGGGGGGCCTCGCGATCCCAGGGCGTTGATCCTGGGGGCCATGGTGGCGGTGTGGGCGCTGCGTCTGGGGACGTTCCTGTTCCGCCGCATCCAAAAGGCAGGCAAAGATGGGCGCTTCGACCGCATCAAGACGTCTGCGTCGCGGTTCCTGGTGGCGTGGTCGCTGCAGGGACTGTGGGTCACGCTGACCGCCTGCGCGGCCGTCGCCGCCATGACGTCGGTAGCTCCGGCGCCGCTGGGCGTGCTGGACGTGGTCGGGGCGGCCGTCTGGCTCCTGGGGTTTGGGATCGAGGTGGTGGCCGACCGCCAGAAGAGCGCGTTCAAAGCAGAAAACCCCACGGGATTCATCACCAGTGGGCTGTGGGCGTGGTCGCGGCATCCCAACTACTTCGGCGAGATCGTCTTGTGGCTGGGCATCGCCATCATCGCCGCAAGCACCCTGGTCGGTGCCCAGTGGGTGACGATGATCTCGCCGGTCTTCGTGTTCGTTCTGCTGACCCGGGTCAGCGGGGTGCCCATGTTGGAGCGACGCGCTGACAAGCGCTGGGGCGATGACCCTGCCTACCAAACGTACAAGGCGCAGACGCCAGAGCTGATGCTGCGTCCGCCCCGTGGCGCCTAGAGCCGATGCTCCGGTGCATCACGCCGCTGCTGCTGTTGGCGCTGCTCCTCGCTCCAAGGCCGGGGCATGCAGCGCCCTCCCCAGAGGCCCAGCGCGGTCTGTCGCTGCTGCGCGGCAAAGGCTGCCTGGCGTGCCACTCCACTGACGGCGCCAAGAAGGTGGGGCCGACCCTGCTCGGGCTGTTCGGGGCGCGAGTCACCGGCGACATGGGCGGGGAGCGAAAGACGGTCACCGTCGACCAGGCGTACCTGCTACGCAGCATCCAGCAGCCCAATACCGATGTGCGCGACGGATACGCCCCCAACAGCATGCCGGTCACGCCCCTGACCGAGGGTGAGACGGCCGCCATCGTAGCGGCCATCGAGTACCTCGCCTCGCCGGAGGCCGCCTCCGAAACACCGCCCCAGGAAGGCAGCCTGCTGTGGCTATTCCTCGGCGCCTTCGCGTTTGTGTTCGGCCACTTCATCCTCAGTAGCGTGCCGGTGAGGACGCCGCTCATTGCCCGGATGAAGCTATCCGGGTTCCAGGGCGCATACGCGTTGGTTGCCGCCGCCAACCTCACGTGGCTGCTGGTGGCGTATTTCAACGCACCCTATGTGGCGTTGTGGACGCCGCCGTTGTGGACGCGGTGGCTGCCGTTGGCGGGGATGCCCATCGTCATGATCTTGATGCTTGGCTCGTTCACACCGACATCGAACAAACATGGTGGTATGACGGCCATCACCCGGCACCCCCAGCTGTGGGCGCAGGGGCTCTGGGGATTGCTTCACATCCCGGCCAATGGGGACGTCGCCTCGGTCGTCCTCTTCGGCGCGTTTGCGCTGCTCTCGTTTGGGGGCCTGGTGCATATCGAGCTTCGCCGTGGGCGAGACCCCAATGACGAGGCCTGGCAGTCCCTCGTCGAGGTGACGTCGGTGATGCCCTTGGCTGCCCTGCGTCGCGGTGACGCGCATCTGGTGCCGAAGGACCTTGGGTTTCCGGTGCTCCTCGGGCTGGTGACGTACGCGCTGCTGCTGGTGTTGCACGAACCGCTCATCGGGGTCTCCCCGTTTCCGTGACGACCTGGAATAGTGGTGGCGCGTGAAGGACGAGGAGCACCATCTCAGCGACGTGAAGACCGTGGCCTCGACGGTGCTCGACAAGGCTGGCTCCGTGCCCTGGCAGGGGCTGATGACGTTGAAGCCGGGCCTCGACGTGGCTGGGCTGGCGCAGCGTTACATGGATCGCCACGGCGACTATGATGAAGGCGCCTTCGTCGTCTGGCTCGCGGGGAAAGGGCACATCAGCGGAGCCCAGCTGGCGGCGTGGGCGGCGGGGCAGCAGGTCGACGGTGCGGATATCGATGCGGCGCTGGACACGGTGCACGAGAGCGCGGACGGGCGGGCGACGATGGCGTTCTCGTCGAGCCAGCAGTTCGAGCTCCTGTCCGAGCTGGGGCGTGGTGGGATGGGTTCGGTGTTCCTGGCGCGGGATGGGCGCCTGGGGCGGACCGTCGCGCTCAAGCGGCTGACCGAGGCGCCCACGGTCGATACCGCCCGACGGTTCGTCCGGGAGGTGCAGATCACCGCACAACTCGAGCACCCCCACATCGTGCCCGTGTACACCTTCGAGGTCCTCGACGGTGAGCCGGTCTTCGTGATGAAGCTGGTCCAGGGGCGCAGCCTGGACACTGTGCTCGAAGACATCTGCATGGCGTATGAACGGCATGGGGTCGTCAGCAACGAGCATTCGCTCGACCAGCGCCTGGAGGTGTTCACACAGGTCTGCGGGGCAGTCTCCTACGCTCACTCCAAGGGGGTGCTCCATCGGGACATCAAGCCGGCCAACGTGATGTTGGGTGACCACGGCGAGGTCTACCTGGTCGACTGGGGCGTCGCTCATCTCCTCAAGCGTGGTGAGGGCGGCGACGTCGCAGTCGAGGGCGGCGCGCTGTCGCTGGATGGGGCGTCGCTGCAGGCCGAAGAGACCCACGTCGGGCTGGCGGGTACGCCGCTGTACATGTCGCCTGAACAGGCCCTGCGGCTGGAAAGCATTGCAGAGCCGTCTGACCAGTTCGCCCTTGGCCTGCTTCTGTATGAATTGGTGACGCTGCGGCGGGCGTATCGGGCCAAGACCGCACAGGAGGCAATGGACAACGCGGCGCGGGCCGAGCTGCGGCCCATCGTGCACCGCTATGGCGCGCCCATAGCCCGTGAGCTGAAGGCCATCATCCGTCGAGCGACCGCGCGCGATGTGGGGGCACGGTACCCCTCGGTGGCGGCGCTGATGGATGACCTGCGCAGCTTTCAGCGCGGGCTGCCGGTTTCAGCGCTGGAGGAGACCCGCTGGCAGCGGGTCGGTCGCTGGATGCGGCGCAACCGTCGGTGGGCGCTGGGGACGCTCCTGCCGCTCGCCGTATTGCTTCCGGCGCTGGCCATCCTGAGCGCGTCGAGCACGCTGTCAGCGGATGTGCAGCACGAGATGGTGGAGCGCCTGTCGGACCAGCTGCGGAGCGCCAACGTCGACCGCGTACGCACGGCCCTGGACGCGCACCTCAAGCCACAACGGCTGGTCATTCAGGAGAACCTGGACAGGGTCGCGATTGCGGGTGAAACCCTCGCCGACGATAGGCGCTGGGTGAAGCAGTTCTGGTCCCAGCTGCGGCGCTATCCGGGCCTGAAGTATGCCTACTTCGGCACTGCGGCCGATGGCCGTTACACATCGGTGGCCCGGCACCCGGACGGCCTGGAGTTCTCCATCGGCCGGCAGACGCGGAAGCTGCTGCCGGACGGGTCAGCAGGCGAGTTCGTCTCGGCGATAGAAAACTACGATCCGCGGGTAAGGCCCTGGTATGTGGCGGCGGCGACCGCCAAGCAGCCGCGATGGCCCAAACCCTACATCTATCGTGACCTGCCGGACCTCTACGTGAGCCTCGCGGCGCCTGTCTATGACAAGGCCGGGAAGCTGCTGGGGGTGTTCGGGGCGGACCGGACGCTACAGCAGCTCGACCAGTTCATGCACGGCCTGGAGATTGGCAAGACGGGCCGAGCCTACATCGTGGACCGCGAGGGCTGTCTGGTCGCTGCCTCGGTGCCGCTGGGCAAGCGGACCGCCTGTGACGCCCCTGGGAACTCGCCAGACCCGCTCATCAAGGCGACGGCGGCCGAGCTGAAGCGGCGGTTCGACGCCTCGCTGTCGACCGTCTCCAAGGACACGGCCTTCAAGTTCCAGCTGAAGAACGAGGAGCAGATGGTCCAGCTCGCGCCGTTCAACACCGGTGACGGCATCGACTGGGTCATCGTCGTGGCGCTGCCGCGGTCCGATCTCACCGAGCATCTCGAGGAGCACTCGCGGACCACCTGGATCCTGAGCCTCGGGCTTATCCTGGCGGCGCTCCTGATGGGGCTGCTCATCTGGCTGCGGGCACGGGACGCCTCGCGCGACTGACACAAGGAGTGGGGGACCTCTTGGTCATGTTGCCTCTGGTCAGCCCTCAGCGGCGGTCTGCTTGGCGGCCCATTGGGTATACCGCTTGCCGAGCTTGACCTGGTCGGGGCTGACACAGCGGTCGTCTACCGCGTGGCGCTTGAACCGGACGCAGTAGTTGCCGTCGTCGCTGCGGCTGAGGATCCAAGCGCGCTCCCAGTCGCCGAACGGGTCTTTGGCGCGGACCGACGGGCCCCAATAGCCGTCTCGCTGCATCCAGCGGCTCCAACGGGTCAGCGCCGTGTAGTCGGCCCACTTGTGGCCGGGGCGGTAGACCTTGTCGCGCTGGTACTCCTGAATCTTCGCCGAGCAGGGGTTTTCGGCCTTGGTCCAGAAGCTCGTCTTCTTCTTGCCCTTCACCCGGTCGGTGACGGTCGTGTGCTGGTGCGCGACCTTGAGCGAGATCTTGGTGTCGTACCCCGCCTGGCTGTGCGTGTAGCGGCCGCAGTACTTGCCTTCCGTCCCCTGGTCGGAGGTGAGCGCCACATAACGGACCGCGCCAAAGTCGCCGGCCGGGCCGACGTAGTGCACGCCGCGGCGGGGACTGAGCATCACCATTCCGACGGCGCCTTCGGTCACAACCGGGCCGGGGAGGGTGTTGTCGGAGCGGTCCTGCAGACCGGCCCACCATCGCAGGGTGCCGCCGAGGTGGACCCAGGAGGGGAGCTTGGTGGTGGTGCCGTCGACCGTCACCGTCACGCCGAGGTCCAGGTCCATGGTGACCTTCTTGGGGTCATCGGTGCGCTCGAAGCGCTGTGCATCCATCCATGAACGGAGGAGCTTCATCGGGACCAGGACCACAGTGCCGTTGCCCTCGGCGTCGGTGGTCACGGTCGTGCCAGCGATGGTCACTTTGGCGTTGGGCGTCGTACGGAAGCGGACCTCTAAATCCTTCTTCAGGTGCATGGGCTGGACGGTCAGCGGACCGAGCCCGCCTTTGAACACGAAGGGGAAGGGTGTGCGGTCATCGACCGTCGGTGAGGCTCCCAGCAGTTCGAACGACGGTTTGGCGCTGGCTTTGGTTGCTGCTTCTTCCTGGGCTTCGACCGACGCGCTCTTGGCGGTCTCGACAGCCGGGGCGCTGTCGACGGCAACGTCCCCAGTGCTCTGGGTGCAGCCGGCGATGCCGACCAGCAGGGTCGTCAGAGCGGTAAGGAATCGGGGGGGCAGGGTTCGGGTCATGGTGGTTCTCCTCTCTTCGGTGCCACTTGCTCGGGCACCATGGAAACGAGGACGGCCCGGGCCCACCTACCTGGCCTAACACCCCCTTACGCGTCGGCGGGCAACGCTCCGAAAGTCGGTGTAAGCGCATCATTGGTGGGGCAACGCTGTTGCATGAACGTCCGTGAAGCCATGCCCTGCTTGCAGGCGCTTGCCGACTTGGCTTGTTCGCGCCTTGGTCATCAGTCTCATCGAGCCTGCGCCGATCGAGGCAGTGCCGCAGGAGACGAACACCTGGAGGACCTGGATGTCGTTCTACTCGCCCAGGCTCTCCTGCCACAGGGCGCCCCCGATCAGCATGCCGATGAAGGCGCCCGTGAAGCCCAGCAATGCACCGAATCGGCTCATCGTCGAAGGGTAGGGCACCGGAGCACGGAGGCGCGAAGCGTTGGCGCCAACTTGGGTGGGAAGTGCGAAGTGTCGTTCGCGGTCCCTCGTGGGGTGCGAAACGCGCAACACGCTGATTTTGTTGCGGACCCGTGGGTGGCCCGTATCTTGCTGACAAGCCGGGCGACCGACCAACGGCCTGGATACGATAGAGGTATCGATGACCGCAGTACTGACGCTAAACACCCTTCAGCGCGACTTTCCCAAGGCGCGGCTTGCCAACCACACCATCCACGTGAACTGCACGCCTGAAGAGTTCTACACGGTCGTCAGCGACTACGAGAGCTACCCGGACTTCGTCCCCAGCCAGCGCTCGGCCACGATCCTGACCCGGGACAACTCCGGCCCCATCGACCGCTTCACGGTCCAGATGGAGCTCGCCCTGGTCAAGCAGATCCGCTACCAGCTGCGCGCCGAAGGCGTCCCCGGTCAGTCCCTTACCTGGAGCCTGGTCGACGGCGACTTCATGAAGCAGAACGTCGGCAGCTGGCTCCTTGAGGAGCGCCCCGACGGCAGCACCCACGCGACCTTCCAGATGGCGGTCGTGCTCAAGGGCTGGCTGCCCAAGTCGCTGGTCAACACCCTCATCAACAAGACTTGCCCGGCGACCGTGAAGGCCTTCAAGGCCGAGGCCGAGCGCCGCTTCCGCTAAGTCCCCGTGACAGCCAGCCGGCCCTCTATTGGCCAGCTGGACCTCACGTAAAGGCTGCGCGCTTCAGCCATCGCCCGACAACCTCCGGCTGAGGGAGCTGGCCGACCAGCCAGTGGTGTCTCTCTGCAGCAGGTTCTTCGTGGCGTTCGGTCGCCACCCCGCTCCGGCGCATGCAGCCCAGGGCGGCCGGCCCCCAATTGAGTTGTGCACGCGTGATGGTGTGTCATCATCCCGCCGATGGTGTCTTGGACACCCGTCGAAGCCCCCCGATGCCGGACCGCCCCCATGCAGAACCTCATGGCTATCCTTGCCGTGTCCTCCATTGCTTTGCTCGCTTGTCCCGATGACAAACGACAGGTGGGCGAGAACTGTTTGAGCCACGCGGAGTGCGCCTCGGGGTTGTGCTACGGCAGCTGTCTGGACCCGGACTTCGACAATGACGACGATGGACTGACCAACGAGACCGAGCACGACTACGGCACCTCGCCGCTGGATCCGGACACCGATGGAGACGGCCGGGACGACGCTGTGGAGCTGGCTCTGGTCGATGGCGAGGCCGAGGACACTGACGGCGACGGCGTCCTCGACGCCCTCGAGTCGTCCATCGAGGATGCCGACTCCGACTGCACCTCCGACCAACTCGACGCCAGTGGCGAGGCGTCCGAGGCGTACATCCTGGAGTATTGCGGGATCGCCAACAGCGGCGTCTGCCAGGGGCGCCTGACCGACATCACGCTCCACTGCGACGTGGTTGATGGGGAGTTGGTCCCGTCCGACCCGCCGTGCACCTATGGAGAGATTCCGGACTACGCCGTGTACGAGGAGTGCAGCAACGGCATCGACGACAACTGTGACGGGTTCACCGACAACTGCGCCGATGTCGACGTCGATGGTGACGGGTGGGACGACGCGGCCGAGCTAGCGTGTGGCACGGACCCCCACCTGGGCACGGACGCACCGACCGACACCGACGGAGACCTGATCTGCGACGTCGTCGATGTGGACGATGACGGTGACGGTTGGGAGGACACCGACGAGACGGCGTGCGGTACGGACCCGTTGGTGGCCACGGACGTCCCCGTGGACACGGACGGCGATCGGATCTGCGATGTCCTCGACGAGGACGACGATGGCGATGGCTGGCTGGACGCCGACGAAGCGGCCTGCGGCACGGACCCGCTGGTGGCTATGGCCGTTCCCGTGGACACGGATGCGGACCAGAGCTGCGATGTGCTCGACGATGACGACGACGGCGATGGCTGGCGGGACATCGACGAAGCGGCCTGCGGGACGGACCCGCTGGTGGCCACGGACGTTCCCGTGGACACGGACGCGGACCAGGTCTGCGATGCGCTGGACGAGGACGATGACGGCGACGGCTGGGTGGACACTGGCGAAGTAGCCTGCGGGACGGACCCGCTGGTGGCCACAGAGGTGCCCGTGGACACCGACGGCGACGATACCTGCAATGCGCTGGACGACGATGATGACGGCGACAGCTGGGTGGACACCTACGAGACGTCGTGCGGCTCCGACCCGCTGGTGGCCAGCGACATCCCGGTGGACACCGATGGCGACAGCACGTGTGACGGAGAGGACGACGACGACGACGGCGACGGCTGGGTGGACACGTATGAGGCGTCGTGCGGCTCCGACCCGCTGGTAGCTAG